>Ga0209415_10013749_pt1 | contig 13307 bp, 11 predicted proteins | sample PeaSoiSIISIP2007_FD_187696 | JGI IMG/M metagenome (GOLD analysis project Ga0209415, IMG submission 187696) | Peat soil microbial communities from Weissenstadt, Germany - SII-SIP-2007 (SPAdes) (version 2) | ecosystem: Environmental > Terrestrial > Soil > Wetlands > Peat | place: Germany... | reverse complement strand
TATTCGGCCTCTAGCGGCGAGCCGTACGGAGTTTCCGCCGCGATCGTGTTCTGGATCATGTCGATATTGCCTTCATTTTCGCTGATGGCGGTTTTGACGAAGATCGGGTCGGCGTCGCTGAGATACGCCTTCACCTGATCGAGCAGGCGCGGAATCTGCTCGACGCGCGAAAGGACGTGGCCGACGCGGACGCTGAGCGGCGCGTAGTTCTGCGTGAGCGGCAGGAAGAGCGCGTTGCCGATCAACTCGACCGGCACCGTCGGATTGTGGCGATAGTTCTGGATCTTGTCGAATTCGAGGAGGCTGAGGCCGATCTGATCGTCGATGAGCTGCCATTCGGCCGCGTCCTGCGGCGAAAGCGACGCGGGCGGCGTCTCGGTGCGAAAGCGCTCGCGCCAGTGCGCGTAAAAGGCGCGCTGCTTCGCCATGGATTCGAGGCTCATGTCGTCGAGCTCGGTATCGAGCGCGATCGTCTTGCCGGTTTTCGGGTCGACGTAGGTGTGATAGCCGGCCATCGAGGCGGTGGTCGGCGCGAGCACGAGCGATTCCTTCATGAACTCGTCGCTCATCGCCGCGAATTTCCGCGACGCCGCGGCATCGGGTGCTCCCGGCGCGCCCGCCGAGACAGCCAAAAGCGGCGCCATAATCAACGCACCCAGCGTTGCCCATACGAACGACAGTGATGTAGTCCCGATCGACATCGCGATCCTCCTGTTTCGATTACGCCTCGATTTCGCGGCGCCAGTTTACACCTGTAGGCGCCGCGCCCAATCATTCGCAGTTTGAAGGGCTCGCGAGATGCGATAGCGTATGCGGATGGAACCGAGAGACGTGGTGCGCGCGTGGGTCGAGGCGTTCAACCGGACGGATGTGGACGCGCTCGCGTCGCTTTACGAAGAGGACGCCGTCAACCATCAGGTGGCGGAGAGCCCCGTGAACGGGCGCGCCGCCATTCGCGAGATGTTTGCGAAGGGGTTCGCGGCCGCGGAGATGGTCTGCATTCCGGAAAATCTATTTCAGGATGGCGAGTGGGCGATCCTCGAGTGGCGCGATCCGAAAGGGCTTCGCGGCTGTGGATTCTTCCGCGTTCGCAACGGCAAGATCGCCTTTCAGCGCGGATATTGGGACAAGGTGAGCTTCTCGAAGACGCACGGGATTCCGCTCGAAAGACTCTAGCTTGCTACGTTGCCCAGGCGCCTTGCGTATTGACATTCCGGGCGGGGATGAGTAGCGTTGTGGCATGCGTTATTACGTCCACGCGGCGTGCGTCGCCCAAGCTTGTTGTTGCTGTTGTACGACGCCGTCGGCGTGTGGCGGATAACGCTAGTCGTATAACAGATTAGCCATCATCCGAACCCGCCGATCGCACAGGTTGGCGGGTTTTTTGTCATTAGACGACGAAATTCGGGCACGAAAAGGCATGGATGAAATGAAAGTCTCGAATTCACTTTGGGCCGCGCGGCTGGAAGGGAAAATGCCGGAAGCGCTGGCGCGCGAACTCGACGTCTTCGAAACGGAAATTGCGCTGCGCAAGCAGGGCAAGCTCGACGAGCGGCTCTTCGCCGAGACGCGGCTGCGGCGCGGCACGTACGGCCAGCGCTACGACAACGGGCAGCGCCACGATGGCCAAAAGGTCCAGGAGATGAAATACCCCTCGGGCGAGCTCACCAAGGGCCCGAATACGATGTGGGACGCGCCGGGCATGCAGCGGATCAAGATTCCGGGCGGCGGATTGAACGCCGAACAGCTTGAAACGATGGCGGACCTGGCCGAGGAATATTCAGACGGCATCGCGCACGTCACCACGCGCCAGGATTTTCAGCTGCACTACGTGCATATCGAGGATACGCCGAGCCTGATGCGGCGCCTGGCCGCCGTGAAGATCACCACGCGAGAGGCCTGCGGCAATTCCGTCCGCAATGTGACTGCCTGCCCTTACGCGGGCGTCTGCGCCGATGAAGCTTTCGACGTGTCGCCCTATTCGCGGGCCCTCGCGCGCTTCCTGCTCGGCCATCCCGATTGCCAGAATTTCGGGCGCAAGTTCAAGCCGGCGTTTAGCGGCTGCGAGCAACACTCCTGCGGCCTCACCAGCCTGCACGACGTGGGCTACATCGCCAAGAAACGCACCGAAAATGGCGTGGAAAAAATCGGCTTCGAGATGTACGTCGGCGGCGGCTTGGGCGCCGTTCCCTACATGGCGAAGCTTTTCGATCCGTTCGTCCCGCCCGAGGAAATTCTGCCGCTCACGCAGGCGATCGCTCGCGTCTTCGCGCGGCTCGGCGAAAAGAAGAATCGCGCCCGGGCGCGGATCAAGTTCTTGGTGCAGGACCTCGGGATCGAAAAATTCCGCGAGCTGGTGCTCGAAGAGCGAAAGATTTTGCCGCACGATCCGCGCTGGACCGAATACATTGCCGAGGAATTGCGCGCGCAGGAAGAGCCGCTGCGGCCCGGCGGCGAATGGCCCGCGACGAATTCCGAGGCGTTCAAGCGCTGGCTGAAAACGAACACGCGGCCGCAAAAGCAGAAGGGCTACGTGACGGTGACGGTCGGCCTACCGCTCGGCGACATCACCGCGACGCAACTTCGCTCGCTCGCGGATATCGTCCGAAAATTCACGAAGGAAACGATTCGGACGACCGTCGAGCAGAATTTCGCGATTCGCTGGGTGAGCGACGCTGATCTGGCAGCGCTCCACGAAGCGCTCGAGGCCGCGGAGCTGGGGACGCCTGGCGCCGGAACGATCGTCGACATCGTGTCTTGCCCCGGCACGGATACGTGCAAGCTCGGAATTTCGTCGTCGCGCGGGCTTACCGCGGAACTGCGCAAGCGTCTCGCCGAGAAAAGCTTCGAGCTCGATGAGGCCGTGCAGAATTTGCACATCAAAGTGAGCGGCTGCTTCAATAGCTGTGGACAGCACCACATCGCCGATCTCGGATTCTATGGCGTAAGCCGCAAGGTCGGCGGCTACGCGGTGCCGCACTTCCAGGTGGTCCTCGGCGGCGAGTGGGAACATAACGCGGGCTCGTATGGCTTGCCGGTAGCGGCGATCCCGTCGAAAAATATTCCGCAGGTGGTGACGCGGCTGACCGAAAAATACGTAGCCAACCGCACGAGCGGCGAGACGTTCAAAGAATTCGTGAAGCGTACGGGCAAGGTGGAGCTTAAATCGCTGCTTGAGGATCTCGCAAAGCCGCCCGCGAACGACCGCTCGTTCTTTAGCGATTGGGGCGATCCCCGGGTGTACTCGATCGAAGATATCGGCAAGGGCGAATGCGCGGGCGAGGTGGTGTCGTCGGTGGAATTCGATCTTGCGGCAGCGGAACGCGAGCTTTTCGAGGCGCAAGTGCTGTTCGAAAAGGGCGAGACGCAACAGGCGGGCGATCGCGCGTACCGCTCGATGCTGGACGCGGCGAAGGCGCTCGTGAAGATCGGCTATTCGACCGTCTCGGACAATCCGGACGAAATCGTTTCCGAATTTCGCGCGCGCTATTACGACACGCAGAAATTCTGGGATCCTTTCGCGGGCGGAAAATTCGCGCAGTATCTTTTCGCCGAGTACGACAAGGCCCGCAACGACGGCAAACAGCCGCGCACTGGGGACGCGACGCGTTACCTCCTCGACGAATCGCAGCTCTTCATCGACGCGGCCCACGCCTGCTACAACCGGCTGGGAACCACGGTGAGCGTGTAATGGCGGCGAGCGCGCAGCAGCAGGTGGTGCTCCAGCACGTCAACGTGAAGCTTTTCCTCGCGGATGTGGCGGGCCTCGATCTCGAGCCGCTGATTCCGATATTTCATTCGTGGATCACGGGCGGCGCCTTCAACGAGATGCTGCTCGACGTGGCCGATTACCGGCACGTGCCGAGCGGGCCGGGCGTGGTCGTGATCGGGCACGAGGCGGATTATGCCGTGGACAACGCCGGCGGGCGGCTCGGCGTGCGCTACAACCGCAAGACGGCGGTCGAGGGCGACAATTCTTTTGCGCTGCAACAGGCCGCGCGCGCCGCTCTCGTAGCATGCCGGCGCCTCGAAGAAGAACCGCGCCTCGGCGGGAAGCTGCGCTTCAACGGCCAGGAAATCGAAATCTTCGTGAATGATCGGCTGCTCGCCTCGAACCGCGCCGAAACCTTCGCGGCTGCGCGCCCTGATCTAGACGCTTTCGCGCGCAAGCTTTTCGGCGGCGCCGAATATTCGCTGTCTTACGACAGCAGCCGCGACCCCCGCAGCCTCTTCAGCGTGAGCCTGAAATCCTCGCGCCCGTTTTCCACGCAGGAACTCCTTAAGAATCTCGAATAGACCGCATAAGGCTCACACCACGAACACGAACAGATCCCTCGCGGACCGAAGTGAGGTCGGCTCGGGATGACAGGGTTGGTTGAGGCGACGCGCGACTACTTACGCCCGCGTGAGCGCGGCGACGACGCGCGCGGGCGTCAGCGGAAATTCCAAAATGTGCAGGCCGGTGGCGTCGAAGAAGGCGTTGCCGATAGCGCCGGCGGCTGCGGCCATCACCTCTTCGCCCGCGCCGGTGGAGCGCTGATCGAGGCGCTGCACGCACACGGCCGTCACCTCGGGACACTCCTCGAAGCGCAGGATCGGGTAGCTGCTCCAGTCGAGGCTGGTGACGTTCGTTTTGTTGAACTTCACCTCTTCGAGCAGCATGCGGCTCGTGGCCTGGACCAGTTGGCCGCTGATCTGATTCTCGATGAACGCGGGATTCACGGCGAGGCCTGCATCGATCGCGCCGTACATATGTTTCACGGAGACCTTGCCGGTTTCGCGATTCACTTCGATTTCGGCGACGGCGCCGCCGTAGGAAGTGAGATGCGTGCCGAGGCCGATGCCGCGTCCGCGCATGATTTTCTCTTTCGAGACGTTTGCGGCGGGTGGCGCAGGCTGCCAGTTCGCCGCTTTCGCTGCCGCATCGAGCACTCCGAGCCAGCGATCGTCCTTGATATTGCGGCGGCGGAATTCGTAGGCGTCGATGCCGGCCTGGCGCGCGAGTTCGTCGAGAGTCTGTTCGGACGCAAACGCAAACGCGAGATCGAGCGGCGAGCGCAGCCACGCGCCTTTCAGGTAGCCGAGGCCCGGCACTTGATGATTGACGAGGCGCAGATTCGGAATCTCGTACATCGCGCCGCAGCAGCCGGGATTCACCTGCTGCGCCGCGCCGAGGCGCCATTCCGACGCGGGCGTACCGAGCGTGAGCTGCTGCGATGTTTCGACCGCGCTCCAGTTGTGATGCCAGCCGTCGTATTGGTACGCGACGATTTTTCCGTTCGCGTCCGCCGCCGCGCGCACTTCGCCCACGTGGGCGGGGCCGTAGAGGTCCCAGCCGTGCTCGTCCCAGCGCATGAACTGCAGGCGCACGGGCTTTCCCGCAAGCTGTGAAAGAATCGCGGCAGCCTGCGCCACGTCGTCGTAGCAGCTGTGGCCGTAGGTGCCCGAGCCTTCGTAATACTGCACGCGCACTTTTTGCGGCGGCAGGCCGAGGATTGGGGCGAGCGTGTTGCGCGTGCCGTAGACGTCCTGCGTCGAGCAGATGACGAGCGCGGAATCGGGCGTGACGTCCGCGAGCGCGCCATTGGGGCCAAAGGGCGCGTGGGACTGATATGCGCCGTGGTAGGTATACGACGCGACGTGCGGGGCTGCGGCGAACGCGGGTGATATGTCGCCGCGCTCGAGCACCACGTGGTCTGTCGTTTTGTCCGCGCGCATCGCCGCGTAAACGCCGTCGCTGCCGGGCAGCGTGGCGGGCATGTCCCATGTGATTTTCAGATCGCGGGCCGCGCGCACCGCGTCCCATTCCCGCTCGGCGACCACGCCGACGAAATCGCCTTTGCGCACCACGCGCGCGCCGGGGATGTGCGCGAGAGAATTTTCGTCGAGGGTCGCCACTTTCGCGCCCGCGCCGTACGCGCCCTGCCCGCGCGGCCGCACCACGCGCCCGTGCAGCATGCCGGGCAGGCGCACATGCTGCAGGTAGACGTACGTGCCGCTCACCTTGTCCGGAATGTCGTTGCGCGGCGGGCGCGCGCCCACGAGTTTGTAATCCGCCACAGGCTTCAGCGGCGCTTTCCCCGTGAACGCCAGATCGAAGTGCTTGTCGCCGATGAGCTCGCCGTATGTGACGGTTTTCCCGCTGAATCTTGTGGCCACCACGCCCTTCGAGACCGTCATGCTCTCGACGGGCGCGTCGAGCTTCTTCGACGCCATCGCGAGCAGCGCTTGCCGAGCCTCGGCCGCGGCGGTGCGAATCGCCGGGGAGCCGCGCGCGATCGACGAGCTCGAATAAGTGCCGCCCTGATTGGGCGTGAGATCGGTGTCGAGGCGCACGGTGCTGACCTGGCTCATGTCGAGGTCGAGTTCTTCGGCGGAAACTTGCAGCAGCGAGGTGGTTGAGCCCTGGCCGAGCTCGACGTAGCCGATGTAGACCGTCGCGGTGTTGTCGCTGTGAATCGCGAGCCACGTGTCGATCTGCTTGGCATCGGGGCCGCGCGCGATGGCGGGTCCCTGCGCGAAAATGGCGTCGCTGATGAGGCCGGCGCTGCTAAAACCGATCACGAGCGCGCCGCCCGTCTTGAGGAAGTCGCGCCGCGGAATTCGCGTGGCGGGTTTCGCGGCCGAAGCGATTTTGCTCATCGCGTCACCTCCGCCGCATCGATTTCCTGCGCGAGTTCATTTCCTGAGGCGCCGTCGATTTCGGCCGCCATCGCCTGAGTCGCGCGCTGGATCGCTTTGATCACGCGCGGGTAGCTGCCGCAGCGGCAGAGATGACCGTTCATCGCGGTGCGAATTTCGGCGTCGGTGGGCTGCGGCGTTTTCGAGAGCAGCTCGGCGGCCTGGACGATCATGCCGCTGAAGCAGTAGCCGCACTGCACGGCTTGCTCGTCGATGATTGCCTGCTGCACCGGATGGAGCGCCGGCGCTTTGTGAAGCTTGCGCTGCTTGGCGTACCACGCGGGCAGGCCTTCGAGCGTGGTGATCGATTTGCCCGCGACTGCGGACACCGGAGTGACGCACGAGCGAATCTCGGCGCCGTCCACAAGAACCGAGCACGAGCCGCACTGTGCGAGCCCGCAGCCGAAGCGCGGCCCTTGCAGCTGCAAATCGCCCGCGAGGACATACAGCAGCGGCGTATCCGGCGCTGCATCGACTTCGTGCATCCGCTCGTTCACGCGAATCTTGATCTCGCCCGCCATCGGCATCCTCCCCAAGAATGCTTCCGGAGTGAGAGGTTACCACGACGTACGCCATGCGCGCTTCCGTGTCTTCGCTCGCCGCGTTCGATTTTGCAGAGCTTTCTTGAGCCGCCATGCGGTGCGATAATCCGCGCATATGACGAGCCCGGCACGGCGGATTCGGCGAAAAGCGGCGGCGCGGCGCGGTGGGCATCGCGGCGATGCGCGATTTCGCAAGCTCGCAGAGGAGCTCGCGCGGGCCGGCCGGAATTTCTACGCGCGCGGCTGGGCGCTGGGCACCAGCGGAAATTTCAGCGCGGTGGCAAGCGCGAAGCCGATGCGCCTCGCGATCACCTCGACCGGCCTGGACAAAAGCGCGCTCCATGCCGCGCAATTCCTCGAAATCGACGAGCGCGCGCAGCTGGTTCGCGGGCAGGGCCGGCCTTCGGCCGAGGCCCATCTGCATGTGGCGATCGTGCGGGCGCGCGGGGCGGGCGCCGTCTTGCACACGCATTCGGTCTGGAGCAGTATAGTTTCCGAGGCTTTCGCGGCGGAGGGCGGTCTGGCGCTCGAAGGCTTCGAGATGCTCAAGGGATTGAGCGGCATTCGCAGCCACGAACACCGCGAGTGGGTGCCCGTCCTCGAAAATTCGCAGGATATGCCTGCGCTCGCCGAAGAGCTTACGGAGACGCTGCGGAAGCATCCTGCGATTCACGGCGTGCTTTTGCGGCGGCACGGGCTTTACACGTGGGGGCAGGATTTGGCGGAGGCGAAGCGCCACGTCGAGATTTTCGAGTTCTTGATGGAAGTGGTGGGCCGCACCCGCGCGGCAGGCTGCTAGACGCGCCGAGCAGTGAAGGAGGCCGACAATGGCTCTTGTGCGAATTCCAACCGAGAAGCGCTCGATCGCCGAGCCGGCGGAAATCGCGAAGTATCTCGCGACGATGGGAATCGATTACGAGCGATGGGAAGCGGGCGAGCCGGTGGCGCAGTCGGCGCCGACCGAAGAGATTCTCGCCGCGTACGCGCCGCAAATCGAGCGGCTGAAGGCGCAGGGCGGCTACGTCACCGCGGACGTGATCGACGTGAATTCGCAAACGCCGGGCCTCGATGCGATGCTCGCGCGATTCAATACCGAGCACTGGCACGATGAAGACGAGATCCGCTACATCATCGCCGGGCGCGGCGTGTTTCACATTCATCCGAAGCAAGGGCCGGTGGTGGCGATCGAGGTGGAGGCGGGCGATCTGATTCGCGTGCCGCAGGGCACGCTGCACTGGTTCGATCTTTGCTCGGAGCGCCGCATTCGCGCGATTCGTCTGTTTCAGGATCCGGCCGGCTGGACGCCGCACTACACGCAAAGCGGCGTCGATCGCGGCTACGATCCGGTCTGCTTCGGCCCCGCATACATTCGCCCGATTTCTTCGGTGAGCTAGCGTTGGCGGCGGCTGCGCTCGACGAAGGCTCGATTCGCGCGATCTTGCTCGATATCGAAGGCACCACCACGCCGGTGGACTTCGTCTACAAGACACTGTTTCCCCATGCCCGCGAACGAGCGCCCGAATTTCTTCGCGCCCATTGGGACGATTCGGACGTGCGCGAGGACGTCGCCGGATTGCGGGCGCAGCATCAGGCTGACGCGGCGGCGAATCTCGGGCCGCCGCCGTGGCCCTCTTCCGTGGTCAGCTCGCCGGAGAGTGAACTGAATTCCGCGACGGCCTATGTCGGCTGGCTGATGGATCGCGACAGCAAATGCTCGCCGCTGAAATCACTGCAAGGGAAAATCTGGCGGGAGGGCTACGCGAAAGGCGAACTCCACGGCGAAGTTTTTCCCGATGCGCTCGCGGCGATGATTCGCTGGACGAGGCAGGGGAAAAGGATCGCGATTTTTTCTTCCGGCAGCGTGCTGGCGCAGAAGCTGCTTTTCTCTACAGTCGCCCACTGCGATCTGACGCGGCTTATCGAAGCGCATTTCGATACGGCCATCGGCACGAAAGGCGATCCACGGAGCTATCTGCGGATTGCGGAAGCGCTTGCCCTGCCCGCGCGGGAAATGTTGTTTATTTCCGATGTAGCGCGGGAGCTGGACGCGGCGCGGGAGGCGGGCATGCAGACGGCACTGTGTGTGCGCGGCGAATTGCCGGCGGATGCGGCGAGCGGGAAATACTTTGTCGTGCGCTCGTTCGACGTGATTTCGCCGTGGCGGCACCGCGGGGAGTGAACGCGTTGATCGTCTCGGTGGAAGGTTGCCGCGCGGATGGCTGCGTGTTCAAATAGGCGGCGATGAGGCAGGCAATGGGTTCCGGCGCGAAAGCGGCAAAGGGCAAAGCGAAAGACGTGAATTCGCTGCTGCGCGAAATTCCGTCTGTCGATGAACTGCTCGGCCGTGCGCAACTCGTAGCGCTGGCCGAGCGGGCAGGGCGCGGCGTGGTGACGCAGGCAGCGCGGAACGTGCTCGCGGACCTGCGCGCCAAGCTGAAATCTGGCGCGAACGGCTCGGGAAGCGCCGAGGCGGCTCTGCGGATCGAAGCGATCGAGGCGCGCGTGGCGGCGGATGTCGAGGCGCTGCTTGCGCCGTCGCTGCGGCGCGTGATCAACGCGTCCGGCGTAATCCTGCACACGAACCTCGGGCGTGCGCCGCTTGCGGCGACGGCGATCGCCCAGATCGCGGAAACGGCCACGCGCTACTCGAATCTCGAATACGACATCGAGAAGGGCGCGCGCGGGAAGCGGGACGTTCACACCGCGAAGCTGCTGGCGGAATTATCGGGGGCCGAGGCGGCGATTGTGGTCAACAACAACGCCGCGGCCGTCTTCCTGATCTTGAACACGCTCGCGAAGGGCGCCGAAGTGATCGTCTCGCGCGGCGAGCTGATCGAGATCGGCGATGGATTCCGCATCCCGGAGATCATGTCCGAAAGCGGCGCCGTGCTGCGCGAGGTGGGCACCACGAATCGCACGCGCATCCGCGATTACGAGCGCGCGATCAACGAGCGCACGAAGCTGCTGCTGCGCGTCCACCCGTCGAATTTCCGGATCAGCGGGTTTACCGAACGGCCTTCGCTTGAGGATCTCGTCGCGTTGGGGCGGCGCAAGAAGGTGGCTGTATTCGAGGATCTAGGATCGGGATGCGTCACCGATTTGAGCGCGAGCGGTGTGGCCGAGCCGCTGGCGCGCGAAAGCGGACGCGCGGGCGTGGCGCTGATTTCGTTCAGCGGCGATAAATTGCTTGGTGGCCCGCAGGCCGGCATCATCGCCGGGAAGCAGAAGATAGTCGAGCGCATCCGGCGCAACCCGCTCTTCCGCGCGCTGCGCGTCGATAAGCTGACGATCGCGGCGCTCGAAACCACGCTCAAAGCCTACCATCGCGGCGCGCTCGACGAAATTCCGGCGATCCGGATGATTCGCTCGAGCACGAACGACATCGGCCGGCGCGCCGTGGTTTTCGCCGACCTCCTGCGCGAGGCGCTGCCCGCCGACGCCGAAATTCAGGTGCGCGCGGGATTTTCCGTAATCGGCGGCGGCTCCACGCCGGACCAGAAGCTGCCGACGCACCTGATCGCGCTCGCGAGCCGCATCCATTCCGCCGCGCTGCTCGAAGAGCGCCTGCGCAAGCCCGCGCGCGGCGGCACGCCCGTGATCACGCGCGTCGCCGAGCGACGCCTGATCCTCGATCTCCGCACGGTTTTCCCCGACGAAGAAGCGGCGCTCGCCAAAGCATTGGCACAGGCATTCGTCGTAGAGTGACCCCACCCGGCGCGCCAACCCAACCGCGCACGCGCCTCGAATCCTGATCCTCATCCTCTCGGAGGCAAGCTATATGGCTTATCTGGACGAGCCTTGACGAGATGCGGTATAGAGGCACGCTAAACCGGTCCCTTTGCAGAGGCGGTCAGCGGGACGGCGCGTTCGACGGCGTCGGTGGCGGCTGAAGGGGCGTGCTCTGGTTCAGAATCAACTGCCATCCGCCCGGCCTTGCCACCCACACGCCCGAGACGCGCATCTGGACTTTTACGGGCTGCTCTGCAGCCGCGCGCGGCGCGAGCACGATATCCTCAACGCCCGAAACAATTGCCCCGCCTCCAAAGAAGACGACTTTCGGGTTGCTGATTTCAAAACTGCTAATCCGGAATCGCCGCTTGCTGGCAGCCTCAAGGAACTTCGCCTTGCTTTGCACGAGGGCGTTGCCGTGCACGAATACCGCGTCGTCGGCCATCAGCTTTTCGAGAGTTGGGACGTCGCGCGCAACCGTAGCGTCTTGAAAGCGCTTCTGCAGATCGAGCAACTGCGCTGCGGTCAGCTGCTCATTCGACGCGACGACCTGGGCCTTCGATGAGCGAGCGCCCACGAGGTTCAAGAGCAGAGCGACTCCGAAGGCAATCGCGCTCAGAGAGCGGGCCGAGATATCGATTTTCGCGAGCATCATTGCGGCAGCCTCCGATGGGGAATTCGTTCGCGGCGAAAGGCGTGCCCTGAGAACACTATCATAACGACACTCCTTGCCCACCATACCCGTTCCCACGACGGTTCGGGGCGCTCGGCGGCACGGTTTCGCGCTGACCAATCTCCTATCCCCAGGCCGCCTTGACTTTGCCGAAATCGCCCGCCTAGACTCGAAGTTTCGATTGACTCCCATGGCGACAACCGAGGGCCGGATCATCACGGTCGGAGTGACGGGTGCGAGCGGCGCGGCCTATGCGCAGGCGGTGCTGCGTCTGCTCGATGCGGACCGGCGCGTGGAGCGCGTTTATCTGGTGGCGAGCGACGCGGGGCTGCGCCTGCTTTCGACCGAGCTGAGCATCGTTGCGTCGGATGCGAAAAAACTGCCGTCGCTGCTCACCGGAACCGTCGCGAAAAAATTCGAATACCTGCCAAATAAGGACATCGGCGCGAGCATCGCCTCCGGCAGCGCGCGCGTGGACGCGATGGCTGTGGTCCCATGCTCGGCGGGCGCGCTCGGATCGATTGCCGCGGGAACGGCGGGCGATCTCTTGACGCGCGCCGCGGACGTTTGCATGAAAGAGCGCCGGCCGGTCGTCCTTTGCCTGCGCGAGACGCCGCTCAATCGCATCCATCTCGAAAATATGCTGCGCGTCCACGACGCGGGTGCCACGGTAATGCCGGCGATGCCCGCGTTCTACTACGAGCCGAAAACTATCGCGGATATCGTGGAGCAATTCGCGTATCGCGTCCTCGCGCAGATGGGATTGCCGCGGGACGAGCAGTATCGCTGGCAGGGCAAGCGGTGAGGAATTGCCTCCGTGGCTGAACTCATATGACTAAGGGCCGAATTCGGACGGTGCTCGAGATGATCAAATTCGAGCACTCAGTGTTTGCGTTGCCGTTCGCACTGGTGGGAGCGCTGCTGGCGGCGCGCGCGGGCGGCGGCCTGCCGACTTGGCGGCAGATCTTGTGGATCGTGGTCGCGATGGTCGGCGCGCGGTCCGCGGCGATGACGATGAACCGCATCGCCGACGTCGAATACGACCGGCGGAATCCACGCACGGCCAAGCGCGCGCTTCCGGCGGGCGAGCTTTCGCTCGGATTTGCATGGGCGTTTACGGCGCTCGCATCGGCGGTGCTCGTGATTGCGGCGTGGCAGTTGAACCGGCTCGCGCTCGAGCTTTCACCCGTCGCGCTGGCGATCCTCTTTTTCTATTCGTATACGAAGCGATTCACCTCGTGGTCGCACTTCGTTCTCGGATTCTGCCTCGGAATTTCGCCGGCGGCGGCGTGGATCGCGATTCGCGGCTCGCTCGACGCGCGCATGCTGATTCTGTGCGCGGCGGTCACGCTGTGGGTCGGCGGGTTCGACGTGCTCTACGCGTGCCAAGACGTGGAATTCGACCGCGCGGCCGGACTGCACTCGATCCCGAAAAAGCTGGGCATCGCGAAGGCGCTCCTATTCGCGCGCGCCATGCATGTCGTGATGATCGCTCTGCTCGCGTGGCTCGCGTGGAGCTTTCAGCTCGCGTGGCCGGCGTGGGCGGGAATCGCGGTCGTGGCGGCGCTGCTGGCCTACGAGCATTCGCTCGTCAAGCCCAACGATCTGAGCAAAATGAATGCTGCGTTTTTCGCCGTGAATGGCTATATTAGTTTGTTGTTCCTGCTGTTCTGGGGCGCTGC
>Ga0209415_10013748_pt1 | contig 13308 bp, 10 predicted proteins | sample PeaSoiSIISIP2007_FD_187696 | JGI IMG/M metagenome (GOLD analysis project Ga0209415, IMG submission 187696) | Peat soil microbial communities from Weissenstadt, Germany - SII-SIP-2007 (SPAdes) (version 2) | ecosystem: Environmental > Terrestrial > Soil > Wetlands > Peat | place: Germany... | reverse complement strand
CATTACATCATCGAGCGCGGCCGCGTGGTGTGGACCGGCAACTCGCGGGATTTGGCGAATGCCGGCGACGTGCAGCAGCGTTATCTCGGGATTTGAAGGACCGGCGCTCGCCGCGACGTTGAGGGCTCAGTCGCCCTGCCGGGCGGTCTCTTCGTCCCGCGGATGCAGCCAATTGTCCACGATGATGGCGATGAGCAGCACGACACCGCGGATGATGTTCTGCACCTCGGTATTCACGTCCATGATGGTGAAGGCGTTGAGCAGCGTGCCGATCAGCGCGCAGCCGACCACGACACTGAGCACGCCGCCGCGCCCGCCAACCAGACTGATGCCGCCGAGCACGACAACGAGGATCACGTCGAAAATTTGCGTGCCGATGATCACGATATTCGTCTGTATATTGCCGGTTTGGCCGATCCAGACCAGCCCGGCGAGCCAGGCGAAAACCGCAACCAACACATGCTCCAGCATCGTGAGCGGCCGCAGCGCGATGCCCGACAGCCGCGCTGCCTCGGGATTGTCGCCCTGCGCGTAGATGAAGCGGCCGATCGAAGTGCGCGACAGGAAGGCATGCATGACCAGCGCGGCGGCGGCGAACACCAAAATCGGCATCGGTATGCCGAATAACGTCCCGCGCCCGGCGAACAGTAGCGCCGCGGCGTTCTGCGGCGCATAGACGACGTAGACCGGCGCAATCCAGTACGCGGCGCCGTAAACGACGAGAGTCGTCGCCAGCGTGACGAACAACGCCGGGGCCTCGACGAAAGCAACCATGACTCCGTTCACGCATCCGACAGCGATGGCCATGACGAGCGCCAGCAAAGCCGTCCAAAATGGTGGAAGCCCATGCTGGTTGGCGATCAGAGCCACGCCCCAGGGGCACGCCATGAGCGCAATCTCGCTGAGATCGATGCTGCGACTGATGACGATCAGCCCCATGCCGAGGCCGAGGATGCCGAGAATCGAAATGCTGCGGACGAGGCCGAGAATGTTCCGTGTCGTCGCAAAACCGGGAAGAGCAACCGCGAAGACGATCAGCAGAACGACGACAATTGCCGCGACGACCTGTTCCTGGCTGAGCCGGTTGAGGTTGCGCCACCAAGGTGCCTTCTTGCCGGGCGCGGCGGTTGTTACGGAAGCCATGTCGCGGTCCTCCTCGGCAAAGCCGGTGCGATCAATGAATGGCGGCGTACATGATCTTGTCCTCGGTCGCGGTCGCGCCGTCGAATTCGGCGACGATGCGGCCGAGGCGAGCCACCAGGATGCGATCCGAGATAGCGAGGATTTCCGGCAGATACGAAGAGATCACCACGATCGCCTTGCCTTCGGCGGCGAGACGGCGGATCTGCGCGTGGATTTCGGGAATGGTGCTGACGTCGACGCCGCGGGTCGGTTCGTCGAAGATGACGATCGAAGGATCCTGCGCCAGCGACTTGGCGATGACGACTTTTTGCTGATTGCCGCCGGAGAGTTCGACAATGCGTGCCTTGCGCTGGAGCGCGGCGATCTTGAGCCGTTCGACCCAATAATTCGCCAGTTTGCTGCGCTTAAACGGCGACAGCAGGAAGCTCCAGCCGGCTTTCGTCGCGAGTTTGCTGACATAGACGTTGTCGTCGATGCGCATCGTTTCGAAGTAACCGTTGAGCTTGCGGTCTTCGGTGATGTAGCAAATGCCGTCGTTGATCGCCTGCTTCGGCACGCGATAACGGATCGACTTGCCGCGCAGATAGACCATGCCGCCGTTGATGAGATTACGCTTCAGGGCGCCGTAGATGATCTTGGCAATCTCGGTCCGTCCGGAGCCAATCAGACCGGCGATGCCTACGACCTCTCCGGCGTAGACCGAGAACGACATGTTCTTGACCACCGCGCCCATGGTGACGTTCTCGACGGTCAGCACCTTTTCGGTCGCCTTGTGCCGCGGCCCGCCATCGTGATGGGCGGCATAATGGGTCTGCGCGATGTCGCGGCCGACCATGTAACGTACCAGCTTCTCGCGCGTCATCTCCGCGGTGTTGGCGCTGACAACCACCTTGCCGTCGCGCAGCACGGTGATGCGATCGGAAATCTTCAGCGATTCCTCGAGTGCGTGTGAGATGTAGATGACGGCGACGCCGCGGGCGCGCAGATCACGCACGAGATTGAAGAAGTGAATGATCTCTTCCGGCGTGAGGCTTGCGGTCGGCTCGTCGAAGATGATGATGCGCGCTTTGTTGTAGATGGCGCGCGCAATCTCGACCATCTGCCGCTTGGCGGTGCCCAAGAGCGCCACCGGTATTGCCGGATCGACATGAAAATTCAGCGACTGCAATAGCTGTTGCGCCTGGATGTTGAGCGTGCGGAAACGCGTGAGCAGCTTTTCGTTGCCGAGCTCGATGTTTTGCGCCGCCGTCATGGTCGGCACCAGGCTCGTCTCCTGATAAACCATGCAGATGCCGGCTGCGAGCGCATCGCGCGGCGAATGGAAGTCGACCGGCTTGCCGTCGACGCAATACATGCCGGAGGTCAAGCGGATCGCGCCGGCGATCGCCTTGCACAGCGTCGATTTGCCCGCGCCATTCTCGCCCACGAGCGCATGCACCTCGCCGGGATAAAGATCGAAATCCACGTCTTCGATGGCGTGAATGCCGCCGTAGATCTTGCTGCCCTTGGTCACGCTCAGCACCGGCTCGCGCCCGCCTTGTGGCGTTGCCTTCCCTGCGGGGCGATCGAGGACTGTCATTTCATTCATTGCTGCGCACCCGATTGTTGCAGCAGCACCCGGCCGCTGCCTTTCGAGACGATGACGACGCCTTGGGCCGTTTCGATGGCCGAAGTGATGCCGTGATAGCGGCCGCCTACGCGGCTGTGCAGCGTTTCGACCACTTCTCCGTTGGCGTCCAGCCGCGCGACGAGCCCATAGGAGCGTGGCGGTGCCCAGGGCTTATGGATTCCGAGAGCCTTGACATTGCCCGCCTGCATGGGCTCAAGACAGTCAACGCCGCTGGCGAACGCCGGCGCAATCCAGTAGGCGGCCGGAACCGTGCGCATCATTTCGTTGCGAAAATCGTCCTCGCGCAACACGAACTCGATCAGATGCGTGCGGACGCCGAAGAGGCTGAGCCAGAAGCCGCCGTCGGCAGCACAGCCGAGACGGGATGGATAGCCGGGCATATTGCGGATCACGACCTGCGGCGCCGCGATCGCGCCGGGGCCAGCGACGCGAGCCTTGCTCAGGCAATGGCCGAAGCTTTCGGTGAACCAAAGATATCCGGCGGCAACGGCGAGGCCGCCCGGATAATTCAGCCCACGGAACAACACGCGCGCGCCCTCGAGCGCCGGGCCGCAGGCGACGATCCGCCCAAGCCTGTTGCGCTCCATCAAGTCGACGCACCATTCGTCCGCATCATGGCGGGTGCTGCCGTCACTGACGAAGATGGTGCCGTCGGGAGCGGCAACGACCGCAGTCAGGCAGCGCAGCGGCTCACCCTCCGCCTCGGCGAGAGAGCTGGTGCGACCTGACGGCTCGACGGCAGCAAGACCGCGAGAGGTACAGGCGAGCAGGCGGCCGTCGGGGTGGAAGGCTAGGGCGCCGACGTCGCCGTCGAACTCAGCCTGCACGGCGCGGTCTGTGTAGCCAGCGCCGCTCAGCCGCCAAATCGTCCGGCCTGCCGAGACACAAATTGCGCCGTCCGGAGTTTCTACCGCGGCGTCGGCGCCGGGAAGAGGATCGCCGATCGGCGTAGCCCGATCGAGACGGTCGTTTGGGCTAAATGCACCGTCCATCGACGGAATAGCGTGCGGGTCCCGATCCTTAAACAGGATCTGTTCGAGGTCACGCTGCAGGTATGTGAAGAAGCCCATTGATCATACCCGGCGCTTGTCGCCCCAATACGCCTCGAACCCCGTCCAGGTCGGATCACAATGCGCAGGATCGAGCTTGATGCGGCCGATCCGGTTGTTCTCAAGACCGCTAAGATAAAGATAACCCTTGTGCTCGCGCATTGAGGACACCGTCGAGTGCGCGACGCCGGTCGGATCCCAGTAGGACTCCAGCACGTTGCCTGCTTCATCGAATTTGACGACACAGCCATAGTTCAGGTTCGGCCCAAACCACTCGTCCGAGGGTACTTGTTTGACCATCCGCCGCCGAAACGCCGCTTTGCGCGCCGCGAGGTCGAATGTCGGCGTGCGGATGCCGACAAGGGCCAGCCAATAATTTCCGTCGGAGGCGCGGTTGATGTTGTCGGGATGGCCCGGGATTTCATCGATCAGGATTTCCGTCTTGCCGCTATTCGGGCCGACCAGCCAATAGCGGTAGATGCGGCAAGCGGTCGTCGAGGCGATCAGAACCGATCGGCCGTCGTGGGACACGCACACCCCGTTTGGAAAGTAAAAGCTTTTGATGAGCTTCTGGGTCTTTCGGGTGACCGGATCGTAGCACAGCACACGGCCGTTCGGCCGGCCCTCCATGACCTCGAGCGGATAGGTCGTCGTCTCGTAGCGCGTGGTGCAGTCGCTGAAATAGATTTTACCGTCGGGCGCGATGTCGAGATCGTCCGCCATGCGCACGCGTGAATCGTCGTTGAGCTTGCTCCAGGTGCGACTCGTCTCGTCGGTGACCTTGAACACTTCACCGCTCGGCTTCACGCCATAGACGCCCATGCCGCCGACGCAGACGATCAGATTCTCGTCCTTGTCGAATTGCATCCCGTAGGGGCGGCCGCCGATGTGGGCGAACACTTCGCGCTTTTCAAAGTTGGGGCCGGAAAAGCGGATGATGTTGCCGTCGCGGGTGCTGCCGTAGAGCCGGTCCTGCCGGTCGAGGATCACATCCTCCGGCCCTTCGACCTGATCGAGCCCGATCGCCTCAGCGCCGACCAGCCGGTCGTTCTGTGCGTACGGGGATTTGCTGCCGCGCTCGATCGACGGCGACGGCGACAGCGATAGCACCGCCGGGTTGACGTAGATTTTTTGAATGACCTTGCCGCGGTTCTTCGCCCATTTCACGTCAAAGCCGATGGCGACGAGCAAAATGACGCCGGTGAGCGAGGACGTGACATAGCCGGGGATGCCGATGCGCACGAGCCCGTTGGCAATCATGAAGATGATGATGGCGCCGAGCATCGCCCGCCATACCGTACCGCGGCCGCCGAGGACCGAAGCGCCGCCGATGATGACGGCGGTCAGCGCCTGGAACTCCCAACCGACGCCGGTGGTCGAATCGGTGCTGCCTTGGCGCGCCGCATAAAAGATGCCGCTGGCGGCGCACAGCGTGCCCGACAGCATGTAGGTCACCAGCAGCATGCGATTGACGCGGATGCCGGCATGGCGTGCCGCCTTGCGGCTGGCGCCGATCGCGGTCAGATGCCAGCCGTAACGGGAGCGGCTGAGGAAGATATGACCGATCAAGAGTACGACGATCAGCGTCGCCGCGTTGATCGGCACGCCGAGCACGCTGCCCTCGCCGAGAAAGTCCCAGGCATTGCTCTCCACCGAATTGGTGGCGAAGACGGTCGCAAACCGCTCGTTCAAAAGATTGACCCCGGCGCGCACGATGATCAGCGTCACCAACGTGGTCAGAAAGGGTCGAGCTTTGAGATAGCCGATCAGGAAGCCGTTGCAGGCGCCGATGGCCGCTCCGGTCGCGAGCGTGGCGAGCACCACGAGCCCGACCGGCAGGCCGAGCACGAACAGGCAGAACAGAGCGGTGAAGTTGCAGAACGCGAAGATCGCCCCGACGCTCAGGTCGATGCCACCGGAAATGAGGCTGAAGGCCATGCCGAGGCAGACGAAGCCGAATTCGGCAAAAAGCCGCATCAGCGACACTGCGTTGGCGAGTGAGCCGTAATCCGGGATGGTTAGCGAGAAGTAGACCGCGAGCGCGATCATCACGGTGAAGGGGATGATCGGCTCGAACCATTGCTTCAGCAGCAATTCAGAAAGGAACAACCGCGGCGAGAAGGAATGTCCCAATCGCTGCGCCCGATGGTTCGGCGCCTGCAAGGCGGTGGTCGACATCGGCCTGACTCCGCACCAGGATCCGCCCCCGCCTCTGCGGCGGGAGCGGCGATTTCAATCGACGACGATCGCTTCTTTGTTAGTTTGACGCCGTCGATGTTGGCGGCTTGGGCACCGCATAGCAATTCGCGCCGTTGGCGTTGCTCTTATCGAGCCAGACCGGACGCGTGTAGTATTCCTTGTGTGTGGTGCCGGGCTTGCTGCCGCCTTCGAGCAGCGTCTCGGCGGCAAGGAAGGCGTCGTGACCCTGTTCGGTCGCCGTATAGCTCAGAAACTTGTAGAAGTTTCCTTGCGTGACCTGATCGCAGTCGAGTTGCGAGCCTTCACCCGAGGCATAGACCCTTACCTGGTCGATCTTGCCGGCATTGCGAATGGCTTGCGCCGCGCCCGACTCCATGATGCCCCAGAACCCGATGCTGGCGCAGAGATTCGGATGCTGCTCGATGACGGTAGCGGTGATGTTGCGCGCATTATTGGCATCCCAATTCGCCGCTTGGTTGGACACGACCTTGATCGCGCTGTCCTTTTTGAGCGTGTCCATGACGCCGGCGATCTGATCGACGCTTGCTGCGGCGGCAAGCTCGCCCTGGACGATCTGCACTTCGCCGGAGGTTCCGCTTCCCGTTCCGCACGCCTTCACCACGTCCTCGGCGAGCATACGTCCGACCTCGTACCAATCGGCACCGACAAACGCGTCCGACTTGTAGTTCGACGACATGTTCATTTGCACGACGTGGATGCCTTGCGCTTCAGCCCGCTTCAATTCCTTCATGAGCAGCGTGACGCTCGGATTTTGAACGACGATGACATCGGGCTTCTGGTCTACCAGCGCCGTGAGCGCCTGCTGCATCGCCGACATGTTCAGCGCGGGATCGCGAATGATGAACTTCATACCGCGCCATTCCGCCTCGGTCTTGATCACGCGTCCCCACTCGTCCATCAGCGGCACGCCGGTAGCGATCGGCAGAAAAGCGATGGTCTTGCCCTTGAGATCCTTATCGTAATCGGCACGCAGCTCGTGCGCCGTCTTGGTTTCGTCCTGCGCTCGCGCCGTGCCCTGCAGGCCGAATAGGCCCACCGCGGCCAGCGACAGGGCAAGCCCTGCCCACGAATGTCCTTGCATCATTTCCATTCCTCCCTTTGTTAAACTTCTCGCCGAGCCGTTACTCGACTATATCCTTCCTTGGCGCCAAGCAACAGGACCGCCGCTCGGCGGCCTTGTCAGTCCACGCATGCAAAGGCGGCTTCACAGGTCAAGCGCCGCCGATCGCGGCTCGAACGAGCTGTAGATCCACAGAATTGTATCGCGCGTTCCATTTTTGTCAATCTCAGCCGCACGCTCGGTGATGCCGGCTCATCGTTTTGTCTGACGTTTGCTATTTCGCGCGCGTCTTCGTTTGCCGGTCGGGGCGCCGAGCATTTCGCGGATCCCGCCGATGATGAAATCCTTCATCAACGGGCCCAGCAGGGCGAGGTCGCCTGAGGAAAAAGCTCGGTCCGAAAAAGTTTCGATGCGGCCCGGTTCGGAAATCACCATGATATACGGACCAATCAGCAGTATCGCCGCAGCCTGGATCTTGCTTCGCGGAGCCGAAGGATAAAGTTCCTTGAGCGCGGCCATTAATTCGCGGGCCGGCTTATTGAAGAGCTCGGCAATTTCACGGGCGACGAGGCCGGTGAACGTGATTTGTCCGATCAGCGAAAAAAAATTCTTCCAGCCGACATCCCCGCTCTCGCTGAGTTCGAGCGGTGGATCGGCATAAGCCGAGACCACGGCGCGCAGCTTCAAGCCGCCGTTTGTCTTCTGTGAACGGGCCGCTCTCAGGCGCTCCAGGCGCATCTGCGCCAAAGGCTCAGCACGGCGGCGCAAGACTTCGTAATATAGATTTTGCTTACTGCCGAAGTAGTAGCTGACATTAGCAACGCGCATCTTCGCCAGCGAGGTCACATCGCGTACGGAAACAGCGGCGTATCCCCAACGGGCAAATAGATATTCGGCGGTATCCAGCAATTTTTTTTGGACGCTGGCCGATTTCTTGTAGCGCGCCGGGGGCGGCGTGACCGGACCGACAATTTCGGCACCGATCTTGTATCGAGAGTCCGCTACGCTGAGCGACAGAATTTTCTGGTCATTGTCCAATCTTGCGGCCTTTCCCCAAAGTCTTGTTCGGGTTCAGTTCGCTTGGCAAACTTACTTTAGCGCCCCTGCAGCTGGGGCAAAAGCTGCACTTGCATGAAGCAGTAATGGTCGTTCGCGCGGAGAACAATACGCGTTCGCGTCTCGAGGGGAAGGGCGAACAGCGGGGGCAGGGTCCGGATTGACTCAAAATGGAACAATTGATACAATTCTGTCTTTCCGTAGAGAGGGCGACCGCGCGTCGCTCGGGAGGAAAACCGTTGGAGCAACGTCTGACCAGGCAGACCAGCCTGATCGATCGGCTCGATATCTTATCCGGGATTCTCGGTCGGCAGATCGCGCAAAGCTACATCGCGAACGGCGAACCGGATACGGAGCCCTTCGAGCTTACATTTGCACAGTTTGTTGGACAGGTGCGCCGCCGCTCGAACGCGCTGTTCGCTCTGGGGGTCGCCCCCGGAGACGTCATTGCATTCGCGGCACCGTTAGCGGAAACATCCTATCCGACAATGATCGCGGCAATGGTCTCTGCCACGGTCGCTCCGCTCAACTATCTTCTCGAGGCGCAAGCGCTCGTCCGCATGATCAAAGCAGCCGGCGCCAACGTCCTGTTGATCCATCGTAGTTTCGCGGACGGCGACGAAATTGTCGGCAAGTTCGCGCAGATTTACAACGCGCTTCCTCATCTGCGTCTGCTGAGCTTCGGGACGGGCCCGGAAGTCGACGGCGCGGCAGACCTCGAAGCCGTCGCGGCGGGGCGGTCTCCGTCCGTCTGGGACACCCCGGCGCGCAACCGCTCTGCAGATCATGCCGTGGCGCTGTTTCATACCGGCGGCACGAGCGGCCGACCAAAGCTCGTGCCGCATACCGAGGCGATGTACCGCGCAATGATCGAAGCCTGCGGGGCAGGGGAGGGTGCTGCACCGGGCGAATCGATCATCGCCGGACTTCCGCTTTTTCACACAAGCGGCGCGCTCCAGGCCGGGCTCGTACCGCTGTGCAACGGCACGCGCATCCTGATCCCGTCGTCGCGGGGCTTCCGCGATCCGAAGGTCATTGCGAATTATTGGCATTTCGTACGTCGCTACGGCATCAGCATCGGCGCTGGCGTGCCTACGGTACTGGCTGCGGTAAGCGCTGTCGCGCGCGATGGCCCCGTCACGTCCATGAAACGTTTCCTGGTCGGCGGCGCACCGGTTTCCCCGACAACGCTGGCGACAATTCGGGAAATTACCGGAGGCGCCGAGGTTATCGAGGGCTGGGGCATGACCGAGACCTGCGGCTTTTCGGTGATGAACCCGCATGGTCAGGCGAAGATCGGATCGGTCGGATTGCCGTTTCCGGGCGTGGACATCGAAATCAGGCATTTCGGCAGCAACGACGCGACCGGCCGGGTTTGCCCCAGTGACGTTATCGGAGAGGTGGTCGTTCGCGGCACTATCGTCATCACCAGCTACGTCGACGACCGTCCCGGCTCGTTTACCGCTGATGGCTGGCTCAGGACCGGCGATCTGGGTCGCATCGATAGGGACGGTTTCCTTTGGATCACCGGCCGGTTGAAGGATTTGATCATTCGTGGCGGCCACAATATCGATCCCGCCATCATCGAAGAGCCCGCCTACCAACACCCGGCCGTCCAACTCGCCGCCGCCGTCGGCAGGCCGGACAGATTTGCCGGCGAACTTCCGATTCTCTACGTACAGCTTAAATCGGGGGCGCGGGCTTCTGAGCAGGAATTGCAGGAGTTCTTGCGCGAACGTATCATCGAACGCGCGGCCATGCCTAAATCGGTCATCATTATTCCTGAAATCCCGTTGAGCGGTCCCGGCAAGGTCTCAAAGCTGATGTTGCGGCGCCAGGCGATCAGCGCCGTCTTCCAACAAGAGCTGGATCGTCTGGCACTCGCGAACACCAAGGTCAGAGCCGTGGTTGCCGAGGATCCGCTTGCAGGCGAGGTCGTGGTGCTCTGTACCGTTGGCGCCAAACCGAGTCCGCACGATATGCGCAGGGTGAACGCGGCGTTGAGCGGCTTCTCGATCCCTTGTCGATGGGCGGAAAGCGAAGCCCTTGCGGCGACGGACGCATGAGGCAGGGAATATGAGCAGGCTTGCCGGAAAAGTGGCACTAGTCACCGGCGCAGGACGCGGCATTGGCCTGAGCCTGGTACACCGGCTTGCGTCGGAAGGAGCGCGCGTGCTGGTCAATGATCTTGATGGCGAAGAAACAGAGGCAGCCGTGCGTTCCCTCCGTGACGCTGGCGGCACGGCGGCTGCCTATCCGGGCAGCGTCACCAACGAGGACTTTCCGCGTGGCTTCATCGCCGCCGCTCTGCAGCAATTCGGTGACATTCACATCGTGGTCAACAATGCTGGGTACATCTGGAACGCGCCATTGCACAAGATCAGCGACGAACAGTGGGACGCAATCCAGGATGTGCACCTCCGGGCGCCGTTCCGCATTCTCCGGGAGTTGCGCGGCTTTTTAGACGTGCGGGTCGGGGAGGAACGCAAAGCCGGCGTCGTCATTCATCGCAAGGTGGTGAATGTCTCGTCGGTATCGGCGACTGGCGGCGCCGCCGGGCAAGCCAATTATGCGGCCGCGAAAGCCGGACTTGTCGGATTGACGCGCTCGTTGGCCAAGGAATGGGGTCCGCTGGCGGTCAACGTCAATTGTGTAGCTTTCGGCTACATTGAAACGCGCCTGACACAAGAGATATCCGGAGAAACGGCGGTGATGATCGAAGGCCAGGCGCGGCGCGTTGGTCTGACGCGTCCCATCATCGAGGCGACGATAGAGCGCATTGCGCTCGGCCGCGCTGGAACAGCCGATGAGGGGGCGGGTGGGATCATGCTCTTCTGCCTTCCGGAGTCCGATTATGTCACGGGTCAGATTCTGGAGGTCAGCGGCGGACTCGCCAACTGATAGCGACGTGCAAGCCTGACGATCCATTTGCCCGGAGGGCCAGCGCCATGGAAATGAGCACGCGATCGGGAATCCCCTTGCAGCGGTCCTACGTCGCCGCGAGTGGCGCGGCCGAACGGCCGGGCGAGTATCCGTTTACGCGTGGGCGGCTCGCCAGCCCGAATACACAGACCGCCTGGATTCAGCGGGAACTCGCCGGCGAAGGCGACGGCCGCCGGACCAATCAGCAAATCCGCTATCTCTTGGAGCACGGCCAGACCGGAATCGACGTGATCGGCGACGCGCCGACGCAATCGCTGCTCGACCCCGATCATCCCCTGGCGCGGGAAGCGGTAGGGACGCAGGGGGTTTCCCTATGCAGAAAGCAAGACTTTCTCGATCTCTTCAAGGACGTGCCGTTCGATCAGGTTTCGATCTCAAGTTCGGCGCCCGCTTTCTTCGCCTTGTCGGGTTTGGTGCTGGCGGCTCGGGAAGTCGGTTTTCCGCTGGAGCGTCTGCGCGGCTCGGTTCTGCACGGGCCGCTTTATACCGAGGACTGTTCCTACGCCTGGCATCTGCCGGTGGACTTTCGGGTGCGGCTCGCGCTCGATTCCATTGAATATTGTTCCCGCCACATGCCGAAATTCCATGCTTACCTCGAGGACACCTATTTTTTCAGCGAGTCCGGCCTGTCGCCCGCGGAGGAAATGGCTCTGGGCTTCGTCCAGCTCAGACACCTTGTGCGCAAGCTCATTGCACGCGGCATTGCGATCGACTCGTTTGCTCCCCGAATAGCCCTTCTGGTCAATTGCGGCATGGATTTCTTCGAAGAGATCGCCAAGATTCGCGCCACGCGCCGCCTGTACGCCAAAATGATGCGCGACGAATTTGGCGCGTCGAATCCGCGTTCGCTATCGGCTGCGATCACCAGCCACACCTCCGGTTTGTCGCTGACGTCGCAGCAGCCAGTCAACAACGTGGTCCGCGGCACTGTTCAAGCTCTGGCGCTGGTCCTGGCGGGCGTGCAGGCACTCGAAATCTCCACCTTCGATGAGGCTTACCGCACGCCGAGCAAGGACGCCCACATTGTGGCACTTCGCACCCAGCAAATCCTCGAGCTCGAGGCCGGCGTAGCAAAAGTTCTGGATCCCCTGGGCGGCTCGTATTTCATTGAGCGGCTCACGGATCAACTCGAAGAGCGAATCCGCGCGCGGATAGATGAGATCGAAGCGATGGGCGACCCCGAAGCACTCTCCGCCCGCGGTTTTTTTCGCGAGATATTCCACCAGGCGATGGAAGACGCACAGCTTGGTGTAGAGAAGGGTGATGTGTCGCTGGTTGGCGTCAACGTGCACACGATGCCGGAGAAAGACGACACGCTGCTAAGGGAAGTTGCCACCGCCAAGATTGAAACGTGGCGCGGCCATACGAAAAAAATCGAACATTTCAAGCGCGGGCGAAATACTGCGAGGTTGTGCGATCGGCTCGATGCTGTGGCCGCCACGGTGACTGCTTCCGAAAACCTCATTCCCCCGGTCATCGAAGCCCTCGACGCTGCTGCGACGATCGGAGAAATCGTAACGACAATGCGGTGGGCCCTTGGTATGGCTCCCGATATTTTCGATCACCCGTTGCCCCAGCGCGAGGCGGGAGACCAACATGTCGCGTGAGTTTGTTGCGCTCGCCATCATGGGTATTGACCAGCACGAGAACGGAGCGATCGCTGTCGCCCGGGTTCTGCGGGAAGCGCAGATGAAGGTCGAGTATCTCGGCAAGTTCCACACGCCGGCTTCGGTTGCCGACAACGCGATCAAGCAAGACGCCGACGTGGTTGGGATCAGCTGTCATTCCTGGGAGTACATGCGCTTGGTCCCGCAATTGATCGAGGAGCTGAGGATGCGCGGCTCCGACATTCCTGTCGTCATCGGCGGTTCTGTCATCACCCCTGAAGACAGCGAGAAGATGCGCCAATCGGGTGTCGCGGCGGTATTTACCAGTTCCACCGATGGCAACAAGTTGATCGAATGTGTCCGCGCATTGAGTGGCTCAAGGAAGAGATCCGATTAGCAGCCGGCGAAGGCCGGGAACGCGTAACCGCTCCATCACATCGGCATTGTTCCGGCGCAGGCGAACCTACTGCCGCTATGCTAGCCTGGCAAAACAGGGGAGGGAACGATGTTTAAGGACGGACTATTGCGCGGCAGGCGCATCCTGGTGACCGGCGGCGGCACCGGGCTGGGCAAGGGCATGGCGGAAAAATTTCTCGCGCT
>Ga0209415_10013746_pt1 | contig 13309 bp, 9 predicted proteins | sample PeaSoiSIISIP2007_FD_187696 | JGI IMG/M metagenome (GOLD analysis project Ga0209415, IMG submission 187696) | Peat soil microbial communities from Weissenstadt, Germany - SII-SIP-2007 (SPAdes) (version 2) | ecosystem: Environmental > Terrestrial > Soil > Wetlands > Peat | place: Germany... | reverse complement strand
ACTTCAGGTGGCCCAAGTGTATTATGAAATTAGTCAATTCATTGTAGAGCTTAGCGCCACCTGTTTTCACAGTGCAAAGAACGTGATAAATATCATTATATTATCACGTTCGTAAAGCTATTTTTTGTTTAAAAGACGGTGTAAAAGTTCCCACTGGCGGTAACTGGAAGCCATTACCACCTTGCATTTTAACGTTATACAGTAAACTATCAACTCGGTCGAAAAACTGTTCAGCAGTTTCAGCTCCACTAAAATACTGAGATAGGCCAATACTTAACGTAACTGGTCCCCGTATTCCCACTAAGGAAAAATTTTCACGGATCCGAAGCGCAATCTGACGGGCATCCTCCAAAGCGGCATGAGGTAATATTATTGCGAATTCATCACCGCCAAATCTAAAAACACCGTCGGTTGTCCGTACATTAGCCAGCATTATTTGCCCAAAGGTTTGTAATAAATCATTTCCGTTTCGATGTCCAAAGGTGTCATTATATTTCTTAAAATAATCCAGATCAATAAGTAGCATGGCTAGAGGAGTATCATTTTGATTTGAACGACCTACTTCAAGCCTGATGCGATCTTGGAAAGCGCGGAAGTTTCCTAACCCGGTAAGTTCATCGCTGTTTGCGACTCCAACTAGTTTACAATGATCTATGCTTACTTTCTCAACTAAAAGCAACAGTATAATAGATAACAAAGAAGCTATAATTGTACGTTGCCACTGGTTATGGATTTGTTGAGTAATCACAATTAAAATAACTACACTTAATCCCCAGTAACGAGATACGCCTTTGTATTTTAAATTAACCAATTCCGGTGCCCCCTTGAAGAAGTTTTTCCACGCGCTCCATTGTATAGTATTGTGCGGTTACTTGTTTATCGACATTTTTAGAGGTTTTCTGAAGCTATGATTGATAACGATCATAATTTACCAATTGAATATCTAAACAAAGATATTACTTGCTAATCAGTTCACACAGAGCTAACATTATTACAAGCTATTTCCTGATCGTTTTGGACGGGACTGCCTATTATTTTGACAACCCGGGAGGATAATGAGGGGAAAATACGGAATGGTTAAAGGAGAATTATCCGGAGCCAGATCTTGTAAAAAGGAGAGATTGTAGCGGTTCTGGACGTCATCAAATATCTGGAGAACTTCAGAAAGGTATCTTGGCAGGAGGAACCGGGCCTAGAGCGGATAGGCTTATTGCAATGTGGCGAAGAGCTGCAATAGATTTGTGATTGGCAGGGCTCACAATGAAATACATAAGGAGATTGTTGTCCCATAAGTTGAAGGATGAGGTGAGGGCATGGCAGAAGCATTGAAGGCTATGTACAATCAAGAATTTTTGCGTTGCTTTGGTGAGAAAGTACATTCTGTGTACAACCCTTTCGATATGGAGGGTTTCGTCGCAGCTGCGATGGACGAAACGTGGGATGGGCTTGAACTTAAAGCCCGGATGCGGCGTATAACAGAAACACTGAGGACGTATCTACCGATTCGTTACAAAGAGGCGCTTCGCGTGTTATTTGCAATGGATGAGACTTGCATAGGGTTTCCGTACCTGTTCTTTCCTGATTTTATAGCGGTATTCGGGCAGGAAGAGGAACACTGGGAACTTTCTATGAAGGCATTGGAACGGTTCACTCAAAGATCGTCATCAGAATTCGCGATAAGATCGTTTTTGATGAATGATCCAGAGCGAGTGATGTGCCAGATGAGAATCTGGTCGCAGCATCCAAGCGAGCATGTCCGTCGGCTTGCGAGCGAAGGTTGCCGTCCCCGTTTGCCGTGGGGAGTGTCACTTCCAATGTTCAAGAGTGATCCAACTCCGGTAATTCCTGTGCTGGAACGGTTGAAGGCAGACCCATCGCTTTATGTGCGCAAGAGCGTTGCCAATAATCTTAACGACATTGCAAAGGACCATCCTTCGGTCGTACTCGAAACAGCACATCGTTGGAAAGGTGTGTGTCCGCACACGGACTGGATTCTACGGCAGGGTTGCCGAACTTTGATCCGCAAAGCTGATCCCGAAGCCATGGAATTATTCGGATACGCAAATCCGAATGCCGTGGCTTCACTTGTAACAGGTGCCTCATTTTCGGTACTACCGTCTAGACTGGCGATTGGCGAGAGTTGTGATCTGCAATATGAGTTTTGTATCCGGGAAGGTGATCCGGTCCACATCCGAATCGAATATGGGATCGATTTCGTGAAGGCTAGGGGCCATACATCACGTAAATTGTTCCTGTTGTCGGATAAAACAGTGTCTGGGGGTACACGTCTTACAGGGAGTAGGACGCATAACTGGTCGAACTTGACGACCCGCCACCATTATCCTGGCGAGCACAGGGTTGGACTGTTGGTGAACGGGCGAGAAGTTGCCAGTGTGATATTAGTGCTATGTAGTTCTGATTAACAGACGAAGATGTTTCGCCCGGTTGTAGGGCCGCTTTAAAATGCCAGCTCAATCTTAAAACTAAATAATATTTAAGCCAGCCAACATGACTATAATTATGGCAATGGGAGCAACAATTCGTACTAAAAACATGTAAATCTTGTGTATACCGTCATTGGAAAGCTCACCGTGGTTGCTGAATTCCTGTTTGACATTCTGGTACCCCCAGAACCAACCAACAAACAAAGCAATAAAGATCCCACCCAGCGGTAAGAGAATATTGGAAGTAACAAAATCGTAAAAGTCAAAAAGGTTCTTACCAAATACTAATACATTAGCCAAAATGCTATTTGATAAAGTAGCTGTCGAACCAACGAGGGCTATACCAACTACAGTCGCGACTGTAGATTTTGCACGTGACCAATTAAGTTTTTCTCGCATAAAGGCGACAGGCACTTCCAGCAGGGAGAGCATTGCTCCAGTTGCTGCGATAGATACCAAGATAAAGAATAGAACCATAAAGACATTGCCAAAAGGCATTGCGCTAAAAATGGCGGGAATTGTTATAAATAAAAGAGATGGTCCGGCATCAGGTTTGATGCCAAACGCAAATACTGCTGGAAAGATAGCAACTCCTGCCATAATTGAGACCAAAGTGTCTGATAGCATTACTGTTAACGCTGTAGCTGGCAGATTCTGATCGTCACTTACATAACTTCCATAAGTAATCATGGCACCCATACCAATGCTCAACTTGAAAAAAGCCAGTCCTAAGGCTGCTAATATTACAGTAACGGTAATTTTATGAAAATCAGGATTAAAAAGATAATTCAGACCTTTATTTGCTCCGGGGAGAGTTAGTGAGCGAATATCGACAACGAGTAAGAGCAGGAAAAGGATAGGCATTAGGATTTTAGTTACTCGTTCAATCCCCTTGGTTACACCAGTCATAATAATTGCGCCTGTTACTAACAGTACTAGTAGCTGCCAAAATAACGGTTGAGCAACGCTTTTGCTCAAAGAGCTAAAAATTGCTGAGGTAACCTTGGTCTGGGTCGATGAAATCGAACCAGTTGCTGCTTTGAAAATATAAGCGTAAACCCAGCCTGCCACACATGTATAAAAAGCCATGATGAGAAAAGCGCTGATTACACCTGCTACCCCAACTAGGAACCATGGTTTCCTAGGGGCTAGCTGTTCAAAAGCCTCAACTGCATTACGTTTAGTACGTCGGCCAATCATTAACTCAGCAATCATTACTGGTAAACCGACTAGAGTAACACAAATCAAATACACAAGAATAAATGCAGCTCCGCCATTTTCGCCAGTGACATAAGGAAATTTCCATATATTACCTAGGCCTACTGCCGAACCTAAAGTAGCAGCGATTACACCGATATTACTTGTGAATCCTTCTCTGTTTGTTACAGATTTGTCCTGCACAATCTTCACCTCCGACCCTAAAATTAAACATATTATGAGTTGTTTCGACACGCACAGAGTATTTTAGCATTTTAATTGTGTACGGTCTACAGTTTTTTAATACCAAAATGCCGGTTGGAGTTGTGGTAACCTGCAAAACAAGGGGACAGTTAGTGTGCCACGAAGGGCGCTTTATTAATCAAGCCACTGAGTTAATTGGTTTATGCAGGTTTTAAAAGTAGATCAAATAAAGTCGCTTGTGAAAATTTTATTGTTTTCTGAGCGATTATAGAAGAAAAAACAAATTAATGTGGCGATAATACCTATGATAGCCATTCCCACAAAGCTTTCATGAAATGAAAGAATTCGGGCTTGCATGACCGTATGGTTGATTAGATGAAAACTCTGAAAATCATCGTTATAGATAGTACCAGCAATGGCCACTCCCATACACATTCCTAGAGATCTGGACATATTCAAAATACCTCCGGCAACGCCAACGTGCTCAGGTGGTATACTTCCCATTACCGAACTATTATTAGGAGAAGTAAACATTCCCATACCTACCCCGACCAAAGTTAATCCTAATATGTCGATATATATCAAAGGCCTTTGAGGGAGGGCTATTAACACGATTTCTCCAAGAGTAGCAATTGCCATCCCACAGCTCGTTAATATCCTACTGCCTATGCGATCAGCAAGGGCTCCTGAAATAGGGGAAACAACAAACATCGCTAACGATACTACGGTCAAGATAAGTCCTATATATAATGCGGGAAGTTTCAAAATCCAGTCCAGATAGAAAGGCATCAGAAAGATAGTACCAAACATCAGTGCATACGAGAGTAAACCAGTGATATTCCCACTGGTAAAGACGCTGATTTTAAGTAAATCTAGATTAATCATAGGATTTTTGTATTTTTTCTCCCGCCAGCCAAAGAGCAACACAAAAATAATTACACCAACAAATTCCGTAATTATTTCGGTCGATGACCAGCCTACTTTATAGCCACTTTTGAAAATGAGCACTAAAAGAACCAAGGGTGGGGTAAAAAGAACAGATCCTAAATAGTCAAACCGAGTAGTATAAGGGTTAGTCTTATCTTTAGGCAGGATAAAACTGGCAAGAAGCGTACCGACGATCGCCACGGGAATATTAATATAGAAGACCAAGCGCCAGCCAAAATGGGCAATCAGCAGTCCTCCAACCGATGGCCCTATAGATAATCCTATCGCTTGAGCGGAACCCTGTATTCCAATAGCTTTGCCCCTGCTCGTTTTTGGAACAGCTGAAGTAATGATAGCAATAGAATTTGCTTGCAACATGGTAGCGCCAAGAGCTTGTAAAACTCTTGCAGTTATCAGAAAAGACATCGTCATCGACACACCACATAGCGCGGAGCCTATCCCAAAAATAGCGAATCCCAATGTGTAAAAAAACTTTCGACCAAGTCTATCCGACAAACTGCCCAACAAGGTTAAAAGAGATGTTAATGTCAGAAGATATGCAATAGTAACCCATTCAACCATATCCATTCCAACAGAAAAGACACTACTTAAAGTGGGCATAGCGACATTAATAATACTAGCGTCCAAGGCAGCCATAAATGCACCTATGCACACTGTACCGACCACAAACCAATGATAACTTTTACTCTTTTGAAACGGAATCTTCTCAACCAATGAAAGCCCCCCTAATATATGGTTCGATCTTACATTCTAATTCTCGCCTTTTTAGGAATACTCCTTCTTTATCAAAAAGTATTAGTAATATTACATCTTACCATACAATACGGCCATTTCGGCAAAAACTATAAGCAGCATATAGATAATTATGGAAATGTGACTGAGTAAGTTTGCTGGTTTGTAGTCTAGTTACGCCATTCGTTAATGGCGCAGTGGACAGCAACCATTAGACCGCTTGTTTGAAGTTAGGCAGGCCTTTAACACTAAACCTGTGGACAAACCTGTGGACAACCGGACGAAAACATGTGGATAAGTGGGAAGTAATGTGGATAACCATATTTCTAAGTTGGATATATACGGGCATCCCTAGACTTGTTAGAACCTAATACATCAAGAAGTGGAAGACGGATCTCCTGACATACAGAAATCCAACTTCCACTTATATTTTTGCATAAGGTTCAAAAATGCGCGTTTTCATGGTGCTACCAACACCCCGAATTTTTCCTTCCTTTTAAAAAGCTATTCTCTGTTGCTGACCACCTTTTAAAGGGGATGCTAAGTGTAATTGATATGTTTTTTGCCGATTTTTTGCTACTGGATGTAGATTCAGAACGGTCAATACACATCTTGATTCGCATTCTCCTGAACGGCCAGGAGGACTACACACCACCTTATACCCCGGATTGAATCACGTGAGTTACACCATTCATGTCTGTATAATTCATTACTGCGGGAAGAACATTTACGGGGACAGGTAGCGTTGTTTTGTTGTCAATAATAGTGCCACTCAAAGTCTTAACCCATATTTTCCATTGGCTGTCTAATGCAGCCTTTTGAATGGCTGTTTGATTCGTTAAGCTATTTGCATAATTTAAGTCAAATACTTCACCGTTCCCAAAAATTACTGTTCCATTAGGAATCGTTTTATCACTAAGAGTAACGTTTTGAGTTGTACCAACTTGCGTACCAGTAACGTTAAAGAACTTAATTTGTACAATAGGTTGTGCTGGATAGATAGTCGTTGAAGTATTGAGAGGTACCATAGCAGAGGCGGCGGCACCGTTTATAAACACTTGGTACTGGGCAGCACTAGCGTAAGTTACAGGATTTGAGATGTTAATCGTTACCAACGAACTAAAGGATGCGTTAGCAATTGTTCCAGTAATCACATCTTTAGGTTTGTTGCTCCATTGATTACTACTATTAATTAGAATACTTTCTGAAGTATAAATTAGATTGGGATTGTTGATTTGAGGATTTAAGTTCAGCAAATTACTGATCGTTGTCCCATACTGGATAGCAATATTGTGAAGAGTATCTCCTGATTTGACTATATAATACATCGAACAACGCCCTTTCGTTACCGACTATACCCATATATATGCAGGGACGAGTTGTTCTCGTGCGTGTACTAAGGGAGATTGAATTGACATAATAATAATTGATTATGACCATTTGGTTAACAGATAGATTTTTTATAATGAAATTGATACTATACGGTAGTAGCAGTATTATTTATGGAATTAGTGAGTACTTCCTTGCTAATTATGGAAAAGATAGCATCCATATCAATACACGCTATAGAGAGCCTCTCATCGCATTTTCAGGTAACAGTGGACAGGGTCGAGCAAAAATAATGGCAAACTTATGCTTATGGTTGGCTAACTTGGTATTAAAATGCTATGGTTTAATGTGAGGAAGACCGGGAGGGAAATGAGATCATGAACAGTAATATTATGATTATTGATGACTCTCTTATCGATAGGAAGTTCATCCGTAAGATTCTGGAAAATAAGCTCTCAAATATTACTATTTTTGAAGCTGAAAACGGACTTAATATTAATGAAACGCTAAAATCAAACAAGATACACATGTGCATTTTGGATATCATGATGCCTATTAAGGACGGGTTTCAGGTATTAATCGATATGAAGCACGACCTTTATGTAATGGATATACCTGTCATTGTTTGCACAGGGATGGAAGATAAAAAAGCCATTGAAAAGGCATTATCGCTGGGCGCCTATGATTATTTTTCAAAGCCCTTAAGCGAAGAAAACATAAAAACATCTTTGACATTAAAGGTTAAAAACGCTATAGAATTCATGAAAAGAAACATTGAAATTACATATTTGAGTTATCATGATTTTCTAACGGAGCTTTATAATCGAAGATTCTGGGAAAAGGAAATTAAACGCTTAAATATCATGGAAAATCATCCGATTTCCATAATTATTGGAGATATTAATGGGTTAAAACTTATCAACGATACGTTTGGACATGAGGAAGGAGATGAATTTTTAAAGAAAGCCGCGACATCCATACAAAGTGCATGTCATAAGGATGATATAGTAGCCCGCTGGGGAGGGGATGAATTTATCATTCTCCTTCTAAAAACTAAGAAAGCAGAAGCAGAGGAAGTTGTTAATCAAATAAAATATTTATATTCAGCGGAAATGGTAAATGGTATTCAGGTCAGCATATCTTTTGGCTGGGATACTAAGCATACGATGAATGAAGAGATAAATACCATCTTTAAAAATGCTGAAGATGATATGTATCGCAATAAGACTTGTGAAAACGAAAGCATTCGAAGTAAAATGATCCATACAATCATTAAGACACTGCATGAAAAGAATCCAAGAGAAGAATTGCATTCGAAAAGAGTAAGTGAACTTTGTCAAGCAATAGGAAAAGAGATCGGTCTATCAGACATTGAATTAAGAATGCTCAAAGTCGGAGGTCTTTTACATGATATAGGCAAAATCGCCATAGAAGAAAGTATTCTCAATAAGCAAGAGAAGCTTACAGATCAGGAATGGAATGAAGTAAAGCGGCATCCTGATATTGGTTCTAGGATACTAAGTTCATCCTGCGACATGTTAGAATTAGCTGATTATATCTTGGCCCATCATGAAAGATGGGACGGTGCTGGTTATCCAAAAGGTTTATTAGGGGAGGCTATTCCAATGGTAGCAAGAATTATTGCTATTGCTGACAGCTATGATGCCATGACCAGTGAACGTCCATATAGGAAAGTTTTAAGTGAAAATTCAGTACTTGCTGAAATACGAAATAACGCTGGTACCCAGTTTGATCCTAAAATCGCAAGAATATTTATTGAAAAAGTATTGAATCAGCAATGGAATAAGTACGAACACATCAGTTGATTTTACGGAATTAACCAAGAGCGGATCGTGAAGCTTGATGAGGAGATTGAGAGCCTTATCGAGCAAGAACGAACGTTCTTTTTATATAGAAGGGTACGCCGTTTTGAAACTTGTTCAACAGGGACAACTTTATTTGTTTGATTGAAACAAGAACATAAAGATATAGGCGAGGAGCAACTTATTTGCCAGATCGTTTTGACGGTCGGGCTTTTTTGTTCTTTTTTGGATTATTTCTAAAATTTAGGGAGGAAATACGAGAAAAATGTGGAATTGAGTGGCAGTGTGTAATAATAAAGGATTGAACTATTTCTTATTGGTTCTGAAGGAATTGGACGTAAAAATCGCCTTGAATTAGACATTTTAAACTAAATAAACATAGAAATTAGAATGTTGTTAAATATTTGTGCAAATAGGAGTGAAACTAATGTTAGAAAAGAATGATAAAGCACATATAATAAAAGACAATTTAATTTCTAATTATTCCGAGAAACTCTTTAGTTATATTGGGATTAATGCGAAGGAACATGCGTTGAAAATAGCTAGCAGTAATTTTTTAATTGGGTGTTTATGGATATTGTTATCAGACAAATTACTCGGATTTCTAATTAAAGACCAAGAGACTGTTACTATTCTAAGTATCTTGAAAGGCTGGATTTATGTATTTATCACCTCATTATTAATTTTTCTACTTGTATTCTCTGCGTTAAAGAAAGTCATAGAAACAAACGAAAAAGTGGCAATAATGAATAGTGAACTTGAAAAGGTAGTGTTAGACAGAACCTCTGAACTTCAAGAGACGAACATTAAACTGGCAGATACAATCACTATCCTAAATGAGGAAGTAGAAGAACGAAAAAAGGCTGTAGAGGAAATAAGAACACTAAATTCACAGCTGGAAAATATGGTTGCGAAACGTACAAAAAGGCTCCAAAAAGCAAATTCAGAGCTAGAAGAAACTAACGCAGAATTGAAGAAAACAAAAGAACAATTACTTGAAGCGCAGGAGTTTGCACATTTAGGATACTGGGAGCTTAATACAATAAGTGGGGAATATCCTTGGTCTGATGAGTTATTTCGTATATGTGGCTATAAGCCACAGGCGTTCATTCCCACCATGCATGATTTCCTTAGGATTATTCATCCGGATGATAAAGAATACGTGATCAATGTCATAAAAGAGCCTTTAAACGGTAATGAAAGTGAATTAGACTTTAGAATAATCAGACAGGATCATGAAACGGTTTGGATTCATGAAAAAATGAAATATGACTATGATTCATCTGGAATTCAGGTTCGCAGATATGGGGTAGTCCAGGATATAACTCATCGAAAACTGATCGAACTCAAACTAAAAGAAAGTGAAGAGAAATTCAAAGAACTTGCCGAAAATCTTGGCGAAATGATTTGGGTTCATCAGGATGGTCAATTTGTTTATGTTAATCCAATCTATGAAAAAGTATGGGGAAGAACCCGCCAAAGCCTATATGACAATCCACATTCATTTATTGACTCTGTACATCCTGATGACAAGGAAAGAATTATGCAAGCGTATTTGAAAGAAGACAATTCAGATGATTTGTTTTATGAACAGTACAAGCTTATCAGACCCGATGGAACAATCCGATGGATTCGTTCAAGGTCATTTGCAATTTATAGCGAAAATGGGAAGATTATTCGGAGAATAGGTATCGCTGATGATATTACTGAAATCAAAGAACATGAGGAATCACTAATACAGGCGATGGAAGACGCAAAGACTGCCAATAAGGCAAAAAGCCAGTTTTTAGCTAATATGTCCCATGAAATTAGGACCCCCATGAATGGCATTCTCGGAATGGCGCAACTGCTTGTAATGGACCTGCGTGATGAGCAGAAGGAAATGGCAACTGTGATTAAAACTAGCGGCGATAACCTCTTAACCATTATCAATGATATCCTTGATATATCAAAGATCGAGGCTGGGAAAGTCAGACTAAGCCCGGAAAAATTTAAAATAACTAGGTTGGTCAATGAAGTTAATAATATAATACAACCCCTAGTCGTTCGAAAAGGGCTTGAGTATAAATCTCTTATTGATAAAGAAATAATAGAATATCTTATTGGTGATCTAGGCAGACTTAAGCAGATCTTGATTAATCTGTTGGGAAATTCTATTAAATTCACGCAACGTGGAACGATTGAGCTATCCATCAATAAAGGGAAAGTATTTGAGGATAGGATACAATTGGTCTTTACCATAAAAGATACAGGGATTGGCATATCAGACGATAAAATAGGGCAATTGTTTACCTATTTTACCCAGGGCGATGATTCTGTTACCAAGGAATATGGTGGAACGGGTCTGGGGCTAGCGATCTCCAAACAACTCATTAATATGATGGACGGAGAAATCAGCGTGGAAAGTCGATTAGGGGTAGGGAGCAATTTCTCATTTAATGCCATCTTCATGCAAGCAGAGGAAGCGAAAGAGACTAACAAAGTTACCAATGAAGATGCTCCAAAAATTACTATTACCGATACCACGGCTTTACTCGTTGAGGACGATTATGTGAGTGGAGTGGTTATGAAAAAGCTCTGCGAACGGAAAAATATCAACATGAAAATTGCAACTAGTGGCAAAAAAGCGTTAGATATATTGAAAAATGAGACCTTTGATATCATTTTTATGGACATCCAGATGCCCGACATAAGTGGTTATGAGACCACTAAAATTATCAGAGATATGGGTAAGCATACCCCTATTATTGCGACAACAGCTTTCGCTTTAGTGGGTGATAGGGAGAAATGTATAGAAGCTGGTATGGATGATTATTTGGGAAAGCCAATCGATGCAGAAAAATTCTATGCTATTGTAGAAAAGTATGTTTCGGAGAAATAAGGGAGTACTCTCTCTGTCTAGCCATCCTCAGTAGGGAACATGTTCGGTATGTAATTATATCCATAAACGTTAGAAATTTATGCTGACGGACAATAGAGGCAGTAAGCTTTGCGATCCGGCTCCTATGAAGCTCAGTGTAACTCAGGTTTCAAATAAATGAATTGTCAGTCCCTACCTAATTAGGATATACTATATCCAATTGCTTCGAGCTTTTTTTGTCTAGTAATATTCAGAGATTTGATTACCGATATGGCATTTTCACGCATTTTAAAATAAAAGGAGAATAAATTCAAATGAATTTCGATCAGATTTACTACGCCAGTGGCCAACACAAAGAACATTTTTTAGCCCTGGTAAACACGAAGAAATCAAACGAGTCGGGCTATTATTCTGCATACTATATTCTTACTTCAAGTAAAGAAATTTGGTCGTTAGCAAAAAAACATACCCAGTTAGAGGAAATTGATTTTGATAAAATCTTGGGACACGGTTTGGTTAGTAGTTATAAATCACTTGTGTTGCTGGCACAGCATCTGTTCATGGCGAGCGATTGTTTTGACTTAGATCGTGCTTTAGAAAGCTGGGATCAGCCCAGCTATAGTGTTGCATTGCAAGCAATCAAACTACGGTGGTCGCTTTCACGCGATAGCAGCGAGGATTTTTAGGCTATATAACCGAAGATATATTTTGGAAAAGATTGAAAATGAGTTTAGAAGTTATAAAAGGAATAAAAAGAAATTTTCACTAATTATGGCAGACATCGATTTCTTTAATAAGCAGACAATGCGCTTTATAAAGGGAAAATTCGAGGAAGAAACTGTGTTATTCTAGCCTAAAGATAGCAACCATAACAGATCGATGTTGCTTTTGAGATATTCACATAATGGGGCTCCAGGCACAAAGCCTCCATTTTTTTGAGATTTACATATAATGTTAAGGCACGCGCGAAAGGAGATAATTCGTAGTATCTGGAATAGCAACCAATCGCAATAAGACTTCTGATAACAATAATTGGGATAAGATTGCTTATTACACTGTAAAAACAGGAAGCAGTATTTCATCGACAAATAATGCAATCCGGTTCGAATCAACATTTTTATACATAAGATTTTCCATACGAATAAGGTTAAACGGTAAGGTCAGTGTTATGTCGCTGACCTCTTTTATCTTTTCGCCTCTTGACTTTGCATTTTTCAGTAACTTTCGCATAACCAGGATATTTTTTGCTGCTGCGTCTACCTCAGCTTCGGGTACTTTGTTATTACCTTGCCCTATTTCAAATAAAACTGCACTCAAAATTTCCGGTCCAATTTCTGCGTAGATACTCTGGTAGAGTGTAAGCAAATTTAACAGATCTCCCCGTAAAGTTCCGGTATTTTCTATTCTGTCGATTAATTGACCGCCAAGTGCTTTAGATGATCTGTCATCAACTATTTCCATAAGTAAGTCAAACATGTTTGCCCACCGGCGGTACAACACACTGCGGCTGGTTTTCGCTGCCTTTGCAATCTGCTGAAAAGTGAGATTGGCATAGCCGACTTCTTTTATGAGCTTTACAGCTGCGTCATAAATACTTTCGACTAACGTATCTCCCCGCTTTCGTGTATTCACGCTTATCTCGTTCATAGATATACATCTCCTCTGTCTTGTCATGCTATTAATATCACATTTTAGTGTCATCCTGAGCGAAGCGAAGGATCTTAAGGCCCTAGATCCTTCGCTCTCGCTCAGGATGACACCAAAATAATTGC
>Ga0209415_10013745_pt1 | contig 13313 bp, 14 predicted proteins | sample PeaSoiSIISIP2007_FD_187696 | JGI IMG/M metagenome (GOLD analysis project Ga0209415, IMG submission 187696) | Peat soil microbial communities from Weissenstadt, Germany - SII-SIP-2007 (SPAdes) (version 2) | ecosystem: Environmental > Terrestrial > Soil > Wetlands > Peat | place: Germany... | reverse complement strand
GGAATCGGGGAAGCGCGTGTGGCTGCTGTCGCTGGACGATGTGTTGTTCGAAACGCCGCTGGCGGCGGTGGTAGACCGGAGGGGTTCGGAGGGGAAGGACGGCGAAATGAAGTACGTGGTTGAAGATCATTCGTTGCAGGTAGTGCCCGGTGCGCTGTGGTTGCGCGGCGAAACCGGCCGGCCAACGGCGAACGGTTGGTTCCTGGGGGTGGGGAATCCAATTTACAACACCGCGGATTCGCGCTGGGTGAAGACGAGATGGCTGCCCTGGCTGACCGGCGTCGACGAGCAGTTGAGCACTCTAGTGGAAAGCGGCGCCGAGGTGGAATCGAGCGCGAGGAACTGGTCTGGCAGCACCGTGCTGCTGGAAGGTTTCAATGCCCGGCGGCAGAAGTTCGAGGAACTAGCGGTTAAGGCGCCAGCGGTGATTCATCTTGCGACGCATGTGGTGACGCCGCCGGAGCGGCGTGGAGAAGCCCTGATCGCGTTCGGACTGGAGCCGAACGGCGAGGTGGGATACCTGGCCACGTCGGAGGTCGCGATGCTGGCGGTGCCGGGCGCGATCGTTTCGATGACGGGATGCGAAACTGGCGCAGGCGAAATTAGGGCCGGGGCGGGACTAGTCGGGTTGACACGCGCGTGGCTGATGGCGGGAGCGCAAGCGGTAATCTCGACTGCGTGGCCGGTGAGGGATTCACAAGGCGAGATTTTTGCCAGCTTCTATCGGTATTTGAGAGAAGGGCCGCCGGCTGAGGCCTTGCGGCGCAGCCAGATGGAGATGATCCACTCGGGAACCTGGCGCGCGTCGCCAGGGTACTGGGCGTCCTACGCGGTGACGGGAGGCCGATCGTTGGCGTTCCCGCACCGAGGCACCCAGTGATCCGGCTGAAGGTGGCCCGGCAAATCGAGGCGGTAGCGCCCCATGGTACTGGTGACAGCAGTGACGCCGGTGATGTCGAGACTTACGCGGCTTGGGCGATTCTAGTGGAACGCATCCGGACGGGCGAAACGGACGGCATGGCGGAGTTGTATCAGCTCTTCTCAAAGGGGATCCGATTCTATTTGTGCCGGCAGTTGGGTCCGCAGGAGCTGGAGGATAAGGTTCACGATACGTTCGTCGTCGTGGTGCAAGCCATCCGGCGCGGGGATTTGCGGGAGCCGGAACGGCTGATGGGATTTGTCCGTACCATCGTGCGCCGGCAGGTGGCTGCGCATATCGACCGCGTGGTCCATATCCGGCGCGAGCAATTGGATATGGAGGCCACGGTACGAATCCCGGATCCGGGGGGAAATCCGGAGGAAAGCGCGATGTTTCAACAACGTACGCAGTTGCTGAAGCGGGTTCTGGATGAGCTGTGCAATCGCGATCGCGAGATTCTGACGCGGTTCTACCTCTATGAGCAGAGCCAGGACCAGATTTGCTTGGAAATGGCGCTGACGGAGACCCAGTTCCGGCTGCTGAAATCGAGAGCAAAGGCGCGTTTTGGCGAGCTTGGTAGGAAAAAACTGGCCCACCGATCCCTGAGTACAGTTTTTATGAGAACTTCCGCCGGTTAGTCCCACTATGAGCTAGACGCTCCCATTACGGGACGCGGATATAAGTTCGAGGATCGGATGGACTCCGTGGATTCTCAAACAGGCGATGCTCATCCCTTGGTAGAAACTCTAGAGGAATACGCCTTCAAACGTCTTCCGGAGGCGGCAACGGAATCTCTTGAAGAGCACCTGCTGGTGTGCGCTGCCTGTCAACAGAAACTTCGTGAAGTAGACGAATACATTCTGCTGATGAAGCAGGCCACGGCGGCACGCCTGGAGCATCCGCCGCTGCCGGCAAGCCGCCTGCGCGCTGTCCCGTGGGGTCAATGGGTGGCGGCCGCGATCGCAGTGCTGGCCTCGATCGGCGTCGCGATCTTTCTGGGATTGCATCGGCCTGAACCGGCCGGCCCGCCTCAGCGAGTGGAGTTGGTGGCGTTTCGCGGTGAGGATGCGGCTCACGCCGGCGCAGGGCGGCCGATCGACCTGATCATTGATGCGGCGGATCTGCCGGGTTCGTCCGAATATCGCATTGAACTCGTCAATGCGTCGGGAGAAGTAATTTCCAAAGCGCCGGCCACTGCCGCGGGAGGCACGCTTTCCGTATCCCTACCAAAAGGCCTGAAGCGCGGAGTGTATTGGATACGGCTTCTTACGCCCGCCGGCGAACCGCTGCGGGAATTCGGACTACGCGCGGACTGAAGCCTCGATTTCCTGAATCCATTCCTTGAACCAGCCGCGAAACTGCTCCATGCGGCGGCATTCCTCTGGACCGAGCGGCGAGGCGGCGGGTCCGGTCTTCAGCCCGCGGATCGCGGCGGCTTCTTTGAAAGCGATTGGGAACGGGAAACTCATCGCGCGATTTACAAATTCAGCGATGCGTGCGTCGAGGGCGGTGGTGTCCGCTCCCGATCGAGCTGCGTGGTCGGTGGCGACCATGAGTTCGGGCACGACGCTCGCCATGCCGGAGATGGTCCCGGCGGCGCCGGCTCGCGCGGCTCGGCTATAGATGAGATCGCTGCCGGTGAAAACGGGGAGTCCCGTGCCGACGAAGGCCTCGAAATTTTCCCAGCGGCCGGTGGAGTCCTTGATGCCCGCGAAGGCTCCGGTCGAGAGAAGATCGAGGCCGGTGGGGATCTCGATTTCATTGGTGAAGATCGGGATGTTGTAGAGATACACGGGCGCTTTCACGCGCGCGGCGAATTCGAGGCAGTAGGCGCGGATGGACGGCTGCGTGTATCGGTAATAATACGGCGCCATGACCATCACGCCGGCGGCTCCGGCATCCATGGCTTCGCGGGCGAGGTGGACGGAGCCGTCGAGCGTCGAATGCGAGGCGTTGACCAGGATCGGAACTTTGCAGTGTTTGGCCGCGGCGGCGGCGTAGCGAACGCGGTCGTCTTGATCGAAATGAAGGAACTCGCCGGTGGAACCGAAGATGGTGTGGGCGTCGACGCCTTTGGATTCGAGGAACTGAAGGAGATCGATGGCGGCCGCGGTGTCGACGGAGACATCGTCGTGATTGCGGGGCGTGATGACGGCGGGAAGGACTCCGCGGAGAGGTTTTTCCTGCGAGGGCACTATCCAAGAGGGTAAAGCATGAAGGTGCGGGATGTCATCAGAAGGATCGAGGGCGATGGATGGCGGTTGTGTCGCACTCGCGGAAGCCATCGGCAGTTTAAGCATCCTGCCAAACCCGGGAAGGTGACGGTGGCCGGAAGTGCCGGTGAAGACGTGCCGGTGGGAACCTTACGCGCTATTCTGAAACAAGCAGGGCTCACGAGGGATGACTTATGAAATATGCTGTGATTTTTGAGAAGGGGCCGACCAGTTACGGGGCTTACGTGCCGGATCTGCCCGGCTGCGTGTCTGTCGGCGGCACGCTCGAAGAGGCTCGGAAACTGATTCGTGAAGCGATCGAGTTTCATCTGGATGGGATGCGCGAGGATGGCGATCCTATTCCTGAGGCAAGCTCGCTTTGCGAGTACGTCGAGGTCGCGGCTCCGGTCGCAGCGCCGCCAGCGCGGTGAGATCAGTCGAACAAACGTAAATCGAAAAATGAAAGTCGTCGACCACCGGGCGCTAGAAGAGAAGGACAAACAGGTACAGTTCTTTGCGCTCGCAGCACGCTTTCGAGCCACGACCGACGTGGAAGAAGTAGATCGCCTCGGGGATGAGCTTGGCCGTATTGTTTTTGGTTCCTTGAAGCCGGCGAACCCTACCGATGTTTAAGCTACCGCGCCGCCCGTTGCTTTGACCATTGCCAAAGCGCACGGTCCAGTTCTCGTAAGCCGACGTTGTGCTCGCGTGCTAGCATGCGGCACCGAGTAAGATATTCGAGATAAAAGTCCACTGTCTCGTTGTACTCGGTGATGCCGAAGGCTTCGAGTGCGCGGAAATCGATGATCGTATAAGGGGTCGGATTGATTGCCGTCATCACCGCCGACGCAACTGGCACACCGACACCATGAAGACCGCAAAGGACCGCGATGGCGGCCCTTTCTGTTTGGGTAGTACTAGCCAGTCGTAGTGTGTCCTCGATTTCAGCGTCCGTGTTCCGACTCAGACGCGAGATACCGCGGCCTCCCGTCTTCCATCGGAAGATTACTTCAAGATTCTTTCGATTGTATTCGCCGCCGGAAATACTAGCTCCGGCCTCGAGAGGTTCACGGTCATCTGCGTATTCGTAGTGGGTCGCGAGTTCCTTAATTCGACCGGGAGCGAATTGGAGCTGAAACGACCTGCTGGTTCGCATCACCGCGCGGCGGTATTCGTTAATTCGCGGTAGATTTTCGTTACCGGTAAAACCAGTCTCGATCGGCCGTCGATGAAGACTGTGTTGGTCGCTTTCACGGCTTGATCGTAACTCTTCACCGGCTCCCAGGTGTTGGAGTGGGCCTCAAAACGCGGGGAGTTGCTGCTCGAGACGTGGACCGCGATCTTGTGGCCGGTGTTGAAGACCAGCGCCGTCGACCAGAGGTCGATTGTTATGGGATACGCCTTATTCTTTTCGACTCGCATCGGTGTCAGAAGACTCTTCCAATAGCGAAGGCGGAAAGCTTCGTCCAGCACCAAGGCTTCATAACCATTCGGGTAAACATCCACGAGCTTCACCATGAAATCGGTGTCTTCGGCGTCGGTCGAGACCGCGAGCTCAGCCATCACGTGGCCGGCGATTTCTATGGGCTGCTTCAGCGGCTCGGTTTCGAATTTCAGAACGTCGGCGCGCGTGCTCACTTTGCGCTGATCCATGGGACCGCGATCCATCATCAGGTTGTTGCCGCCGACGCTGGGGACAGGGTCCTTGGGATCGTACACGTAAGTCAGTTTTTCTTGACCGGCGGGCTTCGTTTGCGTGAGCGTGTGCGAAGTCGACAAATAATACGAAGTCGCGGTGGAGGCGGGAGGCCAGGCGTCCGCGGTGCGCCACTGATTGCCGGGAGCCCTTTGTCGAAAGTGTCTCCCATCATGTAATAGCGCACGGCGGGCTCCTTCATGACGCCGTTGTCGACGCCTTTCATCCAGTGATCGAACCAGCGGATGGGGTCGCCGCCGTTGAGGTTGCCGGCTTCGGCGGGATATTTCAAATCGCCGGAGAGAACGCCGTGACCGAAGGCTCCCATCATCAGCTTCTGGTTGCCGCGGGCGTGCGGGCCGCCGCGGGCTTGCAGGTCGACGAAGTTGTCAATGTTGCCTTGCAGGAAAATGTCGTACCATCCGCCGACGTTGTACATAGGGATGTCGATTTTGTCGAGATAATTGCGGATGTCGCGCTTGCGGGCGTCGTCATCGTAGGTGCGGATGATGGGGCGCGGAACGTCGGCGGGAGGAACTCCCTGGCGGCGCAACCATTCCTCGTTCAGATTTTTAAGAAACACGCCACCGGGATAGGTTGAATACCGGAAGCTGGAGCCTTGCGCGACGTTGACAAACGCGGTGACCAGATGCGGCGGCGCGGCCATGGCGGCGAGGTTCGAGGCGATTCCCATGGCGGAGGGTCCCACCATGCCGACTTTGCCGTTCGACCATGGCTGCTTCGCGATCCACTCGACGGTGTCGTAGCCGTCCTCCATGTCGTTGATGAAGGCCGCGTATTTGCCTTCGGATTTGAATTTTCCACGGACATCCTGAACCACGCGCACGTAGCCGTGTTCGAGATAGGCTTTGTGCGTGGAGGGTCCATACATCGCGTCCTTGCCGTAGGGCGTGCGTGTGAGCACGACGGGCCATGGACCCTGGCCATCGGGACGATAGATGCTGGTGGCGAGATGGACACCGTCGCGCATGGAGACCATTTCTTCGGTCGCGGTCTGCGCGATTGCCGGCAGAATCGCGATTAAAGGGAGACAAAGAGTGACGCGGCGCATTGAATTATCATAGCGCTTGTCTCTATTTAGCGGCGATTCCCGCGGCAATTCGCTGGGAGGTCAAAGGGGCGAGCAGGATTCCGTTGCGGAAGTGGCCGTAGGCCAGCCACACGTTGGTATTCCCGACGCGGCCGATGTGCGGGCCGGCTTCGGAATAGGGCCGGAACCCGATCCAGCATTTCGATGGACTGAGAGGCTCGATGGGCGGGAACAGGTGGGCGGCTTCGCGTTGAATTTCGCGGCACGTCGCCTGGTTCACGGTTCGATCGAAGCCTGCGTCTTCTTCGGTGGATCCGGCGAGAGTGAATCCATTGGATCGCTGAAGGAGGTAAGTGTGGCCTCGTCTTCGTATCGGCCCGAGCGAGCCCGGCTCGAGATCGAAGCCGATCAGATGACCCTTGATAGGTTTCACGGTGGGTAAATCAATGGGCTCGCCGCGAAAGGTAACGCGGATTTGATTCGACCAGGCTCCGGCGGCGATGACCACGGCGTCGTACGGCGTGGATTCGATCGTGGGTATCGGGTGATTTTCGTGGATACTCACGCCTCGGGTCTGGCAGACTTTGTGCAGAGCGCGCAGAAGGTCGGTGGGATCGACGAATGCATCGCCGGCGTAAAAGAGTCCGGTGGTACGCACCTCGACGCGGATTCCTTGCGAGGATTGAAACGCGGCACGGGCCTGGACTTGGGCAGGATCGACCAAATATTCGGAGCCGACGATTTTGAAGTCGATGGGCAGGCCGGATTCGGAGTGAAGTTCGTCGACGAAGGCGGGAAACATGCGCATGCTTTCGACACCGAGGCCAAGCCAGCGGGAGGGCTTATCGAACTCGCCGCCGGGGGAAAGCATGCCTGCTCCGGCGGAACTGGTTTCGGCACCGAAGCTGCCGGAGTCGGATAGATCGACGCGGACACCGGATTGGGCGAGTCTCCATGCGATGGAACTTCCGATCAGGCCGGCTCCGAGAATGGCAACGGTCATGGATTATCCTGCGATCGGCCCTTCGCCCGATGAGAGCGCCGCGATCATCTGTTCCTTCAAGCGCTCCGCCGCGCCCACCGCTGAATCGAGCGCGATGCGATACATGATCAATCCAGCCGCGGCGTCGAACGCGAGTACCGCGAAAAACACCCACTGCACCTCGAAAACGTATCGCGCCACATAGGCGATGGCCACCGGGATGAACGCGATGGGGTAAATCACCACCAGCATCGCCTGCACGCGTCCGGCGGCGTTGGCGCGGAACTGCGTCGACGGATTTACCGACCGCGCCTGATGAATCGACAGCAGATTGCCCGCGCACAGAAGAAAAATCGTGACCACTCCCGCCACTGAGTAAGCTTCCATGGTGTGGCGCAGATCCAGGGGCATGCGCATCAGCCCGCATACGGCGGTGACGGCTCCGATTTCGAGCACGATAAAAAATAGGGCACTCAGATTCTTGCCGATCAACACGCGCGAGAACGGGACGGGCGCTAGAAAATAAATCTGCGCGGCGGATCGGTCGAAGCCGAACGAGTTCCAGAAGCACGCCTCGCTCAATAGCAGCAGCGAGTACACGCTGACGATGGTCAGGTAGTCGCGGCCGAAAAACGACGCGCGGCCGAGTGAGACCGGCAGCAGCATCACCAGCCCGAACGTGAATCCCATCAGGAACACCAGGCGGAAGCGCGGCGACCGGACCAGAAATCGAATTTCTTTTTCCACCAGCGCCGCCAAAGGATCGGATAACACCAGAGAAGGAAGCCGGAAGAATCGTTCCGCCAAGCCCTGCCGCGCCGAGGGCCGGTTATCGTTCGAGGCCGCTGCGTCCTTATCGAACGACAGCGTGCGGACAAATTGCCAGCGCCCGAAAAATGCCGCGACCACCGTCCATCCGAGCAGAATCGCGGAAGAATTCAGATAATCGACGCCCTGCGCGAGATTCGCGGTCGCCGCCCACGGCCATCCGATCCAGGAATCGCGCGTGAACACAAACGCCAGACGCCCGCCCATGGACCCGTGCGACAGAATCAACTGCGGCAGCGCCGCGCACATAACCAGCAGGAACACCACCACTTCGCGAATTTTCCGGCGCGCCATCAAACGCAGCATCAGGTCGCGCACGCCGATGGCGAGAAGCAGATTGAACAGCACATACGGGATCACCGCCAGCGTGCACCACAACGGCAACGCGGGATTCAGCGCGATGCCCACCGCGATGCCGCACAGGACCATCACCATTTCGATCCCGGCGGTGACGCGCAACATCACTTCGATCGCGAACAGTTGCGAAACCGGAATCGGGTAGGCCTGAAGCTTGCGCAGATCGAGCGACGCGCCGGTGGCGGCCATCAGAAGCGGGACCACCTGCCAGTACAGAAACACGATCAGCAGCGCGCCCGCCAGGCCGGCCTTGAGCAAAGGAAGATTCGCGGGATTCGATACCAGCCGCGCCCCCGCGATGGACGCCAGCAGCCAGAATCCGTACCAGATGGTGCCGATGATGGCAGTCCACGCCGCGCCGCCGCGGGAGTTTCGCAGCGTGCGCCATTGCGCCCACAGGATCGCGCGCGCGTGATTCATTTTAAAGCCAGTCGAGCGTCTCCGCGGTTCGATCGATTCCCACGGCGCGGACAAACGCATCCTCCAGTGTTTCGGAAGCGCCGCGCATTTCAGCCATCGAGCCTTCGAGCACCAGCCTGCCCTCATTGATGATCGCGACGCGGTCGCATAGGCGCTCGACGACTTCGAGCACGTGCGAGGTGAGAAAAATCGTAGCGCCGTGGCGCACCTGTTCGAGCAGGATATCTTTCATCAGGCGCGCGCCCACCGCATCCACGCCTTCGAACGGCTCATCCATTAGGTACAACTGCGGCCGATGGATCAGCGCCGCGGCCATAGCCACGCGCTTGCGCATGCCTTTCGAATATTCGTTGATCAGCTTGCGCGAGCTGCCGGAAAGCTCGAACAGTTCCATCAATTCGGCGGAACGTTCGCGCGCCACGCCGCGCTCCAACCCGTAGATGCGGCCCACAAATTCGATGAACTCGCCGCCCGTGAGATTATCGAACAGCAGGGATTCATCGGGCACCAGGCCGATGAGCTGCTTGATCTCGATCGCCTGTTCCGGCATGGGAAGTCCTAGCAGTTCTATCGATCCGGAAGTCGGTGGGGCCAGGCCCATCAACATTTTGATGGTGGTGGTCTTCCCGGCTCCATTAGGACCCAGGAATCCGAAGAAACACCCGCGCGGGACCGTGAGGCTCAGCCCGTCCACCGCCGCTTTGTCGCCGTAAACCTTCCGGAGATTTTGTACCCGGATGGCCGGGCTCAGTCCAATCTCGGACATGCGCTTCCTCTATGGTAGCGGAAGCGTCGGGAGGGTTACGCCATGCAGGAGACCGGCTCATACTGCTCGGCCGCCGGATTTTTCGGGACGCTCACGGCCGACCAGGCTTCCTGAAGCGTGGTGAGCAGGTGTTCCACTTCCGCCAGAGGCGCGTCGATCTGGAGCCGGTTCGCGTCCAGGAGCTGGCGCTGGAGATACGTATACATTTCGCCCAGCGACCGGCTGATTTCGCCGCCGCGCGTATGGTCGAGCGAGCGGGACAGCTCGCCCACAATCTCCCATGCCTTCATAATCTGCCGCGACCGTTCGCGGATCTCTCCGGCCTGCAAATGACGGCGTGCCGCGCTGGTCGCTTCGATCGCCGCGCGATACAGAATCGCGATCAGCTTGATCGGATCTGCGTGCAGCACTTCAGTTTCCAGGTATCGGTCCTGATTGTTATATGCCATTCTGAGTTTGCGTTCATCCCCCGTTGTTCTCTTCGGCCAGCCGGAGTAAATCTTCGGCTGGAATCTGATTCACCACTTTGCCCGTCTTCCTGTCGACGATCCGCACTACGATCGATTTCGATTTCGGATCCACAACAAAGTTGAAAGCGTGATCCTCGCCGAAAAGTTCTGTGGGATTGACGGCCTTAACCGCCTGGATCAGGGTGCGCTGGGCGGGACTCACGCTTATGGGCAGCGCGGCTTCGGTGGGCACACCGATATGGCTGCCGGTTGACGAAATATTCATGGCGTCACCTCGAAAAAAGGAGCGTAACAACTCCTCTTCACAGAGGCTTATCGGCCGGAATCAGGCAAGATTGAGAACTTTGGCGATCACGTGCGTGTCCTGCGCGATTTTGTTCTGCAACATCATGATCGCGTAAATCAATTGCTCCGGCCGCGGCGGGCAGCCGGGAACGTACACGTCCACCGGAATCACCTGGTTCACCGGGACCAGGGCATAGTTCGAGAACACGCCGGTCGAAGTGGCGCAGGCGCCCATCGAGATCACCCACTTCGGCTCCGGCATCTGTTCATACAAGCGCCGGATCACGGGGGCCATCTTGTTTGAAACCCGCCCCGCGATGATCATCAGGTCGGATTGCCGCGGCGATCCGCGCATCACCTCGGCGCCGAAGCGCGAAATGTCGTAACGCGACGCGATCATCGACATCATCTCGATGGCGCAGCACGCTAAGCCGAAGCTCATCGGCCAGATGGAGTTCTTACGCGCCCAGTTGATGGCCTTATCGAGCGTGGTGGTGACGATCGATTCGCCGTATTCGTCTTCCACCGGCTCGGTATCGACACGCGCGAATAATTCGGGCGGCTGGCTCAGTTGAAACTTAGGATCTGCGTCCACATAACTATTATAGCGGTGCGGTTAAACTGGTTTTTGGACCGCGACCTTCTCACCGCCTTCGGCATCGATCCCGACTACATCGACATCTGGGGACGCAGTCACACCACCTCGGATGAAGTTGCGCGCGCAATTCTGAAATCTCTCGGCATCGCCGACCCGGATCAGCCGCCAAAGGAAGACTGGACCCGTCCGCTCGATGCGACTCTGGTGGTGCGCGAAACGGCGGACTCGCTTCGCCTGCGGATTCCCGCGATGCGCGCCGGCTCGTCGGTCAAATTGGAACTTCGCTGGGAAGGCGGCGACATCGAGCATCACTGGTTCTGGCTGCCTGAGCTCGCGACGCTCGAAACGGCGGGCGATTTTCTTGCCAAGCGCCTGCCGCTTCCGCACCCTTTGCGGCTCGGCTATCACGAAACCCGAGTCTACTGGATGCACGAACCTGAGCTCGAAGAATTCGGACGCGGCCGATTCATCGTCTGCCCGGCGCAGACCTTGTCCATGGGCCAGGGTGACCAGCGCCTGGCGGGATTCGCCGTCAGCCTGTATGGACTGCGCTCCGGCCGCAACTGGGGCGTCGGCGATTTTACCGACCTCGAGACCCTGATCGATGTGTTCGCTCCCGCCGGAGCCGCGTTTATCGCGCTGAATCCGCTGCACGCGATTCCCAATCGCCAGCCGTACAACGTCAGTCCGTATCTGCCGGAATGCACTCTGTATCGCAACTTTATCTATCTCGACGTGGAAAAAGTCGGCAGCACGGCGGTCGACCGTGCCGAGATCGAGGCCCTGCGATCCAGCGAGTTCGTCGAATATGAACGCGTCGCGGCCTTGAAGCTTACTGCGCTACGCACGATTTTCGACGCATTTCCCGGCTCGTCTGAATTCGACCATTTCGTCGAAGCAGAAGGTACGCCGCTTCACGATTTCGCGGTTTATTCCGCGCTGGCCGTGGATCGCCATCGAGCCGATCCCAACGTCTGGCTGTGGACGGATTGGCCGCCCGAGTATCGCGACCCGCGCTCGCCCGCGGTGGCCCGCTTCGCCGAAGAACATGCCCGCGACGTTCTGTTTTATAAATTTCTCCAGTGGCACATCGACCGGCAGCTCTCGGAAGCGCAGGCGCGCGCGCGCAGCATGGGGATGCGGATCGGCTTGTATCACGATTTGGCTCTGGCCACCGACCGGTTCGGCGCGGATTTATGGGCTGACGGGCCGTTTTTCGCAAGAGGCTGCCGCGTCGGTGCGCCGCCCGACGATTTCTCTCCCCATGGCCAGGATTGGGCATTTCCTCCGCCCAATCGCGACGCGCACCGCTCCAATGGCTACGATTTGTTTGCGCAATCGATTCGCAAGAACGCGCGCCACGGTGGAGCGTTGCGGATCGACCACGTGATGCGCTTCTTCCGCTTATATTGGATCCCCGACGGCATGCCCGCGACGCAGGGCGCTTACGTGCGCGATTACGCCGAGGATCTGCTCGGGATTCTGGCGCTCGAAAGCGTGCGCGGAGGGTTCCTGGTCATCGGCGAAGATCTTGGCACCGTCACCGGCGAAGTTCGCCAGGCGCTGGCCGAATCGGGAATCTTGAGTTATCGGGTGTTGTGGTTTGAGAAGCATCTCGACGGGACTTTCCGTCGGCCCGACGAATATCCGCCGCACGCCGCCGTATCGTCGACCACGCACGATCTGCCAACGCTTTCGGGATTCGCGGCGGGACGCGATATCGAAGCCCGGCGCGCGGCCGGGCTGATCGATGAAGCCGCATACCATCAGCAGCGTTCGACTCGCGAAGAGGAGGCCCGGCGGCTGAAAGCGGCGCTCGGCGACGCCGGATTCCCCGACGATCCCGTAGGTTTCCTGCTTTCAACTCCGTGCATGCTGGCGATTATCAATCAGGAAGACCTGACCGGAGAAACCGAGCAGCAGAATCTTCCCGGCAGCACCTGGCAGTATCCCAACTGGCGGCGAAAGATGAAGTTCGGGGTGGAGGATCTCGGTCCAGTGGCAGTGGGATTTGAAGCGGCGCTGCGGCGTAGCGGTCGAAAATAATCGCCAATCGCGTTTTCGAGGTCTATTGGATCGCGATCGTGTAGGGGGCCGACTGGCGCGTGCCCACCTGCACTTCGATGGGAAGCGCTCCGCTCGGGGTGGTCCAGGGCAGTGTGATCTGGAACTGCGCTCCTCCCTGGGAGTTGGTGGGACTCAAGGTAGTGGGACTTTGCGTCACTCCATTGAAGCTGACGAAGACCGTCGTCGCGGCCGGCAGATTCCCGAGCTGGTCGGAAAGGCCCGCTACCGTCAGCGTGATCGTGTCGCCTGGATTGGCCGAATGAGTCGCGTCCAGGGTTGCTCCGGAGGCGCTCTGGATCGCGGTGATCACCGGCGGAGGCGCGTCGATCTGCATCAGCACCGGCGGCGGATTACTGCCGGTAGGACCGCTCAGTTGCACGATCGCGGGGCCGATCGACAAGCCTCCCGGAACCGCGGCGAGGATCTGAGGGCCGTTCGGAGTGGGGTTGAGGGTAAACGCCGCCGGCTGCCCGCCGATGGTCAGCGTCCAACCCGCGGTATTCGTCGCGGTAAGCGTCGACGGCAGACCGGTCACGTTAATCACCGCCGTTCCCCCGTTGGGCACTCCGGCGAGCTGCGTGGCCTGATTCACGATCGGCGTCCGCAGGCTGAACTGCGCCGCCCCGGTCTGCGCTACCTGAAACGCCGTGCTCAGCGTCGC
>Ga0209415_10013744_pt1 | contig 13313 bp, 10 predicted proteins | sample PeaSoiSIISIP2007_FD_187696 | JGI IMG/M metagenome (GOLD analysis project Ga0209415, IMG submission 187696) | Peat soil microbial communities from Weissenstadt, Germany - SII-SIP-2007 (SPAdes) (version 2) | ecosystem: Environmental > Terrestrial > Soil > Wetlands > Peat | place: Germany... | reverse complement strand
CAGCTCTGCGGCGGCCCGCACCTGCGCCAGCGCGCTGTAGGTCGTGGTCGAATCCTGGGCGATCTTGCTGAAGGCCTCCTCGGCCTCGGCATGCTTGCCCTGCTGGCTGAGCGCGATCGCGGCACGCGCATTGTCGCGGATGTCCCTTACTCTCCTCCGGATCTTTACCTTCGGAACTCCGTCCTGACCATTTAGTCCACACCTCGCAAACCATCGACTCCGTGAAGCGAGGGAGGACTTATGGGTATTCGACCGTTGCTCTTTCTCATGGCAACGGCGGCAGCCGGGGCCGTGGAACCGCCTCTGCAGCTTAGCCAACTGGTGGACGAAGCGCTCCATCATAATCCGGAGATCCTGGCCGCGCGTGAGCGTCTGGAGGCCGCACGGCAGCGTCCCGCCCAGCAGGCGGCCTTGCCCGATCCGACTTTTTCGCTCGGATGGAACAGCAACGGCAACCCGCTCCCCGGGGCGGGACTGGGAACCCAGCCAACCGCCAACATCGGCGTGATGGCATCGCAGGAGTTCCCGTGGCCAGGCAAGCTGCGGCTTCGGGCGGACATCGCGAAGCGGGACGCCGACGCGGAGGCCGCGGAATATCGCGCCGTCGAGCTGAGCGTCGTCTCGCGCCTGAAGCAGGCTTACCATCGCCTGCACCACGCGTGGGTGATGCAGGGCATTCTGGAGAACAATCGCGAGCTGCTTCGGAACCTGCTCAGTGTGACCGAGGCGCGCTACTCGGTGGGGAAAGCGCCGCAGCAGGACGTCTTCAAGGCCCAGGTGCAGATCTCCGTCATGGAGACGCGTCTGATCGAGATCGAGCGCGACCGGCACGCGCGTGAAGCGGAGATCAACGCGCTGCTCGACCGGGCGCCGGATACGCCCGTCGGCCAGCCGCCCGACGAACCAGCGGGCGCGCTCCACGAATCGCTGGAGGAACTGCAGGCACAGGCAGCCGCGAATGCACCTTTGCTGCGCCGCGATAAGAGCATGATGGGGCGCGCGGAGACGGCGCTCGAACTCGCTCACAAGGACTTCTATCCCGATACCACGCTTAACGCGGGTTACTACAACATGGGCGGCATGCCGGCGATGTACATGTTTCGCGCCGATATGAAGGTGCCCCTGCTGCGGCACAGACAGCGGGCCGAGGAAGCCGAACAGGCCGCCGCCGTTCTCGAGGCGCGCCATAGCTATCGCGCTGGAGTGAAATCGCTCACTTATCAAATTGAAGACGAGTATCTGGCGGCGAAGGCCGCCGAGAAGCTTCTGGAGATATACGACAAGACGATTCTGCCGCAGGCTCGCTTCGCCATCGATTCCTCGCTCGCCTCCTACGAGAACGGAACCACCGATTTCCTGAATGTCCTGAATAACTACATGGCTGTGTTCGAGGCCCAAATGACTTACCACGAGCAGATGCAGGAGTTCCATGTGGCGGTTGCCCGGCTGGAGGAACTTACTGGCGTCGAGTTGATGCACTGAGGGGGGAGGCCGATTGAAAATCGGCCGCAGGTTGAAAACCTGCCCGACATGCGCGAGGAGCTTTTATGAAGCACTTATTTGTCGCTCTGATTACTCTGGCAATTGGCTTTGGCGGAGGCTATGTGTGGACGCACTACTATTCCGTCGCTTCTGCCGCGGCGCCGCCTGCACGAAAGATCCTCTACTGGGTGGATCCGATGCACCCGTCTTATAAATCGGACAAGCCCGGCATCGCGCCCGATTGCGGGATGAAGCTGGTCCCGGTTTATGAGGATGAGCAGAAGCAGTCCGAGGCTGCGCCTCCCGGCACGATCCACATCAGCCCGGAGAAGCAGCAACTGATCGGTGTCCGGTTCGGCATGCCTTCGTTCACCAGCACAACGGAGACGATTCGCGCGAATGGACGGGTGGTTCAGGACGAGACGCGGCTCACCCGCATCCACCCGCGCATCGAAGGCTGGATCGCGAAGACCTTCGTCGATTACACCGGCCAACTGGTGAAGAAGGGCGACCCTCTGCTCACCATCTACAGCCCGGACATGCTGGCGAGCGAGCAGGAGCTGCTGCTCGCGCTGCGCGCGCGCGATCAGATGAAGTCGAGCCCATTGAAGGAAGCGTGGGGCAACAGCGAAATGCTGATCGAGGCCACGCGACGACGCCTGCAATTGTTCGATCTGAGCCGGGAGCAGATTGCGCAGGTGGAGCGCACCCGCCAGCCCATCGAGAACATCACACTGTTTTCGCCCGCCGATGGTTATGTCTCCGCGCGCAACGCCTACCCGAGCCAGCGGGTCACCCCGGAGACAGAGCTGTACGCGCTCAGCGATCTCAGCCGCGTATGGATCATGGCCGACGTTTTCGAGACGGACATCGCCCGCATCCACGAAGGGCAGGCGGCCATGGTGAGCGCCCCCAGCGGCGAGGCGCCCACGTTCCGGGCGCGCGTGACCAACATCCAGCCGCAGGTGGACCCGCAGACGCGCACCATGAAAGTGCGCCTCGAAACCGAGAACGCCGGGCTTCGGCTCAAGCCGGACATGTTCGTGAATGTGCAGTTCACGCTCGGCGGCGCGCCGAAGCTTACTGTGCCCGCCGACGCGGTGATCGACTCCGGCACGAAGCAAACCTTGTACATCGATCGCGGCAACGGCTACCTGGAAGCTCGCGCGGTGCAGATCGGCCAGCATTTGGGCGATCGCGTGGAGATTGTCGCCGGGCTGACACCGGACGAGCGCATCGTGACTTCGGGGACGTTCCTGGTGGATTCGGAGAGCAGGCTGGAGGCAAGCACAGCGGGCCTCGGGCCCACCCCCACAGTGGCGCCGGAGCACCACCATGATTGACCGCATCATCGAGTTCTCCGCGCGCAATCGCTTTCTGGTTTTCGTGCTGGTGGGGTTCGCGGTGGCCGCGGGCATCTGGTCCATGCGCCACATTGCGCTCGACGCGATCCCCGATCTCAGCGACACGCAGGTGATCGTCTATTCGCGCTGGGACCGCAGTCCGGACATCATCGAGGATCAGGTCACTTATCCGATCGTCACGGCGATGCTGGGGGCGCCGCGCGTGAAGGCAGTGCGCGGTTTCTCCGATTTCGGCTACTCCTTCGTGTACGTCGTTTTCGACGAAGGCACCGACGTCTACTGGGCGCGCTCGCGCACGCTGGAGTATCTGTCGAGCGTGCTGCCGAAGCTGCCGCAGGGCGTGAACACCGAGCTGGGGCCGGACGCCACGGGCGTCGGCTGGGTTTTCCAGTACGCGCTGGTGGATACGTCGGGCAAACATAGCCTGGCCGAGCTGCGTTCGGTGCAGGACTGGTTTCTGCGCTATCAGCTTCGCTCGGTGCCGGGCGTGGCCGAGGTCGCGCCGCTGGGCGGTTTCGTGCGCCAGTATCAGGTGAACGTCGATCCGACGCGCCTGCAGTCCTACAACATTCCCATTTCCCGCGTGGTGGAGGCGGTGCGCCAGGGAAACAACGACGTCGGCGGACGGCTGCTGGAGATGGGCGGCGCGGAGTACATGGTACGCGGGCGAGGCTATGCGCGGTCGGAGTCGGATATCGGCGATATCGTGCTGATGTCGTCGAGCGCCGGCGTGCCAGTGCGCGTGCGCGACGTCGGCGATGTGACGCTCGGCCCCGATCTGCGGCGCGGCGTGGCCGACTGGAACGGCACGGGCGACACCGTATCGGGCATCGTCATCATGCGCCAGGGTGAGAATGCGCTGGCGGTGATCGACCGCGTGAAGCAGAAGCTGCGCGAGATTGAGCCGGGGCTGCCCGCGGGCGTGAAGGTGGTCACCGCGTACGACCGCTCGGAGCTGATTCACCGTTCCATCGATAATCTCGAAGACACGCTGATCGAAGAGATGGTCATCGTGTCGCTGGTGATTCTGGTTTTCCTGTGGCATGTGCCCAGCGCGGCGATTCCGGTGATCACCATTCCGGTAGCCATCGTGATCAGCTTCATTCCGATGCAGGCCATGGGGCTCACTTCGAACATCATGTCGCTGGGGGGCATCGCCATTGCCATCGGCGCGATGGTGGACGCGGCCATCGTGGTGGTGGAGCAGACGCACAAGCAGCTCGAAGAGTGGGAGCGCGGCGGGCGCAAGGAGGATTATCAGCGCGTAGTCATCGACGCGGTGAAATCGGTGGGCGGGCCGAGCTTTTTCGCGCTGCTGGTGATTGCGGTCTCGTTCCTGCCGGTGCTCACGCTGGAAGCGCAGGAGGGCCGACTGTTCAAGCCGCTGGCGTACACCAAGACATTCGCCATGGTCGTGGCCGCGTTGCTGGCCATCACGCTGGATCCGGCCATGCGAGTGCTGTTCACGCACATGAAGAATTTCAGTTTCCGCCCGCGATGGCTGGCGCGAGCGGCAAGCGCCGTGCTGGTGGGCAAGATCCATTCGGAGGAAACCCATCCCATCAGCCGAATTCTGATCCGGCTTTACGAGCCGGTGTGCGCGTGGTGTCTGCGCTGGAAGTGGGTGGTGATCACAGGAGCCGTGGCGCTGGTGGCCGTGACCGTGCCGGCATACCAGAAGCTTGGCTCGGAGTTCATGCCGCCACTCGACGAGGGCTCGCTGTTGTACATGCCTTCCACCATGCCCGGCATTTCGCTGGAACAAGCCCAGCGTCTGATGCAGGTGCAGGACCGGCTGATCCGCCAATTCCCCGAAGTGGAGACGGTGCTGGGCAAGGCGGGGCGCGCCGAAACGTCCACCGATCCCGCGCCGCTGTCGATGATGGAAACGGTGATCGTGCTGAGGCCGCAATCGGAGTGGCCGAAGACGCAGACCTGGTACACCTCATGGGCGCCGCAGTGGCTGCTGCCGGCACTGCGCCGCATCGGCTCCGACCACATCTCCACCGACGAACTCACCAACCAGATGGACGAGGCGCTGCGCCTGCCTGGCGCGTCGAATGCGTGGACCATGCCGGTGCGCAATCGCATCGACATGCTGACCACGGGCATCCGCACGCCGGTGGGGATCAAAATTTTTGGCGCGGACATCAACACCATCGAACAGATCGGGACCCAGATCGAGCGCGTTCTTCCCGCCGTGCGGGGCACGCGGAACGTCTTCGCGGAACGCACCGGCGGCGGCTATTTCCTGGATTTCGACTGGAATCGCGACGCGCTGGCGCGTTACGGGCTGACCATCGACGACGCGCAGAACGTGCTGGTGAGCGCGGTGGGCGGCGAGAACGTCACCACCACGGTGGAGGGCCGCGAGCGCTATCCCGTGAACGTGCGCTACCTGCGCGATTACCGCAGCGACATCGGCGCGCTGAATCGCATGCTGGTGCCGGTGCTGAACGGACAAACCCAGGTGCCGGTTTCGGAACTGGCGACGATCCGGGTGCGCTCGGGGCCGGGCATGCTGCGCGACGAGAATGGGATGCTGGCGGGCTACGTGTACGTGGATGTCGGCGGGCGCGACGTGGGCAGCTACGTGGAGGAAGCGAAGCGTCGGGTGCGCGAGCGGGTGGCCATGCCCGCGGGCTACACGCTGGCCTGGAGCGGACAGTACGAATCGATGGAGCGCGTGCGCGAACGGTTGAAGCTGGTACTGCCGCTGACGCTGTTCCTGATTCTGATGCTGCTGTACATGAACACGAAGTCGGCGGTGAAGACGCTGATTATCGTGCTGGCGGTGCCGTTCTCCGCGGTGGGCGCTATCTGGCTGCTGTACTTCCTCGGCTACAACGTGAGCATCGGCGTGTGGGTGGGGCTGATCGCGCTGATGGGCGTGGATGCGGAAACGGGCGTGTTCATGCTGCTCTATCTGGATCTGGCGTATCATCGCGCCAGGGCCGAGGGCCGGCTGAAAAGCCTCGCGGATTTGCGGGAAGCGATCCTGACCGGCGCGGTGAAACGCATCCGCCCGAAGTTCATGACGGTGGCCTGCATGTTCATGGGGCTGGCGCCGATCATGTGGTCGGCCGGTTCCGGCGCGGACGTGATGAAACGCATTGCAGCGCCAGTGATCGGCGGTCTGTTCACGTCGTTCGTGCTGGAGCTGATGGTTTATCCGGCCATCTACGAAATCTGGAAGTGGCACTTCGAAGTGAAGCGAACCGTCTCAGCGGCGTGACCGGACTCGCGGGCGCGACCGAGGACTTATAATCGGGCCGATGGGCAGCCAGCCGTATCTCGCGATTCGCGCGATCAACGTCTTTGTGCGCGATCAGGAGCGCAGCGTGCGCTTTTTCGTCGATCAGCTCGGGTTCCGGTTGGCTTACGATGTTCAGGCACAGCCTGGCGAGCGCTGGGTAGCGGTGACGCCGCCCGACGGGACCGCAGTGCTCTCGCTGATCGCGCCGAAGAAGGATACGCTGCAACACAAGCTGATCGGGCGCTCCACGCAGGTGGTCCTGTTCACCGACGACGTCCCGGCGCGATTTCGCGAGTGGAGCCGGCGGGGCGTCCGTTTCAGCCAGTCGCCGCGACTGCGCCGGATTCGGATCGAAACCGAGGCCGCGGCGGACGGAGAGAAAGCAGTGTGGGGCGGGGTCTCCGCCCGGTTTCGGGATGTCGATGGCAATACCTTCCTGTTGGCCAGTTTCGATGCCATGACACAGGCCGTCGAGATGCAGCGCCGAGTGGAGGCCGAGCGGCTGGAGGCGGAACATCGCACCGCGCGCGAGATGGAGATTGCGCGTGGCGTACAGGCAAGGCTCTTTCCGCAGAAATCGCCGCGCATGTCCACGCTGGAGTATGCGGGCACGTGCATTCAGGCCCGCCAGGTGGGAGGCGATTATTACGACTTCCTGGATCTGGGGCGTGAGCGGCTGGGGCTGGTAATTGGGGATATCGCCGGCAAAGGAATCGCCGCCGCGCTTCTGATGGCCAATCTGCAGGCGAATCTGCGCAGCCAGTGCGCTGCCGCCAGCGATGAGCCGGCACGATTTCTGCGGTCGGTGAACCGGCTGTTCTTCGAAAACTCCACCGACAGCGCGTACGCGACGGTGTTCTTCGGCGAATACGACGACCGCAGCGGGGGGCTGCGTTACGTCAATTGCGGACATCTCAGCGGTTTGGTGCTTGGGGCGGACGGCACGGTGGAACGGCTGGGATCCACGGCGACGGTGCTTGGCCTGTTTTCGGAGTGGGATTGTGCCACCGGCGAGCGCCGGCTGCTGCCGGGCGACATGCTAGCGCTCTACACCGACGGGATCAGCGAGGCGTTCAATTCGTCAGGCGAGGAGTACGGCGAAACGCGGCTGACGGAGGCGTTACAACGCCATCGAAAGGAACCACCGGGGGCGCTGCTGAGGACTGTTGTTGACGAGGTGCGGGCATTTCACTACGGCGAGCAGAACGATGACATTACGCTGATCGTGGCAAAGTGCAGGGCAGGATGAGGGCGGCACGGAGGGGCCCGCTGGAAAGCAGGCCCGCAGCCTCGAATGACTGCCCCACAAGACTACTCAGTGATTGCGCGAATGGAGCGCCAGCCGTAGAACAATGCGGGCACGATGACGCCGCTGCCAGCGACAACCGGCCACCAGGCCCCGCGCGCCATGGGGACGAGCCAAAGCAGCAGCATGAACACAATGGCCAGTACTGCCACCCAGCCGATGGAATCGAGGATCTCGGGCAGCGCCGAAACGCGCGATGCGGCTACGCGGCGGCGAACCGTCGCGGCGAAGCCCCGCGGTGCGGTAATGCCGGCGAGAGCGGCATCCAGCTCTTCGTCGATTGTCCGCAGCGTCCGCTCTTCGTCGCTCATGTTTGTTCCTCCACCAGCGCCACAGCCAGTTGCCGCCTCGCCCGATGCAGCCACGTCTTCACGGTGCCCAGCGGAAGATCCAGCATCAGCGCCACCTCTTCATAGGATCGCTCTTCCATGTGATAGAGCAGGACCACCCTACGGTAATTCTCCGGCAGCTCACCGACGAGGCGCAAGATGTCTGGGCGCCGGTCCGGCGCGATGGTCCCGCTGGTGGCGCGTTCCGCCGCGGCGAGCACGCCGGGATTCTCCAGGGACACGGCGTGTCTGCTCGCCCGCGCCTTGAGAGAGGTGAGACAGGCGTTGCGGGCAATGGCATAAATCCACGTGGACAGCGACGACTCGCCACGATACCCGGGCAGCGCCTTCCAGATTCGCACGAACACATCCTGGGCGGTCTCCTCGGCAGCGGCCCGATCGCCCAGCATCGCGTAACAGAGACGGAACACCTTGTTCTGGTACGTGGCGAGGACCGCCTCGAACTGTTGATCGCTGGCCACCCGCTTCAGATTATGACCTTGCGGGCGGCACGTAATGTTTCACTGGCGCGCTGAAACTTTCGTGGAAGGCAGCGAGGTCTCAATGGGCATGAACATACAAGGTCCCACACTGGTTTTGATTGTCATCGTTGTGCTGATGTGCTGCGCGACGGTGATCGTTATGGCATCGCTCGCGACGCGCTACAAACAGAGGGAGCTGCAGCACCATGAGCGCCTGGCGGCCATCGAAAAGGGCGCGGCGCTGCCCATGCTCGACGAGCCGGCCCCCGGCCCGCGGCCGTTCAACCCACGCACGTACCTGCTGCGCGGCCTGATATGGCTGTTCGTTGGAATTGGCATTGTCGTGTCGTTCGCGGGCATCGCCGCGGTCTCGCAGCGCGACACTCCCGCGTGGGTGCGCGTCGAGCGCGCCAACTCCCAGAAAGAGCGAGGCGCCACCGACGAGCAGGTTCGCCAGATCATGAACGACCGCCGGCAGGAAGGCCCGAATCCCGGCATCGCTCTGATCGGGCTCATCCCGATCGGCGTCGGCCTGGCTTATCTGATCACGTGGCGATCCGAGCGGCGGGCGGGGTAGGAACTGGCGTTTCGGGGTCGCTCAGCTTCAGCCTAGACGCACTCCCACTCGCCGTTGCTGCTCAGCAGGCATACCTGATCCGGAGTGCACTTTCCGCCGCACGGGTCCGGCGCCACTTTGGGGTCGACCGCAAACCGCACGCTGTGCAGCCTGATCCCGGGAATGCCCGCGATCTGCTGCTCAATTGCGGCGTGCAGCGCGCTGGACCGCTGCTTCATCATCTTCGCCAGCACCGCCCTGGTGGGAGCCGCCGCGGCACTCGAAGTTTTCTTAGTTGCCATTTTGTGTTCCTGGCTTTGGAGCTGTTACCGTAACCGTTGCCGTAACGGGATCGTTCCCGTCGGAAATGAGCTGGAGCTCCTTACTCCCTGCGCTCGCCGTCACATCCTTCGAAAGCGCGATCGAAATCGACTTCGCGTTCTTCTTCACGATCGTCAACTCTGTCGAGCCCCCGAAGAGAACTTTGGTCACCTGGTCCAGATTGGTTCCGGTGAATGTGACCGTCCTGACATCCCCGACGGAGACCGAAATGGCCTGATTTTTGTCGACCGTCGGCGCGGCCGGCGGAGGCGCCGGCGCGGGAATATCGGCCACCAGCTCCGGGAAGGCCCCTTTCGAGCTCACCAGCGCAAACTTCCTGTAAGGCTTCAGGTCGTTGGTCTTCATGTCGAAGTTCAACACCTTGTTTGTCGCATCGAGGCACTGCAACGAAATGTCGCCGACCTTGTCGCCCACGTGGAAGGTCCTGACCGCATCCAGTTGCAGAATCGTGTCCTGACCGCAAATGGGCAGGGTTTTATCGTTCACGGAAATCAACAATCTCGTCGAATCGGTCCCGCCCAGCCGGGTCACATTCACCGATGGATCGTAGTGAGGCAGGCTGGCGGTCCAGCCGGGGCCCGCGAACGGGTAGGTGACCGTGACCGTCGTGGCTCCGCCCGTCACGGAAGCCGCCGGGACGAACGTGATCAACTGGATCGTCTGTGGGTCCAGCGGTCTTTGGAACAGCGCCGCCTGGATGGGCGTTCCCTTCACCAGCACGACCGGCGGGCTAGCCAACTGCGCCAGTTGGGAGATGGTCACGGGAGAACTGAAGGACAGGTCGATGAACGCCTGAAACATATCCGTGCCTTCCGGGAAGAAGCGCATTCTGGCGATGGTGAACCTGTCCGGCAATGAGCTATCTCTAAACTGCAACGGCCGGGCCTCGCCGTAGCGGCCGCTCAGGACGCCTCCTGCAACCGCCGCCGAGATGGGCAGCGCGACTTCGAGCTCGTGATCCGACTTGATCACCAGTCCGTCGGACTCCGTCGCGTAAACCTTCGAGCCGAAACTCACCCTGGTCCCCGAGAAGAAATTGGTACCGCGCACAATGGCCACTCCGGTGGAAGCATCGGTTGGGACCCATTCGATATTGGAAATACCCGCGCGCAATGAACCCTGAGTCGCTTCCGTGGGCGGCACCTGAGCTGGGAGGGCCATGGGATATCCTCCGCCGTCGGGAAGATGCGGCCGGAACAGGGGACGGCGGTTGGTTGTGGTTTGCGTCTTCGCGTCGTACCGTATCCACTTCGTTTTCACCATGACGCTCAGGCTGGGAATCGGGACTTCCCCGGCTTTCGGGTGGAGATCCCTGGCGGGCAGCGCCAGGACGGCCATCATATGGCGCATTCCGGGTGTAACGCTGCGACGGCCCAGGACCGGCCGGAACTGCCATCCGAAGTGAACGCCGTTCGCCGCCGGCGGCGAATCCTGATAGGAAACGGTGTCCATATCGCGATACAAATAAAACACCTGGCTCCGCTTCTGCGCTGCATAGCCGACCGAAAACACCTGCGCCGCGATCGCGCCGCCGAACGCGCTCGCCTTCTGGCTCAGCGTCGCGGAATTGTGCGAGCCTTCTTCCGGCATCATGGCCACGATCGCCAGATTCCCGTTCACGTCGCAATCGTCCGTCGCCGCGCCGGCGCAATCCGCCATGGTCGCCACAACGTCGATCACCGCGACCGCATCTGTCGCGTTCGACGGCGGCTCCAGATCCACATCGAATCCCACCACCGCTTCAAGGCGCGATTCGCCGCGATACAGCCGGTCCGTCAGCGAACGGTCCAGCAGCATGCGGACATTGTTGTATTGGTAGGTAAGGTTCACCTCATCGGCCAGCAGATCCCCGCCGTTCGACCCGAACGTGGGCGAGAACGATGGCGGTGTCTGAAGAGAGGGAAGCGTGGGAGTCGCCAATCCGGAGTTTGCCCCGTTTCCCGCGCCGCCGCTGCTGGTCACTCCCGCCACCACGCTCGCGGCCTGGGGTCCCACGGCTCCTCTCGCGTTCATCTGTTGCGAAAAGTCCTGGCTGGTATATCCCTGCAGATTTCCCAATGCGGCCGCCAGATTGGTGGGGTTGATGAAGTTGGGATTCTTCAGGCTCCGCGTAATGTCGTCCAACATCAAGGTCAACGTGCGCGAATCGTAAACCTTGGGCGCGCCGACGTGAATGCCGTTATCCGTCTGCGCCTCCGCGGCGAAGCAGAGAACCATCGTCAGCAGCGCCAGCGAACCGCGGGATACTTGTCCAGACATGCCTGGGTCCTTCTTTACGGCCGGTATCGTCATTCAATATAGCGGAAAATAACGTGAAGTCGCCCACGCTGAGAAGTGACGCCTCCTCAGCATGAACGACAAGCCGTCCGGACAAAACAGTCCGTCAGGCTGCGTCGAACGCCCAGGTCGCGCGTGCTAGCCTAAGAACTAATCGATGATTCGCGCTTACCGCGGGAAGGCGCCCGCGATCGCTCCCTCCGCATATGTGGATCCCAGCGCTCAGGTGGTTGGCGACGTAACCGTCGGCGAACGATCGAGCGTGTGGCCCAACGTGGTTGCGCGCGGGGACGTGAATTTCATCCGCATCGGCGCGGAGACGAACGTTCAGGACAATTCGGTGTTGCACTGCGACGCGCCGGATTTCCCGCTGGTGATTGGCGACCGCGTCACCGTGGGCCACATGGTGGTGCTGCACGGCTGCACGGTGGAGGACGACGCGCTGATCGGCATTGGCGCGATCGTGCTGAACGGCGCGAGAATCGGAAAAGGCTCGGTGGTGGCCGCGGGCGCGCTGGTGCCCGAGGCGATGGAAGTGCCGCCCGGCGCCATGGTGATGGGCGTACCCGCCAGGATCCGCCGCCAGGTGACCGAGGAAGAACAACAGCGTTTCCGGCTGAATTGCCAGCATTACGTGGAATTGTGCCGGATTTACCGGGAAGAGTCCTGACCACGGGCTCGTCGAAACCAGGATGATCAAAGCCGTCAAAGGAACGAGGGACATTCTCCCTCCATCGAGCGCGGTCTGGAACCACGTGGAAGCGGTGGCGCGAGAAGTGTTCCGTGTGTTCAATTACCGCGAGATCCGCACGCCGATTCTGGAAGAGACGGCGCTGTTTGCGCGCGGCGTGGGGGAAGAGACGGACATCGTCGGCAAGGAGATGTACACGTTCGAGGATCGCGACGGCAGCTCGCTCACGCTGCGGCCGGAGGCGACCGCGTCGGTGATGCGCGCGTACATCGAGCACCGGCTGGATCAGGCCCCGGGCCTGCAGAAGCTCTACTACATGGGCCCGATGTTCCGGCGCGAGCGTCCGCAGAAGGGCCGCTACCGGCAGTTCTTCCAGATTGGCGCGGAGGCGATCGGGTCGGAATCGCCGATGGTGGACGCCGAGGTGATCGAGATGGTGGTGGAGGTCCTGCGGCGCGCGGGGCTGAGCGGGTTTCAGCTTCTGATCAACTCGGTTGGACATCCGCCGTGCCGGGCGAAATTCGCCGAGGAGCTGCGGACGCGGCTGCGCGAGGTTGCACCGCGGATGTGCGGCGACTGCCAGCGGCGGGCGGAGACGAATCCGCTGCGCGTGCTGGACTGCAAAGTGCCAGAAGACCAGCCGATCATCGATACGCTGCCGTCGATTCTCGACCATCTGTGCGACGAGTGCCGAGCGCACTTCGAGACGGTGAAAGAACAACTGGACGCGCGCGGGATCGCCTATGAAGTGCGGCCGCGGCTGGTGCGCGGGCTGGACTACTATACGCGAACGACTTTCGAGATCGTTCATGGCGCGCTGGGCGCACAGAATTCGGTGCTCGGAGGCGGGCGTTACGATGGTCTGGCCGAGGCGCTGGGTTCGCGGGTGGCGGCGCCGGGAATCGGGTTCTCCATCGGCGAAGATCGTCTGGTGATGACCGTGGAAGAGCAGCATCCGGGCGAGCACACGGACAAGCTGGATTTGTATCTTACGCCGATGGGCGCGGAGGCGGCAAGGCATTGCGTGGCCCTGGCCGGGGAACTGCGCGGCGCGGGCGTGTCGGTGGAGGTTGGCCTGGAAGCGAAACTGAAGCGAGCACTGGAGCTGGCCAACAAGGCGGCAGCGCGTTACGCGCTCATCGTTGGCGACAACGAGATCGCCGCCGGAGAGTACACACTAAAGGATATGCAGACCGGCGAGCAGAGCAAGCTCAGCCGGGAAGAGCTG
>Ga0209415_10013743_pt1 | contig 13314 bp, 6 predicted proteins | sample PeaSoiSIISIP2007_FD_187696 | JGI IMG/M metagenome (GOLD analysis project Ga0209415, IMG submission 187696) | Peat soil microbial communities from Weissenstadt, Germany - SII-SIP-2007 (SPAdes) (version 2) | ecosystem: Environmental > Terrestrial > Soil > Wetlands > Peat | place: Germany... | reverse complement strand
GTGATAATATTCTCGCCATGAAATTCTCCCCGGTGCTATTACTGATAACCATGTCCATCGTTTCCTCCGCACAGAACAAGCCGCGGGCGCGCGATCTCGGCGTGCCCTTCGAAGGCAGTCCCGGGCCGCTGAACGCCATCGTCGACGTCCCCGGTGTTGCGGTCGGCCATAAGACGCTCATCTCGGGCGATGGCAAACTGCAAGTAGGCGCGGGCCCGGTTCGCACCGGCGTCACCGCGGTGTGGCCGCGCGGCAAGCAGTCTTCCGACCCGGTCTTCGGCGGCTTCTTCTCGCAGAACGGCAACGGCGATATGACCGGCACGCACTGGATCGAAGAGTCCGGCTTCCTCGATGGCCCCGTGCTGATCACCAACACCCACAGCGTCGGCGTGGTCCGCGACGCGTATCTCGCCTGGCTGGTCAAGAATAAACGGCAGCCGGGCACCAACGTCTTCGACGGCGGCTTCTACACCTACCCGATCGTCGCCGAAACCTACGATGGCTTCCTGAACGACATCAACGGCTTCCACGTCAAGCCCGACGACGTGGCGGCCGCGCTCGAATCGGCCTCCACCGGCCGGGTACCGGAAGGCAACGTAGGCGGCGGCACCGGCATGGTCTGCTACGGGTTCAAGGGCGGCATCGGCACCTCGTCCCGCAAACTCGCCGGCGGATACACCGTGGGCGTTCTCGTCCAGTGCAATTGCGGCAGCCGCCGGCAGTTGCGCATCGGCGGCCTGCCCGTGGGGCAGGAGATCGCCGACAACATGCCGGTGGCCAGCGTGCAGCATTCCTTCCGCGACGATACCGGCTCCATCATCATCGTGGTGGCCACCGACGCTCCCCTGCTGCCGCACCAGACCAAACGCCTGGCGCGGCGCGCCACCATGGGGCTGGCGCGCACCGGTTCTACTTCCGGCAACGGCTCGGGCGACATCTTCATCGCGTTTTCCACCGCCAACCCGAATGCCGCGGCGGCCAAAGCTCCGGTGAATGTTTCCATGCTTCCCAATGACGCGATCAATGGGGTCTTCGAGGCGGCGGTACAAGCTACCGAAGAGGCCATCGTCAACGCCATGGTGGGGGCGGAAACCATGACGGGAATCGACGGCCACAAGGTCTCGGCCCTGCCCCACGATCGCCTGCGCGAGGTGTTGAGGAAGTATGGGAGGTTGCTACCATAGGGGAGGACTGACAGACGACAAAAACCGATCGTCTGTCCTACCAAGCGATGTCTTTGTCTCCTTCCACGCGTCTCGGACCATACGAAATCCTCTCGCGGCTCGGCGCGGGCGGGATGGGCGAAGTCTATCGCGCCCGCGACACCCGCCTGGGCCGCGACGTGGCCATCAAAATCCTTCCCGGCGATCTTTCCGGCGACCCGAGCCGCCGCGCGCGCTTCGAGCAGGAAGCCCGCGCAGTAGCCGCGCTGAACCACCCCAACATCCTGGGGCTTTACGACATCGGCGGCCAAGACGGCACCGACTACATGGTCACCGAGTTCGTGGCCGGCGAAACACTTGCCGCCCTGATGGAGCGCGGTCCCATCGCGACACGCAAGCTGCTCGACATCGCGGTCGAGATCGCCGACGGCATGGCCGCCGCGCACGCGGCCCGCATCACCCACCGCGACCTGAAGCCGCTGAACATCATGATCGACCGCGACGGACGCGTGAAGATCCTGGATTTCGGCCTCGCCAAACAAGCCCCTCCCGCTTCGGCGGACGCCGACGAAACTATGACCGCGGCCCAAACCCAGCCCGGCATGATCATGGGCACGGTCAACTACATGAGCCCCGAACAGGTGCGCGGGCAGCCCGCCGACCACCGCTCCGACCAGTTCTCTTTCGGCCTGATCCTTTATGAAATGGCCGGTGGCCGCAAGCCTTTCGACAGGCCGGATACGATCCAGACGATGTCGGCCATCCTCACCGACGACCCGCCTCCCATCGAGCGTGTGATCCCCGCCCCGCTGCGTTGGGCCATCGACCGCTGCCTGGCCAAAGACGCGACCGGCCGCTACGAATCCTCGCGCGACCTGTTCCACGAGCTGCGCAGCCTGCGCGATCATCTCTCCGAAACTTCCACGACCACCCAGGCCGCCGCGCCCACCGTGGCGGTTGCGCCCACTGCGGTTGCACGCCGGCCGATCCCATGGACGCTCGCCGCCGCATTCGCCCTGGGCGTGCTGGCAACGTTTGCGGCCCTGTGGCTGATGGCGGGTCCCGAAATCCCCGACCAATCCGCCTATCGCTTCGTCCCGCTCTCCTTCGCGCCGGGCGGACAGTCCGACCTCGTCTGGTCGCCGGATAGCAAGGCCGTAGCTTACGCCGCCCGCGAGGCTTCGGGACCGTGGCAGGTGTTTCTTCGGTACCTCGACTCCCCGACGCCGATTCAGCTCACTCACACCGCGGAGTCTTCCAGCCCCGTAAGCTGGAGCCCGGACGGAAAACGCATTTTCTTGAGAGTCGATCGGAAACCGCGCGCCATATGGTCGGTCGCCACCGTGGGTGGCGAACCCGAGATGGCCGCTGCCCTTCCCGAGGGTCTGGTTACCGGGGCTCTCTCGCCGGACCACAAAGTGGGGGCTGCGCTGCGGCGGGGCGGCGATGGCATCTACACCGTCTGGCATGGATCCGTGCCCAGCGGGCCGTTCCAAAGATACTCACCCGATCCCTTCGCCACCCGCGCTTTCTACAACTACCCCGGGCTCGCCTTCTCACCGGATGGGACCCAGATCCTGCTCCTCTTGAATGGCGCGCAGGACCGCGAAGAAGCCTGGCTCCTGCCCTATCCTCCCAATCCTTCCCATCCGCCCCGCCTCGTTTTGCAGGGGTTGCCCAGCTATGAGGGCACTCCGGACTTCTCGTGGATGCCGGACAGCCGCCACGTCGTGGTGGCGATCAAGACCAGCCGCGAGGCGGCTACGCAACTCTGGATGGCGGACACCCGCTCCCAGGAGCGCCACGCGTTGACCAGCGGCACCACCACAAGCATTTCTCCGGTGGTATCGCCGGATGGCCGCAGGATTGCCTTCACGGAATTGACACGGATTTTCGACGTCCTCTCGGTGGACCTGGCGACGGCCGCCGTCCATCCGCTGGTACTCACGGAGCGCGACGAATCCATGCCGGCGTGGGCCTCGAAGAAGCCGGCCCTCGCTTTTGTCACCGACCGCAACGGACCCCAGGAACTCTGGTTGCATGTGGACGGCAGCCCCGACCGCCCCCTGGTCACCGCGCGCGACTTTCCACCAGACACCACACAGTGGTTCATGGGGCCCGCGCTTTCGCCCGAAGCCGACCGGGTAGTCTACACGCGTGTGGAAACCCAGGGGGGCGGGGCGCATCTTTGGATTTCGGCCCTGGCCGGCGGCGCCCCCGTTCCGCTCACCAACGACAGCGTATCTACCGAATATCCGGGCTCCTGGTCTCCCGATGGAAACTGGTTCGCCTATCTCTCGATGCGCAACGACCACTGGTCGCTGATGAAGGCCAAAGCCAGCGGACAGGCCGTTCCGATCGCGGTCAAGGCAGACGCGGACCGCACCAACGACGCGGTGCCCTGCTGGTCGCTTGCCGGCGATTGGATCGTCTACGGCGAGAATCTCTATTCTCCGGATGGGGCCACGGTGAAGTCCCTGGGCAGCCACAAGTCCGCGGCATACGTGTTCGCGCCGGATGGGAAGCGCGTCTATGGCATGCGCGCGGATGGCGATAAGGAACTGCTCTTTTCGGTGGACATTGCCACCGGGCAGGAGAAGATCGTGGGAGACGCCGGCAAGAACTTTCGGCCCGCCAGCAATCTCAATCCCGCCATCCGGTTCAGCATGGCGCCCGACGGCAAGAGTTTTGTCTACAGCGCCCCCCGGTCCAGCAGCAATCTCTGGATTCTGGAGGGCTTCGGCGGGAAGGCCGGCTTCTTCGCACGGCTGGGGCTGCGGTAAGGGGCCGAGGGCCGGAGGCGGGAGACGCATCTCTGACGCGTGTGTCAGCTTATTTTTCACGGAGTTGTAACTTCCTTTGTTTCTGTTGGTTGCGGCGGCGCTCCGAAATCGGGAGACGCATCTGGAGGGTCGTTTTTACAATATGCGTCTCCCGGGGGTCAGGGGTCGGGGAGAGGGCTTGTGACGGCGATTTTCCGGAGAGTCGATTTATTGTTTCTAACGTATGAAGTTCCTCTTTTTCTGCAGGTTGCGGAGAGGCGCCAAAAATTTGCGACGGCGATTGAGGGCCTGTTTTAAAATCGCCGTCACAAACCTCGCGGGGGTGGCGGGGAATTGCGGCACCTCGGGTCATCGTGGTTTGGTTCGGTTCCATAATTCTGCTCAAAAAAGCAAAAGCCGCTCAAAATGAGCGGCTGGTGGCACTACCGTGCAATCCATCTCTTCCTGATTTAAATCTAGCAGACGATCATGCGGCGCCCGGCAGTTGCGGGGGTGCCGCGGCGGCGTAAATGGCTTTAGAATGAGTGAAAGTGTGCGAGAAAATAAAGTTCGTTCCTTGGTGACTCGGAAAAACACGAATCCACAGAAAAGGGGGGCTTCCGGGCAAGTGACTGATAAAAAGAGGGATGAGTCGATCAGGCTAAGTTGTGAGGGGTTGGCAGGCGAAAGCGCCTGCCCCACCAAGTAGAATAGAAGAAGATGCACCTTGCGCTCCTATTTTTCGTCTCCCTGGTGAACGACGTCCGGACCCTCGTCGCCCAACACGATTATGCGGCCGCCGAGCGGGCCGCGCGGACGTACCAATCGCAAAGCGGCGCCACTCCTGAGTATGCCGCGGCGCTCTCCTGGATCGCGCGTGGCGCCCTCACCGACCAACAACTCGACCGGGCCGAGAGCTACGCCGCCCAAAGCCGCAAGGTGGCGGTGGAACTGGTGCGCACTCGCAAACTGGATGCCGACCCATGGCTGCCTACCGCGCTGGGGGCATCCATAGAGGTTCACGCGCTGGTGCTGGCGGCGCGCGGCGAGCGATCCGAGGCGGTCGCGTTTCTGCGGGAACAGCTTGCCGCATGGGGCACGACCTCCATCGGGGAGCGGATTCGGAAGAACCTCAACCTGCTGAGCCTCGAAGGCAAGCCGGCGCCGCCGCTCGAAACCAACGAGTGGGTGGGGACCGGGCGCGCCAGTCTGGCGACTTTGCGCGGCCATCCCGTTCTCCTCTTTTTCTGGGCACACTGGTGCCCGGATTGCAAGACGATGGCGCCGATGCTGGCATCGTTGATGCGGACGTATGGTCCGAAGGGCTTGATGCTGGCCGCGCCGACCAAGCTGTACGGTTACGTCGCGGGTGGGGAACCGGCTGCGCCGGCGGTCGAGAGACCATACATCGAACGGGTCCGCCAGCAGTATTATCCGGCTTTGGCGGGCACCCCTATTCCACTGAGCGCGGCAAATTTTCTATCTTACGGATGCAGCTCGACCCCGACGATTGTGCTGATCGACAGTGCCGGCATCGTTCGCTTCTATCATCCCGGCGCGGCATCCGAAGTGGAACTGTCCAGCCGTATTCAGAAGATACTGGGGAAGTAACGCCGGTCAGGCCGTTTTGCGTTTGCCCGCGTGCCTGGTGGGCCTTCGCAGGACGCGGCGGTATTGCTCCAGCGCCTCGATCATCGCATTGACAGCGGAGAGGCGTATGTACAGATGATCCAATTCCTTGGGATAGTTTCGACCGGGAAATATGACTACAGTGGACTGCGCACGAGGCATGGTACTAGCTGTACCAGAAGTCCCGGCGTAGTGCAATCCCTCAAATTACCGAGGATAGGAGACAGGAGTCAGGAGCGCAAGCGCAAAAGGGGGTGGGGGGGGTTTGGGGGTTGGGGGTTAGGGGGTTGGGGGTTAGGGGTTGGGGAAGGTGGTTCGCTGCGCTCGCATCTTCTTAAATACGCGATGGTATTTGCGAAACTTTGTACTAAGCTCAAGAACAATGCCCATCCCCCTGTTGTTCCGGTTGGAAAAGTTGGACCGGTTGGAAGCGTGGAAGACTCGCTATGGCTCGCGGGATACGGTCCCGTTGGAGCGGTTACTGGCGGCTGCCGCCGAACGGCGTTTGCGGGACGCGGCCAGCCTGATCCGGCTGCACGAGACGGCGCTGTTTCTGCGGGCGTGGCCGCCCACTCCGGAAGTAGCGCGTCTGGCCGATGCCATCCTCTTCTCATTCGGCAGACGCATCGCGGAATTGCCGGAGGAGGAGCTTTCCGCTTTCGCGGAGCCGGAGGTATCCGGGATCGCCGGCACGTCGCTCTCGGCGGTGTTCAGCTACGAGGTGGCGCGGAGCCTGGCAGACCGCCATTCCCGCAACGTGGAGATCGCGTGGGACCGTTACGACGACGCCGACCGGCTTGGTCCCGTGCTCGCGCGCCTGCTGCCGCTGATGGGCGAGGAGTGGCCGGTGGAGGCCCACGTGAATTACCGCGAGTGGATCTCGGCGGTGCGGGGACGGGGCACGACGGACCTGGCGTGGCTCTTGGCGCGCACGCAGGCGGAGCGGTTCGACGCGCTGCAGGCGCCGTTGACGTGGGAGATTGGGAACGCCCGGACTTCGCGTTCGCGCCTGCGGCTGCCCAAGCGGAGCCTGTTCTGCCACACGGAGCCGCTGCTGCGGCGCAGCGACGTCTCGCTGGCCGGGGAACTGGAATCGCCGCCACTCGCGGTGAAGCGCGTGCCCCGCGCCGAGGCGCGCAAGATCCTCGACTTGATCCTGGACACTTCGGCGATGCGCTACCGGGAGCTTTATGGCTTCAGCCATCCGGACGAGACGGGCGTTTTTCACGCGGATGCGGGACGCGGCGTGGACATCTACTTTTTCGGCGTGCCTCCCGAGTGGCGCCTGCCCTTGCGGGCCTATCATGCGGGGGTGTTTTTCAAGAATGGCGTGCCCGCCGGATACATCGAGCTGCTTTCGCTTTTCGAGCGCGCGGAAACCGGGTTCAACCTGTACTACACATTTCGCGAGGGCGAGACGGCGTGGCTGTATGCGCGGTTGCTGCGCCTGTTTCGCCAGGTGCTGGGAGTGAGTTGTTTCTCGATAGATCCCTACCAGATCGGATTGGAGAACCCGGAGGCGGTGGATTCGGGAGCGTTCTGGTTCTATCGCAAGCTGGGATTCCGTCCGGTGGATCCGGAAGCCGCGAGGCTGACCGCAAGGGAAGAGCAGCGCATCGGGCGAACACCCGGTTATCGAAGCTCGAAGCGGACTCTGGAGAAACTGGCCGCCGATTGCCTGGTGTACGAGAGTGCGCCGGCGGAGGGGGGCGCGTGGGATCGCTTTCGGGTTCGCAATCTGGGCTTGGGATTCGATGGCCAAATGCGCGGCTCGGCTAGCGGCCTCTCCATGGTGATGAGCCGGATTCCGGACCTGGAGGACTGGACGCGGGAAGAGAAGGCCGCGGCCGCCGCCATCGTGCGGGCCAAGGAGCACGGGAGCGAAGCACGCTACCTGCGGCTGATGCAGCGCCATTGGCGGCTGCGGGCGGCATTTCTGAGATTGGGATCGAGGCGCTGATATGGACCCCCTGCTTCATCGCGGCATCGATTTGTTTAACCACGGCGAGTTCTTCGAGTGCCATGAAGTGCTGGAAGAGGCGTGGACGCCGGAACGCGATCCGCGGCGGCTGTTTTTGCAGTCGCTGATTCATGTGGCGGTGGGTTGCTATCACGCGCGGCGAGGGAATCCGGTGGGGGCATGCCGGCAACTGCGGAAGGCGTTGCGCAAGATGGCGCATTACCTGCCGGCGTGCGAGGGTGTGGATACGGAGCGGCTGTTTCGCGAGGCGCAGGCGGTGCTGGAGCGGATCGAGGCGGGTGAGGTGGTGAAGGAGTTTCCGCGGGTGTATTGTCAGTGACGCTGCGGGAGAGTCTCTTCCGAGGGAAATTATTTACTTGACGCACAGGCCTGGACTGCTGCATTTGCAGGGGCGTGACAGGCGGTCGTTTAACTCTTGGCCGACTGTATAAAGGCACGAATTTCGCTGTCTGCCAATCCAGACTGCCGGAGTGAACTCATAACGAACTCGTCCTCTAGCCAGTCGGCCATAGGGACTGAAATATAGTCGGTGGTGCCTCTTCTCCTCCACAGGTACGTCCGCTTCTGTGTGGTCTTTTAGGCGTAGTTCAGCTCGCGTATCTTATTGATGAAGCTCTCTCGGCGTACCATTAGCCACCATCGCAGGGATGAACGGTACGTCGAAGCGCACGTCTTCCTGGGCATTCGGGATGGCGCCTAGGAGGGTCCATCCACGGTCCAGTAGGAATTGTGGCAACTCGTTAGACGTAAACAGATCCTTCATCACAGCGTCTAGCGTGAGGCCGACGTCTTCCATCAAATCGGCCCACGTTTCAGCTTGAACGGTCAGCTTAAGGGCGTCACACACCCCAACCCAGTTCCCGCCAGCAGCACGGAAGCATTGCAAGGGGATATCTGCCTGAACACGGACAAGCGTGGGCATGCCCTCATAATATGCTTATCAGGCACGAGTTTGCAAACGGACCATGCCCGTAGTGAAATTAAATTCGGTGAACCGGTGAACCCCCTCCACCAAACGTGGAGGGTTCATTAGGATTCCGAGCAGGTGCACTTCAGTTTGGTCCCTGCCTGGAACGTAGTACAAGCGAAGAAGGACCTTTTCATAAAAGGTCCCTCCTTTGTTCGGAATTGCCCGGCTTGGTCTTATCTTTGCACGATCCAGGCCGGCTACTTCGAACCCCGCGAACCCTGCCCCAGGTAGACCGTCTCTACATGCACGCGGAAATCCTGAAGCGATCCGCCTTGCCACCCCCGGCAGATGTCGTCGATCGAGGAAAGCCCCAGCATCCGGTAACTCTCCATCTGCGATTCGTCGAACCATTGATCGGCGGTGGTCTGGTGCGGAAAAGTCGGATTCATCTTCGCATAGCTCAACACATCCTGAGATTCGCAACCCAGCACCAGGGGCTTGATGACAATCAGGCAGCCGTCGTCACACCGGCCATCGACGGCCGAATAACGGATGACCCCTACGGCACAGCGCCGTGACCGCCGGCGCAACGGATCCGTAAGCGGTTCGTCGAAATCGATGGGGATTTTCGAATCGATACGGAGTTTCCGCAGCGCATTACCCAGATCCCCCATCCCCATCTGCGGATCGCAGGCCGCGTCCAACACCACGATGATCTTCGCGCGCCGGATCACCATCTCATACAGGCCGAGATTCTCGAAGTGACCTCCATCGGAGAGGTAGACATAGGCGCTGCGGTCGGAGGTCAGTCCGAGCGCCTCTTTGGCCAGCGAAACGAAGGCCGAGCGCGGCCCGGCGTGCCGCCAGGTTTGCGCACCCGCCTTGCCCGGATTGCCCAGCCATGCGCCCAGGCGGGCGTTAAACAGGGTCATGATGAAGCCGATCAACGGCGACGAATAATAGCCCATGCTGGGAGAGGCAGCGGCGCCCGAAATGGTCATCGCGGTCCCCAAAGAAATCCCCTGGGGACCGCCGTAGCCATCGGAGGGCCGGTAGCCAAGGGCTTGCGCGCCGCAATGAAAGCGGCTGACCGTGAATGCCTCGGCTTTACGCTGCTGCCACGCCAGGCGGTCTCCCGCCACGAGATTCAAGGTGAGATTCAGCACGTGAAGCGGTTTCAGGGCAGGGTCAAGCCGCGCCATCGGAATATCGTCGGTGCGCGCAAAGCCCGTAAAGCCGCTAACCTGGCGCTTGGGGTTCGACGCGCCCAGGTAAGCCCGCACCAGGCGGTCGCGATACATGTCATGCAGCGAAAACGTGTTGATATTGACGTAACGCGCCATAAACCAGCTCAGCAGCAGGCACGCGGCGGAGAGAAAGCCGATGGTGCGCAGGTCGGTCTGCTCCAGGAGCAGGTTGTGATCCCACCAGGCAACCGCGGCTGCGGGCTTGCCGAACAGCGGAGCGCAGGCGGAGAGGAGAATGTTCGTGAGGACGGCGATCCCCACTGCCAATAATCCTATAAACACCGGAGGCGCCAACCTGGCGGCCAGGGGCAGCATCCACCCGCCCTTCGCGTCTTTCTCACTGGAACCCGCTTTGGCCGGCGAACCGCCGAAAGCACTGGCCCATGCGCTGACGGCCCCCGCCGCGGCAACGGCGCTCTTCACCCAGGTGTGCCAGGTGAACGCATACCTCGGCAGAATCAGCACCAGGGCACAAGCGCCGAGCCACGCCGCGGAAAACCGCAGGATGTGCGCCGACGATCGGGACATCCATTCCCGGTCGTTATCCTGCAGCGCCCGGCTGGAAAGGCCCGCATAGATCGCCGACCCCAGGCTGAACCCGAGCAGCAGCAGGGGAAGCGCCACCGTGACGTAGGTGGCCCATGAGATCGCGTACGCCGGATCGGGGTTCCATAGGATCTTATTCGACAGCACCCACGCCGCCCCACCCGTGCCGGCAGCCATCATCACGATGGCCAGCGAGAGCGGTCCGAACATCGCCCGAAGGCGCTGCCGAACGGGGATCCGCCAGAACACCAGATGGACCACCCACGCAGCGAGGCACGGGATTTCGGTGGCCACGATCATGGCGGCGCCGTTGGTGTAATCGCGATAGTTGGCCCCCAGGTAATAGAGGTTGTTGAAGGCCACGTAAGCGAGAACGGACAGAATCAGGGGCGTCAACACATTTCGTATGTACTGGTAAGCCGTGTGATTCTCATTCCCGATTCCCGGCAGATACCGCAGCGTAAAGAAGAGCGTCCAGGTGAAGCAGACCGCGCCCAATACAGGCAGCCCGTAGTGAACCAGTATCGATTCGCTGATCCAGTTGAACCGCGGGTTCCGGTAATCCACCGCGCCGGCCGCCATTCCGAGATAAGGAAACGTGAGCGCCGAAAGGAACACTCGCGGCACGATGAGGGCAAACATCAGCAGCGGGATCAGCACCATCCAGTTCAGAAGAATGTTGCGCAGCACGGTTGCCGCCAGCGTCCAGGTGTCCGCCGAGAGCGCACCCAGCTTGGGGGTGAGATAGTTGCTGTATTCGCGCAGATGTCCGATGGGGTCCGGTTCTCCCGCGGGCGGAGCATCGCGGCGAAGCGAAGGGATCACTTTGTCCAGCCCCCCCGCGCGATTGCTCCACGCCGTCAGCCAACTGCCTGCGTAGCCTCCACCGGATACCGTTGAAAGATAGTCGAACTGCGGAAGCAGGCCTTTCTCCGCCAGCCCTTGAATGACCCCCAAGGCAAACGTGGCGCTGCGGATTCCACCGCCGGAAATACAGAGCGCACTCAACGGCACCGGCTCCTGGTGAAGTTTCCGGAACAGTTCCTCGGCGTTATCGGTCTCTCGGAACCCGGAATCCGGCCGCAACGCCCGATACTCTTGCGATAGCGCCTGCGCCAGGGAGATTGGTTCGGTGTCAGGCATTGGTAGTCGGCTGAAGATAGCCAGTATACACTAGTATTGTGTCCATGAATTAGCTGGACAATCGAATCCCAGTTGCACCGCAAAATCGGCGTTCATCGGCGTTCATCGGCGGCCAATAATCGTTCTGGGAAGTATGGTGCAATGTCCGCACTTGAGTGTTTGGCCGCCGATGAACGCAGATGAACGCCGATGACTTTACAAGGGCAGCTAGTCAGATAGCCAGGTCCGGCGGCCAAGCCGCGTATCTCGTGCCTTCCACACTTATAGGAGGCCCAAACACGGCAGATCGACTCTCTAACTCCCAACCGCATCTTATAACTCGACTGTAATCCAAACAAAACCACTTACTCGTAGCCGCCAGGCGCCGCAGAACCGGCCGGCGTAAGTAAAACCGCCCTCCAGATGCGCTCCCACGGTGGGTGCGTAACCGATGTGGGGATTTCGCGACCCGGTCCAGGCAACCGCTCCCTCACGGGGTGCCCTCTGGGGCCCGGCTCCGTTGGGGTTGTGCCGATTTCAGCGTGAGTTACAGAGCCGGGCCCAGAGGCACCCCGTGAGGGAGCGGTTGGCCAGGGTCAGTTTCCCCACATCGGTTAAGCACCCCCCACGGTTGACTTACCCTACGAGCGGCGATACCGTTTTAGCGTGCTGAACTCAACCCGCCGCAGCTTTCTGCTGCAAATCGGCGCTGCGCCGCTGGTGGCCGTGGCGCAGGAGCAGGACCGCCTTCGCCGCACCCAGTGGAGCGCCAGATGGATCGCAGTCCCCGATGCCCACCCTACCGAATACGGTGTCTACCATTTCCGGCGCGTGGTGGAACTGGCAGCCAAGCCCGAGCGCTTCGTGGTCCACGTGAGCGGCGATAATCGCTACCAGTTGTTCGTCAATGGCCATCGCCTTTCGTGGGGACCGGCGCGCGGCGATCTCTTCCATTGGCGTTATGAGACCGTGGACGCGGCCCCATACCTCGATGCCGGCACGAACGTCTTTGCCGCGGTGGTCTGGAATTTCGGCGAGCTGGCGCCGGAAGCGCAAGTCACGCTGCGCAGCGGATTCCTGTTGCAGGGCGATACCCAGGCGGAGCGCGCGGTTGACACAGGCGCCACGTGGAAATGCATCCGCAACACGGCGTACTCGCCGATCGAGGTCACGCAGTCCGTAGTGCGCGCCTACTACGTGGTGGGGCCGGGGGACCGTGTGGCGGCGGGCTCGTATCCGTGGGGTTGGGAAGACCGCGACTTCGACGACTCGCGATGGCCCGCGGCAATGGCGATCGGACCTGCCGCCGGGCGCGAGGCCAGCGATCCGCACTCGCGCTGGATGCTGGTGGAGCGCACCATCCCGCCCATGGAGGAGCGTCCCGAGCGGTTGCAGAAGGTGCGGCGGGCCGCCGGTATACCGATGCCCACCGTATTTCCGGCGCAGGCGGAAGCCGTGCATGTTCCCGCCGGGACCCATGCGGTCCTGCTGCTGGATCAGAGTTACCTCACCACCGCGTATCCGGAACTGACGGTCTCGGGCGGCAAGGACGCGGTGGTCCGCATGCGCTACGCGGAGGCCATGTTTCCGAAGGGCAATCGCGACGAGGTGGAAGGCAAGACCTTTGCCGGCAACTTCGACGAGTTGGTGGCCGATGGCGGCGCGCGCCGCACCCTCCGTCCGCTATGGTGGCGCACGTATCGATACCTGGAGCTGGACATCGAAACCAAGGGCGAAGCGCTCACGGTGGACGATCTGCGCGCGACATACGACGGCTATCCATTCCAGCGGCGCGCGCGGTTCGATGGCGGATCGCCGGAGCTGAATCGCATCCTCGATGTGGGCTGGCGCACGGCACGCCTCTGCGCCCATGAGACCTACATGGATTGCCCGTACTACGAGCAACTGCAATACGTGGGCGATACGCGGATCCAGTGCCTGGTCTCGCTCTTCA
>Ga0209415_10013742_pt1 | contig 13314 bp, 16 predicted proteins | sample PeaSoiSIISIP2007_FD_187696 | JGI IMG/M metagenome (GOLD analysis project Ga0209415, IMG submission 187696) | Peat soil microbial communities from Weissenstadt, Germany - SII-SIP-2007 (SPAdes) (version 2) | ecosystem: Environmental > Terrestrial > Soil > Wetlands > Peat | place: Germany... | reverse complement strand
TGACCCTGTTCGGCGGCGAGCCGCTGCTTCCCGGAGACGCCCCCCGCGAGCGCATCTCCGCGTTCCTGCGCCGCGCCGCCGCGACCAAGCTCGAGGTGGCCGTGGTCACCAACGGACATTCGCTGCTGGAATACCTGGACGTGCTCTCCCTCGCGAAGATCCGCGAGATCCAGGTCACCCTGGATGGACCTCCCGAAACCCACGACGCGCGCCGCTTCCTGGCCGGGGGCAAACCCACCTTCGCGCGCATCGCCGACGGGATCGACGCCGCGCTGACCGCCGGATTCACCATCAACCTGCGCGCGGTGGTGGACAAACGGAACTTGCCGCATCTTCCCGAACTCGCGCGGATCGCGGCGGAGCGGGGATGGACCGCCAACCCCCGCTTCAAGACGCAGTTGGGTCGCAACTACGAGCTCCATTCCTGCCACGCGGCCGGTGGGAGCGACACCCTGTATTCGCGCGTGGAACTGGCCGAGGACCTCCTGGGCCTGGTCCGGGAACATCCCGAATTCCTGGACTTCCACCGTCCCGCCTTCTCCGTTTCCAAATTCCTCTGGGAGCACGGCGAGCTGCCCAAGCCCTTGTTCGACGCCTGCACGGGCACCAAGACCGAATGGGCCTTCGACTACCGCGGACGGATCTTCGCCTGCACCGCCACCGTCGGAAAATCCGGCGAAGAGCTGGGCACCTTCTGGCCCGAGGCGAAATTGGACCGCGAAGTGGTGGGCCGGTGGCAGACGCGCGACACCGTCTCCCTGTCGGAATGCCGCTCCTGCAGCCAGGCCCTGGCCTGCGGCGGAGGGTGCACATCCGTGGCGAAGAACCGGACCGGAGAGATCCTGAGCACCGACTGCAGGCCCTCCCGGGAACTGTTGGAAATGGGCATCGGCACCTACCTGGAGATTGTGCAGATATAATATTCAATGTTATAATTACACAATGAATCCACGGGTCTTGGAACGGCTCATCCCTGGACTTTCTGCAGGTTACCCGGCAGTGGCCATCGTCGGGCCACGTCAGAGCGGGAAGACGACTCTATCCAAACGAGTTTTCCCGAGCCACGCCTACGTCAGCCTGGAATCCCTGGATTGGAGGACGCGGGCCCGGACCGATCCGCGAGGATTCCTCGAGGACCTGGGCGACAACGCGATCCTGGACGAGGTCCAGCGGGTTCCCGAATTGTTCAGCTATCTCCAGGAGTACATGGACCGTGGTGGCCGACACTACGTCCTGACCGGAAGCCAGCAGTTCCTCCTGATGGAAGGGATCGGGCAGAGCTTGGCCGGTCGCGTGGCCCATTTCGAACTCCTCCCCCTGGGTTGGTCCGAATTGACCGGCTTCGTCGACAGGCAACCTTGGAAGAGCGTCCGGGGCGAAGGTCGCGGAGAGAAGCCGACAAGCTCCACGGCGGAGATCCTCCAACGCGGTCTCTACCCGCGCATCCACGACAAGGGATTGATCGCCCACAGGTGGCTCGACGACTACGTCCGAACCTATGTGGAACGGGATGTCCGGAGCCTTTCGCAGGTCGCCGACCTCTCCCAATTCACGCTGCTCCTGCGGCTTCTGGCGACGCAAGCGGGAAGCCTCCTGAACATGGCGACGCTGGCCACCCAGGTGGGCGTGTCGATCCCGACGACGAAGAGATGGCTGGGAATCCTGGAAACCTCCGGAATCGTGTTCCTGCTGCAGCCGCACCACGCGAACTTCGGCAAGCGCCTGGTCAAGACCCCGAAGCCGTATTTCGTGGATTCCGGCCTCCTGTGCCTGCTCCTGGGAATCCGCGAGGCCGGGCATCTGGTGACGCACCCCCTGCGCGGTCACGTGTTCGAGAACTTCGTCGTCTCCGAATTCCGCAAGCTGTTCCTGCACAACGGCCAGCGCGCGCCCCTGTACTTCTGGCGGGACAGCCACGGAATGGAGATCGACCTCCTGGTGGAGGACGGGACGGAACTCCTCCCGATCGAGATCAAATCCACCGCCACCTGGAGGCCGGACCTGGAACTACCGATCCGCAAATGGCTCGCCCTTTCGGGGCGCCCCGATTCCACCGGAACGGTGGTCTACGACGGCGATGCGGTGCACGGAAGCCGTGCCCAAGTCCGAACCTGCCCATGGTGGAAACTTCTCTGAGACCCGCACGTTCTCCGGTTCCCGTACGCATCTTTTCCGGGCAGCGATGGCGACTCTTCTCCCTACACCGAAGGCAGCGAAGACCCTTCCCTCCGCCAAGCTCTGCCCCCGCCATGGCTGCGTGGGATGCGCGTGCGGCATGGGGAACCTGTTCCGGTTCGTGGAACCGCTCATCCTGCTGGAACTGCGGAACAGCCCCGGCGCCAGCGGCTACGACATCCTGGCGCGCCTGGACGGACACACGCTCACCGGCACCACCATCGACAAGGCCGCCGTGTACCGCGCCCTGGGGGTGCTGGAGACAAACGGGATGACCGTGTCCGAGTGGACGGAATCCGTTCGCGGAGGGGGTCGCAAGTCCTACCGTCTGACCGCGAAGGGGAACGAGCACCTGGACGAATGGGCCGACCTGCTGGAAGGTCTGGCGGGCGGGCTGCGCGATTTCGTGAAGGATGCGCGCAAGACGATCCCCAAGGTCCGCAAGGCGAACCCGGTGGCCTGAACGGTCCGGTTTCGGCGCCCATTCGGGAACAGGAAAGATTTCGGGGTGGGCCGACGTATCGTGGAGTGCAGATGGAACCGACCGACGAGGACCTCGCCCAGCAGGTGGCAGCCGGCGACGAGCACGCGCTCGCCGTCCTGGTCCGGCGTTGGGAGACTCCGTTGAAGCGCTACGTCCTGCGCCGCTGCTGGAGCTGCCGCAACGACGTCGACGACCTTCTACAGGAGGTTTTCCTGCAGGTCTACCGGCACATCCACGCCTTCGATCCGAAGCTCAGGTTCTCGAGCTGGATCTGGCGCATCGCGCACAACGCGATGGTGTCCAAGGTGCGCACGCACGCACGGATGGATCCACACGTGGAACTGGACGAGGCGCTCCTGATCCCCAACGGGATCCGCACCGACGAGCCCTGCGAAGCCGCGGACCTCGCACGCGAGATCGCCGCCATCCTGGACAGGATGAGTCCTGTCCTGCGCGACGTCTTCGTGCTGCGCTTCCACGAGGAGAAGAGCTACGAGGAGATCGGCGACATCCTGCACCTGAACGCGAACACGGTGGCCACCCGAGTCCGCCGTTCGAGGCAATTCTTCGTGGAATCCGCCGGGATCCTCGGTTTGAGCCTGGAAAGGGAGGATTGAGATGGACCACTCCCGGGAATTGCTGGATCGCATCCACGCGCGGAAGATCCGTCCCGTTCCGCGCTGGCGGATCCGCCTCCGGCGGGCGGGTGTCCTTTCGCTGTTCGCCGGGGTCGTCCTCCTGGGGACGTTGTCCGTCGCGTTGGCCATCCAGGAGATCCACGCCCACACCGGTCCCGGGTGGATGTTCCGGCGAGCCCTCGCGGATTTCGCGCCCTTGGTCTGGAGCCTGACCGCCGTGCTCCTGGTCCTGGTGGGCATCCGCCTCTTTCGCGAACTTCCGCGGGGATGGAGGGTCCGTCCCTGGCACGTGGGGGTCTCCCTCGCGCTCGTCTGCCTGGTGGGCGGATGGAGCCTGGAACGGACCGATGCCCTGCTGGGCCTGCACCGCGCCCTCGCACGAAGCGTCCCGTCCTACCGAGCGGCCTGGATGAAGAAGGCATTGGCGTCCTGGCACGATCCCGCGAACGGACGGATCTCCGGGCGGTGGATCGGGCCGGTCGACACGACGGGGATCCTGGAATCCGCCGATGGCGTCCGGTGGACCGTGCGTTGGGAAGGCGGTGGCAGTCTGCCCAAGACGCCTTCCATCCGCCTGGTTGGCAAGGTCTGCGGTCCTTCCCGCTTCTGCGCCACCGATTGGAAACCGGCGCCGGGTTCGGGAAATTTCCGGAGACCATGAAAGTTCGGCGGGTCGCGGGGCGTAATCCTTTCCGGGAACGGCACAAGCCTTCCACTCGACACATCCGAAGGAGACAACCCATGAGACGCTTGCCCTTGATCCTGGCACTTTCCGCCTTCGCGGCCGGTGCCGCCGATTCGACCTACCTGCGGACCCCGCGGACCGAACACTGGGTGCGCATGCAGGCGGCGATTTCTTCGCGCGACTACGACGCCTGGAAGGCGGAGCGCGATGCATGGGGGGCACGAGGAATCGCCGGGCAGCGGATCACCCGGGAGAATTTCGGAACCTTCGTCCAGATGCACGAGGCGGCGCGCGAGGGTCGCGTGGAAGAAGCCGCGGCGCTTTGCCGACAGCTCGGGTTGGATCGGGATCCCGTCTGGGCCGGACGCGGCAGGGGCCGTTGTGGCGGGTTCGGCCGCGGGAACGCACCGGGCTTCCGACCTGGTCGCGGAGGTGGTGCGGGTCGGGGGTGGGCGGACTGATCGAATCGGGGCAGCGACCCGGACGGTTTCGGAAACCGGAGTACGAGGCCGCAATATAGATGTATCTTACATCCTAAGACATCCCTCCCACCACCGCACCAGGAGTTCCACGATGCGCATCGCCCTTCCCATCGCCGACGGCAAGTTCAGCACCCACTACGGTCGCGCCCAGGCGCTCTCCCTCCACGACATCGACCTGGAAAGCGGCAGGGCCTCGGACCTGGGCGAGCGGGCCTTTCCGGAAGACGGAACCTGCAGCGCCGCCCCGTGGGTGGCCGCGCAGGGCGTGGAGGTCCTGCTGGTGGGCGGATTGGGCGCGGGAGCTGCCCAAGGGCTGGGCAAGGTCGGCGTCAAGGTGTTCGCGGGCATCGAGGAGGAAGATCCCGCCAAGGTCGTGGAGATGTTCCTCGCGGGACTGGCCCAGGCCAGGGAATTGGCTCCCGGCGAATCGCTTTGCGGCGGCCACGACCACGACCACGAACACGGGCACCACCACGGCGAAGGCCACGTCTGCACCTGCCGGGGCTGATCGGCTAGGCACCTGTCCGGTTAGCGCTTTACCGCAAGGCCCGCTGCGGCGACCAGCACCAGGACGCCCATTCCGCGGCGCAGCCAGACCGCGGAAACCCGCCGGGCGATCCCCCGTCCCAATTCCATCCCGGCCAGGGCGGCGACGACGGCGGGGACGACCAGGGACCAGCGGAAGGTGCCCAGCGGAATCTGTACCGCCAGGCTCGCCGCCGCGCTGAGGGCGATGGCTCCCAGGGCGACGGGAATGGCCGCCGCGGTGGTCAGACCTCCCTCCAGCACCAACGCGGGAGTGGCGATGAAGCCTCCTCCCACACCAAACAGCCCCATCAGCAGGCCCGTCCCGGCCCCCGCCCCCGTCAACCGCAGGTGGTTCGCGAGACGATTTCCGTCCGATTCGGAGGCCCGAGCCGGAAGAAACATGCGCGCTCCGGCGTAGAGGAGGATCGCGAAGAAGGTCCAGTGCAGGATCGCCGTGGGGATCCACGAAGACGCCAGCGATCCGATGGCGGACAGGATCACGGCGGGCAGGGAGAAGCGCAACAGGGTGCGAAGATCGAGCTGCCTCTCCCGCCACGCATCCCAGGCCCCGGAAAGGGAAGCGACACCCACCACCGCCGCGGTGGCGGGAACGGCCACGTCCAGGGGGACCTTCAAGGCCACCAGGAAGATGGGAAGGGCCAGGAGGGAGCCTCCGCCACCCAAGGCGCCCAGCAAGGCGCCGGTCAGGAGGAAGAGGAGGGTGGAGAGCCAAGTGAAATGGAAGAGCGGGCACATGCGGATTGGACGCGGATCCGGGAGGGGAGGTTACGGGTATCCGATTCCGGTCCGTACGACGGCCGTCAGGGAATCTTCTCCCGCAACGAAAGGTTGCGGATGGCGCGCAGCGGGTCGTGGACCGTCGTTCGGTCCTTCGTCACCAACGTTGTGGACGGCAAGGCCCCGATGCCGGAATGGAACAGCATGTCGTGGCCCAGGCACAGGCCCATTTCCACCACCATGTCCACGGAGGCCGCCTTGATCTGCTCGGCCTGGCCCAGCGGATCGCAGCCCACCTTGTGGATGTCCGACGCCTCGTTCATCTCGTCCTGGGCCAGGGCTCCCGTGGTGCAGGAGACGGCCTCCACGCGCAGCCCCCTGCCCCGAAGGTATTTGCTCACCAGACCCGCATCGGATTCCATCCCGTAGCAGTAGGCAAGGCCCACCTTCTTCCAGGAGCGGTCCAAGGCGTATTCGGCGATCTCCTCCAGCCGCGAAAGGCTGCCCGACCGTCCGCCGTCCACCAGCCGGGCCGCCGCTTGCACCGTCTCCTGGGCATCCCCCGCGTGGTAGGCCTCGAGCACCTCGTCGCGCGCGAACGATTCGTTGCCGCACGACTCCAGGGTCCGGCAGCTCTTCGATTTGCAGATGGTGCATTCCATAGGGAGATCTCCTTGCAGGGCGGATCGTCGAAGACAACGGCCCACTCGCGTGGGACGGCCGCGGAACATCGGAGGTTACACGACCCTCCCTCAGATGAACAGCGTCGACTTGCTGCTTCCGGCGTTCTGCAGGAACGACGCGACGCCCGCGAGCTTCAGGCCGGGGTAGTCGATCATCTCCTCCTTGGTCATGCCCATCAGGTTCATGCTCATCTCGCAGACCGAGATCTCCACCCCGTTGTCGGCGGCGCGCTGGAACAGCTCCTCCAGTTGCAGGATGTTCTGCTTCTTCATCAGGCCCTTCATCATCCCGGTCCCCAGGCCGCACATGTTCATGGTGCCCAGCTTCAGCGCCGGTGCGCCCTTGGGGAGCATCATGCCGAACATGCGGGAGATCAGGCTCTTGGGGGGAGGCGCCTTCTTGGGGTCGCGCAGCGCGGCGGTGGCCCAGAACGTGAAGAACAGGCTGGTCTTCTCGAACATCGCGGAACTTCCCGTGGCGATGATCATGGCCGCCAGCAGGTGGTCCAGGTCCCCCGTGAAGACCACCATCGAGAGCTTGTCTTCGGGCGCGTTGTTCGAGAGGTTTTCGACCTGCGATTCCAGGGAGGCGATGCGTTCTTCGAGGGTCATGGATTTGCTCCGATGGAAGGTTGAGATGTCGTGAGGATGGATTCACCACCCCTCGCCCTTCGAGACGGTCCTTCGGACCTCCTCAGGACGAACGGTGTCGGAAAGCGACCTTTCAGTCGCCGGCTTCCAGAGGCGTGCGCTCCAGCTTGTACTTGAGGAGCATGAAGGGGCGGACCAGGACGTGCGCCATCTTCGTCATCCCGAAGAGCAGCACGAACTCCATCGCCATGGCGGCGTGGAGGACCAGCACCCAGTCGTTGATCGCCCCGCGGGTGCGCAGGGTGACCACCACCTCCAGCCAGAAGCCGGTGACGGCGAGCACCCACAGGAACGCGAGCACCCAGACGTCCGCGAAGCGGGTGTGGCGGGTACCGGCGCCCGGGTCGGTGAAGCGGCGGAGGATGGCGGCGGTCACGCCCCAGAGCATCACGGCCCCGGCCACGGTCCCGATCGCGCGGGCGGGCCAGAAGGACGCGAAGCCCAGGAAGTAGATGAACAGGAAGTCCAGGCTGGTGGCCACGCCCAGTCCCACGAATCCCCACATCATCGCCATGTGCACCAGACGGGCGTTGCGGTGGAGCGGCACTCGCTCGGCGGGAGCGCTCTCGCAATCCGCCTGGCGCTTCATGGAGAAGATCTCCGCGCCGAGCCAGGCCAGGGCGGCAAGCGGCTTGCGTCCCTTCAGGAGTGCCGGAACTCCCGATCTCTTGACCAGCAGGATGAAACTCGCCGCAAGGATCGCGACCAGGAGTCCGCCCACCGCCATCCCCACGTGGTGGATGGTCTCGTAGGCGACGGTGCCCCCGAAGAGCCATTGGGGAACGGCGGGGCCGCCCTTCATGGTCACCATGAGGGTCCCGAACAGGACACCCAGCGCGAGGGTCAGGAGGAGGGCGAAGGCGGGCACCTTGAACCAGAGCCGCCCCATTCCCGTGGGATCCAGTTGGGCGGTCTGCCAGCGGCGCAGGCTCGCCATGAATTCGGCGGGTTCGGCCTGTCGCGGACAGGTGCGCGAGCACTCGCCGCAGGCGAAGCAGAGCCAGGGCTCGGCGGCGCCCAGCAGTTCGGATCTCGCTCCCAACTGGCCCAGGCGGATGATCTTGCGCGGGAAGGACGCGCCGTCTTCCGAGAGCGTGCAGACGGCCGTGCAGTTTCCGCAGTGGAAGCAGGCGGAGATGTCCCCGGCGCCGTACTTGGCGAGATCGGGCAGGAAGGTGGGATCGAGTCGGATGCTCACGTTCGCCTCACTTCTTCTGGTAGAGCCAGTATTCGCCGGCCTTCTTGACGTCCGTCATCTTGTCGTACTTGCGCAGCGCGTTCACGTGCCAGAAGACGAGTTCGACCGGCATCTCCAATTTCCGGGAGAGGTCGGGCACCGTGATCGGTTCCTGCGCCGCCTCCAGGATGGCCTTGTGGATCCTGATGTTCTCCTTCTGGTAGGCCAGAAGTTCCTTGGAGACACCGCGGCTGTCGCGGGCCTTTCGCATGCTTTCCTTGGCGGCTTCCGAGATGCTCATGAGAGGACCTCCCCGGCCATGGCGTCGACCATGGCTTCCATCTGATCCAGGGACCAACCGGCCAGATCCAGCGCGCGCGGTTCGCAGACCGCCACGCAGGCGCCGCATCCCTTGCACAGCGCCGCGTTGACCTCGGCCTTCTTGGTGGCCGGGTTCCGGAAGATCGCTCCAGTGTACGAGCACTCCGCGAGGCACGCCTCGCAGCCCGTGCATTTCTGGGCATCCACGCGGGCCACGTACGGGTCCAGCGGGATGTAGTCCTTGGAAAGCAAGGCGGCGATCTTGGACGAAGCCGCGCCGGCCGCGGCCGCCGATTCGACCAGGTCCATGGGCGCCTGGCAATTTCCGGCCAGGTAGAATCCATTGTTTGCGACTTCCACGGGCCGGAGCTTCGGGTGGGCCTCCTGCAGGAAGCGGTCGGCGGATACGGGCAGCTTCATCATCGAGACCAGCTTTTCCACCGCGCCTTGCTTCACGCCGGTCACCAGCACCACGAGGTCGGCGGGAACCTCCACCTCCTGGTTCCAGGTCAGCACGTCCTTGACCACCACCGAGTCCGGCAGGATCCGTGGCTCGGCCTCTTCGGTGAAGCGCAGGAACACCACGCCGCTCTTGGAGGCTCTTTGGTAGATCTCCTCGTGCCCGCGTCCGTAGGTGCGGATGTCGCGGTAGCAGTCGTAGATGTTCAGATCCGGCTGGGCGTCCTTGATGGCATTGATGGTGTGCAACGCCGCGGTGCAGCACACGCGGCTGCAGTAGTCGTTGACCTTGCCGTCGGCCTGGGGAGCGTGGATGCCTTCCTTCTGGCGGCTCCCCACGCAGTGGATGAAGGCCAGCGACCGGATGGACTTGCCGTTCCAGGACAGGGGCTCGCCCGCGTGGGCCTTCATGTGTTCGATCAGCTTGGGCAGGGTGACCACGCGCGCGTCCTTGCCGTACTCGTACTCGCCTTCGGCGGGAATCACGTGGTCGTATCCGGTGGAGAGGATCACCGCGCCGGCCTTGAGGACGGTGTTGTCGGAGAGGGTCGCGCTGAAGTTGCCCACGAACCCGTCCCATCCGGTGACGGTGGTGTTCAAGGCCACCGTGATGAGAGGTGTCGCCTTGATCCGGTCCAGAAGTTGGCCCAGGATCTTCGATGCCTTCTCGCCACTGGGGTAGATGGTGTCCAGATCGTGCAAGTGTCCGCCCAACCGGCCGGACTTTTCCACCAGCGTGACGCGCAGCCCTTTGCCCGCCGAATCGAGGGCGGCCTTGATGCCCGCGGGGCCTCCGCCGATCACCAGCACGTGCTTGGTGGCGTCGACGTGGATGGATTCCAGTTCGTCCTGGCGCAGGATCTTCTCGATGCCCGCGCGGGCCAGGCGGATGGCCTTGTCGGTGGCGCCTTCGTGGTCGCCCTTGTGGACCCAGCTCGCCTGCTCGCGGATGTTCACGTGCTCGTAGAGGTACGGATTGAGGTCGGCGCGCTCCAGGGTCTTGCGGAAGGTCAGTTCGTGGAGCATGGGCGAGCAGGCCGCGATGACCACGCGGTTGTTCCGACCATTCTGGATGTCCTCGATGACCATTTTCTGTCCGGCATCCGAACACATGAACGGGTACTCGCGCGAGATCTCCACGTTGGGATACTCGGCCAGCGCCGCCGCCACGCGCTTCACGTCGATGGTATCGGAGATGTTTCCGCCGCAGTGGCAGATGTAGACGCCGATCTTGGCCTTTTCCGAACTTCGCTCGCTCATGCGTGGCCTCCGGCTTGGGCTGTGGCGTGGGTCGTGTTTCTGGTGGCGAGTTGGACCGCGCGGTCCAGGTGGTTCCCGATGCTCATGGCCGCGTTGCCCGCCTCCATCACGGTGTCCACGATGTCCTTGGGGCCGGTGGCGGTGCCGCAGGCGAACACGCCATCGCGGGTGGTGGCCGCCGGGTCCATGGGGGCGCAGGGCGACTTGACGAAGCCGTCCTCGGAGGTCTCCACATCCCACGCGAGACTGGTGGGGTTCCACTCGGGCTTCATGCCCAGCGACAGGATCACCAGGTCGTGGTTCATCTCCTCGGGCTGGGCGTTGTCTTCCTGGCGTTCCACGCGCAACAGCACGTTGCCGTCGACGCCTGCGCGGATGCGTCCCACCTTGGCCTTCACGAAGTTGATGCCCATGTCCTTCGCGTTCTGGTAGAAGGCCTCGTAGCCTTTCCCGAAGGCGCGGATGTCCATGTAGTAGATGGTGATGTCGGCGGTGGGCAGCGACCCGGAGAGCAGGATGGCCTGCTTGATGGCGTACATGCAGCACACGCGGCTGCAGTACCCCACGCCCAGCGAGGCGTCGCGCGAACCGGCGCATTGCACGAAGGCGATGGAATCCGGGATCTTGCCGTCGGAGGGCCGCAGCACGCGTCCGTAGGGGCCGTGCGGCGCCAGCAGGCGTTCACCCTGCAAGGAGGTGATCACGTTGGGCAGGATGCCGCCGCCGTATTGGGGCTTGGCGTTGAATGGCGTGAGTTCGTAGCCCGTTGCCACCAGCACCGCGCCCGCCTCGATGTCGATTTCCGTCGCTTCCTGGGCGTAGTCGATGCAGTCCACCGGACAGACGTTGGCGCACGATCCGCACAGCGTGCACGATTCTGGCTCCAGCACCGGGTACTGGGGGATGGCGTTGGTGAAGGGGATGGAGATCGCCTTCTTGGCGCCCAGGTCGTGTTCCAGGTGGTCCTTGATGTAGACGGGACAGACCTCCTCGCAGCGCTTGCATCCAATGCACTTGTCTTCGTCGATGAAGCGCGGCTTCTTTTTCAGCACGGCCTTGTACGAGCCGTCGGGCTGCGCCACCACCTGCTTCACCTCGGTGTAGGTGTAGGTCTTGATGTTCGGGTGGTGGGCCACGGAAGCCATGCGCGGCGTGGTGATGCAACTGGCGCAGTCCAGGGTGGGAAACACCTTGGACAGGCTGATCATGCGCCCGCCGATGCTCGCGTTCTTCTCCACGACCACGACCTGGCGGCCTTGTTCGGCCAGGTCCAGCGCCGCCTGCAGACCGGCGATGCCGGCTCCGATCACGAGAGTGTCGTATTTCATACAGCGATCTCCCGGACGACCTTCTGCATGTCGTCGATTTCCTTGAGGAAGGCGTGCTTGCACACCGTGCAGACGGTGGTGAGCTTGAGGCGGTTGGTCGCGATGCCCTTCTCCTTCATGGCCAGGTACACCCGGCCCACGCGCGCCGAAAGACGCGGGTAGGCGCCTTCGTACGGGCAGTCGCTTCCGCTGGACATGATGACGATCCCGCCGAACCCCTTTTCGAAGGTGCGCAGGTAGAAGGACTCGGGGAACATCACCGGATCCGGGACGCGCAGGATGTAGGTGTTGGGCGCGTATTGCGCCCTCGCCTGGCCCACCGTGTTGGCCCCCGTGTAGCTGGAAGCGATGGTCGTGATCAGCAGGATCTTCTTCGAGCCGGCATCGACGGATGCGGTGGTGTCCATGACGAACCTCCGTTACTTCTTGCGGGTGACGAACAGGCTGTCGTAGCCGTCGCGCTCCAGGACGCCCATGTATTCGTGGCCGATCTTCTTGCACCAGGCGGGGATGTCTTCGCGACTGCCCTTGTCGCCGGACATGATCTCCAGGATTCCGCCCACCGGCACCGATCCGATGGCCTTCTTGGCCTCGAGCAACGGACCGGGGCAGGCCATCGCGCGGGCGTCGACCTTGTTGGCGGCGTTGAGTTCAGACAGGTTGGACATGGTTCGTTCCTTCGATGGAGTGGAGTGGATGGAATGGTCCGGAGGCGGATGGCATGGTGGGCCCGTGCGGGCAGAAATTCTCCTTCAGGACGCGCAGGAGAACGGCGACCCGGGGATCCTTGATCCGGTAGAAGTTCTTGTTGGCGCGGCTCTCCCGTTCCACGATCCCCTGGCGAAGAAGAAGGGTCAGATGCTGCGAGATGTTCCCCTTGGTGGTCCCGAACCGGGAGGTGAGGTCGCCGGCGCAGACTTCCCCTTCCAGGAGTTCGCACACCATCATCAGGCGGATGGGGTGCTGCAGGACGCCCAGAAGTCCGGAGATGACCACCGCCTCGCTGGGGACGATGAGCCGATTGGCTGTGGCCTGCGAGCCGTTCATGGGTGAACCGTGCAAGGGCGTACCCTACATGGGCGAACCCTGTAGGGGCGGGAGATTGATGGTTTAGTAGATCCTAAACAGCTCATGTTTAGAGTCTACTAAACGATTATCGGAACTGCAACTCGTTTTTTAAGGCGCCACCCCCGGGGCCCGAGTGGGGAAAATCCGGGGCATTGAAACCTTTTGGCTGTTCCATGCATCCAATGGGAAAATCCAAACCTCGGGAGATCTCCCCCCATGCACGAGAACATCCAGGAAATCGATTCCGACCGCTTCGACGAAGTCGTCCTGAAGGCTCCGCTGGCCGTCGTGGACTTCTACTCCGACGAATGCCCGCCCTGCGAGGCTCTGGCTCCGAAGTTCGAAGGACTCGCGAAGCTGTACGGGAAGGACGTCGCCTTCGTGAAGATCTTCCGCCAGAAGAACCGACCCCTGGCCGAGAGCCTGGGCGTGCGCGGTTCGCCCTCGCTGGTCTTCTTCCGCGATGGCCAACCCATCGGACCCATCCTCTCCGGAGGGATCCGCCGCTCCGTCCTCCAGGAACGGATCGACGGCATGGTGGGCATCTCCCGCTCGACGGAGATCCGTTCCGGCGAAGAACAGACGGAAACCGTCTGCGATGTCCTGGTGGTGGGCGCCGGGCCCGCGGGATTGACCG
>Ga0209415_10013741_pt1 | contig 13315 bp, 12 predicted proteins | sample PeaSoiSIISIP2007_FD_187696 | JGI IMG/M metagenome (GOLD analysis project Ga0209415, IMG submission 187696) | Peat soil microbial communities from Weissenstadt, Germany - SII-SIP-2007 (SPAdes) (version 2) | ecosystem: Environmental > Terrestrial > Soil > Wetlands > Peat | place: Germany... | reverse complement strand
GTTGCCGGCGCCGAGTCAGCTGCCGTGGCGCGCCTGCATCGCGGCGGCATCCGCCGGGGTGTGCAGATCGCTCGGGATCAGCACCCATTTCGGGAAGTCACGCCGGCCCGCCAGATACCCTTGCACGACGTCGAAGATGTACTTGCCGATGTCCGACTTCAGCTCCACCGACATGTTGGCATCGCCCGCCAGCATCGCGCGGAAGATGTTGGGCACGCCGTCGACTGACACCATCAGTTGGTCATGGCCGGGGCGCAGCCCCGCCTCGTGCATGGCGTCGATGGCGCCGAGCAGCATGTTGTCATTGTGCGAAAAGACAGCACAGACGCCCTTCAATCCGTCCTTGGCCGCTATGAAGTCCGCCATGACGCGCTTGCCGCCGTCGCTGGTGAATCCGCCGCTCGCCGAGCGCAGGATCCGCATGTTGGGGAACTGCGACGTCACCGCCAGAAAGCCCTTGTGCCGCTGGATGGTCGGCTCCGCTCCTTCGGTGCCACGCAGCTCAACGACATCGCAGCTGCCGCGTGTGGCCTGCGCCAGCCAGGCGGCGGCGAGGCGGCCCTCCAGATTGAAGTCCGCGGCGATGCGCGCGACGAAGAGGTCGGGACTGGCATCCACGGCGCGGTCGGCAATGAACACCGGAATGCCGGCCTCCTTCGCGGCCTGAAGCGTCGCCTTCCAGCCGGTCACGATCACTGGAGCAATCACGATGGCATCGACATGCGCGTCGATGAAGGAGCGTACCGCCTCGTGCTGTCGGGCTGCATTGTTATCGGCGTCCGAGAATATCAATGTGATGCCGCGCCGCGCGGCTTCCGCCTTCATGTCGGCGGAAAACGCGGTGCGCCAGTCGCTCTCCGTTCCGACCTGTGCGAATCCGATGGTCTCGGCGCGCGCCGCGTCGGCGATGAGCAGTCCGCCGAGGGCGGCGATGACGATACGGCACTTGTTCATATGATCTCTCCGGCGTCCATGTGCCCGCGACCGATATCGTGACTGTACTAGGAAGGATTTAACGACCGGCATCTAATCTGCACGCCAACGCTGCGTCTGGTGTCTGGAAGCCGGCAGCGCCGTTTGTGAAAAACTGATATTGGACCAGCAGGATGCTCAGTCTGAGGGCCTTCAAGCAACGCGCCGGCTGGGCCTCGTCGGTACAACTACTGATGCCGCCGCGTCGTCATGAGGGCGAGCGGTTGGCGGGAGCCGTCACCGGGCTCGCCGGCCTTGCCGCGCTCGCGATCGCGCTCGCATTTCCGGGCGCCTATTTCCTGTCGGCCCACAACCGGCTGATGGGCGTCATGGAGGTGCGGGCGCAGATCTATGGCGATCAGGTCGCCGACGCCGCGTCGCAGAGCCCCGAGTTGTGGAACGCCTTCTTCGGTGACGCCCGGATCGACCTCTCCGGCCTCGCGATCGCGGCGCCCGGCGACGCCAAGATGATCGCCGATGTGCCCGAGCGTCGCCGCGTGTTCGGGGTCGACGGTCATCTGCTGTTGGACGTCTCGCCGGAGCAGCCGTTGGCGTGGCCGATGGCGTCGTGGCGAAAGCAGATCTTCCAGAACGATAACCGTCTCGGCGAGGTGGAGATAGCCCGCTCGCTGCGGCCGGTGCTGTCGAACACGCTGGCCATCGCGGCCGGGTCGTTCACGCTCGGGCTCGTGCTGCTCATCGTGCTGCGGGTCATCCCGCTGCGGCTGATGCGCGAGGCGCTGGATCGGGCCGCCTACCTGTCCGCCCACGACCAGCTGACCGGCCTGCCCAATCGCACCCTGCTGGCGGACCGACTGGAGCAAGCCCTCGCGGCGAGAAGCCGAACCGGGCTCAAGGTGGCCATGCTTTGCCTCGACCTCGACCGCTTCAAGGAGGTCAACGATACGCTCGGCCACGCGGCCGGCGATCTGTTGCTGCAGGAGGTCACGGCTCGGCTGCGCGGGCGCCTGCGCGAGAGCGACACGCTGGCTCGGATCGGCGGCGATGAGTTCGCCGTGGTGCTGTCCAGCATCCACACGTCGCACGATGCCGAGCGGTTCGCCACGCGCCTGATCGAGGTCGTGCGCGAGCCCGTCATGCTCAACGGGCAGCAGGTGTTCATCGGCCTGAGCATCGGCATTGCGCTCAGCGGGCAGGGTGCCGATGCGGCCGAGCTGACCAAGCAGGCTGACATGGCGCTCTATCGAGCCAAGGCTGCGGGCCGCGGCGGATTCTGCTTCTTTGCTCCCGAGATGAACATCGGTCTGCAGCAACGCCTGGCGATAGAGAACGATCTTCGGGCCGCGCTCGCGCGCGGGGAGCTGATGATCCACTACCAGCCCCAGATCGACCTCGCCTCGGGCCGGATGGCCGGCGCCGAGGCCTTGATGCGGTGGAGCCGCCCGGGCCACGGCTCGGTCCCGCCGGCGCTGTTCATCCCGATCGCTGAGGAAACCGGGTTGATCGTCCCGATGGGCGCGTGGCTGCTGCGCGAAGCCTGCCGGGAGGCGACAGCCTGGCCGAACGAAATGCGCGTGGCCGTGAACGTCTCGCCCATACAGTTCCGCGTCGCCGGCTTCCTCGACACGGTGCGCGACGCGCTGTCGCAATCCGGCCTCGATCCGCACCGGCTGGAGCTGGAAGTGACCGAGGGCGTTCTGCTCAATGACACCGATGAGACCCTGGTCATCCTGGCCGAGCTGCGCGCGCTCGGCGTGCGCTTGGCGATGGACGACTTCGGGACCGGCTACGCCAGCCTCGGCTACCTGCAGAAATTTCGCTTCGACAAGATCAAGATTGACCGGTCCTTCATCCGCAGCCTGGGCGTCGATCCGAACGCGGCTGCCATCGTGCGGGCCGTGGTCGGTCTGTGCGATTCGCTCGGCATGTCCACCAATGCGGAGGGCGTGGAGACCGGCGAGCAGCTTGCGATGTTGCGCACCCATGGCTGCAGTGAGGTGCAGGGGTTCTTCTACTCGCCTCCGGTTCCCGCCCAGACGCTGCATGAGCTGTTCGCTCAGAAGCGCGCAGTCGCCTGACCGCTCGCCCGCGCGGGGCGCTCGAGACGGCCACGCCCCTCAAGGCTGCAGTGATGAGCCCAGTTCATCGAGCAGAACGCCCGTGCCGTGCTCGCGCGAGCCCGCGTCGTCGTAGCCGTCGAGGAAGGCGCCCTGTTCGGTGACCATGAGAGTCGTGCGGCCGGGTCCCGCTGGTTTGAGTTGCAGGGTGGCGAGCGAGACCGAGATCTTCTTGTCGTCCAGATGCATCTCATAGGTGTAGACGATCCGCTCGTGCGGGACGATGTCGTGATAGATGGCGTCGAAGGTCGAGGTCACGCCGCCCTCCCAGCGGCCTTTCAGCCGCTCACGTCCGCCGACGCGTACGTCCATGTGGCGTTCGAGCAGCTCCCAGCGGCCGGGCGTCCCGCCGAACCACTTCTGCTTGGCCGGCTCGTCGGTCAGCGCGGTCCAGACCCGGGCGACCGCCGCGTCGTAGGTCCGTTCCAGGTGGAAGGTGGCGTGGACCACGCAGCGGACGCCGGTCTCGCGCGCACCCTGCATGCGCACGACCTCCGTCTCCAGCTTGTCCAGCGTGGTGCGCCAGCCCTCCGGCGCGCCCGCCACCATCGGCGCGGCGACCGACGGATCGATGAAAGTGTAGGTCTGCACCACATCCATGCGCGTCCCGCCGAGCGCGTCGGAAAAATCGACTTCCGTATGGGCCCGAAACAGCGGCTTGCCGGCGCCGTCGGTGGCGTGCATGTCGATCACCAGGCGGGTGTGTGGCGTGACTTCGACGTACGTGCCGCGAGTCCAGTGCTCCTGTCCGCTGGGCGAGCGCATGCAGACGTCGAACGGGCCGCCGACGTGCATCTGCACCTTGGCGTCCGAAACCGTGTAGGTCTCCGGGCTGAACCAGCGCTTCACGTGGTCAGGGGAGCTCCAGGCCTTGAACACCGTCTCGCGACGGGCGTGGAAGACACGAGACAGTCTGAGCGGCGGCGGTTGCCGCACGACCGCGTCGGTTTTCGCCTCACTCACCTGAGCCATCTCGTTCTCCTTCGTTTTCCAGGGTTTTCAGATACTGACCCAACCGGTCGAGGCGGTGCTCCCACTCGATCCGCCGGGCATTGATCCATTGCTCGGCCTGACTGAGCGCCTGCGGTTCGATCGCACAGGTGCGCACCCGGCCGACCTTCTGCGACCGCACCAGGCCCGCGTCCTCCAGCACGCCCAGATGCTGCATGGCCGAAGGCAGCGACATCGGCAGCGGCCGGGCCAGCTCGCTCACCGGCGCAGGGCCGCGGCTCAGTCGCTCCACCATCGCCCGGCGCGCAGGGTCGGCGAGGGCGTGGAACAGGCGGTCCAGATCGGTCGATTGGTTAAGCATATACCTAAGTATCATGGTCCGGACAGTTAGGCAATCACTTTAGTGTTTCGATCCAGTGACCCAGCGGCGGGTCGGAACATCAGTCCGTCGATGCCCCCGGACAGGCGCGCCTTGTCCCGTCATCAGTCCGGACACATGCTCGTCCGTGACCGGGCAAGAGCGAAAGCTCTTCGCTGACGTGCTGCGTGTCGACCGCCCGTCTTCCTGGTAGGCTGTTCGAGCCGAGCCGAAGCAGGTACGGACGCGGCGAGTCATCGACGACATCGGTTACCCGAGGAGGCGAATCCGGATGCTTGCGTTGTCACCATCCCACGTCGCGGTCGTCACCGGCGCCGCGTCGGGGATCGGCCTTGCCGCCGCCACGCGTCTTGCCGCAATGGGCCTGAAAGTCGTTCTCGCCGACCTCGACGGCGAGCGCCTGCGCGCGGCGGCGGCGGCGGTCGCGACCGTGTCGTCGGCTGACGATGTTCTCGCCGTTCCCACCGACGTCAGCCGATGGGACGAGGTGCGCGGGCTCGAGGCGGCGGCGCGCTCCGCCTTCGGCCGGGTCCATGTGCTGATGAACAATGCCGGCATTCAGCCGGGAAGCAACATGTTCGGGGCGAGGGCAAACTGGGACAGGCTGCTCCAGGTCAACCTCGGCGGCGTAATCAACGGCACGCAGGCGTTCGGCCCCGGCATGATCGCGCACGGCGAGCCGGGGCTGATCATCAATACGGGATCGAAGCAGGGGATCACAACGCCGCCCGGCGACCCGGCCTACAATGTCTCCAAGGCGGGCGTGAAGCCTTTTACCGAGGCGCTGCAACACGAGCTGCGCAATACCAAGAGGTGCCGGATCTCGGCCCACCTCCTGATCCCCGGATTCGTGTTCACGCCGCTCACCGCGAGCGGCCGCACCGAGAAGCCGTCCGGCGCCTGGACGCCGGAGCAAACGATCGAGTTCATGATCGCGCGCCTCGAAGCTGGCGATTTCTACATCCTCTGTCCCGACAACGACGTGAAACGCGAGATCGACGAACGCCGGATCCTGTGGGCCGCGGGCGACATCGTCGAGAACCGCCCGCCGCTGTCGCGCTGGCATCCCGACTACGCGGACCAGTTCGCCGCATTCCTGAAGGGCCGTGCGTGAGCGTTTGGTCCGGAGCCGAGGATCCTGACGAGGCCGCCGTGGCACCGAGAGGGACAAGGACATGACGACGCCTGAACCCGCCCCGACTTCCCCCGACCTCGCCCGGGCCGGCACGCTGCGAATTGGCGACCTCCAAGTCGGCCGGCTCGGCTTCGGCGCCATGCGGATCACCGGCCGCGGCATCTGGGGCCCGCCCGCCGATCGGTCGGAAGCCGTGCGGGTGCTGCGCCGCGCCGTCGAGCTCGGCGTCACCTTCATCGACACGGCCGACTCCTACGGCCCAGGCACCAGCGAGGAGCTGATCGCCGAAGCGCTTGCGCCCTATCGCGACGGGCTGGTCATCGCCACCAAGGGCGGCCTCACGCGGCCGGGGCCCGACCGATGGCGCACCGACGCTCGGCCGGCGCATCTGCGCGCCGCATGCGAGGCCAGCCTCGCGCGCCTGCGGACCGACCGGATCGATCTCTACCAGCTGCACAGTCCCGACCCCCGCGTGCCGCTCGAGGATTCCGTCGGCGCGCTGGGCGACCTCCAGGGCGAGGGGAAAATCCGTCATATCGGGGTGTCCAACGTCGACGTCGGCGAACTCGCGGCCGCGCGACGCGTGGCGACCATCGCGTCGGTGCAGAACCGCTACAACCTCACGGATCGATCCTCGGGTCCGGTGCTCACCGCCTGCGAGCGCGACGGCATCGCCTTTCTGCCCTGGTTCCCGCTGTCGGCCGGGCGCGACGCGGTCGGCGCCGCCCGCGCCATCGCCGAGGTCGCGGCGCGTCACCGGGCGACGCCGGCCCAGGTGGCGATCGCCTGGCTGCTGGCGCGGTCGCCCGTGATGCTGCCGATCCCCGGCACCTCCTCGGTTGCCCACCTCGAGGAGAACCTGCAGGCCGCGCGCCTGCGGCTGAGCGCCGCCGATCACGCGGCGCTGGATTGAGCGGGCGTAACTGGTCCGCTCGGCCGACTGAATTGTCTGGCGTTCTTCATCTTGCAATGGCTGCCGATGAAGCCCGACCCGCCGGTCACCTGAATTGTGCGTATCGCCGCCTCATTGTTTGCTGCTGAGTTGGGGTTGGCGGGACGCAACGCGCTCGGCGAGGAGGGCAATACCGCCGACGTCATCATGCAGAACTTCCCGGTTTTCTTCGTCGACGATGCCAGGGAGATGTGCGAATTCACCTACGCGGGCGTCGTCGCCGGCGACTATCCCGGCTACCTCGCACGGCATCCCGAGACCGCGCATATCCTCGACGCCATGGCGAAGGTCGAGGGCAGCGTGCTGACCACGACCTATTGGGCGATCCTGCCGTTCCGGTGCGGCGCCGAGCACGTGGTCAAATACCGCCTGGATCCCGAGACGGCGCCGGACAACGTGCCGAACGACGCCCCCGACGGGCGACTCCGACGCATTGAACGGCCACACGGCGTCCCTCGCCGCGATCCGCGACGCTATCGTGCCAACCTGACGGCCTGGTACGGACTGGAGCGCCGCTGGAGCGAGCGGCCGTTCTGGCGCCGGCGCAGCAGCCGGCGACGCGACGAGGCAGAAGCTTCTGGCGGCTGACCGGAGAGCCGACGGGACCGAGCGCCCTGCAGCGACGGGGTCACGCTCTTTGCACCCAGAACACGTACGTGCTCCCGAATATGCCGGGATCCTCCGTTTCGAAAATGTCCCAGCGCGCCAGATCGGTCGCGCTCTCGTCGTCGGGGAACCGTGTCCGGTATCGCCCGGGTCGTTCGAACATCGATACTTGGCCAAGTGCCGGCATCCAGAATGTTCCGGGCAGATCAGGCCAGTGGGCATATCCGCGTCTGATGCCCGGCCCGAAGATGGCCGCGATCGCAAGGAGATTCTTGCAACTCCGCGAACGCAATTTCGTCAAAGCGCTCGTCAGGCATCCGTGACCGATATGGTAATGGGCGGGGAGCCCCAACGCCTGTCCGCGCCACGAGGCTTACACGGCCTATCCCGCGTCAATCGCGGCGAGCACCTTGGGCGGCGACATCGGCAGCTCGGTGAGCCGCCGGCCGACCGCGCGCTCGATCGCGTTGGCGATCGCCGCCATCGGCGGACAGATGTTGACCTCGGCGACGCCCTTGGCGCCGTAGGGGTGGCCGGGATTCGGCACCTCGACCAGGACCGGCTCGATCATCGGCAGGTCGGAGGACACCGGAATCCGATAGTCGAGGAAACCAGGATTTTCCATGTGTCCTTTCGAGTCGTAGATGTACTCCTCGTTGAGCGCCCAGCCGATGCCCTGCACGACCCCGCCCTGGATCTGCCCTTCGACGTAGCTCGGGTGGATGGCCCGGCCGACGTCCTGGGCGGCGACGAAGCGCAGCACGGTCACCTTGCCGGTCTCCGGATCGACCTCGACGTCGCAGAACTGGGTGGCGTAGCCGGGCGCGACCGCGGCGGGATTCACCCCCGCCGCCGCGACGATCGGCCCGCCGGTCAATCCGCGCTTGGCGGCGATCTCCTTGATCGACATCGGCTTGAAATCGCCGACATTGCTGCTCGCCGGTTTGGCGCAGCCGTCCTCCCAGACCACGCCCTCGGGGTCGACGTCCCAGAGCTTGGCGGCCCGGGCGCAGAGCTCGTGGATCACCTTCTTGGTGGCGTCGACCACCGCCATGCCGGTCGCGAAGGTGACGCGGGAGCCGCCGGTGACGTGGGTGTAGCCCACTGACGCAGTGTCGGCGACGATCGGGCGGACCTGGTCGTAGTCGATGCCGAAGGTCTCCGCCGCCATGATCGCCATCGAGGCGCGCGAGCCGCCGATGTCGGGGCTGCCGGTGGCGACCACGATGGTGCCGTCCTCGTTGACATGCACGGTGGCGCTCGATTCGCCGCCGCCGTTGAACCAGTAGCCGGAGGCGACGCCGCGCCCCTGGTTCTTGCCGAGCGGCGCCTTGTAGGCCGGATGGGCGAGCAGCGCCTCGATGGTCTCGGCGTATCCGTTGTGAGCGAGCTTGCCTCCGGAGAGCATCTGCGTGCCCTTGCGGGCCGCATTCTTCAGCCGCAGCTGGAGCGGATCCATGCCGATTTTCTGCGCCAGCACATCGAGCACGCTCTCCACCGCGAAGGCCACGATCGGCGAGCCCGGCGCCCGATAGGCCGCCACCTTCGGCCGGTTGCACACCACGTCGTAGCCGACCGCGCGGGCGTTCGCGAGGTCGTAGGGCGCGAACGCGCACATGCAGCCGTTCATCACCGGCGAGCCCGGGAAGGCGCCGGCCTGGAACTTGAAGACCCCGTCGGCGGCGACGATCCTGCCGTCGCGCTTGACGCCGATCTTCACCGTCATGGAGGAGCCGGAGGTCGGACCCGAGGCCCTGAACACATCCTCGCGGCTCATCACGATCTTGACCGGATGGCCGGATATCCGCGCCAGCATGACGGCCACCGGCTCCAGGTAGATCACGGTCTTGCCGCCGAACGCCCCGCCGATCTCGGCCGGATAGACGCGCAGGTCGCCGAGATTCATGCCGAGCAGCTGCGCCGCGTACGCGCGCACCACGAAGTGGCCCTGGCTCGAGCACCAGATCTCGCCCTGGCCGTCGGCGTCGAAGCGCGCGACGCAGGCCTGCGGCTCGATATAGGCTTGGTGCACCGGCGCCGTCTTGAACGACATCTCGACGATCTCGTCGGCCGACGCGAAGCCCGCCTCCAGGTCGCCGAGCTTGTACTCGACCCGCTTGGAGATGTTTGAGGGCGTGGTCGGCGCCGGCTCGATTCCGCGAGTGATCATGTCGTCGAACAGCAGCGGTGCGTCGGGGCGCATCGCGGCGTCGACGTCGATGACGTGCGGCAGCACCTCGTAGTCGACCGCGATCAGCGCCAGCGCCTCGTCGGCGATGGCCTTGCTGGCGGCCGCGACGGCGGCCACCGCATGCCCCTCGTACAGCACCTTCTCGCGCGCCATGATGTTGCGCGTCATGTGCCAGAAGTTCTGGGCGACGCGCTCCGGGCCGACGTAGTCGAATTTCTGCTCGGGGAAGTCCTTGGAGGTCACCACCGCCTTGACGCCGGGTAGCGCCGCCGCCTTCGAGACGTCGATCGAGCGGATGCGCGCATGGGCGTGCGGCGAGCGCAGGATGCGGCCGACCAGCATGCCCGGCAGGGCGAAGTCCGCTCCGTACTGCGCGAGCCCCGTCACCTTCGGCACGCCGTCCGGACGAACCGGCCGGGTTCCCACCCACTTGAACGGCTTTGCGGTATCCTTCGGGAAGACGTCGTTCATGGCACCCTCGCCCAATACGGTTGCGCCCGGAGCATGTTCCGGTCCAGTGGACGACATGCTCCGGAATTCCTGAGTGGCGCATGTCCCGGCCAACCCATGGCCCGGCAGGGGCGCGCACGCCCTCCAAGGCCCACTTCGCGCGAACATGCTCTGCCTGCACATGACGGTCGCGCGACCGGCACGCAAATGCAAGCGTCGCGCACGCATGATTGCGAAACGGTATCCACGTCGCGCCAACTATGCGCTAGACTGCTTTCCGGCGCAAAGGTGGTTGCCTCGGAGCGGAATGCGGGAGCAGCCATGCGAATGGCGCGCCGCTTCGGGGTTTCGCTTCGCTCCATCAGGGCTGCTATTCTGTGCCAGACGTCGTGTCCCGCCTATGCCCATTCGGGAGTGCCCATGCTCGCTTATGCAGCCCCGTCGACGGTCGAGGAGGCCGTTCGCATCCTGGCCGGAGCCTCCGGCGTCGCCAAGATTCTGTCGGGCGGGACCGATCTGCTGGTTCAGCTCAGATCGGGTCGTGCCCGGCCGGATCTGATCGTCGATACCAAGAAAATCCCAGGCATCTCCGGCATTCGCCAGCAGGATGGAGCCTTCGTAATCGGTGCTGCGACGCCCGGCGCCGTGATCGGCGAATGTGAAGCCCTGCGGCGAGCCTGGCCCGGCGTGGTGGAGGCCACGAACCTGATCGGCTCGACGCAGGTGCAGGGTCGGGCGTCGCTGGCCGGCAATCTCTGCAACGCGTCGCCGGCGGCGGACAGCGTCCCGGCATTGATCGCGGCGCGCGCCACCTGCGTGGTCGCCGGCGCGAACGGACGGCGCGAGATTCCGGTGGAGAGCATCGTGACGGGCCCGGGGCGCACCTCGCTTGGCGCGGACGAGCTCATCATCGAGTTCCATCTGCCCAGGCGGCCGCCGCGCTCGGCGGATGCCTACCTGCGCTTCATTCCGCGGACCGAGATGGACATCGCGGTGGTCGGCGCCGGGGTCACCGTCACGCTCGACGCGGGCGGAGTCTGCACCGATGCGAGGGTCGTCCTGGGGGCCGTGGCACCGACTGCGGTCGTGGTTGCGGACGCGGCCGCCGCTCTGATCGGGCGCACGCTCGACTCGACCGCGCTGGCCGGCCTCGACGGGGCGGCGCAGCGCGCCTGCAAGCCGATCGACGACAAACGCGGAACGATCGAATACCGGACCAAGGTCGCCGGCGTGATGGCACGCCGGGCGGCGACAATCGCCTACCAACGCGCGGGAGAGCGTTAAGTGAGCAAGCATCACGTATCGACCACCATCAACGGCGAGCCCACCGAGTTCTTGTGCGAGCCGCAGCTTACGCTGCTGGATGTCCTGCGTGATGAAATCGACCTGACCGGCAGCAAGGAGGGATGCAGCTCGGGAGACTGCGGTGCCTGCAGCGTGACCGTGGACGGTCGCCTGGTCTGCTCGTGCCTGATGCTCGCGGTCGAGGCCGAAGGGCGTACGATCGAGACCATCGAGGGCATGGCGCGGGGCCATGATCTGCACCCGCTGCAGCGCAAGTTCCTCGAGCATGCGGCCCTCCAGTGCGGCTTCTGCACGCCGGGCCTGCTGGTCGCCGCCAAGGCTCTTCTGGACCGCAATCCGAACCCGACCGAAACCGAGACCCGCTACTGGCTCGCCGGCAACCTGTGCCGGTGCACCGGCTACGACAAGGTCATCCGCGCCGTTCTCGACGCCGCCGCCGAGCTGCGGGGCGAGTGAGTCGCATTCGCTGTCACGCGGCGGGCGTGGCGTCGAGGGCCTTGCGGATGATTTGGGCGAGGTCGACCTTGCGGTAGGGCTTGGTGAGCAGGGCGACGTCCGGGTCGAGCCGGCCGTGATGGGTGATGGCGTTCTCGGTGTAGCCGGAGGTGTAGAGCACCCGGGTGCCCGGCCGCCGTCGGGCGATCTCCCGGGCGAGCTCGCGCCCGTTCATGCCGCCCGGCATGACGATGTCGGTGAACAGCAGGTCGAATGCCTGACCGCGCTCGACGAGCGCCAGCGCCTCGGTGGCATTGGCGGCGGCGACCGGCGTGTAGCCGAGGCTTTCGAGCTGCGAGGTCACGAAGTTGCGCACCAGGGGGTCATCCTCGACCACCAGGATGGTTTCGTGGCCGTGCTGCAGGGCGGATGCCGGCGCGGTGTCGTGCGCCGAGGCGTGCTCCGCGATCGCGCCGAGCACGGCGAAAGCCCCGGCGATCAACGTGGTGATCGCCATGGTCCGTGTGCTCGAGGCCGCGGCCGAAAAAGGAAACGTCTGCACGATGACCACGCGCCGTTCACCGACGAGGCGCGCATTGGCGAAGCCGACGGCGAAGCGTTGACCGCTCCGATCCTTCATCAATATCGGACCGATTTCATCGATCTGCCAGTTCGCCTCGGTCAAGCCGGGAAAATCATCCTGCAGACGTGCCGAAGGGCCCACCGCAAGGCCGAGTTCGCCAGCTGAATCCGGAGAGACCAGGTATCTGCCGTGCTCGTCGATCACGAACATCATCCGCCGGGGCAGTTGGGCGAGCAGGATGGGCCGCGGCACCGTCCCGGACGCCGCGATCTCCGCGAGAGCCGGGCCGATGTCGGCCGTGATGACGACGACGCCGAACGGCGCGCCATCCGGGCTCCGGACCGGTGCCGCCACGCTGAGGCGCGCCGGAGCACGTTGCCGGTCGACCTCGACCCCCGAGGCGAAAATCTCGCCGATGCCGACATCGAAGGTTCGCCGGATCAGCTCCTGGTCGGCGCCATCGGCGCCCGGTTGCGCCATGTCGGTATCGCGCATGACTTGAATACCGCCCTCTCGCGCTGCGCGATCGACGCGAACGATATTGCGGTCGCCTGCGGCGACGCCGACAAGCCGGCATTGGAGCAGGATCGGGAAGGCGGCGAGCAACCTGGCACATTGCGCTGCCACCACGGCGAGATGCTGGTCCGGCGCGCCCGCCGGACCGGCTCCTTCGCGGCTCCCCCGGACGATCTCGCGGATCGCCGGCGCGGCTTGCAATTCGAGCACCCCTTCCTTCAGACCAGCGGTGGCGGCTTCGAGCTCGGCCGCCAGCCCCCTGGGGTACCGTTGGAACCGTTCCCGGGCATTCGGAACGTCGGTGGCCTCGAACACTCTGTAGTTGAGCACTGCGAGCATCCCCACCGTTATGAAGGCATGAGCGAGCATCGCTGCGGTCAGGCGCGTCGACAGCCGCATCAGCCGAGCTCCTCCCATCCGTGGCGACCCCGAGCGACGCCCGCCGAGGTTCGGCGATCGTCGGGGTCGTCCGGAACGAGTCATATTAGGCCACCTCCTCGGAGCTTGTACGCCGACGGGCGAACAATGAGTGGATGACGATGGGGGCCGGGATGCGGCCTTCAGGCGGTGCCGGATTTGGCGCGCTCGCGTCGAAGGACCAACGCAAGCTCGGCCCTCGACGAAGGTGAGCCCGGAGGCATGGCTCGTCGGGCAAAATAAAGCGGTCTCCCTGTGACGTGGGTCACAACCCCGGCTGGTCGAGACCGACTATTGTAGTGGATCCCACCCTGGATCGACCGACCGTTCGGGCCATCGGCTCCC
>Ga0209415_10013740_pt1 | contig 13315 bp, 9 predicted proteins | sample PeaSoiSIISIP2007_FD_187696 | JGI IMG/M metagenome (GOLD analysis project Ga0209415, IMG submission 187696) | Peat soil microbial communities from Weissenstadt, Germany - SII-SIP-2007 (SPAdes) (version 2) | ecosystem: Environmental > Terrestrial > Soil > Wetlands > Peat | place: Germany... | reverse complement strand
GGCCTGGACGTGAGCGATCATGCGGTCCACCTTCTCAGGATCAGCCCTTTCCGCCGCTTCCTTCCACCGCCTCCGGATGCGCTTATCGCGCTCAACGCGCTCAGCGAGCGCGTCATTGAACACGGCCGACACCGACGCAGCCTTGCCGGCCTCCACGAGCTGCTCGGCGTAAGCAGCGAGATGGGGGTCCACGGTGACGGTCAGGCGCGTCTTCCGGTCGCTCATACCCGGATCATACGTCGGCTGGTGCCACGACAAGGAGACGACACGCCTGCGGGCGTCACGTCGTCGTCCGGTGTCCGGTGTCCTGTCCAGCGCGGTGATCTGCGGATGCGTCAGGGTCGGAGGCGCGCTGGGCGCGCCTCGTCCTTAAAGTCTTTGTCTCGCAGCAGGGCGCAATCCTGGTCTAGGGCGGCAGGAAATGGATGCAAATTTGCGTTCCATCGGTCTCGGCGCGGGCTCGTTACATGTCTTTCTCAATGGAATGCTGCAACCGCTCTGCAATCATCCGCGAAAGGCGTCTGCTACTCGCGGGCCTGAGCATTGGTTTATGACGAAGAACGAGTCAGCGAGAGCAGGAGGAAAGGTCTCCTGCTTCGGCTATAAGCACGGGGCCGTGATGGAAGGACTCCGCGCCGGGAGGCCGGGAGGGCTTGCTTTGTCCGCAGGCAAGGAGGATACACAAAATGTTTCGGCCTGATACGAGTACGGCCTGGCCACGGGTATCGGTTGTCGTCCCGACGCTGAACGAGGCCCGTAACCTGCCGCATGTGTTCGCCCGGCTGCCCGCCGACGTGTACGAGGTCATCGTGGTGGACGGCCATTCCGTGGACGGCACGCTAGAGGTCGCCCGCCAGCTGCGGCCGGACGTGCGGGTGGTCATGCAAACGCGCAAGGGCAAGGGAAACGCGCTGGCCTGCGGGTTCGAGGCTGCGACAGGCGATGTCATCGCCATGGTCGACGCGGACGGCTCGGCCGACCCGGGCGAGATCCCGCGGTTCGTCAAGGCGCTCACCGAAGGCGCCGACTTCGCCAAGGGGACCAGGTTCACCGACGGCGCGGGCAGCGGCGACATCACCTGGCTGCGCAGAATGGGAAACCGCGTCCTCAGCGGCCTTGTCAACTTCTTCTACGGCACGCGTTACTCGGATCTGTGCTACGGATTCAACGTCTTCTGGCGGCGGCACGTCCCGGTTTTCGGACTGGACGCCACTTCGCCGTCCCCAGCCGAACGTGACGGTCGTTTGTGGGGCGACGGATTCGAGGTCGAGACGCTGATCAACATCCGTGTCGCGGTGGCGGGCCTCACCATTGCCGAGGTACCCAGTTTCGAGCACCCGCGAATTTTCGGCGTCAGCAACCTGAATGCGTTCAGCGACGGTCTGCGCGTGCTGAGGACGATTCTCGCCGAACGCCGCCAGGCCGGCGCGCGGCGTGGCCTGTGGCGAATTGGGCGACAGCCGAAGCCGCAGGGATGGAATATGGCACGGCTGAGCCCGCCAGTCGGCGGCCTGCTAGCGGTAGCCACGCCTGCTGATGGCCACATTGACGTGGCGACGCTGGCGAGCGGCGAGAACCGCGGTGATGCGCTGACGCTGCGTCAGATAAGCGTCCCTGTTGCCACGAGCCGTGCCGCCCGGCCGGCCGTATCCGTGATCGTGTGCGCCTTTACCGAGGACCGGTGGGAGGACCTGTCACGGGCCGTCGACTCCCTCCACCAGCAGACCGAGCAAGCACGAGAGATCATTGTCGTGATCGATCACTGTCCGGGGCTGCTGCACTGCGCGCGGCGTGACCTGATGGGCGTAACCGTGGTGCCGAACAGTTTCGGCAAGGGCCTGTCGGGTGGCCGCAACACGGGCGCGCTGGCAGCCAGCGGGGATGTGATCGCCTTCCTTGACGATGACGCGGCAGCGGATCCGGGCTGGATCGCGGCGATCTCCGATTGCTACCGGGACCCCCGCGTCCTCGGGGCCGGCGGCCTGGTCAAGCCCGCCTGGGACAACGGGCGGCCCTCCTGGTTCCCGCCAGAGCTCGACTGGGTGGTTGGCTGCAGCTACCGGGGCTTGACGGAGGTCAGTGCGCCGGTGCGGAATTTCATCGGCGCCAACATGTCCTTCCGCCGGGAGGTTCTTGACCGGCTGGGCGGGTTCTCGGCCGGTTTGGGCCGGGTGGGCGCTCTTCCGCTCGGCTGCGAGGAGACCGAACTGTGCCTGCGGGCCAGTCAGCTTCACCCCGAGGGAGTTCTCCTCTACGAGCCTGCCGCCTCCGTCTCGCACCGGGTGCGTGCCAGGCGCGCGAGCTGGGCCTACCTGCGTTCCCGCTGCTACGCGGAGGGGTTGTCCAAGGCCACCGTCGCGAAACTGGCCGGGAGCCGTCGGGCGCTGGCCTCCGAACGCGCCTACATGCGGTCGGTGATACCCCGTGCCCTGGTCATGGCACTGACAGGCGCGGCTCGGGGCCGACGAGCGGGCCTGGCTACTGCACTAGCCCTCATCGGGGCGGTCGTGATCACCGGAACCGGCTATACCGTGGGCAGGCTGGCCGCTTCCGCGACAGCTCGATATGCCGTCGGTACGGTTCGCTGGCAGGCACGTCCGCGGACTGGGTCCACGCCGTAGTTCAGGTGGTAGCCGTTGTAACGTTATCGTGTCTAGATGAACACGGAGGGTGCAGTGCTGCCGGCGAACCGGATGTATGCAAGTGCCCAAGATGTCTGCCGCTGCGGGCACGAGCGCGCGGCGCACGAGCATTACCGCGGCGGGACCGAATGCTCGCTGTGCTCGCCGACGGCCTGTCCGAGGTTCCGCAGGCAGGGCATTGTCTCCCAGCTGCGCAACATATGGCCACCTCGTCGCCCCTGGCCAGGAAGACGTCGCGTCAGTGCGAGCGCAAGGGCATCCTCGCCGCCACGAGACCGCGTTCCTGCCCCGAGAGAAATATCAAAACACCAATTCATTTCGGCGTCTCCCACCGGAGCGCCCTCTCCGACACCGAATGGCGGCAGCGGGTAGCGGTGACCACCAGTCCCACCTCCTTTTCCCGTTCCACTGCGGTAGCTGCCGGGGATAACGGCAATATCGCGCCCGCGCCCGATCCTGGCGATCGTGGTCAGTCATGATCGGCCCACCAGGAAGTGGCCGCCGAAGAGCCATCGCCGCAGACGAGTTCGTCCCGATACCGGTGATCGAGATTGACCTCGGCCAACCCCTGGTGACGATCGAGTCGAACCGCCTCGGGCAGGTGCTCGTGGTCTGCCGGATCCACGGCGTTCCGCTAGAGGTGCTGCCCCTGATGGAGCAGCGGCACCTCGCACAGCCGGAGCTGGATGACCTCTTGCTCGACCGTTTCGGCACTGCTATCGCAGCGCACCTGCGCAATGACGGTCTGCAGACGACCAGCACGAACTGGAGGGGTCTGGCCGACGCGGCGCAGCGATACCACGCCGACGCCTGCGCTCTGCGTCCGCGCGCCTCGACGCGACTTGCAACTGTCGTCATCTGCACTCTGGGAGCTGACGAGCGGCTGCCGAAGGCGGCCGAGTCGGTACTTGCCCAGACGCATGCCGAAATGGAGCTGATTGTGGTCGACAATGACCCGGCATCGGGCCGAGTGCCCGCGGCATTGCGCCACGTTGGGGATACCCGGATGCGGATCGTCCACGAGCCACGCCGCGGCCTGTCCGTCGCCCGCAACGCAGGTCTGGCCGCTGCCCGCGGCGAGATCATCGCTTTCACCGACGACGACGCTGCTGCCGACCCGAGCTGGCTTGCCGCCTTGATCGCCCCCTTCGATGAGCATCGCGACGTCATGTGCACGACCGGCCTGGTACTACCGGCTGAGCTGAACACCAGGCCGCAGCTGCTGTTTGAGGAGTTCGGCGGCTTCGACAAGGGATTCACGCGCGTCGTATGGAGCGAGGGCCGCAGCGGCCGCGACCTGACCGCGTTGGGCCAGCCCGGCGAGGGAGGCACGCTGTTCCCCTACTCCTGTGGGGTCTTCGGGTCCGGGAACAACATGGCGTTTCTGGCCGGCCCGCTCCGCGAACGGGGTGGCTTCGACGTAGCCCTGGGCGCCGGTTCGCGCACAAGGGGCGGTGAGGACCTCGATTCGTTTCTTGCCGTCATCTTGTCGGGCGGGGTCATCGTGTACGAACCGAGAGCAGTGATCCACCATCACGCCCGCTCTGGCATGGCAGAGTTGCGACGGCAGATGTATGGCTACGGCACTGGCATGTCGGCAGTCGTCGCCAAGCACTTCGTCGCCCGCCCGGCCAGTGCCGTCCAGATCGCTCAGCGGATGCCGGCCGGTGTGCGCAAGCTGCTCGCGCCGGGCTCATCCAAGAACGACCGTCGCACGCGCGATTACCCCGGTTCGCTCACCCGCCTGGAGCTCGCCGGCTATCTGACTGGTCCGCTGCTCTACCTCCTCAGCCGCCGCGCGGCTCGTTCCCGAGGCCTGTACGATCCCCCGCCTGGAGGCGGCTGATGCGGATCGGAGCCGCCGGCCACGGCCCGGCGCCGAGTTCACTCCCCTGACGCGCCACGTAGCTCGCGATCAATAGCGTCGAGCACGGTGGTGTCGTGCGCGGTAGCGAACTTCCGGGCGAATGCGTACCCGATCCCGTCGATCCCTGAAGCGCGAGCCCGGGCGAGCGCATCGAATTGCTCGATCCCGAGCCACGGCGGGCTCTTGCGCGCCGAGCCATCCCACCCGATCCACCACATCGTCCTGTCAACGTGCTCCTGCGCCCAACCCGGGGCGAATTCGGGCGTGCTGAGCACCGAAGGGACGAAGGTTTCGTCGGGACACCATGTCCGACGCCAGAACCGGACCAGGTCAGGGTTCGCGTCATAGGCGGCGACCACCGCCTCGGCGTGCTTTCGTGCCAGGATCTTCGACGTCGGCCCGCCGGCCAGCACCACCCCGGACGGAAGCCGCCGCGGAACTGGAAGCCGGATCATGTGCTTGCGGTACGCCCAGTGGCGGAAGCGTATCCGCGCAATGCCGCCGCTGCGACCCCAGAGCGGGTAGGGCAACGGGTGAAACAAGGTCAAGGACTCGCCCCGGTGCTGCGCGAGAAACGCGCTGATCTCGACCGTCGACGCGAGCGGGTAGTCACTGCCGGTAAGCAGCGCGATGTGAGAAACCCCAGGATCGGCGAGCGCCGCGCGGTACCCGGCGATTTCGGCATCGACGATCCCCCAGCGTGCCCATCCGGTCGCGACTCGATCGAGGACGAGGCATCGCTGCGGAAGATCGGTGATCATCTGCTCGAATGTGTCTCGGCGAGTGCGGAGATCGCAGTGCACGTACACCGGGAACGGGTCGAGAGCGGCAATCAGCCGCCGGAGGTGGCGCGGGTCGTTGTGCGCGAGCACCACACAGCCGAGATCGGCGCGGTGTGTCATGGCAATCCCGTCCTCGGGGGCGGCGCGGGCCGACGACTCGTGGCAATGGTGCCCACCGTGTACTGACGGCGAAGCCAGGCCGACTCCGGCCTGCCCGCGCACTGCGCGGGAGATTGGCATTCCAGCGGGTCGAAGCGGGCGTACGCGTAGAAAGAGGCGGTCTTGGCGGCCAGGTCTTTCCCGGACACGTTCGGCGGCATGTCCGCTGTGACGTAGTCGGCATAGCCGTGGAGGATGTGTGCGGCGCGGTACGACTCGTTGGCCGCGACGGCGAAGTACGCGCCCGCGTGGTGATCCGCATGGTCGCCGTCACCGAAGGTCCCCGTGTAGTCCTGGACGTTGATACGCGTCGGCCGCGCGAGTTGCATGATCGCAGCCAGGGTCGCCGTCAGCGTGTCCTTGGTGTAGCTGTTCAGCTTGTCCACTGTGACGAGCTGCGCCAGTGAGCCATTCCAGAGCTTCTTCAGGCTCTGATACCCGTACGCCGACGTACCGTCGCCCTCCGGCCAGCCGCCCTCCGGGAGCCTGAGGAAGTCGACGACCACATTGCTGCGCGCAGTCACGGCGTACTCGGCGATCCGATGGCCGTTGATGCGCAGCGTGGTAGCCCGCCAGAAGTTCGCGACCCCGGCCAGCTTCGCATACGCGGCCATCAGGCCTGCCTCGCGACTGGACCAGTAGCCCTTGCCCCGCCCGGCGTCACCGGCAGTAAGCACGACGGTCCGCACTGGCTGTCCGCTGTCGAGGTCATGCAGCAGATCGGGGCTCTGGAACAGGATGGGGTCGTCTGCGTGTGCGACGACATAGAGGGACAAGGCCGAAGTGAGTTTTGAGGTCGCCTGATGAAGGTCGGATGCGCGTCCGGTGAACGACATCCGGGACAGGAGCACCGCGGCGCCCGATCCGGTGCGCCATACCTGAAATCGCAGCCGCGAACGGAGGTGCGCACTTCGCGTTGACATCGAGACCTCGCAGTTCCTTAACTCACCCGGCACCGGGCGTATCTGATCAGCAAGCGCTCGAGCTGATCGACGTGGGCGTCGTAGGGAAAGTGAACTGCCACCCAGTCTGCGCAGAGCTGCGCTAGCTCGGGCTCCGTGGTCCGCCAGTCGAGAATTGAGTCCATCGCGGCCGCCAGCTGGCCGACGTCGCCTGGCTGTACGAGGAACCGTGTCATCGGCCCATCGAGAATCTCTGGCACCGCTCCGACGCGGGAGGCAATGACGGGGCGGCCAGTGGACATGGCCTCGATGACGACCCGCCCGAAGGCCTCGGGCATCAGCGACGGGAAGAGTACGACATCGGCCGCATGCAGGAACGGCAGGACGCTGGCCTGCATAGGGAACCAGCGCAAGGTCGAGGGATTGACCCGCTGCACCTTCTCGGCGAGAGTGGCATCCGCCGCCGGTTCCGGCGATCCGAGGAGTACGAGCGTGGCCGGCCGGCGCGAGAGGTCAAGCCGGCGCCAGGCGTCGAGCAGAACGCCGACGCCCTTGTCCGGCAGGATACGTCCGTAGTACAGCACGACCGCACCACCGGGCAGCCCTAGTCGCTCACTGGCGTTCAACCGTTCGGCGGACCCGCCGAAGCGGTACTCGGCGGCCGGCACGGCGTTGTGGACGACGCTGATCCGATCCGGAGCCAGGCCGCTGTCGATCCAGGTCCGCCTCATGAACTCGGACACGGCGATGAAATGGGCGACACCATGACCAAGCTGACTTACCCGCCGGTAGTTCGGGATGTGGTGCAACTGGCATACGATCGGAACGCGCGCCACCCTGCTTATGACCTGTGCCCAGACGATGTGCTCGAAGTGATTCAGCCACAGGACGTCGGCGTGTCGGCTACGCGCCCAGCGAGCCGCCGGGATGAAACGCGCAATGTCTCGCGGCGCGCTTCGCGGCGCAAAGGCGAATGGGAACGGGCCGAACATCTCGATGCCCGCTGCCTCGACGTTGTCACTGAACTGCCCGTCCATGCCGTACGCGATGTCGACGCGATGGCCACGTTGGACGAGCGCGCCGGCATCTTGACGGGTGCACAGCTCGATTCCGCCGGCCGGCGCTTTGGTCAGCAGCTGGGTCAGCACCCGAAGGCCTGGCGGTGCCGGCCCGTCACTCACGTGGGCTCCTGGTGCGGTTGCCCCCAGGCCCTGGCTTCACGGCGGCTCTGGAAGTAGCGCACCGGGCCCTGGGTATAGCCGCGCAACTCGTCAAGAGCTAGCGCGCGGGGGTATGAGGCAACGGGCTGCGCCGATTGCCGTCCGGCCGTCGGCTGGCGGCCACGGGCCAGCCGATAGGTAGCCTGCCCGGCGAACCGCCGAACCGCAAGCGGAAGCAGCGACGCGACTCCGACCGCGTGGGCCGCATCGTTGACGACCAGCGAGGTGAGCATCGCAGTGAAGCCGACGCCATTACCCCGCATCTGGCGGCGAAGGTCGTCGTAGCCGCGTCGATGCCGGTGGTAGACAACCGCTCCCGGTTCATACCCGATGCGGCCACCCTGCCAGAGCAAGGCGATGATGGCCGCAAGGTCCTCGCCGCCCCGTGACGGTGTCCCGGTACCCAAGGCGATGTCGAACCCGCCTATCCGCTTCAGGGCGCTTCGCCGGAAGGCCATGTTCGCGCCTGCGGCGTAGGCGCCGACACCGTAGATCGCGAACTCGCGCACCCGACGGTGATGATCGTCGGTAAGCACGACTCGCGCGCGGCGCCACGGCCGGCCCGCTGCGTCGGCAACCTGGAGCGTCAGCGGCTCGAAGGTCCGTTGACCACCGAAGCCTCCGTAGTAGCGCTCGTACCATAGCTGGGCCGGCGTGTCCAGTTCGGCCGGCAGGATGAGCCCGGTGAGGCCGTCCAGCTCGGGTTCCCGGGCGAACCGGGTACCGATCGAGCGCAGCCAGCCAGCATCTGCCCGGACGTCGTCGTCGGTGAAAACGATGATCTCGTTGCGCGCGGCGCAGAGTCCCGCGTTGCGTGCCGCGGAGATGCCGGGTCTGGTTTCGCGGACGATCCGAAAGCCGTCACGGTCAGCGATCAAGGCGGCGAGCACGTCCGGCTCGACCGCACTGCTGCGGTTGTCGGCCAGCAGCACCTCTACCTCCTTCGGGTAGTCCTGGGCGGCGAGTTGGTCCACGCAGTCGCGCAGGTCGGCGAGCCGCTGGGCGATGGTCGGCACGATGACCGAGATCGTGGGCAGCCGGTCTTCCGCCGGCATCTCGCGGCCATCAGCCGGGTCCAGAACCTCCTCGCGCAGCCGGCCCAGCTGGTCCTGGATTCGCTCACTGGCGCTGGTGAGGTCGACCTCGATGGCGCGGCGAGGGATACCGTGGCGTCGTCCCACGACCCATGCCCGCACGTAGCGGTCGTCGGCGGCCAGCTCGGGAAGTGGTTCGTCGAGATCGATGACGACAACCCGCATCGGCTGCGGAACCCGGTTCACGGCTGCTCCAATCTCGGGCGCATCCGCGTGCTCACCGCGGATTCGGTCGTGGGCTGGCGACGCTTCCAGCAGGTGGCGTTCCGGCTTGCCGCGGTCGGGGGCCCCGCGCGCGGTCCGCAGCCGGACAGTGAACCACGGCAGGCACGCGCACGCGACCAGCAGTCTCGCGGCGTCGTACAGCGCAGTCTGCGGTATGAGCACCGAAGCGGCGCTCAGCGCGCACGCGGCCAGTACAGACGCGACCAGCCGCGCCGACGGAACCGGCCACGTCCGGTGCTTGGGCAGCACTCGCAGCTGCAGGAAGGCCTGCAGGGCAAAGGCGGCCGTCGTGGCAAGAGCGGCACCGGTGATACCCATCACCGGTACCAGGACGATGTTGAGCGCAATATTGATCGCCGCAGCCACGCCGGCGGCGACCGCGAGCGGCTTCGCCCGGCGCATCGTGAGCAACGCCCGCCCTGATGCGCCGCTGGCGGCGATCGGAAAGGCGGACACCGCAACCAGGTAGACGACGATCAGCAGCGACGCGGGCTGGAAGGTCGGCGGCGCCACGAGGCGCAGGGCGACCGGCGCGGCGAGCGTGATTCCCAGCGTCACCGGTATGAGCAGGCGGTAGAGCTCGTCGCGCGATTGGCCGAGCAGTGCCCAGCGTTCGGCTTCGTCGTGCAACTCCGCGAACCGGGGCGTCCATGCCTGGCTAGTGAAGATGAGCAGCAGGACCACGACCCACCCGACCGTGTAAGCGACCTGGTAGCGGCCAACCTGGAACGCGCCGAGGTCACGCTGGACGATGATCCGGTCGCCGGCGTTCAGGACAAAGAAGGCGGCACCGTCCAAAGCCATCGGGATTCCGATGCGAAATGCGCGTGTTGTCACAGCCCGGTCGCGCAAGCCGGCCAGACGCGGCCGGATGCAGATCAGCGCGACCACCATCGCGGAGGACTGGCTGATCACGCCACCCCAGGCGTAGGCGCTTGCCGTGCGGGCCACGCTGAACAGCAGGGCGATGCCGAATACTTGACCCCCGACGGCCGAAAGAACGCTGACGGCGGCGAACGGAACGAGGCGGTCCTCGGTGAGCAGTTCCGCGAGTGTGAGCTGCACGATCGCGCCCGGCGCGGTCCACAGCACCGTGGCGATCAGAAGCGATGAGAAGCCGCCGAAGCCCAGTGGGCGACTCCACAGCGGTCCAGTCACACCGATGACGAGAGTCACGGCCATCGACAGCGCGATCCCCACGGTCACTAGCCCACGGGCCGCGCGGCTGTCCTTGTCGGCGGCTCGCTGCAAGACCAGTCCCTGGTCCAGACCCAAAATCGCGAGCACGATCAGCGCCTGGTGCAATGCGATCGCCGCCGCGAGCGCCCCGAACTCCGTGGGCCCGAGCAGGTACGCGAGCATCGGAGAGACCACCACAGCCGCGACCGTCTGCAGCGACAAGACGACGACATAGAGCAGGCTGCGACCAAAAAGCCCGCGCGCAGCGGGACCCGAGGGCCCTGTACCGCCCAGAGACGACGGCCCCGGGGTATTCATTCCTGCCGACGCGCCTGCGGCGGCCATTACCCGCAGCCGCAGGCCCTGCGATTCACTGCATGGGCACCGGGCAGCGCGACGGCCGGCCGTGACGGCCGGCCACGCGAAGACATCGCTGTTAGAATTCCTTGCACCATTACCCCCCGGCACCGCGATATAAGTGCTGATTTCGCCGCATTAGCACCGCGACATAGGTGCTGATTCGCCGCATTTCACAGTAACTATATGAAGGATTTCGCAACAAGTATAGGAAGGAGGTGCCGACCCTGTCGAACGAGCAAATAGATGGCGCGCCTCGGCTGGGGCGCGGCCGTCGGCAAGGTGTCGCGATGACGAACCGATCAGCCGACAGCGCGGGCCGAGCAAGTGATGGGTTCAGCTGGGCCCTGGCCGTGCTTGCGGCCGTTACCGCCGTGTTGCTCGGGCTCGACGTGGGCGGCCCGGCTCGAGTGACCTGCGCCGCCATCTGCGCCGTACTGGTCCCGGGCTGGATGCTCCGACGTTGGCTGCCCGTCACCGATGCGGCCGCGAGATTTGCCCTGACGATCATCGTGAGCATAGTCATCGAGACGCTCGCCGCATTGATCATGGTCGAGGCCGGGTTCTGGCATCCTCGCGCGTTCGGGGTGGTGCTGTTCGCCGTCGGCGGCATCGGTCCTGCGGCCGGGTGGCTGTCGCGGACCTGGGCAAACCGGCCCGAAGGCAGGAGTAATGCCTTGCCCGGCAGCGACCCTCCTCACCCGGTCCGGCATGTTCGGGGGAACGCGGTCACGGCGAGCGTGAGAGCGCAGCCGGCGCGGGCGTCGCGTCGGCGGACCCGCCCCGCGGGACTGCGGACGGGCCCGTTGGTCGTCGCATCGGCCCCATGGTTTGCCTTGATCGTGGCGGTCGTGCTGTGGTTGGCTGCACTGCAGCGCACCCAGGTCGGCCAACTGGGCGAGTGGGGGCTCATTCCGGCGTTCCCGGTGCTCTGGTACATCGCGGTCGCCGTCGTTCTCGCCCTCACCGTAGCGGAGCTTGTGTCTGGCCGGGTGTCCGACACGCGGATGACCGCGTACATCGCCGCGCTGGTCGTATTCCTTTACGGGTCGCCGGCCGCCGTCGAGGTGGTACCCCGCTTTCCATGGGTGTATAAGCACATCGCTGTCACCAGCTATATCGGCAGCCATGGCCACGTCGAGGAGGCCATCGACATCTATCAGCGCTGGCCCGGTTTCTTCGCGCTGCCGGCGCAGCTGGACGCAATCGTCGGTAAGGACGGCCCGCTCGGCTACGCCGCGTGGGCAGAGCCGACATTCGCCCTCGCGAATGTGGCGCTCGTCGCGCTGATCGCCAGGTCGATTTCGCGGAATGGTCGATGGTATTGGACGGCCGCGCTTCTGTTCACACTGGAGAACTGGATCGGCCAGAATTACTATTCGCCGCAGGCCTTTGCGTTCGTGTTGTTCCTGGCGATCTGTCTCGTCGCGTTTTCTGCCCTACGGGGTCAGCCGCGGCGTCTCGCGCTCGCGGGAGAACGGTTCCTGCTGCGGATCTCGATGGCCTCGCCGTCATCGCATCCGAACGGCGCAGTGCCGTGGGAGCCCTCGCCGCCCCGACAGCGCGCTGTCGCGACCGTCGGCATACTTGTCACGTTCGCCGTCGTCGTGGCCAGCCATCAATTGACTCCTTACCTCGCGGTCGCCGACCTGCTGCCACTGTTCGTCGTGGGTTATCTTCGGCCGGCCTGGGTCGGCCTGATGATGGCAGTTATCACTGGGCTTTACCTACTGCCGAATCTCGACTATGTGGCACAGCATTTCGGCCTGCTCAGCAGCCTCAACCCGGCGGCCAACGCCACCTATACGCCACCCCACGGCACCGAGTCGGCGGCGAGCGTCTGGCAAGCGCACGGAACGTGGGCACTGTCGGGACTGACCTGGCTGTTCGCTCTGACCGGGCTGCTGAGGCGGCTGAGGTGCGGTGATAGCCGATGGCCACTACTGATCGCATGGTTGTCCTTTGCGCCCGCGCTGTCGCTGGCTCTGCAGTCCTATGGAGGAGAGGGACGGCTGCGGGTGCTGCTCTTCTCGCTTCCGTTCACCGCGATGGCAGGAGCCTGGATGCTCTGGCCGGAACAGCCCGGACAGCCGGAGCGACCGGAGCGACCGGTGCAGGCGGCACCGCAGGTTCGCCCGCGCATGCCGACGCACCGGGCGGTGGCATGCGCGGTCGTTGTCGTGGTACTCGCCGCGATATATGTCCCCACCTGCCTCCAGCCGGAAGCGGACGACCAGGTCTCCGCCAGCGACGTCGCCGCCAGCACGTGGCTGGACGGCCGCGTCGCCAGCGGCGATACCGTCATATCCGCCGCTCCAACCTTCCCCGCGCTGATCGGGCGGCACTACAACTTCATCGTGAACGGCATCGCGAGCTTGTCCGATTACAAGCAGTACTACCCGCACGACATGACCGCCCAGGATGCCGTGGATATCGCAAGATCGATGGAGCGCAAGGGGGCGCGTCACGCCTTCTTCGTCTTCTCAACGTCCCAGATTCGCTACGACTACCGGCACGGTTTCTTCGCGCCCGGCGAACTGATCGGCCTCGAGCACCAGATGGAACGGGACACGAGGTTCGCGAGGATCTACGACGCGCAGACGACGCAGATCTTCGAGCTCGGCCCACGCTGACGCCGCGGCTGGCCCGCTGCCACGCTGTCGTCTGGCTGGTCACATCGTGCCGGGCTGCTGCGTCAGAAGGTGTGACAGCTCATACGGCAAGGAGATCACCATGGATACACGTTTGAACTACCAGGGCAGCGCCGTTGCGATGAAGTTCGCGAAGTACCTCATGTCGGCGGGCAAGGTCGTGTCGGATTCGGCCCTGCCGACCGCGACGCAACACCTGGTGGAGATCCGGGCCAGCCAGATCAACGGCTGCGCCTA
>Ga0209415_10013739_pt1 | contig 13317 bp, 12 predicted proteins | sample PeaSoiSIISIP2007_FD_187696 | JGI IMG/M metagenome (GOLD analysis project Ga0209415, IMG submission 187696) | Peat soil microbial communities from Weissenstadt, Germany - SII-SIP-2007 (SPAdes) (version 2) | ecosystem: Environmental > Terrestrial > Soil > Wetlands > Peat | place: Germany... | reverse complement strand
CCAATCGGCCTCGACCTTGCCCGCTGGCTTCTCATCCGAAAGCTGACGGCTCAGGCGCAGCTCTTAGCGTCTCGCTTCGACGACCACGACGCCGCACTCGACCTCGTCGGCGGGCAGACCCGCGTCAGGTCGACGATGCAGGCGATGTCGTCGGGCTCTGCGATGCGACCGAGCGGGACCGCCTGGATCATCTGGTTCTTCCACTCCTGCGAGATGCCCTTGACGATCAGCGTCTCGACCGCGCCCGGCATCACGTTGTTGACCCGGACCCCACGCAGGTCAAGCTCCCGCGCCATCGCGCGGGTCATCCCGATCAGCGCGGCATTAGACGCGGCGTAATGCAGGGCGCCCTCACCCGAGAGCGCCGAGGTGCTGGAGATGTTCACGACCGTGCCCTTGATGCCGTGCTTCACGAACAGCCGTACGGCCTCGCGAATGCAGTAGAAGGCGCCGTGTAGGTTCACGTTGAGCACGCCGTGCTAACCCTCGTCCTCCATGTCGATCGTGAGGTCGCGACAGGCCTGTCCCAACGTTGATCGGCCGGTCGTGTGTAATTGGATGACACAATTGGCCAAAGCACGAGTTTCCGGGTGTTAACAATTTCGAGTCCAGAGGATGCCATTGTCGGCCCCGCAATGACCACCGGGGACATCGACGATGCACACAGGAAAGCTGCTGTTCGCCCAGCTGATGGGGCACCATCCGCCGATGGCGTTCGAGCGCTGCGTCGCTCGCTACGGTGGCCATCACAAGGTGAAGAGCTTCAGCTGCATGGACCAGTTCCTGTGCATGGCCTTCGCGCAGCTGACGTTTCGACGTTCTCCTCACGGAATGGTAGGCGGCCCGCCTGACCTCAGGCCGGCCCCGCGACACCCGTGCCGATCCGGGGTGGGGACAGTCCATTTTGACCATGGGCTGCTGACTCGCCATCGTCCAAATGAACGACGCCAGCGGTGCAACGCGCGCGGCGGATCGATGGCAGCCTGCGGGACCTGACGAACGACGCCGACGCCCTGCTGCGCTTCCGATGCTGACAGCCTCAGAACTTGGCGATCACCGTCTCGGCGTAATATCTGATCGCATCTAGTTTCACCTGCAGAGGTGGCTGCTGCTGCATCATCATCCCGACCCCCATCTCCGCCAGCAGCACCGGGCTGGCCCACGGCGTGATCTGCAGGTCCGTGACGCCCAGGTCTTCGAGACGGCGGATGTCATCGACCGTGTCTGCATTCGGGCAATGCATCATAATGTCGAAGGGCTCTTTCTCGCGCCCGTACTCCTTCCGGTACGCGTTCAGGTCGGCGATGATCTTCGGCACGTCTTCCTTCTGGTGAATGACGCTGACCCAGCCGTCGCCGAGCCGAGCCGCGCGTCGCATGGCCGGCGGCGTCGTTCCGCCGACGTAGATCGGGATCCGTTTCTTCGGTACCGGTGCCATCGTCAGCCGGTCGAAGTCGTAGTACTTGCCGTGAAACTCCTGCATCCCCCCCTTCATGAGCAGCCGGAGGATCTGGATGGCCTCGTCCTGGCGGGCGCCACGCGTCTTCATGTCCATGTTCAGCCACTTGAATTCTTCCGGCATCCAGGCAAGCCCCACACCGAGCGCCAGCCGGTCGTTCGCAACGGCCGCCACGGAACACAGGTTCTTCGCCTCGAGAAGCGGCTGCCGAACGGCCAGGCGAAGCACCGACGGTAGGAATCGAATGCGCTTCGTCAGCACGGCCATGTTGGTGATGGCGATCCACGGGTCGAGCACCGGCATGTCCAGCGGCCAGAACCGCGTGCCATCCGGCGTGTACGGGTAGGGTACCGAAACGACCTCGGGAAAGAACGGCGCGTCGGCCACCTGAATGCTGTCCCACCCCCACGCGTCCGCCACGCTCGCGATCTCGCGGTGTTCCTCGGGCGGCACCATGAACATGTGGAATCCGAATCTCATGGCACTCCCCTTTCCGACTGCGCCCTGTTGCGGTCTAACACGCCTTCCCGGCGACTGGAAATCGTGACCGCGCTGGTCCGCTTTGCCGATTCGATGGCAATCGCCGTCTCCTCGTGAAGTGCGTCCTGAAAGTGCTTGCCGTAGCCACTACCGATGAGCGCCTTGCAGCGCCTCAGCACTTCCGGCGCGCAGTCGCTCATCTGCCTCGCGAGAGACTCGCAGGCTGGCAGCAGTTCCGAAGACTCCACGACCCGGTTACCCAGGCCCCATTCGTACGCCTGCTCGGCGGCCAGAGCATTGCCCGTGAAGCTGAGTTCCTTCGCACGGCTGATGCCGATGAGCCGCGGTAGCCTGACACTGAGCCCCGACCCGGCAAGAATCCCGACGCGAGCGTAGCTGTCGACGAACTTCGCCTGCGTGGACGCGATGATGACGTTGCAGACCGGCCGAGCTCGAAACCGGCGGTGGCGGCATGACCGTTCACCGCTGCAATCACCGGGCCTTCGAAGGCCGCGATGGCATGCGCCATGGCCGGCATCCCGGCGCTCTGCTCGAACCGCGAAGCCTCCTCGCCCCCCGTGCCGAGTTCCTTGAGGTCCATCCCGGCGCAAAAGGCTCGTCCGGCGCCCGTGATGATGACCACCCGGATCGCCGGGTCGTCCTGCAGCTCGCGAGAGGCGTTGGCCGTCGCCGACCAAAGCGCCGCCGACAACGCGTTCATGGCATCGGGACGGTTCAGGGTGACGGTCGCTACCGGCCCGTCCTTCCTGACCAGCAATACGGATTCGGACACTGTCAGCACCTCGATGGACGACGGGAACACGATCCCCCGGTTCTTCAAGAAACCCCGCGCGGAGATCAGCGTACCAGCCAGTGATGACGACATCGAATCCCTCACGCGCGAGCCTCAGTGCGGCCGCCTTACCAATGATGCGGGTAGCTCCGGTATCCACAGCAATCTTTTTCACCGAGTCTCCTGTATTTCGGGCGTATGAGTGGTCGACGGCAGGCCGTTCCGCTCGAGCTTCCGGAACACGGGGAGCGTGACCGAGTCGTTCTGCCGCTCGAAGTCCACGCGCACGCGCATACCGATCCTGAGCTTCTCGGGTGGGCAATCGATGACGTTGCTCAGGATGCGCACACCCTCCTCGAGCTCGATGATCGCGGCCGCATACGGTGTCGCCCTCAGGAAAGCCGGATGCAGCGCACGGGCGACGACCGTGTAGGTAAAGACGGTGCCCCGGCCGCGCGAGGCGGCCCAGTCCCATTCGAAGGAGCCGCATTCGGCGCACAGCTCCCGCGGCACGTGCCGGAACGCGGTGCAGCGGGTACAGCGCTGGAAGCGCAACTCGCCACGACCGCACCAGTCGTAGAACTGCCTGGTCAGGCCCTCCATCAACGGCAGCGGTCTCAGGAGCTTCGTGTTGGCGGTTTCCATACGTCCTCGCTCAATCCGCACGGCCCAGTATCGCGATACTGCCATCGCCAAAGTCGCCCCAGCCGGTCACTACGCCGAGCTCGGCGTCCTTGACCTGGCGCGCCCCGGCGTCGCCACGCAGCTGGCGGACGGCCTCTACCACGTGCCCGATGCCGAGCAGGTGTCCCTGCGACAGGAGCCCCCCGTGCGTGTTCACCGGCAGCCGCCCGCCGAGCTCGATGCCGCCGTTCTCGACGAAGGCCCCGCCCTCACCGCGCCGGCAGAAGCCGGCCTCTTCGAGCTGCTGGATCACCTCGAAGGTGAAGCAGTCGTAAACCTGCGCGAAGGCCGCATCCGCGGGCGACACGCCGGCCATCGCGAAGGCCTCGGGCGCTGCGCTCGTCAGGCCCGTGCGATGGAAATCCTTGCGGTTGATGATGTCGTCGGCCGGGTACGGCTGGCCCGACGCTGCGCCCATGATCGACACGGGCAGCTGGCGCAGGTCTCGCGCACGTTCCCTCGACGTGACGACGTACGCCGCCGCTCCGTCTGTCTCGAGGCAACAATCGAGCAGCCGGTACGGCGCGGTGATCATCGGCGAGGCCAGGTAGTCGCTCATGGTCATCGGCTTGCCGCACATGAGCGCGCCCGGGTTGAGCTGGGCATGCTTGCGCATGGCGAGCGCCACCGCGCCCAACTGCTCCTCGCGGGTGCCGTACTCGTGCATGTGGCGCTGCGCCATAAGCGCGTACCACTGTGGTGGTGCCGACAGGCCGTAGGGTAGGTAGTAGTCGCGCGCGATGGCGGCACCCGGGATCGAATCGGAGTCCTTCGCTGCGATCTCGCGCGTGCGCGCCCCGGAGAACCCGTTCCAGCCGCCGGGCACGAGCACGTAGTTGGCGCTGCCGGTCGCGACTGCCATCGCAGCCACTCGCAGAGCGGCCACCGGCGAGGCGCCCCCGAGGTTGAGGGTCGCGGCGAACCGCAGGTTCTCACAGCCGAGGTTGGCGGCGAATCCCTCCGCCCGGCCGAGGTTCGGAAACGGCATGATCCCGTCGATCTGCCGGGCCTTGAGCCCGGCGTCATCGAGCGCCAGATCGACCGCCTTCAGCTGCAGCGCAAGCTCGCTCAACCCGGATCCCGGCTTGCGACAGACCGCCGTCTCGCCGACGCCGACGATGCAGGCCGCGTCCTTGAGCACGCTCGTTGGCACCGCCGCCACCGTGGTCACTTCGCGCTCTTGTCTTTCGTGTGGAGCGCTTCGTACTCCTGCAGCAGCTGCTCGTGCATCTGTGCCTCGCGCGCACGGATGTCCCAGAACCGCGCGGGACGCTTCTCCACGAAGGCGGCTCCACCCTCCTTGCCCTCGGGCCTGTCGAACCAGTCGGGATACATGGCGGCCGAGATCGCGCAGGACTCCTTATAGCCGTCGATCTCCTGGTCAAAGGCGGCCTTCAGAATCTCGAGGCAGCCGGGGCTCACCGACAGCATCTCCTCGCACCACTTCTCCACCTCGGCCTCGAGCTGCTCGAGCGGCACCACGGTATTGATGAGCCCCATCTCGAGGGCCTGGTCAGCCTTGTACTTGCGGCACAGCATCCAGAGCTCGCGGGCCTTCTTGGCACCCACGACCTTGGTGAGGTACGGCACGAAGTAGCCATCCGCCGGCGAGGACACGCGCGGACCCGCCTGTCCGAAAACCGCGTTGTCGGCGGCGATCGTGAAGTCGCAGCAGTAGGCCATGTGGTTGTGGCCGCCGATGCAGTAGCCCTGCACCTGCGCTATTACGGGCTTGCGCGACATGCGGACCAGGCGGTTGTGCGGGTAGCGGTTGTAGAATGCCTCGCGCAGGCCCCAGCGCTCCCAGTTGACGTCACCCCCAGCTCCGAAGTGCTTGCCGCGGGCCGCGACCACGATGACGCCGACCGTGGGATCGTGGTTCGCGTCGTAGAACGCGCGGAACATCTCGTCCACCGTGACGAGCGTGAGCGCGTTCATCGTCTCGGGCTTGTTCATCGAGACACGCGCCACGCCGCCGCCGAGCGCGCGATGGTGCCGCTTCTCGTAGACGATTTCCTTGAAGTCATCGAGACCTTCACCCGTGACGACGGTCCAGTCGCTGAAGTTCAAATCGCTCATTGATTCCACCCCGTACGCTTGCGCTAGGGAATGGCGCCCTTGGCCTTGAGCGCCTCAATCTGCCCCCACTCGTATTCGAGCAGGTCCATCATCACGAGCTCGGTGTCCTGGCCGAGCTGCGGGCCGAGCGATTTCACCTCGCCGGGTGTTTTCGACAGCGTCACCGGCAGGCCGCGGATGTCGACCTCGCGCTGCACTTCCTCGCAGTAGGCCTTCATGAAGTACTTGTTCTGCCAGGCCTGCTGGTCGCGGACCACGTCGGCGAAGTTGTTGATCGGGCTTGCGACGACGCTGGCACCCTGCAGCGCGGCCATGAGACCCTCGTGGCTATGCCTGAGCGTCTCGGCCTCGATCGCGTCGATCAGCGCCTCGTGATGGCGGCGACGCCCAGACGCATCGGCGAAGCGCCTGTCGGCGAGCGCCGCTGGCTGGCCGAGCGCAAGGCTGAGCGCCGCGAAGCGCTCGTCCTCATTGTGCTCGCAGAGGTACACCCATTTGCCGGTCGTGGGGTAGAGATTCCACAGCGGATTCTCGACCTTCCGGCGCGAGTGCTGCAGGGCGCTTTCCTTGTTGCCCGCTAGGTACGCCTGCAGGTGCTGCGCGGCAAGGTACAGTTGCGCGCCATAGAGGGAAGCATCGATGCTCTGGCCCCGACCCGTGCGCCGGCACTCGTACAGGGCGAGCACTATGCCGAGCGCCGACATGATGCCACCGTAGGCGTCACCCGAACCCATGCCGAGATAGATCGGCGGCTGCTCCGGCTCGCCCAGACGCGCCATGACGCCCGTCAGTGCCTGCACCGTCATGTCGAAGGACGGCTTGTTGACCTTGCTGAAACGTCCGTAGCCCGTGTTGATCGCGTACACCAGCTTCGGGTTGATCGCGGAAAGCTTCTCGTAAGACAGGTTCCAGGCCTTGAGGTTGTCCGGCGCGAGGTTGGAGAGGAACACGTCCGACTTCGCCACGAGCCGGTACAGGATCTCCTGTCCCTCAGCCTTGCGCAGGTCGATCGCCATGCTTTTCTTGTTGCGGTTGATCACCAGGAAATACTGGTTCCAGTCGCCCACCTCGAGCGATTTGATGCTGCGTACGCCGCGGCCCTGGTCGCCGCCTTGCGGACGCTCCACCTTGATCACCTCGGCCCCGAAGTCGGCGAGGTACTGGGCCGAGACGGGCCCCTGGAACCATACTGTGAGATCGACGACGCGGATGCCCTCGAGTGCCTTCGGCATGTGATGTCCCCTGGAGAGCCCGTTCACGCCACCGCGCCGGCCGCCGCCAGCGCGTGGATGGTCTCTCGCGAGTAGCCGAGGAGATCCTGCAGTACCTGGTCCGTGTGCTGTCCAACGCAGGGCGCCAGCCGCTCGAGACGCGCCGGGCTGTCGCTCACCCAGATGGGGAAGCCGAGCGTCCTGACGTTGCCGAAGCTCGGGTGGTCGAGCTCGATGATGTAGCGGTTGTCGTAGGCGCCCGGGTCGTTTGCCGGGAAGTCGAACCGCTCGATGATGTCGGCCGAGAGCTGCTTCTCGAGGAACTTTTTCCGCCAGTGGTCGGCCGGCTGCGTGCGGAAACGCTTCTCCAGCTCGTGGATGAGATCGAGCCGGTTGATCGCGGCCCGCTTGTCGTGGTCGTCGAACCGCGGATCGTCCTGCGGGAGTCCGACGATGCCGGAGAACGCCGGCCACCAGCGGTCGGTGTCCGGCATGGTCAACGTGACCCAGCGCTCGTCGGCACTCATGTACACAGATCCCGACATCGGGTTGGAGACGTCGAGCCGCGAGATCGGATTCAACAGGCGCTCGCCGTGCCCGATCGCGAGGAAGGCCTGGAGGTCCAGGGCCGAGCCGTACATGTTGGCCCCAAAGAGCGAGACGTCGACCTCCTGACCCTCACCGCTCGTCATCCGGTGCAGGAGCGCGGTGACCACGCCGAAGGCCAGCATCCCCGTGGCGTGCATCGCCCCGGCGCCCGTGTAGACCGGGGGCTGGCCCGGCTGCGGCAGGATGGGCATGGCCCCGGTGCGCGCCGCCGCCAGTTCGTCGATGGCGGGCAGGTCCCGGTCCGGCCCGACCGGCCCGAAGCCCGACAGGCGCCCGAACACGATGTCCGGACGCACGGCACTCGCCGAGGCGTAGTCGAGCCCGATTTCGGCCAGCTCGTCGCGCTGCCAGTCGGTGACGATCACATCCGCCTTGGCCACCAGCCCCCTGAGGACGTCGTGGCCGCGCTCGGTCGAGAGGTTGATGGCGACGGAGAGCTTGTTGCGGTGGATCAGGTCGGCCTCGTGGTTCCAGTGGCCTGTCGCTTCGGCCGGAGCATGCGGCAGCAGGTCGATGCGGATGACGCGGGCACCGAAGTCCCCCAGGAACGCGCCCGACAGCGCGGCGCAGAACTGCCGCGTCAGATCGAGGACAGTGACGTCTTGCAGGACCTGACCCATCTCTCTGCCTCGCTGGTTTGATGTTCTTGCGTGGCCGCCGTTGCCCGGGACGCGCCATGTCGGCGCGGGGCACCCACGCTACTGAGCATGTTCGTCATCATCGCAATCGCGAGCGTTCGCGCCATCCCGCATCTGGACTAAATCGGGCCGGCCCGACAACGCCCCCAAACCGGAATACTGCGGTGCAATAGCGCGCCGGCCCGGACGCCTCGCTCAAGCCGGCGCCGGCAGGACGGCTTCGCTTTCGCCTTGCGCGCCTTTTCCTCCCGACGGCGCCGCACCTCCGGCCGGTCAGCGGCCACCCCGCCCACAATCAGCGCGTCGACGTCCGCATCGCGGTGGCTGAGGCTCGACAGCAGCTCGCGCGTATGCGCACCCAGCATCGGCGGGTGCTTCACGACGCTGACTGGGGGTGCCATAGAAGCGGATCGGCACGCCGGATGTGGCCGCGCTTCTCGTAGGTAAACGTGTCCGGGAGGTTCAGTGCCATGTTTTCGTCCCCTGAATCGATATTTCGCCGCCCCGCCCCGCCTCAGCCCGCCGCCGTGCCGGCGGCACCCGCGTCCCGCGCCCCTCACCCGGACCCGCCCTCGGGCAACGCCGCCGCGACGAGCTCCGCGAGGTCGAAGACCTTGCGCTGCTGCGTGTGCTTCGCGGTGCCCGAACTCAGCATCAGCAGGCAGAATGGGCAGGAGGTCGCGATCTCGTCCGCGCCGGTACCGAGGGCCTCGTCGGCACGGACGTCGCTGATCCTGACGCGGTTGCGCGGAATCTCCACCAACTCGCCGAGCGCCGCAACCACGCCGCGCGAGGTAGCAGGGGTCGTGAAACGTGATCTTCTGCGTCGAATCGCGCTTGACGGCGAGCGTGTCCTCGCGGATCAGCCGGTCGATCGGCACCGAGTGCGGGATGGTCTGCCAGCTCGCACCCAGCTCCGGGTAGTACCGGTGGAAGCTGTTGAAACAGTGCGCGCACATCGTGATGACCTTGCCGACCTCGAGCTCCTGGAACTTCTCGATGTTCGCCTGGGCGAGCTCGACGAACAGGAACTCATTGCCCATCGTCTGGGCCGGGTCAAGGGTGCAGCGCGACTCCTCGAGGATGCCCCACGACACGCCCGGGGCGTCGAGGATCTTCACCATGGCGCGCGCGACCTGCTGGGCGCGCTCCTCGAAGGCGACCGAGCAGCCGATCCAGAGAAGGTACTCCGTCTGGCCGGGCTCGAAGAGCGGAACGTCGAGGCCGCGGCGCCAGTCGTCGCGGTTCGCGGAAGTTCCCACGAAGGAGTGGCTGCGCGATTCGAGATTGCGGTTCGCCGTCGCCATCCTCTCCGGCATCTCGGAGGCTCCATAACGAGTTTGCGCCGGAAGTGCACGATCGTCTCGGCCGGGTTGTTGCTCACCGGGCACTGCTCGACGCAGGCCGCGCAGGTCTTGAAGCTGTAGAGCACGTCCATGCCGAGCGTGTCGCGTCTCTGAAACTGCGGATCGCTGATCTGCAAACGGCAACGATCATCGCCGGACCTGATCGAAAACGCGAATCATTCAAGGACCATGAACTTGGCTACACCGTCTGGCACGAGGAGGGCCAGGCGGACTGCGATTCCGTCTTCCGTGGCCGCAGCCGTGGCCGCGGCCGCGAGTTTCTCAACTGGATCTACGAGTCGCACCGGCCGATGCTGATCCACGCGCATCAGGTCTCCAGCATCCTCATCGAGATCGACGGTGAGTGGGTCGCATGCGAATCGTACGTCAGCGTCGGGCTGCGCAAGCGGGCCAACGGACGGGTCGCGGTTGTTTAGGTGTATCGCCGACACAACGTAGTCCAGTCGGACCATGACAGACCGGAGCGTCACTCGATAGATTCCAGCTCGTGGGATTTGCCGCTCTTACTGCAAGAAAAAAGCGGCGGAGACCAGCGTAAGGGAAGTTCGTCCAGAAAGAATCAGTAACGAAAGAATCAGCACCGCGGGGGGTACATGTCGCGCACGACATCGTTGTGCGTTTTCAGCATTTCGGCCGCAGCAATCCTTACGGCACCCGGACCGAGCGTGGCCGCCACCGATGCGGACAAGCCGGAGGCGAAGTTCGCCGCCACCGAGAGCCTCGAGACGATCATCGTCACTGCGCGGCGCCGCGACGAGACCCTGCAGGCCGTGCCGGTCTCGGTCTCCGCGGTCTCGAGCAATACGCTCGCCCAGTTGAACGCGACGCACGTGGATGACCTCAGCCGCATCGTGCCGAACCTCAGCATCGCGGAGTCGTCGGACGCGATCGGGGGCAACACCGTATTCATCCGCGGCATCGGCGAGCAGGAACCGCTGCTCACGATCGAGTCGCCAGTCGGCATGTACCTCGATGGCGTGTACCTGGGCGCGCAGGTCGGCAACAACTTCGACGTGCCGAACCTCGAGCGCGTGGAAGTGCTCCGCGGTCCGCAGGGCACGCTGTACGGCCGCAACACGACCGGCGGTGCTGTGAACCTCATCACGAGGGACCCCACCGACGGGTTCGGCTTCGACGAAAAGGCGCAGTACCAGCGCTTCAACTACTGGATGTCGCATACGACCGTCGACACCGGCAAGCTCGGCGGGTCGGACTTCGCGGCCACGGTGAGCTACATGCACCGAGGCGGTGGCGGATTCGTCGAGAATCAGAACTTCAACTGGGACCCGGGAGAGCAGAACACGGACGCGTTCTGGGGCAAGCTGAAGGGCAAGGTCGGCGACGTGACCGTGACCCTCTCGGCCGATTTCGACCAGGTCAAGGGCATGATGCTGCCCTGGTTCACTAACTACATATATTCCAACAACGGACTGGGCGGCAATCCGCTCGCCTACTTCAGCCAGTCGCAGAGCTACGGCGGGGATCCGCTGGTGATCACGAGCTCGCTGCAGAGCAAGGCGTGGCTGCAGTCCAACGTAGGTCCAGAGGACTTCAAGAACTGGGGTACGGGCCTCACGCTTCAGTACGACTTGAGCAAGAACGTGAGCCTGAAATCGATCACGGCCTATCGCGAGTTCCGGGTCGACGAGACCACTGCCTACTACGAAGGCAACATGAGCCTGCCGGTGCTCTACTACCCGCCGCCGACTTACGCGGCCTCCGTTGAGGTTGCGCCCACATCTTTGTTCATGGCTCCGACGGACAGGAACCAGGAGCACCAGTTCTCCGAGGAAGTGCAGCTGAACGGGGCCGCCGGCAACTGGAACTACACGGCGGGCCTGTACTTCTATGCGCAGCACGTCGAGGAGTACTCGCACCAGTACTTCACGCTGGCGTTCCCGGGGTATTTCTTCGGCGTGCCGTACTCGCAGGTCGGCCTTGACGAGACGCAGACGCTCTGGTACCTGATGGACACCATGTCCTACGCGGGATACGGGCAGGCGAGCTATCACCCGCCGGCCCTCGACAACAAGCTCGAGCTCACGGCCGGCTTGCGCTACACGGAAGACCGCAAGGAGCTCAACCAGCCGAGCATACCGATCGCGACGATGGTGCCGGACCCGACGCAGTTCCTCGCCGACAACCAGTGGTCCTACGGTCCGAGCCGCTCGGCGAAGAACGCCTTCTCCAACGTGTCGTGGCTCGCATCGGGGAGCTACCAGTTTACGAATGACCTGATGGGCTATCTGCGCGTATCGACCGGCTTCAAGTCGGGCGGCTACGACACTCGTGCGGGTGTGAACCTCAGCGGCCAGACGGTTCCGTTCACGTTCCAGCCGGAGCATGCAACGGCGTACGAGTTGGGTGCGAAGAGCCAGTTCTTCGACTCGCGGCTCCAGTTGAATGGTGCCGTGTATTACACGAAGTACGAGAACCTGCAGGAGTCGCAGTTCAGTGGCGCGCAGGGCTTCGTGCCGCAGATCGACGCGCACTACCAGGGCTTCGAATTCGAGGTGGCGGCCGTTCCGGTGGGTGGCTTGAAGCTGACCGCCAGCGTGGGCTACGTCGACCCGGTCTACGACAAGTTCGAGCCGGCGGCCGGCATCGACCTCAAGGACTCGGCGAAGTTCCAGTACGTGCCGGACTGGACAGTCCACGGCGGCGTCGAGTACGACTGGCCGCGCACGAGCATGGGCGTGTTCTCGGCACGTGTGGACGAGTCGTACACGAGCCGGCGCGACTTCATGGCGAGCAACTACTGCACGCCGCAGCTCTGCCTCAACCCGCAGAACCAGATGGTGACCGACCCGGGCCAGTCGCTACTGAGTGCGCGGTTCATGCTAGACAAGATCGACCTCGGCAAGGGGCTCGTAGGCGAGGTCGCCGTCTACGGCACGAACCTGCTCAACAAGAGCATTCGCGTGAGCGGCATCGACTTCGGTCCAGCCCTGGGCCTGGCGGGTGACAGCTACGGACCGCCGCTATCGGTGGGCATCGAGGTCGACGTCAAATACTACTGACGCTTCGACGCCGCCGCGCCTTGATGGCGCGGTGGCGGCATGTGCGGGGCACGGCCGCGGCGACGTCGACATCGTTGCCACGAGCTGCGACTGTGTGGCGGCGGCTGATTACAAGCGGAACCACAGGAGCAATCCTTGTCCCAGGATCCGTTCTCGACATCGGGCCGGACGGCGCTGATCACCCGCGGCCTCCTGGGGCACCGGATACCGTTCCGCGTGCGACCGGCCGGATCCGGGTCGTCATCGCCAAGGGGAAGCGACTGTGTCCAAAATCGCCTCGCCAAGTGAATTCGACGTGATCGTCGTCGGCTCTGGCGCTGGCGCGCTCACCGCAGCAATCCGCGCCGCCGACCAGAGCTTGTCGGTGTTGGTCATCGAGAAGAGCGCAAGCTACGGCGGCACGTCGGCCATCTCAGGCGGGATCGTGTGGATCCCCAACAACCACCAGCAGTCCGCGCACGCTATCCGGGACAGCCATGACGCTGCGCTCAGCTATCTGCGCGCCGCAATCAAGGGCATGGTCAGCGAAGCACGCCTTGAGGCTTACCTGGAGCATGCCCCGAAAATGGTGCAGTGGCTCGGGCAGGCGACCCCGGTCCGGTACGTGGTGGTGCCCACTTACCCCGATTACTACCAGGGTCTGCCGGGGGCGCTGCCCGGCGGCCGGCCTATGGATCCGGAACTGTTCGATCTCACGAGCCTCGGGGATGAGGAGGAGGCGCGGCTGCGTCCCCCTTCGCCCGCCGTGATGCTGATGGGCAAGGCGGCGATGACGAGCCGCCAGGCCGCCTTGCTGATTAACCGGCGCCGCGGCTGGCAATTCCTGGTGCTACGAATCCTCGGGCGCTACTACCTCGACCTGTTCCGCCGCATCCGGACGAAGCGGGACCGTTACGTCGGTCTGGGTAACTCGCTCGTCGCCGGTCTGCGCAAGGCCATGCTGGAGCGGGGAATTCCGCTGTGGCTCAACACGGAGT
>Ga0209415_10013738_pt1 | contig 13317 bp, 8 predicted proteins | sample PeaSoiSIISIP2007_FD_187696 | JGI IMG/M metagenome (GOLD analysis project Ga0209415, IMG submission 187696) | Peat soil microbial communities from Weissenstadt, Germany - SII-SIP-2007 (SPAdes) (version 2) | ecosystem: Environmental > Terrestrial > Soil > Wetlands > Peat | place: Germany... | reverse complement strand
CCGAGCGATAGGCGATCTCCTCCGGACACGCCACCATCAACCCCTGCCGCTTTTCGATGGCCTGAATATAAAGCGCCGCATCCATCAACGATTCATGCGTGCCGGTATCCAGCCACGCCATGCCGCGCCCCATGACCACAACTTCCAGTTGCCCCTTCTTCAAGTAAGTTTTGTTGACGTCAGTGATCTCGAGTTCGCCGCGCGCACTGGGCTTCAGCGCCTTCGCAATCTCCACCACCTGGCTGTCGTAGAAATACAGTCCAGTCACGGCGTATCTTGACTTCGGCTGCTTCGGTTTCTCCTCGATGCTCAACGCGCGTCCTCCGGCATCAAACTCCACCACGCCGTACCGCTCCGGATCATGCACCGGATAAGCAAACACACGGGCCCCGTGAACCTTGCCCGCAGCCTCTCGCAGATCTTTCGCCAGATCGTGCCCGTAAAAAATGTTGTCGCCCAGCACCAGCGCGCAAGGACTGCCATCCAGGAACTCCTGCCCCAGCAGAAACGCCTGCGCGATGCCCTCCGGCTTAAGCTGCGTTTGATAGCGCAGACGAATTCCGTACTGGCTCCCGTCGCGCAGGAGCGCCTGAAATTTGGGCGCGTCGTCAGGCGTGGAAATCACCAGAATGTCCCGGATTCCCGCCAGCATCAGAGTGCATAGCGGGTAATAAATCATGGGCTTGTTGTACACCGGAAGCAGGCTTTTCCCCATGACCTGCGTTACCGGATAGAGACGCGTACCCGACCCTCCCGCGAGAATAATGCCCTTGTACCGCGTGCTTTCTTGCATTCGCTGCCTTCCCTGGTCTGTCTTCCTCGTCGAGATTTTCCGCCGCTAACCGGAATAGTGCGTGGCCACCCACTCCCTGTAGCTTCCGCTGGTCACGTCCTTCACCCACGATTCATTCTCAAGATACCAGCGAACCGTCTGGCGAATGCCGCTTTCAAATGTCGCCTTCGGCTTCCATCCCAGTTCGCGTTCGATCTTACGCGCGTCCATCGCATAGCGCCGGTCGTGTCCCGGCCGGTCCTTCACAAACGTGATCAACTCACGGCGCGAGCCGGCTCCGCGCGGTGCCAACTCATCCACCAGGTCGCAGATGGTCTGCACAATCTCAATGTTCGGTTTCTCGTTCCAACCGCCGACGTTGTAGGTCTCTCCAGGCCGCCCGCGCTGCAGCACGGTTGCGATGGCCTCGCAGTGGTCCTCCACGTAGAGCCAGTCGCGGACGTTCTTCCCGTCGCCATACACCGGCAGCGCCTTCCCATCGCGCGCGTTGAGAATCATCAGCGGAATCAGCTTCTCCGGAAACTGAAACCGTCCATAATTATTCGAGCAATTCGTGGTCAGCGTGGGCAGTCCATAAGTGTGGTGATACGCGCGCACCAGATGATCAGACGCGGCTTTCGAAGCGGCATACGGACTGTTCGGGGCGTAGGGAGTACTTTCGCTGAACGGCGGATCATCCGGCCCCAGCGAGCCGTATACCTCGTCGGTGGAAACGTGCAGGAAGCGGAAGCGCTTTCGCTCTTGGTCGGGTAGCGCATTCCAGTACGCCCGCGTCTCTTCCAGCAACGCGAACGTGCCGTCGATATTGGTGCGAATAAAATCCTCCGGCCCCCGGATGGATCGATCCACATGGCTTTCCGCCGCAAAATGTACGATCGCGAACGGCTGGTGCTTCTCCAGCGTTTGCCGGACCAGTTCCCGATCTCCGATATCGCCGTGCACGAGCTGATTTCGCCGATCCGGAAGGATGCTCTCGAGATTGCGCAGGTTTCCCGCGTAGGTCAGCTTGTCGAGGTTCACAACCGATGCCGAGTCATCCTGCATCTGCTGCAAGATGAAATTGGAGCCGATGAATCCCGCGCCCCCGGTGACCAGAATTGTCTTTTGCATGAGCATTAAGGCCGGGCGTCAGAACCGTGAGGCCCTGTCGCGCGCCATGCATTTGATTGTAATAAAAAAGGACGGGATTCGCCCCGTCCTGCGGTCAGTGTCGCGGCCGGTTGTTGTCGACTGCGATTCCGCCGCTCGTCCACAAACGCCAATGGGGCTAACGCCTTCTCGGCCTCCGGAACGTGCCAATTCCATGGACGACGGACGCGGACCCCAGCCAATCGCCTCTTTCGGGGAATGGCGAACGGTGCCAGCGTTCTTACGTAGCAATGCCGATTGAGAACTGCAGCATAGCGCTGAAAAACGGGAAATCTTACGAGCGAATTGTGCGCAGGATGACCCAGGCGCGGAGCCCGGCCGCGAGTAGACCGCGCGATGCATTACATTGGTCGGATACTATGACTCGAAAGCGAGAGCCGCGACTACCCTGCCCGCCGCGCCATGCTTCCGCCGTCGCCACTACCGCGGCCCTTGCGTTGGCCTTCTTGACGGCCGGTTGTGCCGGCTTCCATCCAATGATCTTGAAGTACACCTGCTCGATGTCTTCGGCCACCTTCTGCCACTGATACTGCTGCTCGATCCGCTGCCTCGCCGATCTTCCGGCGGCTTCCCGCACTGCAGGATTCGCAATCAGAAAGCGCAGCCGGTCGGCCAAGTCCGTTGCGCTGCCTCGTTGAAACGTAAATCCGGCGCCATCGACCACCTCGCGGTTTTCCGGAACATCGCTCGCCAGCACGCACAGGCCAGCGCCCATGGCGTCCAACAGAGCCAGCGACAGACCCTCCAGGTCGGATGGCAACACAAACACCATGGCATTGGTCAGAAGTTCGTCGAGCGTCTCGCCCGAAACCCAGTCGAGCATGCGGATTTTGTCGCTCGCGTGAGTGCGCAACTCCTGGCTGTAGTCATCGCAGTAACTCGCTGCCCCTGCCATCACGAGCTTCACATCGGTTTCGATCTGCTCAAACGCCTCAACCAGCAAATGGCAGCCTTTTTCTGGCGAAAACCTTCCCAGAAACAGAACATACTTGCCGGGATCGAGCCCCCACTCGATAGTCTTTTTCGGTGCGATCCGTTCCCGAAGCACTCCGCCATTTGGTACGTAGAATGCTTCGATCCCGTGGGTCTCGCGGTACCGTCGTTGCAGAGTCTGCGACACCACCATGGTCCCGTTTGGCAACTGCACCGACGCCCGCTCTCCCATTCGCAGCACCCACGACGCCAGCCGTCCCCATTTCTTTCGCTGCCAGTCCAGCCCTTGCACGGTAACCACAGTCTTTTTTCCCAGGAGCCGCGGCAGAAATGAAAACAGCGCCGGCCCCAGCGCGTGATAGTGCACCACGTCATAGCGCTGCGTGAGTGCGTGCCCCGTGCTCAGCAGCGTGTGAATCACCGTTTCCCAATGCTTCGACCGGATCGTGGGCAGCCGCACCAGCCGCATGCCGTTGTGCTCAGTCAGAGCCGGAGTGAAGTAGTTGCGGCAATACACCGTGACGTCGTGCCCCATTTTCGCCAGCCGTCTCCCGACCTCTTCGTAATACGTTTCAATCCCGCTGTACTTCGAGATCACTCCCCGGCCACCGATAAATGCCACCCGCAAGGCCGGCTTCCGACCTGCCTCATAGCTCACATTCCGCACCGGAGCCCTCGAACTTAGCAGCCTCGTCGACTTTTCTGCCGCCAGGCCTTCATACAAACTCATTAGTTTGCGATAGTGTCCCTCTGGCGTGTGCCGCTGGCGTAAGGTCTCCCAGCCCGCGCGTCCCATCTTCTCCGCCAACGCCGGCCTCGATCCCAGCGCCCGAATCGCCTCCGCAAGCTGGTCGACGTCGCCCGTGCGGTAGAGCAGCCCAGTCTCGCCCTCTTGAACCAATTCCCTTCTGGATCCCAGATCGGACGCTACCACCGCGCGTCCCTCGGCATAGGATTCGAGAATCGTCTTCCCCAGCGTCTCGTACGCGTGGGAAGGCAGTACGGTGAACTGTGACTGGGCAATCAGAGAGTCCCGTTCCGCAGGTCCCACCTGCCCCACAAACTTTACGTTCGACAGCCCCAGCGAAACCGCCAGTTCCTGCAACTCGACGCGCTGCGGCCCGTCGCCCGCGATGACCAGTCGCATCTGCGGAACCTGTTGCATCGACCGCAGCAAGTCGTCGACGCCTTTCTCCGCCGACAGCCTGCCGAAGTACAAAAGCGGCCGATCGTTTCCGGCATTCGACTCGCGCGGGTTATGAATCTGCTGAAAATGCGGCAGCACTTCAAACTTGCCGCCATCCCATCCATGTTCCACAAACTTGTCGCGCACAAACCGGCTGGGCGCCAGAAAAAGGTCCACACATTTGCGGTAGGTACCCAGCCAGCGATGAATGTAGGCCTCGGCCGCCAGGGTCGCGCGCGCGCCCGTCCCCGGATAACAACCTTTTGTCATCACATGCCGAAATGCTCCACCCTTACACGCCTCGCACGATTCCCCCTGCGCCACAAGGTTGTAGCTCGGGCACAGCAGTTTGAAGTCGTTCAGGTGATACACCACTGGAACCTTCTGCGCCTTGAGTTCCCACAAGATTGACGGCGACAGATGGTGGTAGATGTTTCGCACGTGGGCCACCTCCGGACGGAACTCTTCGATCATCGCCCGGATCCGCCGCCGCGCCTCCACGGAATAAATCGCATGCCCCGCCCGCCGTGCCTTCTGCAACCACCCAGACTCTGCCTTGAAGTCGATGTGCGGCACGAAATGCTGATCGTACGAAGTCGGCGCCCCGCGCGGATCGGCCATCGAAAACAGCGCCACTTCGTGGCCCTGCGCCCGCATCAATTCCATCAACTCGAACAGGTAGACCTCAGTCCCGCTGAAGGGATGGTTATATTTGTTGCAGTACAAAATTCTCATCGGGAATGCTCTCTGTCCGCGGGCCGATCCGCTCGATAAATAAGTCGCCGAATGCTTCCAGATTCTTGCAGCGGTCGAAGTTGTGGAGGACATGCACCCGAGCCGCATGCCTCATCCAGTCCAGTTGCCGCGCCGCTGGAAGAATGTGCGGATAAAGGTGAGGATCGCCTAAGGCCTGCATGAGCGAACGAATAAGAAGCAACCGAGCCACAAAATCGTCCAGCGCGCCGGATTCGTACAAAAATCCGGTCGTGCCCGCACTCACCAGTTCAGGAATCCCGGTAATCGCCGGGGCCAGCACGATCTGTCCGCACGCCATCGCCTCCATCAGCACCAGCGGAATCCCCTCGCTCCGGCTGGTCAACACCACAACGTCGGCCCGGTCGTACAAAGCATCCATCTGCTCGCGCGCCACATGTCCTAGAAGCCTGACTCGCCCTTCCAGACCGTGTTTTCGAATCAGTGACTCCAACCGGCGCCGCTCTGGTCCGTCGCCTGCGATGGAGCACTCGAAATCCACCCCGTGGTGATGCAGCTGCGCGCACGCCCGCACCAGAAACGCATGATCCTTCACCGCATGCAGCCGCCCCACAGCCAGCATCACGAACGGCTCACCGGCCTTCACTCTGCGGACCGGAAGCTCCGCACGCTCAAAGACGTCCACTCCCAGACGCACCACCACAACTTTCTCTGCATCCACCGTGGGATATCGCTCGAGAATGTGCCGCCGGTTATACTCCGACACCGTCAGGCATAAGGTGCAGTTCTCCAGCTTCGCATCGAGATAAACCCCGTGCAGCAGCAAGTCGGAACCATGCAGCGTCAGGCTGAATCCCACGCCCAGCAATCGCGACGCCACCATGCCGATCCACGACCCGAAGTATCCATGATGTACGTGGATGTGCTCGACGGCGCGTCTCTCCAGCAGCACCGCGTAGCAGGCTCCCAGCCCGGTGTGCGCCAGCGCCTTCAACCTCTGGAGTGGACCCTCCCGGCCGCGGAAAACTACCCGCGCGATCAGCGATGAAACGCGGTTCCATCGCCGCACCAAGAGCCCGATGGCCCGCAGCAGGATAATGGCGGACATTGGCTGCAATACGACTTCCGGCGCCCAATTGACGTCCGCGGGTTTGCCCGGCTTCCGCACACTCCCGGTGACCACCCGCACTCCTCGCCTGCGTAGTTCTTCAATCTCTTCGATCACATACGGTTCGACAGCGGCCGGAAACTGATTGGCGAGATAGGCGACCGTCATCATGAAGGGGAAACCTCTGCCCGCCGCCGTTGCGCAGCCAGCATCCCCGCCATGGTGAACAGCAAGCCGTTCACGAACTGATAACTCATCACCACCATCGACGCGTTCACCCAATACACGGCAAGCAAGATTGGCCACATACGGTGAAACTGCGAATCGAGAAACCCGTCTTTTTCGCCGTCCGGAATCCCACCTCGACCCTGCCGCCACATCTCCCACATCAGCCACAAATACATTGCCAGCCCCACTACCCCGTGCTCCACCAGCAATTCCAGATACGTATTGTGCGGATACAGCACCTTCTCGTCGTATCCGCTCACATGCCACGGCAATTCGGCCGGCATCTGGTGAAATCCCCATCCTGTCAGCGGACGCATTAGAAACATGTCCCACCCGCCGGCATAAACCGCTGCGCGATAGTCCACCGGCCCTCGTTCCTCCAGTCGATCGCTCAGCGCGCCGCCTAACTCATGCGAGTTGATAACGACCGCGAGGCCAACTCCTGCCACTAAGAACAGTCCCAGGCACGCGCGCCGCAGCGTGCGGTTCTTTGAAAGGCGAGCCTTCGAAAGGCGCCCGCTCGAAAGAAAGATCAGCGCCACCACCGTTCCAGCAAATGACAGCCAGACCGCCCGCGTCATCGTGGCCAGAATCGCGATCGGAACCGACGCCAGCAGCACGACGACCTTCGCTCCCCGCACGCTTCCCCGCCGGTAGGCATGCAGTGCCAGCAATCCCAGCATGTTCAGGGACACGCCGTTGGCCACGGCTTGCAGCAAGGGTCCACGCGCGCGATCGGCGTGAAACCCCAAGCTTTCATCGAGAATGAACCGGGGGAAAATCAGCGAGTTCGCCCCCACCAGGAAAGCAATTGCCGTGAAGCTCAAATACGCCAGCACCACGAGCGCAAACACTTCAAAATGCCGGAACTGGCGTTCCTCTGTGAACACCAGCCCCGCCAAATAAAACAGCGAGAAGGGAACGATCAATTTCGACGCCAGCAAGCTCCACGTCTCGTTGTCGAACGGCTGCCCCAGCACACTCGCCAGCGCCAGCACGGTCAGCCCAATCATCGGCCACGCCACCCGTTCCATCACAAATATTCGTTGCCGCCGGACCACCGCACGTCCCACCACACCCACCACGAGAAGTCCGAACGCGACGCGGTCAACCTCATAGAACGCCACATCGGGATGCCGCAGCAGCATCGCCGTCAGCGCGGCCAGAAATAAAAGAGACGGCGCCGCCATCAATGCCTGCAAGGGGCGCAGTGCAGCCCGCGCCGCCCAACTCGCAAAATCGTCGCCACCCCTTCCTGGACGAGCCACTCGAAACGAAGTCGCCTGCATCAGTCTCCGCTCCCCTGGACAACCGCCAGAAATGTTTTGAGCAGAATTCGCACATCCGATCCCAGACTCCACGTCCGGATATACTCCCGATCCAGGGCCATGCCTCGCTGGAACGATGGATCGCGCCGGGCTGTCACCTGCCACAGCCCCGTGATTCCTGGAGTCACGTCCAGCCGTGCCAGGTGCTCGATCTCATACCCCGCAACATCGTCCAAGGGATGCGGCCTGGGCCCCACCAGGCTCATGTCCCCTTTCACCACATTCCATAGCTGCGGCAGTTCATCCAGGCTGTAGTGGCGTAGAAAACGCCCCAGCCGTGTGATCCGCGGGTCACTCTTAATCTTGAAGAATGGCCCCGACCTCTGGTTGTTCCGCCGCAGCTGGTCTTTCAAATCATCCGCATTGCTCACCATGGTGCGGAACTTGTAGCAGCGGAACAGCCGGCCCTTCCGCCCAGCCCGCGGCGCGGAGTAGAGAACCGGACCTCGCGAATCCAGCTTGATCAGCCCCGCGATGACCGCCAAAGGCGCTGACAACACCGTCAACGCCAAAGTCGCTCCCATCACGTCCACCAGGCGCTTCAACGCCAGCCCCGCTGCCGGCAATCGTTCCGCATGCAAACAAATTACCGGCAAGTCCCCAACTCGCTCGACCTCCGCTTCAACTGGCTTACATCCAAACAACTCCGGAACTATCTCCACATCCAGGCGCAGACGCCGCGCCTCGCGAAGTACCTGGAGAGTCAGGACTCGATCGTGCGGCGCCGCCAGAATCACCTCGTCCACAAAACCGGTACGCGCCAACCGCGGCAGATCGTTCACCCGACCGATCACGCCGTCGCCCAGCGGCTTCTCATTGTCCAGAAACCCGCACACCTTTCGCCCTGCTTCCGGATGGCCCGCCACGTCGGAGGCAACGCACCGGCCCAATCCGCTCGCCCCCACGATCAGCACGTTGCGCACATCGCCACCCTGCTGCGTGCGACGGTCTTGCTTCGCGCTCTGCCACCGCCAAGCCCAGAGTGCGCCAAAGTGCAGCAGGCCCGCACCGCAAAACAGGCCGCTCGTGGTCCACGGAGCTCCTTGCAAGCTGTAGGCAAGGCACATCACGGTTGTTGCCCACAAAACGGACTTCCCGAGAATGCGCGTCTGGACGCGCAGATCCCTGCCTGTGGAATGAAGCCCCTCGGTATGGCCAAGCAGCGTGATCAACGTCGCATGCAGCAAAGCGATCCCCAGCAAAGAAACCGGCGCTCCGGCCGCATAGTTGAACAGCACATGGGGATAAAGCACTCGCAGCGGCACCAGCAGCGCCCCAATCGACAACCAGTTCAAAGTCACCAGCGCGAAGTCAGCCGCCATGGAGCACACCCACCTCCATGCAAACCGGCCCTGCAGCGGAGCCGGGATGAATGAAATCAGGGCATGATCTTTGTCGTTGGCCGGCGCCACGGCGATTTCCGGCACTTTCTCGTTCTCGGTTGTGGCAGCTCTGATCAACTGCACCGGCTTCTTCTCGCTGCCGCGGGACGCTGGCGTCTCCCCGGGGATCAACCGCGCCCAGTCGACAACCTGCGGTTTCTGTTGCTCAGGATTGAGAGAAGGAGAAGACACAGGATCACTTCCACCCGTAATCTCGGTTCGTTTCTACAACCGCCGGTAAATCCCCTCTGGAATTGGGAAGTCCCGGTCACTCAACACCATTCCGAGAATGCGTGCCTGTGCCGCCTCAAGCATTTCCTTGACCTTGCGTGCTGTGGCTCGCCGCGTTCGATGGGCGCACAACACCAGAATGATTCCATCCGCAAACTGCGCCATGGCCGTCGCCCCGTTCGACTCTCCGGCGGGCGGGCCCTCCACAATCGAGTACTCAAACTCCCTGCGCATCTGACCCAAATACGAATGCAGCAACGCCGTGCTGCCGCGGTCTCCGTCTTTTCCAGGAGGCGGCACCAGCCACAGGTTGCCTCGCACCCGGCTCGCGGCCTGCCGGAGCGGCGTGCTTCCATCCCCGGGCCTTGCGCTCGTCTCCGCCGCATACGCCTCTGCACCCGACAAGATCTTCGGATACTCTCCCACCACTCCAACGCTCCCCGTCGTCTCCAACGCCAGCGCCTCGCCAACCTTCCGGCAGATATCCTTCACGTCCGTCTCCGGTCCCAGCGCGCTGCATACGACCTGCCGGACCGGCCGCTCTGCATTCGAAAAGAAGACTTGTCGCACCAGTCCACGGATCTGCTCGCGAGCATAGCTTTCCGGATTCCAGCCTCCCGCATCGCCTACGCTCTTCTTCTCCGGACACTCTTCCAGCACGGTCGCCCGCGCAAACATCACATCCGCGCCCATGATCCCTTCTCTCATGCCAAAAGCTTTCCTCGCGCCCTGCGCGGCAGGGACGCCAGCACCGGGGAATTTAAGTACGCCATCACATCCTCTGGGGTGCGGAACGCAGGGTCCATATAGTCCGCCGCGAACGCCGCTCCTGTTCCTGCTGCTCCGGCGGTCACCAATCCCAGGGCCAGCACCATCCACGCGGACCACACCGGCAACGCCGGAATGACGGGATGCTCCGCGATCGCCACGTTCACAATGCCCCGCTCATCCAGCGCATCGTCCATCCGCGCCTCTTCCTGCTTCTTCACATACAGAAGATAGTTGTCCTCGGCCGCCTTCTCTGTGCTGAGCAGATCATCCTGGGAGATCGCGTCCTCGCCCAGTTGCCGCGCCATCGTGCGGTAGGCATCTTCCTGCGCAGAGGTCGCCGCTTCCCGCGCTTGCAGGCCCTTCAATTGCACCTGCGCCCGCTGCAATTCCGATTTCGCCCACTCGTAGTGCACGCTCTTGTCGGTGGTCTCGTCGCGTAGCGGCAACGCGTTCTCCGCGGCGATCGTGGCCTCGTTCTGCGCAATCTGCTGGTCGACTTCCTGCACCAGTCGATGGCTGGGCTCGAATTTTGTCAGCAACTGAGTCCGCTTCAATTGCAAATCCAGCAGGCTCGACTTCAGTGCCTTCAGCAGATCCGGATTATCTGCGCTGTGAATCTGGGTGGTGGTCCGCTCCGGCAACTTCGATAGCAGGTCTCCCAGTTCCCACACGCGCTGTTGGGTCTCGGCCAGGTCGATGCGCGTCTGCCGGTATTGCGCATCCACATCGCTCAGTTTCAGCAGCGCCAGATCGCGCTGCTGCGCCGCCGCCACAACTCCGTGTCCACTCGTGAACTGCAGCAGTTTCTGCTTCGACTCCTCCAGTTGCCGCCGCGATTCGCCGGTCTGCTGCGTGAAGAAACCCAATTCACCCGTGGGGCGATGCACCTCCATGTGCTTTTCCAGGTACACCGTTTCCACCGCCTGCAGCACCTTCGCCGCCACTCGCGGATCTGCCGCCGCGTAGCTGACCGCAATCAAGTTGGTTTTCTTTACGGGCTCCACTTGCAGCTTCCTGGCCAACTGGCGCGCCGCCCGCTCTACTCGCTGCGCGTTTCCCTCACCGCGGTGCAGAAAGTGAAACCAGTCGCGCCCCGTTCCGGTTTTCTCAACCACCCTCCGCAGGACATCGTCATCCCGCAGCAACTCCACCTCGGAATTCAATTCTTCTTCCGTGATCGTCATGCGCGTCAGATCCAGCGGGGCGTTCTCCGCCGCGCTCAGCGGAGCATCGGCCCGCCCGCGCCGCACCAGCACCTTCATGTTGGCCTGATATTTCGTGCCCGCGAGCGCATACAGAATCGCCAGCGCCAGCACCAGCCCTGCGACACCGGCGAACACCCTGCGCTGGCGGAACAGCACCATCGCCAGTTCCCGCAGGGTTGGCACTTGCGTCAGTTCTCGCCCTCGATTTGAGTTTTCGTCCGGCATGGGCATGGGAGAGATCTTTTCTAAAATTGAGTAGGACTGATGTACGCGCTGAGAGAGGGTTTTGTGAGGAAGCGTGCGATTTTCGAAATCGTATTCTGTGGGACGAACACCAGATCTCCCGGGCGCAGGTGGGCATCCTCTTTCAGGCTGCTCTGCTTCAGCATCTTCTTCAAATTGAGCAGCCGGGCTTCCACTAGGTCGTCATTCACCCGCCGAAACAGCACCACCTGCGAGTGCTTCGACTGCTGCGTGAACCCCCCGGCAATTTCAACCGCCTCGGCCACGGTTGTGTCCGAGCGCAATTCGTACTTGCCCGGCTTGCCCACTTCGCCGCCCACGATGAAGTACGGATGCTCAAACTCCTTCAGTGTCACGGCCGCCTGCGGATCATGCAGATATCCCCGGTACGCCTTCTGCACCGCCTCGCTGAATTCCCCGAGATTCAGGCCCTGCACCTCGATCATGCCAGCGTCTTTCAACATCACGCAGCCGTCCGGCTGCACCGTCAGGGTCTGGTTGAACTCCGGCGCGACCGTGAAACTGATCTCCACCACGTCGCTGGGTCGTAACCGGTAGAGCGGATGGCGCTCCCCTCCGAGCAAGGGGTTTCCCTGGCCATCCGCTCCTCCGGGTGTTGCGGCCGTTGTGCCACTGCCTCCCGCTCCTGCCCCGGTAAAGCCGGATCGGGAAGTATCTTTCGCTCCGCCCAGGTCGGTCGTCTGATCCTGCGCGATCGCGGCCGAACCACACTCGAAAATCACCAGCAGCACCGCTATGAATCGGACAAATATGAATAGTCGTTTCATCTGCTCTTGCGACCGCACTCCCTAGAAGTGAGCGCCACTCGTTTGCGTGACTCTCTACTGCGCAAAGTTAGGCTCATGCCCGAACACAGGCAAGACGTGGGAAGGGCCGTCCACAAAAGTGGAACGCCCAACATTTTCCGGAAACAGCTCAGCCACACCAAAGGTCGCATGAAATCATGGGACTGTGGAGCTTGGTCGCGCTGAAAGCGCATAAGAGGCTTTGAAACGACCCTCTCATGGGACTACCCACAAAAGTAGACTTGCATGTTTGTCATGTCACACCCAGCACAATGAATCCTGCGCGCTTTTCCCGTCTTGGCACCGTATGCCGTGATCGCCATCACAGTCCAGCCTCTTTGCAAGCGCTCCGTCCTTTCCTTGCACACTCCGAGGCCGAACCCACCTCGCATTCCGCGTGCCCAGAATTCCGATTCCCGATTTGAGAGTCGTCCCACAATATTGTGACCAGTTTCCTTGTGGACCACACTCCTCCTCCCTACAATCGCCGCATCGCTTCTCTTGTTCTTCGGGAGACTTGTGAATCACCCTTCGTCCGCCGGCACGTCCGTCGCGATCAGTGTCCTGATCGCAGACTCCAATCGCATGCAGTCGCAGTTGTTGACCAGTGCCCTGCGCCGCCACCCCGAGTTTCACATCGCCACTTGCCCGATGGATACCATCTCCATCCTGCAGGCGATCAGCACGAAACCTCCCCGGATCGCCCTTCTGTCGCTGGACGCGCCCGCCCACGTCACCGAAACTGTGATGACCCTGCGGCGCTTTCATCTCTCCCATCCCGAGATTCCGAAAGTTCTGCTGGTCGACACCTGCGATCGCGAGCTCGTGGTCAGCGCGTTTCGCTCCGGCGCCCGCGGCATTTTCCCCATCACCGACGCCAACCTCCGCCTGCTATGCAAGTGTCTTCTCCGCGTGGCCGCCGGACAGATCTGGGCCAACACCGAGCAACTCAACTACGTGATGGACCTCATCTCAGAAGTCCCTTCGCTGCGCGTGCTTAACTCTCGCGGCACCAACCTGCTGACTCCGCGCGAGGAGCAAGTCGTCGCCCTGGTCGCCGAGGGCCTCGGCAACCGCGACGTGGCCCGCGAGCTCAACCTCAGCGCGCACACCATCAAGAAATATCTCTACCGCATCTTCGAGAAGCTCGGCATCTCCAGCCGCGTCGAACTCGTCCTCTACGCCGTCAATAACGGAGATCCCCGCCAGGCCGAGTGGCTGGCCGGCGGAAGCCGCACTG
>Ga0209415_10013737_pt1 | contig 13317 bp, 10 predicted proteins | sample PeaSoiSIISIP2007_FD_187696 | JGI IMG/M metagenome (GOLD analysis project Ga0209415, IMG submission 187696) | Peat soil microbial communities from Weissenstadt, Germany - SII-SIP-2007 (SPAdes) (version 2) | ecosystem: Environmental > Terrestrial > Soil > Wetlands > Peat | place: Germany... | reverse complement strand
CATTTGCTGCCGCGCCCTTCCGCGAGGAGCAAAAAAGTATCTTCGCTTAAGTGAGGGAAAAGTTTTTGCCGAAAAAGGCAGACCTTGATTTTAGCGAATTCCTGAGTAAGAAATCGTAGAACGCCCTTTGCATATTGCGCATGGCCCAATTCAGCGGGCACAACCATGGCAAGGCGTCCGCCGGGACGCAAGAAGGCGATCGAGTGAATAACGAAGGGAGCCCATGATGAGGTCAAGCTGGGCAAATCGACGCCGACGCTTCTGGTTCGGAAGAGAGCAGAAGATCGCGCGTGGCCTGAAAAGGTTTGATACCTGATAAATGGTGGATTTCCCACGACTGCATCAAACTGTGGTAGATCATTAGGTCCCAAAGCAAAGAAGTTGGAATTGATTATTTCGCAAGCTGGGAAGAAGGAGCGCGCTGCGGCGGTAGCTTCAGTGTGAGCGTCGACTCCCCAGACTTTGGGAGCTATCGAGCCGAGTTCGTCAAGGCGCGCGACAGTGGCGTCAATGAAAGCCCCATCACCACAGCTGGGGTCAAGGACCGAATCGCTCGGACTCCGCACCGCCCATTCGACCAGGAATCGGGCGATTGGCTGAGCCGTGTAAAATGCCCCGATAGTTTTCTGAGTGGCTGCTGTCACCATCTGATAAAGGCTCTTGGGTCTGTAGTATACGCGAGATTCTGATGCGGTTCACCAACCTGGTCGCACTTAACGGAGGATCTACGCCGGCCTAGCTTTGTGGCGACGGAAACGAGTCTCTCTGTTCCTTGCAACGCGGATCGGGTTAGATGGTGAATTTTAAGGACATTTGGATTTGGCGGGGGCTGCGTATGGTTTTGTTGACGATGCCGATGCCGCTTAGGTGTGGGAGGCGTAGAGGTGGGAGTTGTAGACGGGGAAGTCGTTGAAATCGAAGTTTTGAGATCGGTGTGGGGCGGCGTCAGCGCGACGGCGCGGAGTGAAATTAGGCCTTAGCGGATTTTTTGCTTGCGGGTTGCGGCGGGCGGGTTAGCATGTGCCATGCCCCTACCATCTTCGGGATTTCGCCTGCTCGGTTTTCTCCTGTTCGTTTTTAGCGCAACAGCATGCTCCTGGGCTTTTGCGGATTTGCGCACTGCGGGCACCGGATACTTGCAGGGGAAGCGAGAGTCTGCTGTCATTTCCGAGACGAAGCTGCGCGAGACACGGAGTTCGGAGCTGGATTTGGAAGTGGGGGGAGAATCGGCGGGGCTGCCTGCGGGGGCAGTGCGCTACGTGACGCGGGAAGTTTTGAAGGCGATGCCGCAGGTGAGCTACAGGGTGACGGACGATGCAAACTTTGACGGAGCGGTGCAGATCAGCGGCGTAGAGCTGGAAGTTTTGGCGCAAAAGTTGGGCGCTGGTGGAGAGAAGGCAGTGATCGTGGCGGTTTGCGGGGATTTGTACCGCGCGCATTACCCGCGAGCTTATGTGGAGGCGCACCGACCGGTGCTCGTGCTGGAAATAAATGGAAAAGCGCCTGCGGGTTGGCCGAAACGCAAGGAAAGTGCGGGCATGGGGATGGGGCCGTACCTGATTTCGCATGCGCAATTTACGCCGAGCTTCAAGATTCTGGGGAATGAGGAAGAGGCGCAAATTCCGTGGGGAGTGGTGCGGCTGGAGTTTCGAGACGAGGAAACCGTCTTCGCGGGGATTGCGCCACGCGGGGCGAATGCCGACGATCCGAAGGAGCAGGTGGGTTATGGCATTGCGCGACAGAATTGTTTGCGGTGCCATGGGCCGGCGAGCTACGGGCGCTTGAAGGGGCAGCTGAATTGGGCGGGAATCGCGTTTTTTGTGGATGCGTCACCAAAAGATTTTGCGGCTTATGTGCGAAATCCAAAAAGCGTGGTGAAGACGGCGGAGATGCCGGGAAATCCTGGTTACGATGACGCGACCGTGGAAGCTTTGATTGCGTACTTCCGGACATTTCTTGCAAAAGGAAAATCATGATTCCGCGGGCGGCGAAAGCGTTGCTGGTGTTCGGAGTAGCGCTCTATGACACGCTGGTGGTGTGGAACAATCTTACGGACCACGATTCGAACTACCAGTTCATCCGGCACGTGTTGATGATGGATTCGACGTTTCCGGACAATCGCGGAATGTGGCGGGCGCTGAACTCTCCGGTGTGGCACGGTGTTTTTTACTGGACGGTCATCGCGTGGGAAAGCGCGACGATGATTCTGTGCTGGTGGGGCGGATGGCGGCTGGCAAAGTGTTTGAAAGGTGATGCGAAAGCATTTCGCTTGTCTAAAAACGTGGCGATCGGCGGGCTTACGCTGAGCTTGTTGCTGTGGCTGGTGGCGTTTCTGAGCGTCGGAGGAGAATGGTTTTTGATGTGGCAGTCGAAAACGTGGAATGGGCAGGAGGCGGCGTTTCGCATGTTTGCCGTGGTGGGGATTGTTTTGCTGTTGTTGGTGCAGCCGGAGGCGGAGGAGGGGTGATCCAGACGGCTGGGCTGGATGAGTGCGGCAAGCAGGGCGCGGGGCAGCAGGGCGGGGCAAGCCCCGCTCCTACAGATACCAGATTATTGTTGCCAGCCGCCGCCGAGAGACCGGTAAAGTTGAACGAGACTCTGGTATTCGGCACCGCGAGCACTTGCGAGAGTGAGCTCCGCGCTGAAGAGGGAGCGCTGGCCATCGAGGACTTCGAGATACGTGGTTGTGCCACCTCTGTAGCGCATATTGGACAGGCGGACGGACTCGACGAGGTCCGCAACGCTATCTTCCTGGCGGACGCGGACCTGGTGGTTCTTCTGATAGCCGATTAGCGCATCGGAGACATCTCCGAACGCGTGCTGAATCGCCTGGCGGTAGGCGATCAGCGCTTGCTGGTGCTGGGATTCGGCGATTCGCAAGTTTCCGCGAAGAGCGCCGCCAGTGAAAATGGGCTGGCTCACTTGGGCGCCATAGGACCAGATTCCCAGTTGCGAGCTCATCAAGCCGGAGAAGGCGCTGCTGCGTCCAAAGGAGCCACCGCCGGAACCCGTGAGGGCGATTTGCGGAAAGAACTGAGCCTTGGCGACCCCGATTTGGGCGTTCGCAGCGACGAGCAATTGTTCGGCCTCGCGAATGTCGGGCCTGCGCTCCAGTAAAGTGGAAGGCAGACCCGGCGGCACTTCGGGAGGAAGCGACTGCTCAACGAGGGGCTTTCCGCGGGGCACAGCCTGCGGATAGTTCCCGAGAAGAATACTGATGGCATTTTCTTCCTGCGCGATCAGGCGCTCCAATTCAGGGATGGAAGCGTTGGCCGTATCGAGAACCTGCTGAGCCTGCAAAACATCAAGTTTGGTGGCGACGCCGTGTTCGATGCGAAGATTGGTGAGCTTTACGGAGTCTTCCTGCGTTTTGACGGTCTCGCGCGTGATTTGCAGTTGCAGGTCGAGTTGCAGAAGCGTGAAGTAATCGCTCGCGACATCGCTGACGAGCGTCAGCAGGACAGTTTGCCGCGCATCTTCGGTGGCAAGGAGTTCGGCGCGAGAGGCTTCCGTTGCGCGACGGAGTTTGCCGAAGAAATCCAACTGGAACGCGGCGTCGGTCGTGAGCGTCAGGAAATTGAATTTGGTCTGGAAGTTATGTTCTTTCCCTCCGCTGAAATCGCCGTTGCCCTGCACTTGCGGAAAGAGGCTTGAACGTGTGACAGCAACTTGAGCGCGTCCCTCATTGATGCGCTCCGTCGCGATTTGTAAATCGTAGTTCTGCTTGATCGCCGTGCGGATAAGTTCTTGCAACTGCGGGTCCTGGAAAACCTGCCACCAGGGAAGATCCGCATAGGAAGCGGCCTGAGCCTGGGTTTGCGGGTTATCGCTCAAATCACGGAAGGATGTTGGAGTTTGAACGGCGGGCCGATGGTAGTTCGGGCCGACCATGCAGCCGGCGAACAGTGTCGCGGCCAGTGAGAGTGCGATCCAGGAGGCGATTCGTTTCGTCAGAGACATTTTCGTTTCCATGTTGTGGCAATCCGCTCGGAGGGCCATGTCAGTCTCCCGGCGCCGTGGCAGGCTCCGCAGGCAATGCTCCTGCGGCGTGCTCCTGGCCAGCGCCAGACCATTTCTCAACGAGGTAGAAGATCGCGGGCACGAAGAAGATTCCGATAAAGCTGGCGGCCAGCATCCCGCCGATGACGGTAGTGCCCATAATTTGGCGAGCCACCGAACCGGCACCGGAGGCTGTCCACAGCGGCACGCAACCGAGGATGAACGCGAAGGATGTCATCAGAATCGGACGAAGACGGAGCCTGGCGCCCTCGAGCGCGGCATCCGCGAGAGGTTTACCGTGCTCGTACTGCTCCTTGGCAAACTCGACGATCAGAATCGCATTTTTCGCGGCCAATCCGATGAGCATGACCAGCCCTATTTGCGAATAGACATCGGTTTCGATCTGGACGAGATAGGGCGGCAAGAAAAGGCGGAGCAGCCCGCGGCGCAACAAAAGGATTCCAAACGCTCCGAAAATCGCCACGGGCGTGCTCAACAACACGCTGAACGGAAGCGTCCAGCTTTCATACAACGCGGCCAAAATGAGGAAAACAAACAGAAGAGAGAGTCCGAAGACCACCGAAGCGGGTACTCCCTCTCGCGCTTTCTGCTCCTGAAAGGAGATTCCCGAGTAGTCGAAACCCATCTCACGAGGCATAGTCTGTTTGAAAACATCCTCCAGGGCGGCGGTGGCCTGATCCGCGCTGAAGCCCGGGGCGGCGCTTCCATTAATTTGTGCGGAGCGATATTCGTTGAAGCGCAAGGTAAATTCCGGGCCGAGACGCGGCTTGACGGTGGTAAGTGTGGAGAGAGGGACGTTCTCTCCCCGATTGTTGCGAACATAGAACTGGCCGACATTTTCCGCTTTGGCGCGGTCTTCGCCTTCCGCCTCGATATAGACCTGCCACTGGCGGCCAAAGCGGTTGAAATAGTTGATGAAATAGCCGCCCATGAAAGCCTGGATGGTGCGGTAGACGTCGTTGAGGGCAACGCCTTGTTTGAGCACCTTGTCGCGATCTACTTCCACAAACTGCTGCGGGACACTGGCCAGGAAGGTTGTGCTGAGGCTGGCGATTTCCGGGCGCTTGCGGGCGGCGTCAAGAAAAGTGGCAAGGTTTTTGGCGAGGAATTGGATGTCGCCCCCCGAACGGTCCTCAAGGATAAAGGTGAAACCGCCAGAAGTACCAACGCCAGGAATGGCGGGCGGGGAAAAACCGAAAGCAACGGCGGTCGGCAACTTACTTAACTGCTGGTTCAGATGCGCTTTGAGAGATTGAAATTGCTCGGCTCTTGTCTTGCGCTCGTCCCAAGGTTTGAAGGTGACGAAAAAGGTGGAGTTGTAACTGGTGCGAACAAAACTGAGCAAACTGAAACCGACGAAGGTGGTTACGTGGTCGACCCCCGGCGTATTCATGATGATTTTTTCCACATCGGCGGTGACGGCAGTAGTGCGTTCGAAGGAAGCGCCGCTTGGCAGCTGTACGTTGACGTAGGCGTACCCTTGATCCTCGTCGGGCAGAAAGCTCGAGGGGATGCGGCTGGCAAAAAATCCGGCCGCCACGCTAAAAACGACAAGCAAAACGATGACGATGACAGTTTTTCGAACTAGTACAGCGCTCCAGCGCACGTAGCCATCGGTGGCACGCTCGAACACGCGGTTAAACCAATTGAAAAATCGCTGGAGCAATCCTCGGCTAGGTGTCTTTGGCTTTAGCAAGAGCGCGGCAAGGGCGGGACTGAGTGTGAGTGCGTTGAACGCGGAGAGCAGAACAGAAATGGCGATAGTGACGGCGAATTGCTGGTAAAGCTTGCCGGTGATTCCAGGAATGAAGGCGGTTGGCACAAAAACGGCGGACAGAACCAGAGCGATGCCGACGACCGGGCCGGAAAGTTCTTCCATGGCTTTTAAGGCGGCATTTTTCGGCGTCAGGCCCTCTTCGATGTGACGTTCAACGCCCTCAACCACCACGATAGCGTCGTCCACCACAAGACCGATGGCCAAGACGAGACCAAAGAGAGAGAGAGTATTGATGGAGAACCCAAAGACGGGAAAAAGGACGAAGGTGCCCACAAGAGAAACGGGGACGGCAAGGAGCGGAATCAGTGTGGCGCGCCAGCCTTGTAAGAAGAGGAAAACCACCAAGATGACGAGCGCGAGAGCGATCACGAGGGTGACGACGATTTCCTTCATGCCTTCCGTGACGGAGCGTGTGGTATCTAAAGCGACGACATAATCCAAGTCTTCCGGGAAGCGCTCCTTCATTTTCACCATCAGTTTATTGACGGCGGCGGCCGCCGCGACCGCGTTCGACCCAGGCAATTGATAGGTGGCGATGACGGCGCTCGGCTTTCCGTTGTAGCGCCCAGCGACGCTGTAGTCTTGGGAGCCGAGTTCAATGCGAGCGACATCGCGGACCCGGACGGTTCCCCCGTCTGGAGTTTCGCGCACGACGATCTGGCCGAATTCCTCGGGAGATATAAGACGTCCTTGGGCAAGAACGGAATACGTAAATTCCTGGCCTTTGGGGGCCGGCTCGCCGCCAGCCTTGCCGGCAGGGTTGACGGTGTTTTGCGCTTGAATGGCGCTGACGATTTCCGGGACGGTGATGCCGAGCTTGGCCAAGGTGTCGGGCTTTACCCACAAACGCATGGCGTACTGGCCGGAGCCAAAAACCTGAACGTTGCCGATGCCCGGCGAACGCAAGATGGGGTCGGTGAGGTTGATGTATGCGTAGTTCGCCAGAAAGTTGGCGTCGTAAGTCCCATGCGGCGAGTAAATTGCAATCAAGGTAAGAGGTGCGGTGACTGACTTTCGGACGGTGACACCGTAATTGGTAACGTCCACTGGGAGTTGAGAGGCGGCGAGCGTTTCACGGCTTTGCGCGAGGATGTAGTCAGTGTTGGGATCGGTCTTAGCGTCAAAGTCGACGATCAGACTGGTGGTGGAGTTGGCGGTGGCGTTCAGCGAGTACATGTAATTCATATTGTCCACGCCGCTCATCTGCTGCTCGATGGGAGTGGCGACGGCTTGCTCGAGAGTTTGCGCGTCGGCGCCGATGTACGTGGCCAAGATTTGAATTTCGGGCGGAGCAATGCTGGGAAACTGGGCTACAGGTAAAACAAGAATGGTGAGGGAGCCGACAAGAACCAGGACGATGGAAATCACCATGGCGACGATGGGGCGGTTGATGAAGAATTTTGACATGCGATTACCTGCCTTGCGCCGCCGCGGGAAACGGTTTGGGATTCACAACCGCGCCGGGGCGTACCTTTTGAATGCCCTCGGCAACGACACGTTCGCCGGGATTGAGGCCTTCCGAGATGATCCAGTCGGCGCCAACACGATCGCCCACTGTGACCGTTCGAATGCTCACTTTGTCGTCGCCACCGACGACAGCAACCTGGTAACCGCCTTGGAGTTCTGTCACAGAGCGCTGAGGAATAAGAAGCGCGCCTTGTTGAAGACGAATGACGGCGCGGACTTTAGCGTAACCACCGGGCCGCAGAATGTTTCCTGGATTGGGAAAGAGCCCGGCAATCCGAATGGCGCCGGTGCCCACATTGACCTGGCGGTCGGCGAAGTAGAAGGAGCCCTCGTAGGGATAGGTGGAGCCGTCGGCCAAAATCAGTTGGAGGCGCAAATTTTTATCGGCCGCAAGACGGCTGGACTCGGTCGGGAAGCGCTTCCGCCAGGCAAGATACTGAGGTTCGCCGACGGTGAAATACACTTTGATGGGGTCAACGGTGGAGACTGAAGTCACGGGGCCGCTGCTAAGATTGACGAGGGCGCCTACTTGAAGTTGAGCTTGCCCAGCGATTCCGTCGATAGGAGCAACAAGACGGGTAAAATCAAGGTTGATCCTGGCGGTTTCGACGGCAGCTTCGTCGGTTTGGATTTGAGCCTCGGCAGTGGCCACGGTGGCTTTGGCAGCCAAATTATTCTGGACGGCGTTGTCGAGATCCTGTTGGCTCGCTGCTTGTTCCTTAGCCAGGGGCGTGTAACGATCTACGTCAAGCTGAGTTCTCCCTTGCACAGCTTTGGCATTGGCGAGCAAGGCTTTGGCTTGGGCCAATTGACCTTCAGCCTGATCGAGTGCTGCTTGGAAGGGCCGTGGGTCAATCTCAAAGAGCAGCTGACCTTTTTTGACGAAAGCGCCTTCCTGGTAGCCCTGCCGCAGGAGGTAGCCAGTGACCTGCGCTCTCACATCGGCATTCGTCAAGCCGTCGAGCGTTCCAATCCAATCTCCGTAGATCGGAACATCCTTCTGCACGACTTGCGCGACCATTACATCTGCAGGAGCGGTGGGGCCAGCGCCCGAAGTACCCCTGGGGCGTACCGCGCCGATGACGAGCGCGACAACAATTATAGTAAGCACTCCTGCCAGTAGGAGATTGCGTTTTGGAAGGTTATTCATACTGACCTCCGGTTGGTCCGACAAATGGGAGGGACATAATAACTCCTTTGGCGAAAAGCAAGAGCACAGACTCTTAACAATATCGGCGCAAAACATCAGGCTTCGTGATAAGCAGCGAAGCTCCGATCTCAAGGCGCAGGTCAGGTGGCGGTGCGGCTTTTCGAGCCCGCCATCAGCGTCCAGCTTAGATGTAAATCGGATGTTGCGGGATACAGGGAAAAACGGGATGAGAAGAATGGGGGCGAAGGTGACGTATACTCGGCGAGAGAACAGCGCTTTTCCCGACTATGATTATTTATATTGTCCTTTCCGTCTGTAAACGCCATCAAAGTTCAGGGAATCATTCGACGCAAGGCTGGTTTGGAAGCCGGGTGAGAGCGCTTGCATGACTCGAAACGAAATCCTGAGGCTAGGCAGCATTCGCCATGTCGCTCACTTTAAGCAGCACCTCGACTTGCTGGGCCTAGACATCCCTTGCGACGATGTCGTCCTCCGCGGTGAGGAATCACCGCTCAAGCTGCCCATCATCCGCGATGGGATAAACATAGGTAATCGTTTTACCGTTCAACCCATGGAAGGATGGGACGGAACAAGCGACGGCAATCCCAGCGAACATACGCTTCGCCGTTGGCAGCGTTTTGGACGCAGCGGGGCGAAGCTGATTTGGGGCGGTGAAGCGGTCGCCGTCTGCCACGACGGGCGCGCCAATCCGAATCAATTATTGGCGGCTCCGCACACGCGAGCAGGACTAGAGCGCCTAAAGTTGGCGCTTATTCAGGAACACCGCCACGCTGCAGGATCGGCTGACGGACTCCTGATCGGATTACAGTTGACGCATTCCGGCCGGTATAGCTGTCCTAATCAGAAGGGCCATCCTGAACCTCGCATTCTCTATCGTCACCCGATTTTGGATCGCCGGTTGAATTTACCTCCCGACTATCCAGTACTCAGCGATGGGGAAATCGAGCGCATCATCGAACAGTTCCATCTCGCGGCAGTGCTAGCCTGCGAGTTGGGGTTTCACTTCGTCGATATCAAGCATTGCCACGGATATCTCGGGCACGAATTTCTAAGCGCGCGCACGAGGGAAGGTAAGTACGGCGGAAGCTTCGAGAATCGCACGCGATTCTTGCGGGAAGTCGTGCAAGGCATACGCGCAGTAGCTCCCGGTTTGCAAATAGGCGTGCGACTTTCAGCGTTTGACTTGATTCCTCACCGGCCCGATCCAGCGCTCTCTTTGCCGGGCAAGCCGGGGCCGGGGATTCCAGAGGAATTTCGAGATTTGATTCCGTACCGCTGGGGATTCGGAGTCAGCGAAAGCGATCCAAGAAAAACGGACCTCACTGAACCGCGGCGCTTCTTAACTTTGCTGGAGGAGTTGGGCATTCGACTAGTGAATCTTACGGCGGGGAGTCCTTACTGCACTCCACATATTCAGCGGCCAGCGCTTTATCCGCCGTCGGATGGTTATCTACCGCCGCAGGATCCTTTGGTCGACGTAGCTCGGCAGATGGACGCGGTGCATCGGCTGAAACAAAGTTTTCCTAAACTGGTCATTGTCGGGACGGCCTACAGTTACTTGCAGGATTTTCTGCCGCATGTGGCGCAGGCAGCGGCGCGTCTGGGGTGGGTCGATTCGATCGGGTTGGGACGAATGGTGCTCAGCTATCCCGAGATACTCTCGGATGTCGTGGAAAGCCGCGCATTCCAGCACAAACTGGTTTGCAGAACGTTTAGCGATTGCACGACTGCGCCGCGCAATGGATTGCCGTCCGGATGCTATCCCCTGGATAGTTATTACAAAAAATCGGCTATGGCGGAACTTCTGAAGGCCGCCAAAGCGCGCAAGTAAGGGCACGAGACGGCATGGCGAGTTAGGAAGAGTTCAGGATGACCACGGAAGCATTGCTGGAGCGGCGAAAACTCTATCGCAAAGTGGAGGGCATTGCCGCAGCCCTGCTGCCGTATGAGGCTGACGGCCGAGTGGCTGTTGCGGCATTCCAACAACATCTCGTGGCCACGCACCGCGCTGGTTTGATGAACGCGGTCAATATGGATACCGGGTACGTAAACTATCTAAGCGCTGCAGAAAAACGCGAAGTGCTTATGTGGACGCGCGAAGCTTTAGGTAAGGATGTGCCGTTTGTTGCAGGCGCGTACATCGAAGGTCGCGTAGGCGACATTGTTGCGCTCTATCGGGAAGAGATGGATGCCATCGTTAAGATGGGCGGCATACCTATTTTGTTTCAAACGGCACGGTTGCACGGTAAGGCCTCAAAAGAAAAGCTGGCGATGTATCGAGCAACGTGCCAAGGATATCCACATGTGTTGGGATTTGAGCTGGGCCGCATGTTTGCGCCAAATGGCGAGATTTTCGATGCCGACACCGTGCTCGGATTGATGGATATCGCCGAGCTCAAGGGAATGAAACATTCTTCGCTGGACCGCGTCGTCGAACTCGAACGGCTGGCGTTGCGCGACGCGCGGCGCCCTGACTTTCGCATCTATACAGGGAACGATCTGGGCATCAATATGATCGAATACGGCTCCGACTATTTGCTGGGACTGGCAACTTTCGCACCCGAGAAGTTTGCCGAACGGGATCGTCTCTGGACCGCAGGACACCCCGGATATTACGCGCTATCCGATGCGCTGCAGTATTTGGGGAACGTAGCCTTTCGCGAGCCCGTGCCGGCTTACAAACATTCGGCGGCGGCTTTTTTGCATTTGACTGGGCGCATTCCCACAATGCGGACACACCCCAATAGCCCGGAGCGCCCAGCATGGGACGTGGAAATTCTGCGTTCTTGTGCGCAGCGATTAGGCCTTGCCTGATTGCGCCTTCGAACGGGACACAGAGCCTGTGTTAGTTGGTTTTTTCACTCAGGAACTACAACTGAGAAGAAGAAAAAGAGGGTGCGATGAGCACGATCCAGCGAGGTTCTTAACCAGGGTGACGCCTGGTGGCGACCGTAACGCATGATGTCCACTGAGCGGACGACCAACAATACGGTGACACGCACAAGGGGGTTTCTACGGAAGACACGATGATTAGCACACGTCTCACAGAGCGCTTTGGCATCCGCCATCCAATCATCTGCGCGCCGATGGCGTATGTCACCGGCGGGGAGCTTTCGGCAGCGGTGTCTCGCGCGGGCGGATTAGGAATCGTGGGCGGAGGTTATGCAGGTACAGTGGGTGGAGAACCCGATTTGGAGACTGAAATTGCTCGAGCCAAATCAGAAAAATTCGGCGTCGGATTCATCACCTGGGCACTGGCGCGATCGCCAAAGATGTTGACGAAAGCGTTGCAGCACTCGCCATTCTGCATATTTCTCTCATTTGGCGACCCTCGTCCCTTTGCACCGCAGATCCAGGACGCCGGTGCCGCGCTGATCTGCCAAGTACAATTCTTGTCGCAGATCGACATGGCTCTAGAGGCGGGGGCTGCGGCGGTCGTCGTACAGGGCACCGAAGCCGGGGGACATGGAGCAAACCGCTCAACATTTCCGTTTGTGCCGGAAGCTGCCGATTATTTGAAGCAGCGCTCGCCGAAAACTTTGCTGATTGCCGCGGGAGGCATCGCGGACGGAAGAGGATTGGCCGCCGCCCTCATGCTTGGGGCAGATGGCGTGGTAGTCGGAACGCGCCTTTGGGCGTCGGCCGAGGCGCTCACTCCAAAGGCTCACACTGACAAGGCAATTGGCGTGACCGGTGATTCGACCATCAGGACTAAAGTGCTCGATGCGCTGCGCGGCGTTCCTTGGCCAAGGGAGTACTCATTCCGCTTCCTAAAGAACAAGCTGAGCGACGAATGGGCGGACCGGGAGAGCGAGGCGATGCGCGCATTCGGCTCACTGTCTGAGAGATATGCACAGGCACGCGCGCGGAACGACCTCGATACGGTCGCGGTCACCTGCGGCGAGGCTGTGGGTCTGCTAAGGGGCCGCCCGGCTGCTGAATCAATCGTAAAATCGATGGCTGCACAGGCTACGGACCTCCTCCGAAATGGCGCTAAGCTCACGTTCGTGCCGCCGTCGTAAGAGTTGTGATCGAAGGTTGACATTGATGTGGGATAGGAGGTCCAGGCCAACTTTCGCCCCGAAGCTGCGCGTTGCATGTCACAAAATTTGATTCAATTGCGAGGGGCTTCGAGCCTGAAGGCAACCAATGTGGCCTTTTCTCCGGCGCCGACTGCAATCACAACGAATTGATGACCCTCGCGGGTTTGGTAAGTCATCGGCGTGCTCTTTGCCGGTCCAGGCAGGGGTCCTTGCCATAGTTCGCTGCCTGTCGCTTTGTCGATCGCGTGGAGTGCCGTATCTTCGCCGCCGATGAAGCCAAGACCCCCTGGGTCACAATCGAACCAGCGTTGCCGGGGATGCCCAGTTTCTCTGGCAGCTTAACGTTCTTAAGGGCAGGATTTTGGCGGAGTTCCGGCCAGTCACCAAAGATTTCTGTCCAAGCAATCTTCACGTTGTTCAGGTCCAGCGCGTCAATTGAGCGTATGGAGGTTTCGTCAGCGGTATGCCATCAGCAAATACTGCGTCCATGTCGAGGACATCGCCACTCCAATCCGCATCGACTTCGGCCGCGCGAGGATTCGCGGAAGACGCATCGGGCCTGACGATTCGCGCAAGATGGGAAAGGTTGGTGGTCTTGATGTACAGAATGCCAGTTTCTGGATCGAAAGCGCCGCCGCCCCAATTCGCGCCGCCGATTATGCTCGGCCGCATGACGGTGCCTTTGTAGGAAGGAGGAACTCAGTGCACTCCCTCGGATGGCGCCATCACAATAATGTAAGCGTCCGGCTGGCCCGCCCTAAGCACGCGAGGCATGTTCCGCGCACTTGGCGGGGAACCGATATCCTTGTCGGTGACATAAGGCGCATAAAACATCAGAT
>Ga0209415_10013736_pt1 | contig 13318 bp, 14 predicted proteins | sample PeaSoiSIISIP2007_FD_187696 | JGI IMG/M metagenome (GOLD analysis project Ga0209415, IMG submission 187696) | Peat soil microbial communities from Weissenstadt, Germany - SII-SIP-2007 (SPAdes) (version 2) | ecosystem: Environmental > Terrestrial > Soil > Wetlands > Peat | place: Germany... | reverse complement strand
CGAGAGGCAGTGAAAGTGTATGTGTCTATAGGCTACGCATTTCTCGAGGTGAAATCAGCCCGGCTGTCCAAGTTCCGGTTAGCCCAATGCCCGAGGGTAAATGTCCACTCGGGATCCCCGGCCCCTCCTCAGCCCCGAAGAGGAGGATGATGAGCTCATTGTCTCGAAGCGGAAGCTCGAGAAGTTGCTTCGGGAACAACGCGAGGAAATCGAGCGCCTCCGCCAGGAGACGAAGGAACTCCGCCGACGACTCTCCGTCCACGAGAACCCCAACGTCCCTCCGAGCGTTCGGCACCACTCTCCCGGGTTCACGCGAGAGCGGCCCCTCGTTCCGCCCCAGGAGCGTCAGAAGCCCGGGCCGAAGCTCGGCCACCCGGGCGCCACCCGAGAGCCTCTCATCCCGGATCACCGGGTGACCCTGAGCGTCCGCGGCTGTGGACGATGCCGCGGCCACCGTCTTCGACGCGTGGGGACCGATCGCCGGACCCAGATCGAGCTCCCCCCACCTCGAAGAGCGGAGGTCACTGAGTTCACCATCCCGATCTACCAGTGCCTCGACTGCGGCGAGGAGACCCGAGGAACGTTGCCCGAGGGACGGGCTCCCTCGGGCTACGGTCCCCAACTCCAGACCGAGGTGGTGCTCGGCAAGATCTACGAGCGCCTTCCGTACCGACGGCTCGCGGAGCGCCTGGCACGTGAAGGTGCTCCGATGAGCACCGCCACGCTCCAGGGACTCGTGTGGGCGACGAGCGAGCGGTTGGGGGAAGAGTATGCCGCGATCCTTCGGCGCGTCCGTCGCTCGGCGGTGGTCCACGCGGACGAGACGAGCTTCTCGGTGGACGGGAGGAAGTGGTGGCTCTGGACGTTCGTCACGCCCGTGGGCGACACGCTGCTCGTGCTGCGACCGAGCCGAGGGGCGGGCGTGGTCCACGAGATCCTTGGGAAGGAGTACTCGGGTACCGTGGTCTGCGATGGGTGGACCGCCTACCTGGGCTACTCGCTGCAACGGTGTTGGGCGCATCTGTTGCGAGTGGCGAAGGCCGCCGGGGAGGAGGACCCCGAGGCGAAGGAGCTGAGCGAGGAACTCTCGGCGCTCTACGCGATCCTCACGGAGGAACTGGCCGAGGAGGGCCGACCGCGCGCGCGCTCGGGACTGGAGCGACTCGGGAAGGGTGAACTCCGCCGTCTGCAGAGGCGCTACGAGCGAGGAGGGTCGGAGGCGCTCCGGAAAGTGGGGGTGTACCTTCGGAATGGAATGGGCTCGTGGCTGACCTTCTTGAGACGGCCCGGAGTCGAGCCGACGAACAATCACGGGGAGCGAGCGCTCCGAGAGGCGGTGGTGATCCGCAAGATCATCGGGACTCTGAGGAACGGGAAGGGAGCCGAGGTGTTCGCTCGACTGATGAGCGTGCTCGGCACATGGCGGGCGAAAGGGAGGGACCCCGCAGTTCGGCTCTACGCGGCGCTCGGCTAACCCTTCGCTCCGTCAGGAGCTAAACACGTACAAATCCCAAAGTCCGCCTCTACGGCTTTGGGCTAAACCTAAACTCTGGGACAGAATCCTCCGCCCTGACTCTTAATCTCGGCAGAACCGCGACGGAGTATCGTGGATCGCGTTCCACGTGCCGACAGGTTTATCGTCGGATGTGTCAATATTGTTGCAATGCCTCGACGACGCTCCGTCGCCCGTACGCCGGCGACCGTCTCCATGCAGGGGTACGAGGTCGTGGAGAAAGTGGCCAAGAAGTGCGCCTCCTCGGCGCGTATCCTCGTCCCCCGCCACTGGATCGGGAAGCGGGTCCGGGCGGTCCGACTCGATCCATGATGGACAGCACTCGCCTCCGCCGAGGGCGAGCCCTGACCGTCACCGACGGGGCCGTCGAGTCGGTCGCCCCGGGGCTCTTCCGAGTGCGATCCTCACTCGGACACGGCTCCTACGGGGTTCGCCAGGACGGCCTCCGTTGGAGCTGCGAATGTCCCGACTTCACCGATCGCCAGCTCCCGTGCAAGCATGTCGCCGCCGTCGTCGAGATGATGGCCACGCTCGCGGGCATCCCGTGGCCCGCCTCCCCGGCCTCCGAGGCGGTGAAACCCCGTCCGACCTACCTGTAGTGTAGCAGGACACCTTGCCGCCTGAATTGTCAGGACATATTGCCGCCCCCCGGAGAGGGTGGCTTTGGTCAAGGAGGACGTTCGTTTCCGACTGCACGCCGTCAAACAGCATCTCGAGCAGGGTGTCCTAGCCGCGGAGATCTGCCAACTCTTCGAGATCTCCGAGAGGACTCTCCGCTACTGGTGCCGAAACTACCGAGAGGAAGGCGTAGAGGGCCTTCGGGACGAGTCCCGGCGTCCTCGCCACAGCCCGAACCGGATCCACGGGAGCCTCGTCAATCGCATCCTCCAGTTGAGGAGGAAACATCCGGCCTGGGGAGCGTTACGGATCCACGCCATCCTTCGGCGCCGCGGAGTCCAGGTCAGTTGGGTCACCGTCCACCGAGTGCTGAAGCGTCACGGGTTCATGGTCCGGGTCGTCAAGAAACCCGAGCCGTTCAAGCGGTTCCAGCGCCGTCATGTCGACTCGCTCTGGCAGGCGGACGTCTACAAGTTCCGGATCGCCGGGGTGCGGGGACATGTCTACGTCCACACCATCCTGGACGATCGCTCCCGATACCTCGTGATGGCCCGCGCCTACCTCCGAGAGAGGGCCCGAGAGGCCACGAACAACCTCTGGTGGGCGTTCAAGGGCGGCCGGCAGCCCAAGGCCATCTACGTCGACAACGGGAGCTGTTTCGTCTCGAAGGAGTTCCGCGAGTTCTGCGCGGTCCGAGGCATCTCGGTGATTTACGGGAGGCCGTACAACCCTCGAGGACGAGGGAAGCTCGAGCGATTCCACGGTATCCTCACGCAGGAGCTCGTGGGAAGGGTGCGCTTCCGTTCACTCAGTCACTTCCGCCGAGAGCTCTACCAGTGGCGAGGGAAGTACAACCGAGCCCGGATCCACGGGGGGATCGGTTGGGCGACTCCGCACGAAGTCTACCACGACCCCAAGTTGAAGAGCACGAAGCGGGTCAGGAGCCACTGAGGGCGGCAAGATCTCCTGACAGTTCAACCGGCAACATGTCCTGACATACTACAGGTAAGGCTCCACTCGGCACTCGCGTTCGTGGTATTTGAGCGGAATATGAGGTCGTGGAACGGGGCCCCCCGCCGAACGCCGCATGGGTTCGCTAGGCGTAGTATGTCAGGAGATGTTGCCCATTGAACGGACAGGAGAGCATGCCCCCCTCAACGGCTGCTGACCCGCTTCCGGCGCATGAGCTCGGGGTTGTTGTACGCCTCGTGTGAGATGGCCCAGCCGAGTCCGCCGTGCCGCCGGGGCACCGAACTCGCAAATAGCGCGAGGAGTGTCGTCAGGTCGTGCCGAAAACTCCGGTGAAAGTTCGTTCGATGCGGAGTTCGGACCGAGAACATGTCCTGGGCTGGCACCGGGATCTATACACGGACGTGGCCCGAGCGTCTCGTCGGCACTACGAGGTCGGCCTGACGGACCGAGAGGCGCTGGCCGATGGGCAGGAAGCCCTTCGGATCGAACGCAAGATGCGGGGAATCGTGTTGGTCGCCGAGCTGGACGGAAGACCGGTCGGCTACCTCATGGCGCACCTCGCGGCGTTCCCGCATCGGCACCACTTGCGAACGCGAAAGCCGAACCTGGAGGGCTACGTGGCCGAGGTCCTGGTCGACAAGCGAGCGCGCCGTCGCGGCGTCGGCTTGGCGCTCTTCCAAGAGGCCGAGCGTCGTATGATAGCGCTGGGCTGCGACAACCTCCAGGTCGGGGTCTCGGCGGACAACACGGCGGCGCGGCGGTTCTATCGCGATTTCGGGTTCCGAGAGTTCGGCCTTCGTCTCCGGAAGGATATTTCGGAACCCCCCAGGTCGTGGAGGGAGGTCCGGTCGAAGCATTCGAAGGCACTGGGCGGAGCGGGTTAGGTGCGCCTTGACGGGACAGTGGACCGGTCCGGCTGACTACGCTACACATAGGGTCGCTCCGAGTGGTCACGTCAATGACCCGCCACTGGGCGAGCGTCCAGTTTGGAGTTCCGTGAACTTATCCTTCTGAGCTCCCCTACGGCCGAGAAGTATGCCCCTCCAGCGCCTGACCTATCGGTTCCACACAAGACTGCCGGTCTCCCGGCCCCGGGCCTATCGATGGGCCACCGACTACCGTTCGACGGATCTCCAGCTCGCCGGGCTGAAAGCTACGCGTAGGGTGGAGCGGCTGACGACGAACCTAATCCTGCTCACCGACACCTTCGGCTCCGACCCTTTCAACTCCCGCCCGGGCGCGCGGACGGAGAAGAGGAAGCTGGTCCACCTCTACCCGGACCGGTGGGCTTGGACGTCGACCCACCTATCGGGCCCGGCAAAGCACTCCCAGTTCCTCTACAAGCTGACCCCACGGGGGCCGGGGGCGTGCACGCTCGACTTTACGGGATCCCAGGTTGAGCAGGTCGATCGCGTTCCGACGGCCTCCTCGCTTGAGCGCCGCGCGCGCGAGCTCAAGCGCGAAGATTCCCGACTTTGGGCCCGGTTTGCCGCCGCCCTTGCGCAGGACTCTCGCTGACCCCCGACAGTCCCCGCGTTAACGCTCGGCCAACCGAGGCGCAAGTGAGTTTGCAACCCATCCAGCCTCGCGCCTGACGAACTCGAGTCTTTCACGTTAGGATGCCGCGAAAGGTATAGCGTGGTACCCGCCTATTCAGTTCGGATGATCGGGAGCCTCCCACCCCCCGGTCCAGGGGCCACTCGGCACAGGTTCGCGACTCGACTCGCCGTGCTCGCTCTCCTGGTAGCAGCCCTCGGGGTGACAGCCTTCGTGGCTCTCGACTTCAATGGATTGAGCGTTTGGTTAGCTTGCCCGCACACCTGCCCCTCAGATCTTGCCCCAGTGGGAATCCAGCGCGTTGCGCCGGGCTCGACCGGGTGCAAAGATCCGTTCACTGCGGTATGTTACCGGGCCGAATTTGCCCCCTCAATCCAGGACCTCACCCTTTCGGGGCTCCGGTTCAACGTGGCCAGCCCTAGCAATCAGACCATCGACCCCAGCGCCCCGGGCATCCCACTGGGACCCAACGCTACGGTGTCGGCGATCGGTCCTGATGGGCAGGTGGTAGGAGTGTGGAGCATGCATTCATCGACGTGGCTGAGCGGAGCCGCCTGGCCGGTCGCGTCGGCATCCAACGCTTCGGTGGTCCTCGACACGGGCTTGCAATCCAACGCTACCCTCTCGAATGCCTACTTCTACATCATCCTGACCGGACCGAATCAAGGCTCCATTGGTTTCCCGTTGTTCTGTGCCGGGTGCTGAACCCTCCTTCTGCCTTGAAGTCGGAAGAGAGAATCAAGCCCAGCGGGTACGTTTCAGCGGTCGAGTTAGTTCCTCGCCCGCGAGACGGGCTGCCCGGGCAGAGTCAGTCGGTGAATCCTGTGCGAGTGATACTGCACGCGACCGCGGTCAGGGGCATTCGAAATGCTGCTTCGGCGTCCTGAAGGGACGCCCGGCCGAGGGCCGGGGGAATCCCAGAACCTAGCTCCGCTGCCATCGAGCAAGGCTGCCGCGAGGTCCGTGCACCGGACGAGGGTCAGCGCCTATCGATGGACCGATCGCCAGCCGACGGGAACCTGAGTCGGAGCCACGAGAACTCGTCCCTTGGGGGGCGGGACCCCCAGGGGCACGTAAGCGTCGTCCAAACTCAGGGTCGGTCGAGTGCTCTCCCACTGCGCGAACTTGCCCACATTTTCGTTGGTCGAACGCAACCATTCAGCGGCAACGCGGTGGCTTCCGCCGCGTACAAACTCAAGCATGCCCTGCCGGTCCGACCACAGCGACAGGGTCCAGAAGTCCCGGCCGACCAGAAGTCGCTGGAGAGAGTAGGCGAGAGCGCCCGGGGCGGTTTCGAGCTGTGACTCAACCTGCCGATTGAGTCGCGCGAACATTCGAGCCCGCCCCCAGCCGGGAGATCGTTGGAGATACGTCGCGGCGTGGAAGACGGGCCCGTCGGGCGGGCGCGGCGTGAGATACCGGGTGCGACGGAGCACGATCACTTCGGGTCCGGCCTCGGTTTGGCCGAATACCCCCCACCGGATTCGTCTCCATCAAGGTGTTGCTTGTTAGACAAGCCGTTGACGGACGCACGATCCCTCGATCACCCGATGCGACCTCTCCGCCTCGGCGTTTCTAGCGTACTTCGAATATCCTCCGCGGCTCCCCGACACCCTTCAGGATGTGCTTCCCGCGGTCATGGAAGTCGATCCCGGACCCGGCGACCAGGTCCTTGAGGGTACTCGTGACCAAAACGCTCGTGCCGTCGGACTTCTCGGCCACGCGCGAAGCGATGTGGACGCTCAGGCCCCCGATGTCCGCGCCCATGACCTCGCACTCGCCTGTGTGAAGTCCAACTCGCACCGATATTCCCAGCTCACGAACCGCGCGTTGGATCGCGGATCCGCAGCGTATCCCACGTGCTGGCCCATCGAACGTGGCCAGGAAGCCATCGCCCGTAGACTTCACCTCGTGTCCGCCGAATCGAGCCAGCTCCCGCCGAACCAGCTGGTTGTGGCGCGCGAGGAGCTGCGCCCACTTTCGATCCCCGATGGCTCTCGCCTGCTTCGTCGAACCGACGATGTCGGTGAACATGACGGTCGTCAGCACCCGTTCCGCCGCTCGGGGCGCCCGGGTTCCGGTGACGAACTCCTGGACCTCCTCCAGTATCGAGTCCGCATCCCCCACCCACCAGACGTGGTCTTCCCCCGGGAGCTCGACCCACTTGGCCCCGGGAATGTGTTCCGCTAGGAACCGACCGTTGGCGACGGAAACGTCTCGGTCCCCGCTCCGGTGCATCACCAGTGTGGGGACGTGGACCGATGGAAGCACCGCGCGTATGTCGATATCGGAGTTCATCTTGGCAAGAGCGACCGCCGCCGAAGGGCTGACGCTGAGCCGCCCATAGGCCGCGAACCAACGCCGGAAACCCTCATCGTCAGCGGCTGACGGCGCAAGAGTGTCGAGTTCGACCGCGCCGCCCCAGCCCGACTCCAACTGTCGGATCCACTTTTCGCGCTCGGACCGCCGCGGCGCCCACGGATAGTCCGGGGCCCAAAGGCGTTTCGCGAACGCCCCGTAGAGGATGAGGGCGCGGACCCGTTTCGGGTAGGTCGCTGCGAAGAGGGTGCTCATCGACCCTCCCTCGCTCGTCCCGAAGATCGCCGCCCGCTTCATTCCGGCGGCGCTCATGACGGCGCGCAGATCGTCCATCCGCTCCTCCAGTATCGGGAGGCCCGACACCCGATCTGAGAGCCCCGTCCCCCTCTTGTCGAACCAAACAACCCGGGAGAACGAGCCGAGACGCTCCAGGAAGCGTGCGAACATCGGTTCCTCCCAGGCGTACTCGAGGTGCGAGACCCAGCCCGGCACGAAGATCAGATCCCGGGGGCCTCGACCAAAGACCTGGTACGCGATGTGCACCCCGTCGCTTCGCGCGTACCTGGTTTCGGGGATCATCCGTCGCGGTCAGGTTCGTCCGCGACCTTTAGTTCTCCGGGACCCCGGACCAAGGCCCTAGCACGGGAACGATGGGGACGACCGCGAGCAGAACTACGGCGACGACCGCCTCAGTGCCAGGTCCAGTTGATCACCGTGAAATTGTGTGAACCGGTCGCCATGTCGAACTTCGCGCTTGCGTGAAGGTTCGTGCCCGCAGGCGCGTGGACCCAAATGGTCGCGACGAAGTAGATCATTACGACGAACTGGTCGTTGAGGTTCGGCACGACCGGCCAGGTCAAAAACCCGAGAGGTCCCCCGATCGTCTGGTTCTCGTACCCGGTGGCGGAAGTGTTCGTGGTGTCAAACAGGGACGCGTCCAGACCACCCCAGACCTGCATCGTCGTCAGGTTCCACAGGAGCGTAACGAACTGGATCTCCACCGCCGCCCATGCGAACGGTCCGCCCGCGGGGTTCATCGGGCTGGCGCTGAGATTGTAGGTGTAGTTGTAGGAGTAGTTGAACGCCAACACGTCGCTCGTGATCCCAGCAAGGGGGATGATCTTGCTGTCGAAACCAGCGATAGCCAGGGCAGAGGCGTCGTCCGAGAATCCGGGAAGACCGCATCCCGTGGCGGAGGCTCGCTCCTCAACCTTTCCAATGCCGGTATTCAGGCTGAACTTCGGCTTGACTGGGAACGACGAAGAAGCACCGCACCCGACCGAGGAAAGGGTCTGGCCGAGGTGGAGGGTGCCCTTGAACGGTGCCGCGTGGGTGACGAGTGGGGATACCACGAGGGGTGCTGCCGCGGCGGAGGAGACGAACAGGACCGAGACCGCTACCGCAGTGGCCGCCATCGAGATGCTGTGCCACAATCGTGTGGATCGCCCGCGCAACGGACGACGCGTCTCGGGCGCTCCGCGCATCCGCTCGACGTTATCGCTCATGCTTCGATCCCTGTTGCCGGCCCCTCCCCCGCGGGCGGAAAGCCGATGGGCGGGGAATGGCGGGTAGTACAAGACTGTACCGAAGAAGCGGGCTGCGTCCCACCATTTAGAGCACCCCCATTCTGGCACGAAAGCGCCCGAGCAGGCTCGACACGCCGATTCCGATTAGGCAGGTCCAGAAGCTCGTGCGGGATGCGGTTCGGCGACATCGGCTCGGAACGGCGATGTAGCCGCCGAGGGGCCCCGTTTGCAATTCCGATTGCACCTACCGGGGAGGAATTGCGACGCCGGGGTGACCCGGGCTCAGCTGGGCACGATGCGTTCGCGTAGCCGAGCGGAGTACGGCCCCGGCGCTGGTGCCGCGCGGTCCGCCTACGATATCGGGCTCGCCACGGACACCGAATGGATCGCGGGGAACTGGTACGGCACCTCGTTCCAGGACTTGCCGGTGTCAGGCGAGACGAATAGCTGGCCGGTCGTCGTCCCCGCGTAGATCCCGGCTGGGTCGAGGGTATCGCACGCCAGGGCCTCCCGATGAGTACCAAATTCCCCCGGAAATCGGGTGGGCGGCATCAGGGTCTTCCACTTCTTCGTAGAGTCGGTCCACTCGTAGACCTGGAATCCTCCGCCCGGAGTCATCCGTGTCTCGCCCCAAATCGGGACAAAGTACGCGCGCCCCGGCCGGCTCTTTGCGGTGGCCACGACGAAACCGAAGTCATCCTTCAGAGGCTTTCCGATCCGTACCCAGCGGTCTCCGGCGTCATGGCTCACGTACATTCCGCCGTGGTCCTGTCGGTAGAGGGTGTCGGGCCGTGAGGGGTCCATCGCGACCTTGTGGACGCACTGGCCGACCTCCGGAGCTTTCCCCGGTAGGTACGGGGTCTCGACACCATGGTTCACGGTGACCCATTCCTTCCCGCCATCGTCCGTGCGAAAGAGTCCAGCGGCGGAGATCCCCGCATACATCCGGTCGCTACGCGTTGGGTCGATGAGGATGGTGTGGAGACACGGGCCTCCGTTGCCTGGGTTCCACTTCGCCTTGGTGGGATGGTCGTTCAGTCCGCTCACCGGCTCCCACGATTTTCCGAGGTCGTTGCTCCGGTGCAACGAGTAGGGGTCCAGGCCTAGGTAGAGGGTCTCGGGCTCGCTCGGGCGACCTGGCTCGAGGTGCCAGAGATTGACCACCGGGTAAACCGGGGGTGGGGTGTCGGGATTGCCGTCGAACTTGGGGGGTCTGCTCTTGGCGGCTCCCATCAAGGGCGTGGCGATCTCTGTCCACTTCTTCCCGTAGTTGCGGGAGCGGTAGAGAACCGGGCCCCACAGCCATGCGTTGACGCAGGCGTACAGGTCGCCGGGATGGCGAGGGTCCGCCACCACATGGTACACTTCCGTACCGGTCTGGAACTTGGAGGCGATCTTCCAATTCTTGCGCGAAGCAGAGCCCTCGAGGATGTACGCGCCCTTCCGAGTCCCGAGCAGGATTCGCACTTTCTTGTCGGCCATGATCGCTCGTGCGGGGAACGACTCCACCCATATGAATAGCCCGGCGGGCGAGGATGTCTTCGGTTTACGTTTAGGGATTCACCGCGTTGCAAACCCACTTGCACCGGCTCCGCCGGAGCCGCTTCATGATCTCATCGGACCCAACGCACCTTCGGGTCGGCATTCGGGTCACCTCACCGTGTACTCGAAGTAGAGTGCGCCGGGAGAAGGGTGCGGCCAATAGCCGGGAATGGGGACGAATCCCATCTCTTGATAGAACTCGATCGCGGCGGTCATCGAGCCGAGGGTGTCGACCCGCACCCGCGCGTACCTTAGCTCCTTCGCTCGGTCGAGGACGGCCTGCGTCAGTCGAGGCCCGAACCCCGGGCCCCGATGGTCGGCCCGCACGTAGACGCGCTTGATCTCTCCGACCTTCGGTTCGAGCTCGCGTAGGGCGCCACACGCCACTACCACATCGCCCGCGAATGCCAGGATGACATCGCCGCGGGGTGGACCATAGGCTCCGGGCAGCCCCGCGATGAGCTTGTCGACGATCCCGAGGCCAGTCTCCCCGCCCGAGTCGAATGAAGCGGCGGGATCTGCATGATCAGCCAGCCACTCACGGTAGTCCGTGAACAGCCGACGAACGGTAGCAATGTCGCTCTGCCAGTTCACCCTCCGAAGAGTGGTGCGCGGCTTGCTGTCCAGGTTGTGCCTCCGTGAAGCGTTCATTCCACACCAGTCCTCCCCACTGGTGGCGGGTCAAATGAACCATACGACCTCTCGCTCTGAGCCAGGCTGCGCCACGTAGCCGGCGAAAGGTGGGTGAAGTCCTCGGAAGGCCACGAAGGCCGAAGGCCGATCTAGGCCCGATCAAGGGGCCGTCGACGGAGGATGCGAGCGCGTAGGGGGCGAGCCGGACGACCAGGGCCGCCGCCATGGCATTGACCGGGGGGAAAGCGGGGGTCATGGGACCGAAACAGAGAAAGTGGAACGGAGACTCAGTCGCTCGCCATGGCGGCGGGGGCATGCCCAGAATGAAGAAGAACGCCAAACGGGCCGCGAAGACTCAAAGCGAGACACCGTCGCCGAGTGAGACGTACGTTGAGGACAGAGGGGCGGTCTACGACGGCCCCCTCGAGGTTGTCTGGGACTTCATGAGCGACGAGAAATTCCATCCAAGGGCGCACACGGCTGCGGTCCGGAACTTCGAAGAGAAGGCCCTTTCCGACGTTACGACCCTCCTCAGTTATGAGCGCCGAAACGGCCGCCGGTGGGAGAAGATGGGCTGTCGAATGACTATCATCCGCCCCGCGGTGCGGATCCAGGAAGATCTCGATGGTCCTTTCGCTGGGACGAAGACCGTATTCCTCTACACCCCACAGGGCGAACGGACGAACGTCGACGTCTTTGCCTATGTGAAGTCGGCGACGCTCAGCCCTGCGCAGATCAAGCGTGAGAGGAAGAAGCGCTGGGCGAGGGCCTACTCGGAAGACTTGCCCTACTTTCGCCTCTTTGCCGACCAACACCCCTCCGTCCGGGCGAAGCGTAGGTAAACATCCCTCTACGGCAAGCTGAGACCCGTTTCGGGGCGTTCGATCCACCACCGGGATCGGGGAGCCTCGCGAGTTGCGCTCACCCCGAGTTGCGAGGGTCGAAGGATCATGCAGTGCTCTTGCCCTCGCGCAACCGTCGGCGAGCCGTACTCCCCGTAGCACTCTTGGCTCGGCCCGAACCGTGCTTACGTTTTGCCAGAGCTTGTGAGTGGAATCCTTGTTACAAACGGACACCTTCCTAGAGACTACCTCGACGTGCCTGTCTTGAACGACATGAGAGATACTATCAATCCGGCGCGGCTAAGCGCATCGGGCCAGCCGATGCTTCAAACCGGGGCGGACTTGCGCGAGCTTCAGGCCAAGGCCCGTCGCGGGATGCTCTGGCGGCTCGGGTTCATCACGGCCGCTCTGGCCTTGCTGGGGCTGTCGAGCCTGTCGCTCAACGCCATGAGACTTTTCACGATTACTAGCGCCCCCTCGTACGTCCCCATGGGAGTGATCGACTACTGGCTTGCGTCGGGTGCGGTCATGGGTGCTCTGCTCGTCCTTCTCGCCGAGATGCTGATCTACGCTTGGAGTGCCGTCGAGGGCATTCGTCAGGCCCGTGGCCGCGGCTACCCCGTAAGTCCCCTCGATCACCGCGCTGTTCCGCCGCCTCCGCCCAATCTCCAAGCCTGAAATCGTTCAGAATCCAACTCTTTGCATTATGGTCAGAAAGCCGAGCCTATTGTGATCCCCGGGGGGGCGAGCGGTCGCGATTCCGGCGGCCCGTGACCTCGTTGTCGCTCACGCGAGCGACGACGGTGGGGAGGAGCGGCCGGGAGAGGCCTAGGCGTGCGATGACCCGGGATCACGGCGGAGGGGGCGGGACGCCCGGGCCAGCCTCCCGGGAGGGCGTGGGGGGAGCGACGGATGTTTTCCTTCTTCGGCGCCTGCGAGCTCCTCCCGCGACAATCACCAGCACGGCCACCACCAGGACGGCGATGATCACGTAGTCGAACGTGGAGAGTCCCGAGGACGAGGAGGGCGAGCCTGACCCCGGGGGGGTTCCGGAGGGCGACCCGCTTGACGTGTACACCGCACTCACCCCCTGATCACTTGCGTTGATCACAACCGTCGTGGAGGACGAGGTGGGGGACTTGACGTTTCCAGAGCCGTCCCCCCAGAAATCGAACGTCTCCCCGCTACAAGCGTTCGCGACGATCGAATACGTCCCCTCGAGGACGCTCGAATTGTTCGTACCGCTCGCGTACGACTTTCCGGCGAAGGTGATGCTGCAGTTCGCCGGGGTGGTCCCGAAAAACACGGTGTAGATAATTGCCCCAGGCGTGAACACGCTCACGTCGTTGGAGTCGGAGTTCGCGACGAAGACCTCTCCTTTCGCGCTGTCGTAGGCGACACCGGAGGGGCTGCTTCCTACCCCCAGGGTCGCGGTCACGGTGTCCGTCGTGTCCGAGACTATGGCCACATCGTTCGCCTCATTGTTTGTAACGAAGAGCTCCCCGATCGCGCCGTCATAGGCCACACCCGTTGGAGTTGGCGTCTGGTAGGCGGCACCCACGGTCACGTTCGCGACGACCTTGTTCGTCGCGGTGGAGATCACGCTCAGGGTGTATGTGCCGGAGTTCGCGACGAAGACCTCGGCTTTCGCGCTGTCGTACGCCACCCCGACAGGATCGGATCCCACGGGTATGGTCGCCACAGCGGTCCCGCTGCTGGCCCCGATTACGCTGACGGTGCCGGCGGCTCCGTAGTTGGTTACGAAAATCTCCGAAAGCGCGGGGTCAACCGCAACT
>Ga0209415_10013735_pt1 | contig 13318 bp, 14 predicted proteins | sample PeaSoiSIISIP2007_FD_187696 | JGI IMG/M metagenome (GOLD analysis project Ga0209415, IMG submission 187696) | Peat soil microbial communities from Weissenstadt, Germany - SII-SIP-2007 (SPAdes) (version 2) | ecosystem: Environmental > Terrestrial > Soil > Wetlands > Peat | place: Germany... | reverse complement strand
ATCTCCCGCACGCTAACTGGATCCATCTCGAAGTGGGCGGCGTGCAAAGTCGCCTCCAGGCGAAGAGTCAAGTGCATTGGCCGCGCAGTCTCGCGTCTAGAGTTCTGCCGGTGTCCCAAACTTGGCACCGTACTCGCGGTTCTGATCGGGTTTAAAAATACAGATGGTATGTCCAAGGTGCGGCCCAATGAGGAGTCCCTCAAGCTGACATGGCCAGCGGGTTGCCACTCGGCAGAATGAGGCCGGCATGGAAGCGCGAATTCATAGATACTCTGCGGAAAGCTGGGCGCGTTCTAGCGGACATCACGGAGTCGCAGATCGCCGACGCCATTCGCAGCCATCGGGATGCGCACAGGCGTCCACCGAAATAGAAGGCTTTTTCGTTACCTCACCCGACTGACAATGCATGTCCCTCCATAGAGGTAACGGACGGAGGGATCGAGGGAGTCGTCGCCGGGCGGGGCGTCGGCGTTGGAAGCGTGGGTGAGCTTAAGGTTCTAGCGCTGGGGGCAGGGCAAGCGGAGGCCGGCTGTAAATCGGCGCTCACGATTCTGCGCCTGCTTCCAGCTTGCGCCAAAACCAGGAGAACGCACGCGATCCACAGAAGATCGGCGGCGAGCAGATGCGCTAACTGAAGCCAGATCGGCGTCAGAAGTACGATATTTGCGATGCCCAGAGCAAACTGCGCGAGAACCAACGCCGCCACTGCGATGCTGAGTCGCTTCGCGACCGCGCACAGTTTATAGGCGAGCACTAGCAGCCAAATTCCCAGCGCCCCCGCGACGATGGGATGGAGAACTCGCAAACGCACAAAGATATTCGACGAGACGGAAAAATCCGCATGGATACTTGCGCCCAACGATGTCGAGACGACAAGCGTATCGCCAAGCGCCGCAAAGCCGCCCAGGACCGCCGCAAAGAGAAATCCCGCGAGCGCACAGGACGCCGCGGCGTCCACCCTGCGGGAAGAGATCGCCGCCGGGGCGCTCCGTGGTGCGCGGTTTCTGGAAAGTGACAGCGCCAGAATAGGGCGCGAGAAACCGCGCTCGCGCACCTCGGTGGCGTGCCACGCGGTTACGGACAGAGCCGCAAGCAGAAATAGCGTGTTTACCAGGTGCGCGCCGAGCCAAAGCCCGCGCGCGAGAGACTCATTTGAGCCGACCAGACGCAGAAGCACCAACGCCGCGCCGATCGCGCATTCCGTGCCTGTGGAGGCAAGCGCCAGCAGCGCGCCACCTCTTACTCCATAGCCGCGTGGAAACCCTCGAAAGGCCCAAACAACCAGCACCAGCACGGATACGACTGCAATGCCGCTCGTGAGCCTGTGACTGAACTCAATGATCGTGGCGGTGGGCGGCGTTCCCGGGACCACTTGGCCATTGCATAGGGGCCAGTGCTGGCCACATCCCGCACCCGAACCCGATGCGCGGACGAATGCACCCCAAAGGATCACCCCGAGATGAAAAGCCAGGGCGGACCACGCGTAGCGAGCAAAGCGCGTCCCGGTGGCTTTACAAGGCATGCCGGTCCAGAAGCATTACGGTGAGCAGCGCCGGCAGGTAAAGCACGGAGGCAAGCAGGACACGACGCGCACCTACCAGGCTGCGCTCCCGTCCCAGGCGCACGCCGAAGTAGAGCAATACCAAGCCAGCCGCAATTGCGGCGGCCATGTAGATGGACCCGGTCATGCCGAGCAGGCGAGGCACAAGACTGATCGGGATCAAAAGAAGAGAGCAGGCGACAATGCGCCGGGCGGTCGACTCGCCATCCGGTTCGATCACCGGCAGCATGCGGATTCCGCCGCGAGCATAGTCTTCACGATACATCCACGCAATGGCATAGAAGTGCGGGAATTGCCAGACGAACAGAATGAGGAACAGCGCCAGCGCTCCGGCATCGAGGTGCCCATTCGCTGCCGCGTAACCTATCAGCGGAGGCATCGCGCCCGGCAATGCACCGACTGTCGTGCAAACTGCGGAGCGTCGTTTGAGCGGCGTGTACACACCAATGTAGGTCGCCAGCGTAAAGAGGCCCAATAGGGCCGCTAGCGGGTTCGTCTGGAACCACAACTCGCCGAAGCCGGTCACTGAGAGCCACGCGCCGAAAGCGAGGGCGTAGACAGGCTCAATCCGTCCGGCTGGAATAGGCCGCTTATTGGTCCTGCGCATTTTGGCATCCGTGTCCGCTTCATACCATTGGTTGAGCGCCGCTGTTCCGGAGGCCATCAGCGCCGTTCCGAGCAGAACATGAATAAGTAATGAGAAGTGCAAGGCGTGAGGAGAGCCAAAGACAAATCCGACGGCCGTGCATATGAGAATCAGCACCGTAATTCGGGGCTTGGTCAATTCCAGGAAATCTCGCATTGTTATCCCCTCGACTTCCGCCGGATCAATCTCTCGCGAATGGCAAACAGCACGATCATCACGGGAGGAAAGGCAATGTAGCCGGCGTAAGCAGCTGCCCGGGCAGGAGCGGGGGCCACTTCAAAAGTTCCGGCTACGCTGGCTTTCTCCCCATTTCGGCCCACTGCGACTGCTAGATGCCACCTCCCCGGTTTCGAGAAGATTACCGGAGCCGCATATAGCAGCTTGTTTTGTGCCTGCATTCGGGTTGGATCCACCTGGAATTCAGAATTCGAGATTTCCTCATGCAGTATTACCCGCACATCCGCATCCAGCACCGGTTCGAGCCCAATCCGGTTCTGTATCAGGAGGCTGATGTCGGCGCGACCCACCGAAAGTGGAGCCGGCGAAGTGAAGACGGTAATCGCAAGGTTGCCGACTTCCTTTCGCAACTGCACCGTGCCTCCGTCCGCGAAGGTGGTGGCCTGGGCAACGATCGCCAGCGCCGGTAGTAAGAGTCTGGTCATGTCTGTTCCTAATGCATCACCATTCCGCGCATCTGCATCGGTTGGAAGACGATCCAGACACCCATGGCATACAGCGCGCCTGCCACTACCGCCCAGGGGGACATTATGGCTAACGCCATGCGTCCGCCTGCGGCGAAGCGGCCTGCGACACGCCAGGCCGTATACAGGGTAAGTAGTAAGCCCAGATCGAGGACGGAGAGTTCAAGAGAGGGTATCCAATTCCAATTCCACGCTGGAATCACGCTGCCCCACCAGGCAAAGAAGTGATTCGAAAAGTGAGCAAGCCACATGCTGAAGCCTACCGGCACGAGCGCGAGCGTGAAACTGCAAGTGAGATCCTTCCAGGCCTCTCGAGCGCCGAGCCGGCTAATCCACCCACACGCCACGGCCAACAACACGGGAGCGATCAATAACCCGGCCGCATACATCACAGTCACAACGGGAAGCATCGAACCGAGGCGAGCGTGCCATTGATGCATCCACATCATCACCGGTTCGGTCATTCCGGCTGCATTCAAGAATGCGCCGAATACAAGAACGAGGACCAGTGCAGCGACGTCCGGCCGCCGACTCAAACTCCCGATTCCCGAGCCAGATTGGTCTTCACGAAGCCTCTGGCCGGGCACCGCGTATAAGATGCCAACGTTCTGCTGGGGGCAGGCGTGCACGCAATCCAGGCAAAACGTGCAATCGAAGTTTCCCAGCTTCTTCGGCTGAAACAACTGTAGTTCACATCCGCGTCGATAAGTGGACTGTTGAGCGTTGCCGCGAATACAATCGTGCGTTGTGCACGATCCACAGACGGAAGCTTGGCGGACTCCAACCTGCATCGGCGAAACCAACGAGTGCACGAAATGAAATTGGCCAATGGGGCAGACGTACTTGCAGAAGCTTGCTCCCTTGAAGACGCTATCTACAGCGAAAGCCGCGGCAAAATACCCCACAATGATCCAGGCTGTCGCGCTCGGGCGGTCCCAGAGCGCAAATGCCTCATACGCCCACAGGTACGTGACAAGCAAGCCCACGGCGATCCACTTGGAGCGCAGGAAAGCGGGCCAATGATAGCGAGGAGATACAAACTTTCGGACGAGATCTCGGGGAAGCGTGAACGGACAGGCCATGCAAAAAAGATTTCCGGCCATCAGCAGCGCGAGCACCGCGAGCCCGCGCCAGTGAGTCCAGGGCAGCACGCCAGCCAGGTTCATCGGCGCCACTTGGGGCCCGAGAAACCCATGAATCGCGACCACAACCGCCAAAACCAGCATCGCGGCTTGAACGCAGCGGCGAAAGTGTCGATAGCGCAGGATCGGCCCCAAGATCCGGATTCGCAGCAGATCCCATTGCCGAGGCCGGCGCCGGGTTAGGACCCGCGAGGGGATCGCCGCCGGAAGAACGCGCCGGGTCTGGAGGGCCCGCATTCCAAGGATTGCCGCCGGCAGCAGCATCGCGATCGACCCCGGAACCCACATAATGCCGCCCGCGGCCGCCTGATCCTCGATTGCGGAGATGCCCCACAGCCGAGGGGCCGCAGCATAGCTCGCATAAATCACGTGGTCCGAAAAGCTCAGTACTGCGGAGAGACCCATGTTGACCATCCCTGCAAACAGCAGATACGGGATCATGGCCCACTCAGGCCAGATGGGATGGCTCGGCCACACGCCGATTACCTGCCACCAGAAGAGCACGGCCGCCCAAAAGAAACAGGCGTGCTCCGCCTGATGCCAGCCCGGTGAGCGCAGCGCCAGATCGTAAAGCCGCGGTGTATGCCAAACTACAATCGCCGCTGAGAAAGCGAGCCAAGTCACGACCGGGTGAACGATCGCCTGCCCAACACGCCTCAGCTCTGGAGATGCAAGAAATGGTCCGAGGGCATCCTTGAAGATCCAGCGCGGAAGCCCGCGCAACAGGGGCAGCACCGGCTGCGCCAGGAGCAGCAGTGGAGGCGCAACGGCGATCAGCAGAAGATGCTGGATCATGTGGGCCTGGAGCAGCAATGCTCCGAACGTGTCCACGGGCGACTCGAGAGCCAGCAAGATAGTCAGGAGGCCGCCGGCGAAGCAACCCAACTTCCCGATTGTGTACTTATGGGGGAGTTCCGGGTGCAGGCGCAGCCAGCCTCGGAAGTAAAGCGCGCCGATGGCAAGCAACAGGCAAATGCTTCCCCAATCCAGCGACCACGATGAAAGTACGGCTGCGGCGATCGGGTCCATCGAAGACAGTCTCAGTGCTTGCTCGAGGCATGCTTACTCGAGTCTTGGGCAGCCGGCTGATACGAAGGCCGCAGGGTTTCCATGAAGGCAACCAGCGCCGTCACCTCCGCGGGCCGCAGATTCTTGCCGTACGCCGGCATGTTTCCGCTACCCTGGATAACTTGTCGAATGAGTTGATCGCTCGTGAGGCGCGTGGCCACCGTATCCAATGCGGGGCCGCGCATCCCACCCTCGCCATTGAGCGCGTGACAATTCCGGCACTGCTTGCTCTGGATGAGAATCGCTCCCTGGAGTTCGAGCGGGGACCGTCCTTGCACATCAGCAGCGGGAGTGGCCGCGCCCCTCCAGGCTTCCATGTGCGGCGACCAGGGCGTGAAGGTTCCCGCGTACGCCAGCAACCCTACTGTTGTTAACGCCAGTAGAACAATGACGACCGCCATCGGACGCGCCCGGTAACTCTTTTCGCCTGTTCCAGAGTAGAACGGCAGCAAGACCAGGGCTGCAATCGCCAGCACGGGCAGCACCAGGACGAGAAATGTTTCCATGTAGGCCGGCAGGAGCGAGAGGGCCGCGAAGATCGGAAGGAAATAGAAATCCGGTTTCGGCGAGGTGTGGATGAGCGTGGGATTTGGAGGTCCGGAGGGACCCGCAGGTCCGAAGGCCAGCGCGCATGTGACGATCGCAATGATCAAGGACCCACTGAAAATCAGATCCTTGCCGATCACATGCGGCACGAAAGGCACGCCGGTCTTTTTGATCTCTTCCTCGTATTCGGCTTCGTAGGATTCCTTTATTACCACGCGGCCAGGCTGAGGATACTCGTTGATGCCTTTGGTCAAGACCAACCGCAAATGAAAGCTCAGGAGCGCGATGATCAACCCGGGTACTAGAAATACGTGCAGCGAGAAAAACCGAGACAACGTTTCCCCGGCGATGATCGCTCCACCTAACATCAGATGAACCATCTGAGCGCCGACGAAGGGAACTCGCCCCATGATTGATGCGCCTATTCCCAGCCCCCAGTACGCGTCCTGATCGAATCGGAGTATCTGGCCGGTAAATGCCATTCCCAAGGTGCACAGAAACAGGAAACAGCCGCTCACCCAGGTCAATTCACGCGGGTATTTGTAAGCCCCAAACAGGAACGTCTGGATCAGGTGCGCCGACATGATCGCCACCATGAAAATCGATCCCCAGTTGTGGATCGCACGGAGGAACCAGCCCAGGAACGCTTCGTTGTTGAGGTATTGAAGACTGGTCCACGCCTCGCTCGCGGAAGGCTGGTAGGTGAAGGCGAGGAGAGTGCCAGTCACGATCTGCAAGACGAAACATAAAAGAGTGCCGCTGCCGAAAACGTAGAACCAGCTATTCGTGCTGGGCGGGACTTTGTGACCGGCTGTCGCCTGGAACAGCTTCGCGATATGCAGCCGGTCTTCAAGCCAGAGGGCGATGGATCTCAACATCATCAGACGTCCTCTTTTTTCAAAGGCTCGGCGAGTGTCGGAAGATGGCCGCCTAGAACCTTTAGCTCGCCGCCCTCGACTTTGTGTTCATATTCGTATAATCCGCGCGGCGGAGGACCCGACGCATGCGACCCATCTTCGTAGAAGGCGCCTCCGTGGCACGGGCACATAAAAAGGCGCGATTCCTGAAACCAGCGAACCGGACACCCGAGATGCGTGCAATTGATCGCGAAAACCTGGAACGATTCCGAATCGACGCGGCGCACCCAGCAGGGAATTTCGGCAGTGTCTCCGTCCCAGGCCTGGCTGACCGGGTTTCGATAAACGGCAAGTCGAGTCTCGCCTTCCGAAAATTTGTTCAGGGGACCCAACGAAATCCAACTCGTCTTCGACGTTCTGGTGAAGCTCGACAACGCATATCCCAGTAGTGGCACGCCGACGAGCGCGCCTGCGATGGCGTTCAATCCGGCACCGATCTTGAGAAGAAGGTTGCGGCGGGAAACAGACTTTGCGGGCGGACTGCCCGCTGGCGCGGCTTTCTTGCATCCGCAATCCGAATTGGTTTCGTTCATGGCAGTTTGGTTCCTCTTTGGCTCAGATTCATGGGCACAACTCGGTGCGAGGAGAGCCAAGCGACCACGTCCGAGATTTCCTTTGGCGCCATCGGATGGCCGGGGGCGGCGTTTCTGTAGTCAGGCGAGCCCTCATCGCTGCGTCCCGCGATCACTGTCGTACGTAACGACTGATCGCTCGCCAGAGCGAGGAAAGACGGATCGACAATCGAGCCTGGCTTCGCGCCGCCCGTACCCTCTTCGCCATGGCAGCTTGCGCAATACGCGTGAAATACTGCGGCGCCGGCTTTCGGGTCGCCCAACTCAGCGCTATACGGAGGCAGTGCGATTGCACCGAACTCTTGCGGGCGGGACCAGCGCGCTTCCATCTGATCGGCCAAGATCGCGATCTGCTGGTCCGTGAGATCACCGCCGCCATTCTTCGCGAAGGCTGGCATCGCAGTCTTCGGCACACCGTTGGCGATAGCATCCCTTAGCGTCTGTTTACCGGTCACCGCCAGAAAGAGCGGATCATTCAGCGGGCGAGCTGCGCCCGTGCTGCCGTTTTCGCCGTGACAACCCGAACAATTGGCCTTGTAAAGCACTGCGAAGTCCGTGACCTGATCGGGCATCACGAACTTCTCTACGCGGGCGCCGCAGCCTAGAAGAAGGATTGCGGGAGCCAAGAACCAGCGTTTCATAGCTGTGATTTCTCCTCCGGGCCGCCCTGCGTTTCGAGATCCAATCGCTCTGTCAGGGGCAGGTTTTGCATCGTCGCGATCTTCGAAGTACGTGCGATGACCTGCGAAGCAGCCAGACCGAATGCAATTTGCGACCCGACGAACCATCCCCAATCGATCCGTGCGTTGAGTGTTGGATTGATCATTCCCAGCGTCGAGGCCACAAGCCCTGACCAAAGCAGGGGTGTCAACAACCCACTGCGCCAAGTAGCGCCGCGCGGGAACATCGGTAGCGAAACCGCATACAGCAGTCCGACAATGAACGAAATCATTCCGTGGATCAGCGTGCCCGCGATCAGCCCCGCCTCGTTGAAATGCCGGAGTTGTTCGACCGGCGCTTCGGCCAGCGAGCGGATCACACCGGCCGCCAATAGGTTGATCGGATACCAGACGCTGCCTTGCGAAAATAGACCGAAAATCATGGCGACAGCCGCCATCGCGACGGCGCCCGCCAGTCCGCCTACTAGACCCGTCCAATAAGGATGCACCTCGACAGGAATCTGGGCTCGATGCCCGCTGGCCAAGTAGTCTACCGTCAGCGTGCTTCTCGCAATTAGAGCGCCCGGGGTTAGGGGAACGGGTTCCTCTTTCTGCTCGGGCAGCACCTCAAACCACCAGCCAACGGCCGCACGTAGCAGGAATGCAGCCCCGACTACGCTCACGACCGCATGGGTTACCAAGCCTGTGAAGATTAGTGCGATTCCCAGCGCCACGATGAATGGCCAAGCCGTTGGAGCAGGGACGAGGATCGAATTCGACGGGATTTCGTTCATTGCATTAACGTCCGATCACGTAGACCACGGTGAAGACAGCCACCCAAACCGCGTCCACGAAGTGCCAATACCAGGCCAACAGCTCAAATCGCCGGGCCTGTCCGCGCATGCTTCCGCGGAGTCCGAGCACAAACGCAAGCAGCAGCAACATCAAACCAATCGCGACGTGGCTCGCGTGCAAGCCGACCAGCGAATAAAAGGTCGTGCCGAACAGGTTCGTACTGATCGTCAGATGAAAATCGCGAATCAAGTGGCTCCACTCCACCGCTGTGTTGCGCAGGAATTCGAGGCCAAGCAAGATCGTCACGCCTGTCCACACCTTGAATCGCTGGATCTGGTTGCTTTTCAGCGCGCGTTCCGCGATCGCCACCGTGATGCTGCTAGAGAGCAGGCAAATCGTCGCCCAGATTGGCAGTTCCAAAACCTGGCTCGGCATAGGGCCGGAAAGGCTCTTGCCGATATAGAAGATGTACGCGACCACGAAAATCGAAAACAGCGCGAACTCCGTGGTGAACAGGCAGAACACAGCCACACGGCCGCGGTCTGGCAACGTCCATTCAGGCTGTTTGAGCGCGCCGGTTTCTTGGAGAGCACCCGTTGCGTTCGCTGCAATCGACGGGGTCATTCGTACCTCCAATCCGGATCTTCGGGATGCTTTAGATCCCACAACGGCCGGCTACTCCGCACCTCAGGCAGGACCGCAAAGTTGTAATCGGAAGGCGGAGACGACGTCGCCCACTCGAGGGTCCACGCATCCCACGGATCGTTGCCGGCCGGCTTGCCCTTGCGTAGGGAGCGAATGATGTTCCAGACCAGGCATGCGACTCCCGCAGCTTGAAAAATCACGCCGATCGACGCAATCAGATTCAGGGTCTCCCAACCGCGGCCCGGGGCGTAAGTATAGATACGCCGCGGCATCCCAAGAATTCCTGCAAAGTGCAGCGTGTCGAACGTCAGATGGAAACCGATTACCAGCAGCCAGAAGTGCCACTTCCCCAGCGTTTCGCTGAGCATTTTTCCGGTGGCCTTCGGAAACCAATAGTAGAGGGCGCCGAACAGAGTGAACAGCAGCCCGCCTAAAAGCACGTAATGAAAGTGGGCCACGACGAAATATGAGTCGGTAACCTGCCAGTCAAACGGAGCAACCGCCAGCATAACGCCCGTCAGCCCGGCAATCAGAAACTGAAACAGGAAGCCAATGCAAAACAGCATGGGCGTATCGAATCGGATCTTTCCGCCGTACATGGTCCCTAGCCAATTGAAGATCTTGATTCCAGTGGGTATGCCGACCGCCATCGAGGCAACTGCAAAGTAGATATTGGACGAAGCCGTCATTCCCACGCTAAACATGTGATGGGCCCACACACCAGACGACAGCATTCCGATGCCGATCGTCGCTCCGATCATTGCTGGCCGGCCGAACATCGGCTTGCGCGAGAACACGGGAATGATCTCCGAGGCGCAGGCGAACCCGGGCAGCATCAAAATGTAAACCTCCGGGTGCCCAAACACCCAAAAAAAGTGCTGCCACAACACCGCAGATCCTCCAGCCTGCGTGTCGAAGAAGTGAGCCCCCAGATACCGGTCCAGAAGCAGCATCACCTGCCCCGCAGTCAGCGGCGGCAGGGCGAACAGCACCATCGACGAAACCACCAGCATCAGCCAAACAAACAGAGGCATCCGTGCCAGGGTCATCCCTTTACAGCGCATGCTGACGATCGTGGCGATTACGTTGATCGCGCTGGCAGTGGTGCCGATGCCCGTGAGGATGATGCTCAGGATCCAATAGTCGGTACTGGTGCCACGTGAGAAGGCGCGCTCGGTTAGCGGAGCGTAAGCGAACCAGCCCACATCTGGCGCGGTTCCGTGGCCGGCGAGTCCTTCACCCGTCACATAGCTCAAATACAGCAGGATTCCGCCGAAGAGAAATATCCAAAAGCCAAAGGCGTTCAACCGCGGGAACGCCATATCCCGTGCGCCGATCATGAGCGGCGTGAGGTAGTTCGCGAGCCCTGCGAAAAACGGCATGCCAACCAGAAACACCATCGTCGTGCCATGCATGGTGAACAGCCGGTTGAAGACATCGGGCGGCAAAAAGGTTGCGTTGGGGTAAGCCAACTGCAGCCGCATGAGCGCGGCCAGGACGCCTGCCACCGCGAAGAAAATGAGCGCTGTCGCGATGTACAGAATTCCCAGCCGCTTATGGTCGACGGTAACGACCCATTCATGCAGCCTTGAAGGCACTGGTAATGCCTCTGTGTTGCCGGCCGGTGGCGGAAAATAGGTAGTAGTTGCCATTCTTACTTCAGGGACGAGAGGTATTTCACGACCTCGTCCAGCTCCCGCGAGTTCAATTGCAGGTTCGGCATCAGGTTTCCCCGCTTGATCGCCTGGGGATCCTTTATCCAGGCGCGCAGATTCTCTTGAGTGTTTGGAATCATGCCGGAGCCAAGCGTGGTCCGGCTCATGAGATGGGAGAGGTCCGGACCGAATGTCCCTTTCGCTTCCGTACCGCTCACCGTGTGGCAGTTGATGCAGTTGAGAGAGAGGAACGTCGCGCGGGCTGCGGCCACGCGCGGATCGGCAGTGGCATCGAGCTTCTGCTCGGCGACCCAGCGCTCGAATTCCGCTGGGGACTCAACAATAACGCGAATCAACATGTTCGCGTGCTGCATTCCGCAGTACTCCGCGCAATTACCCAGAAACGTCCCTTGCTGCCGAGGGTCGATCCACATGGTGTTGGTGATGCCGGGAATCACATCCGTCTTGCCGGCAAGCTGCGGGACCCAGAAGCTGTGTGCTACGTCTGCGGATTCAAGCCTTAGAGCCGCTACCGCGGGTTTGGCCGCCGTGCTCAGCGGCACATGAAGTTCGTTCGCCGTCACGATCCCGAGGTCGGGATAGCGGAACTCCCACCACCACTGGTGCCCTATCACCGTTACCTTCAAAGCGTCGGCTGGCATCCGCTTGTCTTGCACTTCCACCACAGCGCGCGCGGTCGCCATCCCGAGCACTAGGACAATCAAAACTGGAATCACCGTCCATGCGATTTCAATGCGATTGCTCCCGTAAACCTGCGCAGGTTCGCGGGGATCGTCCGCCTTGCGGCGGCGGAAGCGCACGATGGTGAAGGTGAGAAGGCCCCCGACTACAACAAAGATCGCGGCGCAGATTGCCAGCATCAGCATCGAGACGTTGTAAACCGAGTCCGCGGGCGTAGCCTGGGGCCTAAACATATTCGCGACTGAATGCACGTTCTGCCCGAACGAGAATTCAACCGTCGCGAAAAGGGCGCCGGCAATCCTTAAAGAAGAATTCATTGTAAGCTTGTCTCGCTTAAAATGAGCTTCGCTCTGATCCTTTTGTTGGCGCACTCGGCGGACGAGTTTTCGCAACAAGGTGTCTGGAACTGTAGGAGGCCTTGGCGGTTACCACGAACGAGGTAGTGAGTACTTAGCCGGTCTGAGTTAATGAAAAAGACCCCGATGTCGTGATGCATCTTGAGCATCCACTCGCCCATACTCAGCTCATGAATCGCAGACCGGCTCCCTGGTGCAGTTCGCACGGTGAGCAACTGACCATAGAAGGAGTACATGACCATGACATCGAATCTCGGAAGAGTTCGGCGAATGTTGGAATCGAGACTCAAGGGAGCTCTTCCGACGCGAGGATTGCGTGAATCCATTCAAGTCCACCATGCGGCGGACCCGCTTGATATTACTCAACAAGCGGCAGACCGGGAAGTGGCAGTGCAGAATCTTGACCGCGAATCTACTCTGGCGCGCCAGCTTCGCTCGGCAATTCAGCGCGTGGATGACCGGTCGTACGGTGTCTGTCTGCAGTGCGAAGAAGAAATCGCTCCAAACCGCCTCAAGGCAATACCATGGGCCGAATTCTGTATTCGCTGCCAGGAACAGGCGGATCGCATGGGTGCCACGAGAGCGAGCTTCAGAATGCCGGACGGTCTCAAGCAAGCTGCCTGAATCGGCCCAACAAAAACCGGCCTATTTTGCTCCTCCTTAAGGGAGCTCCGCGGCTTATCTTTGCCGAAAAAACAAATTCAATGTCGCTCCATGAAGACATTCAGACCGTAAGCGAGGACCTCGGGCCCGCGTGCCGGGTCCGCCTGACAGGCCGGATTACCATTGATTCTTCTCCCAGCTTGCGCGCACTCTTGCTGGAACGGCTGAAATCCGAACCTTGCCTAAATCTGATCTTGGATTTGAGCGGCGTCTCCTACGTCGACACGTCTGGGCTCGCCATATTCGTTGAAACACTGAAGGCCGCGCGGACCCAAGGCAAGGCTTTCCATCTGACCGGGCTCACGGAACGTCCGCGATACCTGCTCGAGGCGACGCGACTGCTGCGCCTTTTCGATGCAACCCCAGCGGAACCGCCAGTGGCGAAGTCGGCCGAAGAAAGCTCCTTATGACTGTCTCCTTGGTTGAACGCATCGGCGGCGCAACGCTCCGTCATGTAGAGTATGTCGGCGGACTGGCGATCCAGCTTCAAGGATCTATTCGGGCCTTAGGACGAACGTTACCGGTGGTAGGAAACCGGAGTCGGTGGAGATCGGCGATTGGCCAGATGTTCGCGGTCGGCGTAGCCGCAGCACCCATGGTTGCAATCATGGCCGCTTGCGCCGGATTCATCCTGGCGATGCAAGGCGCTTCGGAACTCCGGCGTTTCGGAGCGATGCAATTTATAGTCGA
>Ga0209415_10013730_pt1 | contig 13321 bp, 28 predicted proteins | sample PeaSoiSIISIP2007_FD_187696 | JGI IMG/M metagenome (GOLD analysis project Ga0209415, IMG submission 187696) | Peat soil microbial communities from Weissenstadt, Germany - SII-SIP-2007 (SPAdes) (version 2) | ecosystem: Environmental > Terrestrial > Soil > Wetlands > Peat | place: Germany... | reverse complement strand
AAATCTCCTGAATGCGAATGCCATGAACCAGCAGCATGAGCTTGCGCTTCAACACGTATTCATGCGTGCGGAATCCCTTCACGTCCTCGCATATGGTCTGCTGCGCCTCCCACCCACCTATCATCGAGTACGTGTCGTAAACGAAGTCCGCGATGTAGTGCGCCGCGCGCTCGCCGTCCTGTTTCGGGATGATTTCGTACTTGACTTGCATCCGCAGGTTCCGAATCTCCCCGGCCTTCTCGAGCAGTTGAAGCTCGACCGCGCGCTTGGCCTCCCGCTTCGAGGCGAAGCCGTTAGTGGGCCTGTTGTGATACTTCCGCACGTAGCTTCCTTAGTTCGTCCATCAGGTAGGCGGCGGGGCAACTCGTCTCGAGCATAGCGATGAGCCGGTCGATGCGCTCGACCGGGCTCTGCGGCTCTGAGTCCGACACGCGGAGTTTCATGCGCCGCTCGTCGCGATCCGCAAGCGCACGCTGCGGCAGTAGTCGGCCAGGATCGCTTGCTGAAGGTGGCCCGGGTCGATCTTCTCCAGGAGCGCGCCCAGCGATAGCGCCCATAGCGGAGCGTTCACGAGGTTGCCGGCGCGCTGCGCCTCGAGCAGTCGGAGCGCGGTGCGGTCGCTGATCGTCATGTCCTGAATGTTGCCACCAAACACGCCAACCAGCACGTCGATCGCAACGAACACGCGCCGTAGAAGCGGGTCGTTGATGTAGGCGGCAGCGGCAGCGTCCGACATGGTGCCGGCCTGCACGTAGAACAGCTTAGGAATGCAACCCGCCAGATACGCGCGCGTGTGTGTCACCTTTTACCCCCTAGAATTGTGTAACAAAATGTTACGGTATATTTTCCCGTAGTGCCTGTCGCACTTGGTCTGCACTCAACGGCGTCAACTCTAAGCCGTAGTAGGCGTGAAACCTCGTCTTTCCGGTTAGCAGCGCCACGAACGCTTCGAGTTTCGCGCCGCGCGAAGTCGTCCAACCAGGAAGGAATACGATACCCGATACGCCGTCCGCGATCAGCTTCACGTCTCGGGCCAGGATGTCGCCCCAGGTCTCGCCAGCGATCTTGCCTGCATCGTCCAGTTTGCCGTCAGGAGACGCCATAGCAGCCGCCTGGACCTCCGGGCTGTCTATTTCGGCCGGGGACACGATGTCGTAGCCCCAGCGGCGCAGGGAGTCCGCAGCCTCGTGGAAAACGGGGAAATTGAACTGCGGGCGCCCGCTCATGGGGCCTGCAAGGTATAGGGGTTTCGTCATTGTCCAGCCTTGAATGCGAGTCCTACCGTCGCCACTGAGTAGGCGACGAACACTACCACCATCCACCAGTCCCGCTTGCCGGCGAACACCGCGGCCGTCCAGATATTCAGGCCAGTCGCGCCCAGCATCGGGATCATGGCGGAAAAGTTCACAGCTTTGCGCCGCGCGGCAACGGAGCGCCTTCCTCGCGCTCCAATTCCTCCTGGAGCAGGGCCAACGCGCGCCAGGCGAGCTTGCCAGAATGCCGCAGGTTGTCCTCGAGGTCGAATGTCCCGCGCTCGATCAGGTGGCGCCCGATGCAGTTAGCATGGTCTCCGGACTTGCTCCTAGCGTGATGCATCGGCTGGCCCGGGTTATGCTTGTCGTTTCCGACCTTCGAGATTCGCGCCACGTAGGCGATTGCGGCCGGGAAGTAGTCGAGTACGCCTTCAGCGATCGGGATTTCCTTGCGCGCCGCGGATTCGGCCGGCAGAATTGGAGTCGGCTTGCCGACCTCCGCGAACATGGCCGCATCCGACATCATATCGCGGTCCAGCGCTCTAGCCAGCGCCTCTGCGGATATAGATTGCACGCCGGGCTGTATCGACTCGCTTCTTGGGGATAGCTTTTTGATTAGCTTAAATTTCTTGGGTGCTGCCATGCGTCCTCCGGGAAATCCGGAAAATCCGGAATTGTCGCCGGATAGACACCGGGAACTCCGGAAAGTTCCGTGCTACGATACGCTTGCACCGTTTAGCGAGGTCCGCATGGCAACCAAGCCAAAGAACTACCCGATCAAGCCCCAGGGCAAGGCGTCCGGAAAGAAGATCACCGGCGCCCGCAAGCTCGACAAACCGGCGACAATCGTGCGCAACCGACAACCGCCATTCAGGCCGGTCGGCAACAAGTCGGTGGAACCATGAAAAAGCCCACGAAAAAGCCGGTTAAGACCGGCAAAAAGATCGGCAAAAAGCCGGTCAAAACCGGCTCTAAACCATTGAATGGACCGCCCTTTCGGCCGTTGCCGCAAGGGGCACCGGAGACCACATGAGCCAGTTTCAGATGAACGCGAACTATGCGCCGAACGATCCGAACGTGTTCGGCGTCATCATGCGCCACGCCGATGGCACGACGAACCATTGGGAAGTGGTCGGGCCGCGCCAGGTCGCCGATGAGGCGTGGATACAAGCCGCGGTTATGGCGATTATGACGCGCATGGAACGGGACCTCCTGTACGGGCACTCGATGCCTGAAGTCCGGCCGAATCGCAACGCTTTCCACACGATGCCGCGCGAGAAGGTTATCCCGGAACTTGACGCGATGATCCGCGCGTGGCTCAAGTGGCGCGTCGAGTGGGCTCGGTCCACGGCCAAGCCCATACCCATGATGTCACGGGCGGAACTCGATGCCGCCAACGACTAAGCTGCTGAAGCTCACGCCGCAGCAACACAAGTTTTGCGAATGCTTCTTAGAGCACGGCAATAAAGATCGGGCTGCGCGTGAGGCCGGCTACTCCAGCAAGAATCCAGGGGCGGGCTCGGCGGTCTATAACCAGCCCAAAGTCCGCGCCTACCTGAAGCAGCGCGGCGAGCAAGTTTTCCAGCAAGAGCACGGGACCGTGGACGAGTTGATCGCCCGCGCGTGGCGCATCGTGCGGTTTGACCCGCGGAAGCTGGCGGACGCCGACGGGAACTATCTGCCGCTTCACCAGTTGCCGGACGAGGTAGTGGCCGGGCTCCGCGGGCTCGAGGACGAGTTGTCCTTCCGGCGCTCCGCCGACGGCGAGACCGATCCGGTTCACACCCGAAAATATAAGTTTGCAGATCCGCTCGCAGCGATTACACTGCTGGCACGGATTGCGAAGCTCTTGCAGCCCGAGAATCATACGACTAACATCTTCGTGGACATTGACAAACGTCTGGACGCTGCGCAAGCGCGTTTGGAACGAAAGCGCGAGAAGGTTGTCGTATCCGATCAGACGGGAGAAAAACAGATGGTTGCCATTCCAGATGGGCGTTGAAGCGATCCTTCCTTTGCTTGACAAAGTGCGCAAGTTGTCGGCTGGCTCATGGATGGCGCGGTGCCCGGCACACAATGACAAGTCGCCGAGCCTGCATGTCACAGAGAAGGCGGACGGCACTGTGCTTCTCAACTGCTTTGCCGGGTGCGGCGGAATGGATGTCATCGGCGCGCTCGGCCTCGACCCGGATGTGCTATTCCCGCCCAAAGTTCTCGAGGACGGTAGCCGGCGCGAGAAACCGAAGCGACAATTCCCCGTTCGCGACGTAGTGCGAGCACTCGAACCCCAGGCGATAGAGGCAAGCCTGCTGCTGGCAAAGATCGGCGGCGGCGCGGTAGTCTCGAAATCCGACCGGGAGCGAGCCCTGTTCCTTGCCGAGCGTATCGGCGCCCTTGTCAACTACATAGCCGACCGATGAATAAGCCAATCGTCGTTGAGATGGGTCCTCTCGGCCATTCCGTCGTTGTGAAAATCTGTTTTTCGGAAGCGGCGTGGCGCAAGGCGATGCCGAAAGACTCCCTAGACAGATACGACATCTATTGCAAGACGCCAGCCGAGTGCTGGTTATTGCGCGGGGAAAAAACCGTTCTAGTGTGCTTTGATATGAAACAGATGGGCGCCATGTCTATCGCAAGCGCGGTAGGTCTGATTGCCCACGAGGCGACGCACGTAGCGCAGTTTGTCGCGACCGCCATTGAGGAACAAGGCCCTTTGTCCGACGAAGTGCAGGCTTACGTCGTGCAACACGTTACGGCTGCTTGCTGGCACCACCTTCCCAGGAAGAAAAGATGAGAAACCTCGAGAACGAGTGGAAAAAGTTTCTCCTGCTCGAAGCAGACCTGAGCTCGGAGTCGGTCGTATACGCGCGTCGGGCAATGGCGATAGGCGCAGTCATCGGCATGAATGTTGGGGTTGGAATCGTCGCCAACAACCAAGGCGATGTAGAGGCGCAGAGCCGATTGATAAATGAGTGGGCGGAACAAGCTCGCGGCCTTCTCAGGCTCCCGGTTTAATCTAAAGAGGCAATCATGGGCGGAACAGTAGAACAGCGACGAAAAGCTCGTCGCGAGTACACCATTCGACTCACACAAAAGGGAATCATGTCAAAGCAGAAGCTAGGCGTCTCGGCCCCGACATACATCGGGAAACTCTGCAAGAACAAACACGAAGCCGAGGGAGACCCGAAAGGTTCCGTGCGGTGGACGAAAAGCCGCAACTGCGTGCGCTGCCATTCCAAGCTCGTTACCGAGATACGCCAGCGCAACCTCGACGGATACGTCGAGCACAAGCCGGAGCGACCGCACGATTTTCGCAAACCCCCGTTCCGCGCCGTTGGATTGATGGAAGTGCGCGATAAATGGATCGCTCCGCGTGCCCTGGAGCCATGGTTGACGCACCCGGCATACGCCGACATTGATTTCAGCGAGCGAGGATTCGAGGTCTGCCCTCGTTGCCGGCAGAACAATGAGCCCTGGGTGCCGGCTCACTTCTCGCATACCACGATAGAAACTGAGTTCGATTCGTTTGCCGCAGAATACGAGCGCACGCACCCGACCTCCGATCCCGGTAGTGGGCGCCGCTCCGTAGAAGCTCAACTCATAGCGCACATGGAGGCTATGGGGTGACGCAAGAGGATGAAAGACTTCGGGCCTTGGCCGATCAGATTGCCGAGACCCGGATCATTCGCGACGCGCGCAAGGTGGACGTGGCGAAGTACGCCGACTTCCCGGACGCGCATCTGTTGCGCAGCCCCGAGGCATTTCGGGACGACATAATTGAGCTATTCGAGTCTCCTGGATGTCGTGGAGACTTGGCGCCGTGGCCTAGGTTCAAGGAAAAGCTACAGTTCCGGCCGCATGAGACAACCGCTTGGGTTGGATACTCGGCGTCCTTTAAGACCACACTCTTGATGGAGTTGATGACTTCCCTTGCGTGTCGCAAGATCCGGGTTGCGATCGCATCCTTGGAGATGCCGGCCAAGATTACGCTCGTACAAGCTATCCGCCAGGCTTCCGCAATCCCCTCGCCTTCCGTCGGCACAATCGACTATGCGCTTGCCGTTCTAGCCAAGGGCATGGTCATCTACGACGTTACGGGCTCCGTTAAACCGCGGATGCTGATTGCGGTGATGAACTACTGCGCCCTGGAGCTTGGCATCAAGCATTTCATGCTCGACAATCTCTCTGCGTTCCTGTCGGTGGACAATGACAAGTCCGGGATGACGCAACAGTTCATCGGGGACGCAATCAGCGTCGCTCGAACGACTGGAATGCACGTCCATATGGTCGCGCACTGCAAGAAGCCCGAGCATTCGGACGAGTCGCGGATTCCAAACCGGCATGATCTGATTGGCACTTCGATGGTCACGAACCTAGTAGATAACGTGAACATCATCTGGCGCGACCGCAACAAAGAAGAGGACCCGGGCGCCGGATCGGGTAGGGGCGACATCGTGGTAAAGGTGGACAAGCAAAAACATTGGGGTTTCGAGGGCATGATTCCGATGTGGCGTCATGCCCAGGTTGCTCGCTTCACTGACGAGCAGTTGTCGGGCGTGAGCCCATTCCTTCCCAAGAAAGCGAGCGATGAGAATACCTAACTTCAGCAAGATGGAGCCGACCCCCGTCCAGCGCGCGGGTCGCTCAAAGCCGTGGGCAGATGAGGAATTGCTTTGGATCGACGGAATACCGCACTGCTACTCGATGGACGCGGGTGTGATAGTCATTCGGTTGCGCGGAGGCTATGCGGTTAAGGCACCGGATTTCTTGGCGGCGAATAGAGGTCGGATGATAAACTGGCCTCGATCCTTGCGGAAAGAGGCCAGCCCGAGAAAGCCTAGAGGATTGCTCAGCTAGTTTTCGAGATGAATCTTCCGCGCTAACTGAGCGTGCGCATGCTTGATTCGCTTCTCGCTGTCCAGATGATGCCGGCGCGGGTCTTGGTCCAGGCAGTGAAGCAGGGCAAAGCGTATCCCAGCGGATGCGTTTCCGTTCCCCAAAACCCGGGCTCGGCCTAAGTCCTCCGGAGCCAGCGAGATCCGAATTGTTACAGCTCGGCCCCCCAGGATAGGGGGGCGTCCAGGCTTGCTAGGCGGCGGTAGGATAATCGGGGAGTCGATCCATTTACCCTCGAAGCGATACTGCACCTTGCCGTTGCCTAGAACCTGGAAGCCTCCCAGGCCGTACATTTCCTGGAGTTTGCGACGCGCGACGCGCGATATCTTCTTGCCCACCTTAGTCCCCCGGTACATCATTCCTCCCCGAGCCAGAGCAGCGGGACGCATACCGCGCCCATCCCGAAACCGTCGGCGCAGAGGGCTTCCCAAAAGCCCAGGTGAAAGCCCCACATTGTTACCGTGACCATGACGCACCATAGGGCGAGCGAGAGCATGATCGCATTGATTAACTGAGCGGGAGTCATGTTAGATTGCTGGCGAAGTGTCGATGATCGAACGCAGAATTGGCTTCCATTTTTTCCACCATAGCAGCGCGTCAGTATGCATTCTGTAGATGGTATCATCGTCGAACGTAAACCAGTCTGCGATAGGATGCGATTGGCAGCCGATTGTCATTCGGTCGCTGGTATATGTAATCTGCCATGTATCGCAGTGAAGCGATTTGATTTCGCGCATATTGCCAATTACGGTGCGCACGTCCGCGTCGCGCAGGTTCGCATCGCTCAGGTTCGCATCGCTCAGGTTCGCGTCGATCAGGTGCGCCTCGCGCAGGTCCGCATCGCTCAGGCGCGCACCGCTCAGGTCTGCACCGCTCAGGTCCGCCTCGCGCAGGTCCGCATTGCTCAGGTCCACTCTGCTCAGGTACGCATTGCTCAGGTCCGCACCGCTCAGGTCCGCATCGATCAGGTTCGCATCGCTCAGGTTCGCGCGGTACAGGTTCGCACCGCTCAAGTTCGCATCGATCAAACTCGCGCGACGCAGGTTCGCACCGCTCAAGCTCACGTTGCTCAGGTCCGCACCGCTCAGGATCGCACCGCGCAGGTCCGCACCGCTCAGGATCGCATCGATCAGGTGCGCCTCGCGTAGGTCCGCATTGCGCAGGTCCGCATCGCTCAGGTTCGCGCGGTACAGGTTCGCACCGCTCAAGTTCGCACCGCACAGGTCCGCACCGCTCAAGTTCGCATCGATCAAGCTCGCGTTGCGCAGGTCCGCATCGCTCAGGATCGCACCGCTCAGGTCCGCACAGCGCAGGTCCGCACCGCTCAAGCTCGCGTTGCGCAGGTCCGCGCCGCGCAGGTCCGCGGCGACTAGGGAATCGATTTCCAAAATCAACGCGCCTGTAATTCGATTTACGATTCGCATTTGTTGCTCCTAGGTTCTTACAGGGTAGCCACGTTGCGCAGGAGCGCACCGCACAGGTCCGCACCGCGCAGGTTCGCGCGGTACAGGTTCGCACCGCTCAGGTTCGCATCTCTCAGGTCCGCGCCGATCAGGAACGCACCGTACAGGTCCGCGCCGCTCAGGTTCGCGTCGCGCAGGTCCGCGCCGTACAGGTTCGCATTGCTCAGGTTCGCGTTGCGCAGGTCCGCATCGCTCAGGATCGCGTTGCGCAGGTCCGCACCGCTCAGGATCGCACAGCGCAGGTCCGCACCGTACAGGTTCGCGCCTTTCAGGTTCGCGCCTTTCAGGTCCGCGCCGACCAAGTTCGCACCGCTCAGGTTCGCGCGGTACAGAGAATCGATTTCCAAAATCAATGCGTTTGTAAATCGGTTTACGATTTTCACTGTCTATCTCCAATAAAAAATGCCGGGCCCGGCGTAAGAGAATTGCCCGATTGGATTGTTCATAGTCCCCACCCGATCATAAATAGAGCATACGCGCCGCGTGCGATGATGCCAGCCGCGACGACGCCGCTAGGAATCACGATAAGCCCGATTACCAGCAATAGAACGTCGCAAATCAATGCCAGGATGAAGCCAGGGAAGTCTTTCATGTCGTTTCCTTTGGTTAATGGGGTTACGCCGCACCGCCTGGTGTATCTCCTTTTGGTTGACTGGTTCAGAACGAAAACTTGATGCCGATGCTGGCGTTGTGGCTCACGCAGTGGGCCTCGATGGCAATGCCGGCGGCCTGCCATGCGTTGCGCCAGGGGTGCGGCAGCAGATCGGTGATGACGACCTGGGCGACTAGACCGGCGGCGAAGTACGTGCCGACGCGGCCGGTGCTCGGGTGCTGTCCGATCATTGCCTGCGAGGCACTCTCGTAGTACGCCGCCGGGTGCTGCGCGATGTAGCGGGTCTGTGCGAAGTCGGCGGTGTCCAGCACGACGTAGACCGACTCCAGGGCGATGTCCGTCGTCGTCCAGGGATCGGCCGCGTGCGCCTTACCGGCGAAAGCCAGGGACGCGAGGCAGCAGAGAATGAAGATGAAGCCAGGGAAGTCTTTCATTGCGGCAACCCAAGTACACCGCACAGGTCCGCACCGTGCAGGTCCGCACCGTACAGGTTCGCGTCGCGTAGGTCCACACCGCGCAGGTCCGCGCCGATCAGGAACGCACCGTACAGGTCCGCGCCGTACAGGTTCGCATCGCGCAGGTCCGCACCGCTCAGGTTCGCGTCGTACAGGTTCGCGTTGCGCAGGTCCGCGGCGCGCAGGTCCGCGCCGATCAGGTTCGCGCCGCGCAGGTCCGCGCCGACTAGGGAATCGATTTCCAAAATCAACGCGCCGGTAATTCGATGTACGATTTGCATTTGTTGCTCCATGTTACGGGCAAGGCGCCCGAGAAAGGCCGGAGCCTTTCCCTCGCGTCCTACGGTTCGAGTGTGAAGGGAAGGGGCTCGTCCAAGTTAGCGCGTTGCCGCACATGCTCGGGAGGCCAGCGGAAAAACTCGGGGAGCGGAGCGTAACGATGGATCTTGAGCGCGTTGTCCCATGCGTGGCGGTCGGTCAGCGGAACGTCGTCGCGCAAGGTCGCGCCGGGAGTCTTGCGAAGCTCGGAAAGCTCGCGCTCGATGGCGCGCTCTTCGGATCGGGAGGGGAGGATTGCCATATTAGCCTCTGGCGATTAGGTTGCGACGCTGTGACCGACACAACAGCATGTCGGCATTGAATACAGCGGCGGTGCCGTCTTGACCCTCGGCGCGGTACTTCGCGCGAAAACCGCGGGCTCTGGCGTACTGGAATGCGAGCGTGCGGCGCTGCTCGTTCAGTCTGACTTGGTTGCGAATGCTCATGGTCACTCCGAGAAGGTGCGCGCCCGATGCAGCGCGTACAGCGCGGCCTCGAGCACTAGGGTTAGGCAAAGGATGGTCATGGTTCGCTTTCGGTTGTCGGGTAAGGCACCCGTGAGAGCCCAGGTGGGCTCGGGCTGGTGTCCTATTCGCCAATGAACGATTTCGGGTTGAACCGCGCGTAGCCGCGGATCGGGGAGTCTCCCTTGACGTAGATATCCACGGTCTTGAAATCGGCGCCGGTAGCACGCAGCGCATGGATGAACCGGGGAGCGTCGCAATCTTCTTCGAGGAATGCACGATCCCCCTTGACGTAAGAACATGCAGAGATTTGCTCGCGAATGCCAAGCTCTTGGAGCATCTTGCGCGGGACATCAAGCCAGCCGTGGCCCGCGTCAGAGTGGAAGGTGAAGGTATGCACGGTGTTTCCTTTCTGCGGTTGGTATGGTGGGATTATCGGCCCGATTGCGTTGCAGCATGAATCGAGCCGACGAACGGTCGTTCCTACCTTTGGTTGTCGTGCAAGGCGCACGCTAGGGGAGCCTGTCACGCTCCCCGGCTTGCGTCCTACTCGCTCGCTTCGTCGGCTGTTGCGCGGACCTTGAGCACAAAGTCAGCTGCTTTCTGCGCTGCGCCCGCGGCCTGTACGATGGCTTTTGAATCCGCCTTCAGAACCGCGATCCACGCGGCTAGGTACTCAGCGTGCTGTAGCTTGCCCTCGATGCCGACGGCTGCACAGAGGAACGCGGAGCCCATTTCGGCTACCAGTTCCTCACGGGCATAGGCGGTATCTCCAAAACGCTTGAATTTCGTATCGCGGTCGCACCGATCCTTTGTCATGGTCCAGTGGGTCAGTTCGTGCAGGGCGGTTGCGTAGAACGCGCTCGGAGTCTTGAATTGCCCGATGGCGGGTAGATGGATCGTATCGCTAGCCGGCCGATAGAATGCGCGGTCGCTCGGCTGTTCGTAGACCTTGGCCTGCTTCATCAGTTCCTCGGCAGCTGCGATGCGCTCGGCTTCGGGAATCTCCTTCGGTGGGCGAGGCACCAGGCAATCGGGAAGGTTATCAACCTGGGTCTGGTGAAACACGGTAAAGGATCGCAGGAGCGGAATCGAGCGGTCCTCATCCGTAGCCTTGTCCTTGAACGTCCAAGGCTTGTAGAAAACGATGCCAGTGCCATGCTCACCCTTGCGGACGTTGCAGCCGATTTCGCTCCACTGCTTGTACGTTGCCCAACCGCCCGGAGCGGGAGCCGAACAGGCTAGGATCAGGACGTTTATGCCGCGGTAGTCCTTGCGGGTGATGGCGTTGTACGGCATGGAGCCGAGTCCGGACTTATCCCAGGGTTTGACCCATGGGACGGTTCCCGCTTCTAGTGCGGCTAGAATCTTGTCCGTGATTTCCTGGTATAGATCGCGTTTCATGGTTACCTTTCATGTTGCGGCAGTTTTGTGCCGGTACATCAGGGTAACGGCAGTTTAACAGACAGCAAAAGCGGCAACAGGATGAACGGTCGGTTTGACCCGACGAGCGGTCGATTTGTTGCGCCAAAACAACAGAAAGTGGTTGCTCACACACACGCGACGCGGAACGAAAAGCAGGCTCCGGAGTCGTACAATACCAACTTCATACCAACTTCATACGTTCGTATTACGAAAGGAATTAGACATGGCAGTTTCTTTCTACAGATTCTTCCCCGGGGACTACGCGCGCGACACGCGTCACTTAAGCATGGTCGAGCATGGTGCGTATCGTTTGATGCTCGATTGCTACTACACAACCGGACCTTTACCGGGCGATCCGGAGCGGGTAGCACGCATGGTTAGCGCTCTCACGGACATGGAGCGCGCAGCAGTCGTTGTTATCCTCGCGGAGTTTTTCACTCTGGCGGATGGGCAATACAGGCAAGCTAGATGCGATGATGAGCTAGCGCATCAAGCCAAGAAAGGGGTCTTGGCCCGAGCCAACATAAACAGACGATGGGATAGCGAACGCAATGCGAACGCTATACGAACGCAATACGAACCAGATACGAACGCTATACGAGAAGGTATACGAACAGGTATACCAAACGTATACCAAAACGATACTATCCAGAACCAGAACCAGAACCAGAAAAAGAAAGCGCGCTGGTTTTGTCCGGACGGGGTAGAACCGGATTCCTGGGAAGATTGGTTGCAGGTTCGCGGCCGCAAGAAAGCAGCATCGACCGAGAACGCATACAAGCGCGTCTGTGCCAAGCTCGAGGAATTCAGGGCAGCGGGGCAGGATGTCAACGCGGTAGTGGCAAAAGCAGCGATGAGTGGATGGTCCGATCTGTATGCGCTACCTGGCAGTGTTGTTTCTACGCAACAACCCAAGCAAACGGTCTACGGGTACGGGCCGGGTCTGCGAGATCCGCTCCTGAAAAAGCTCGACGAGGAAACGATGGCGGAGTATGTTGCGAAAAAGCAACAGACAGAGAATGTCGCAACGTCCTTAGGGGAGGGGGAATGCTGGGCATGAAAATCCAGGCCTTATACGCCGCAACATACGCTCATACGGGCGCGCGATGGTCGATCTGGTAGGCAGAGTCCTTCTTCGCGCCGTCCTGGCGTGGCTAACCGTTTGGTTCTTGTTCTGGCTTGGCTTGGTTGCGCTCGCGTGGTGGCTGAGAGCCGGCCGCGGCCCTCGCTAAGTCGCTATATCCCAGTGATTAAACTGTCGCACCCAAGCTAAGTCTTTGATTCCAAAGGATGTCGTAGTTCTGAAAATGGTCATTTTCAGAAGTTCGCGCTCAACCATGACGCGCGGAACTTCGCGAGCGTGGGATGGTCTGAGCTTGCGCACCCTCCTTTGGCGCGCGCCCTATGCGCGTGGGCGAGGCCGGGTGGGGTCGAGGGGGGTCGTAGGCGTCTTTGTGCATGGTCGGGCCACCCCCTGATCTACTCTAAGCCTTCCGCACACGATTTGCCACACACGCAAATTTTTTGGAGAAAATTTTGGAAAATTCGGAAAAAAGCCTCCCGGTTTCGCAACAGTGGGAAAACCAGTGCTTTAGAAATGCCCGGAACCGGCCCAAATCGGGCGCGGGCTGCACGATCGGTTGGGGGGTAGGGGGTATACCCCAAGGCGGGGGCGCCGGGGCGCCTCAGGGCTGCCTATGCGGTTCCCAAACGATTTCCGGTTTCATTCAGGCTACCAAGCCATGCGATGTGACCTTCCAGAAGCCGGACGAACGTGGCCTGGAGCCCATGCCGACCCCGGAGAGCCCGCCGAACGTGGCGTTGCCTTCCGATGAGAGCCTGCGCGCAGAGTTGGACGCCTACCACCCGCCGGCCGAGCCCTTCTGCTACGCCCATCTGTCGCAAAAAAACAACGGATCGAATGAGGACGGCGATAACGTCCGCGACCTTTGGCTTCGCGCCCGGAAGTGCTCGATCGAGGGGTACACCGTACCGTTGTATAAAAACAACATGTTGCAGGAAAACAACACTCCAGATCTGTTGCAAGAAAACAACACTCTGCGGGAAACTGTTGCGAAATTACAACAGGTTGCGGAGAACAACGCCTGGATAATTAGGGGTATGAAAGCCGAGGTCCTAAGCCTGATGCGGGCGCGCGACGAGGCCCGGAAGGATCACTTCGCGGCCCTCGAGGCTGGCGATGTGCTGCGCCAAAAGCGCAACGACGCAGTGAGCGAGTTGAATGCAGAGCTTGATGGCATATCTCGGCTATCTGCGTGGGTCGCCCGCGCGGTTCGGAGAAATGAGATGATCCAGACAGCCGCTATCGCCGCTATACAGCGGGAGGGGGAGGGGGAGAAATGAGCGCCATCCATGCCTTCGAAGATCCTGACGATCCTCGCAACGGCCCGAAGTTTCACACTGGGCGTAAGTG
>Ga0209415_10013728_pt1 | contig 13322 bp, 12 predicted proteins | sample PeaSoiSIISIP2007_FD_187696 | JGI IMG/M metagenome (GOLD analysis project Ga0209415, IMG submission 187696) | Peat soil microbial communities from Weissenstadt, Germany - SII-SIP-2007 (SPAdes) (version 2) | ecosystem: Environmental > Terrestrial > Soil > Wetlands > Peat | place: Germany... | reverse complement strand
GCCAAGGAAAGGATCGAGAAATGAAGCTGCGCGACACGGTCGTCCTGATCACCCGCCTCTTCCTGGGGATCCTGTTCCTCTACGCCTCCGTCGACAAGATCCGGTATCCGGGTCCCTTCTCCGACACGGCCCTGAACTACCACGTCCTGCCCTACATCCTGGTGAACCTGTTCGCCCTCTGGCTCCCCTTCGTGGAATTCGTCGCGGGTGCGTTCCTGCTCCTGGGGATCTGGAGCAAAGCGGCTTCCGGCCTGATCCTGGCGATGATGGCCATGTTCCTTGTGGCCATCGTCCAAGGCGTCGCGCGCGGCATCGACACCCACTGTGGCTGCTTCACCCAAGGCGGCAAGGGCGACCCGATCTCCGTCTGGACCATCCTGCGCGACACCGGATTCCTGGCGGTCGCGGTGGTCGGTTTCTGGCAGGAACGCCCCAAGGCGACCTGGAAATTGTTCCGGGGGTGACGGGCGAAACCCGCCGCGAACCCGGACCCGTGATCCGTTCGCCATCGTAGGGATGTCGATCCAACGGTCATCGGGAATCCGGCCGAACCCGCCGCGAACCCGGACCGGTGATCCGTTCGCCATCGTAGGGGCGTAAAATTTTACGCCCCTACACCGGTGAACGGTCCGTGTTCTACATCCCCAACGCGGTCAACAATGACGTGATGTCGGTGCTGCCTGGACGCGTGGGAATGTTGCCGGATGCCAATTGGATTTCGGTCTGGCTGGTTCCCTCCACCGAACCCAGTGGCGTGACGAGGTCGAATTTCACGGTTCCGCTGAGGTAGAAGGGAATGGGCGTCCCCGCGATGACCTTGTGGATGATCGAGGAATTGACGGAGGTCAGCGGAACCTGCACGGCGAATTTCAGGTTGGCGATCTGGCCCCCCGGAACCACGAACGGGGCAATGGTCACGGAATCCGGAGTGGCATTGGGATCGTTGATCCGGAACAGGAGGACAGGTTGGATGGCTTGAGTCCCGAACCGGGCCGTATCCTTGTTGCCTGTGTTGTCCCCTTGGACGTAGAACGTGTCTGTCAGATAGTACTCGGCGAGGATCTGCGATGCCGTCAAGCCCCCAAAAGAGACTGGCAAAGCGTATTGTGCGATGGCGGTGGCGACATCCGGCCCGCCAAGGGCTGGTCCGCTCGATGCCGGAGTCGCCGACGAGAACTTGACGTTCACGATGTTCAGTTGCTGCTGGGCGGAATTCAGCGCGTCGCACGAGCTGAGGACCAGCGGGAACACCAGGATGGTCAGGAGCGAGAGCAGGCGGCGCATGGGAAGGCCTCCGGGGTCAGAACATGACGTTGAGGGACAGGCGGGACTGGCCGGAGCGCACGCCTTCGGGCTGGTTCCCGATGAAGCTCACGTCCTTGATGTAGGCGTAGTCCAGGGTCATCAGGTCGGAGAGGAGCACGCCCGCTCCCACGTCCATTTCCTGCCGTTCGCCGCCCGGATCGAAGAGCAGGCCGGTGCGCAGGCTGAGGAGCGAGGCGTAGGTGTACTCCATGCCCATGTTGTACATGGACTGGGCCAGGTTCTCGCGGGCGATGTCGAGCCAGTTGGACCCGGCCGGGGCGTTCCCCTCTCCCCAGGGCTCCGCGACGGCGTAGTAGGCGCCGGTGGCGAAGTCGCGAGCCTGGTTGGTGCCCGCCGTGCGCGAAACCGTCTCGCGGGAATAGTCGGCGGCCACAGTAAGCTTGTGGCTGGCGGTGTGGAAGACGTCGTAGGAGAGGCCCGTGCGCCAGGTCAGGGGGATGGGGTCGGCCTCGTCCTGGCTGATGTAGAAGACGGCCGGACCGATGTTCTGGATCACGGCGCCCCACGAAAGCCCGGGCACCAGCAGGTTCTTGCGCAGCACCGAGAGGTCGAAGGCGTAGCTCACCGCCACCCCGTCGGCCTTCTGGCCGCCGATGGTGATCCCCGAGGCCAATGCCGAATAGATGAACTTCAGGTTGAGCCCGAAGCCCCAATTCAAGTTGAGCCGGGTGCCGTAGGACAGGGCGCCCACCAGTTCGTAGGAACTGAAGGTCTGCACCGGGGAGTTGTCCGTTTCCTGGTAGGTGGTCTGGCCCAGCGAAAGGAAGTTGATGAAACCGCCGAAGGTCCCCCACTCCTCCACCGGGTAGGTGAAGCCGGCATAGGTGTGGTAGAGGTCCTTGAGCTGGAGCGCGGGCAGCAGGGTCTCGTAGAACAGGCCCATCCGGGCGGAGGCGCGGTGCGCCCGCACGATCCCCGCCGGGGTCGCGAACCAGATGTCGGCACCCTGCGCCGACACCAGGCTGGCTTCGTTGGCGGCCAGTCCGTTTCCCGAGTGGTAATGGATCCATTTGCCCTGCGGGGCCCCGTCGACCTTGCCTCCGGCATCCTTCTTCTGGGCCGAGAGCGGGAAGTACTTCCAGACGCCCTTGTCCGTCGCGATCCAGACGTTCCGCTTCTGGTCCACCGACACGGAGCGGATGTCCACGCCTTGGAACGCGAGCTTCTCCCAGAGCTTGCCGGTCCAGTGGGAGACGCCGTTGGGCTGGGCGATCCAAGGATTGCCGTCGGGGTCGATGGCCATCGCGCGGCTGCTGTCGGACAGGAGGCCGTCGGCGGTCGTCCACTGCTTCCAGGTGGAGGCCTGTTCGGTGATCTCCAACCGGGATACGCCACCGGTGTCGGTGCCCACCCAGAGGGTCTTGGACTTCTCGTCCACCGCGAGAGCGGTGATGACCTGGCTCCCCAGGCCGAATTTCTCGCCGAAGCGGCGGAATTCCACGTCGTTTTCGCGCTGCTTGAGGCGCACCAGGCCGCTGTCCGTCCCCACCCAGACGCTCGCGCCGAAGGTGGCGAGGGCGGTGACCCTGTTGGAGGGAAGTCCCGATCCCGAGTCGCGCCAGACCTTCCAGGAGCGACCGTCCCAGCGCAGGAGCCCGTGCACTGTTCCCAGCCAGAGCTTTCCCGTCTCGTCGGAAGCGATGCACAGCACGGAATCGCGCACGGGAACGGAAAACGACGCTTCCAACTCCACCAGATCCTTCTCGTCGGCCTCGCGCATGACGCCGGACATGCGCAGGACGCTGTCCATGACGGCGCGCTGCTCGCCCGTGTCCGTGGGCCAGAGATTGCCGAGCCACCGCCGAACCACCGTGCTGGCCTGCTCGCCCTCTTCCAGCGGAATGACCTGGGTGGTGTGCCAACCCTTCCCGTCGAATCTTTGCAGGGAGGAGCCCGAAGCCACCCAGACCTCGCCGCGCGAGAACAATCCGGTGCGCTTGGTGGTGGCCATCGCCGTCGCGGGTCCCTGGAGCTTGGAGGCCGGCCGGGCGACATCCCACTCGTCGGCGAGGGGACCGAACGCCAACCCCGCCGGGTTCCAGTAGGGGGCGAAGACGTCGTCCGCCAAGCCGACGGAGGTTTCGCCCATGCCCAGTTGCCGGGCGCCCACGGGCATGACAAGGGTCAGGATGGACGACTCCGCCGCTCCCGCCGCCGCCGCGAGAACGAGAAGGAATCCGAGGTGGTGCTTAACGGACAAAGGTCCTCCAATCGGGCACGCTGTAGCGTCCTTCCGCGGTGGGGAGCAAGGGCTTCCAATCCCCGGTCTCCCAGGCGTTGCGCGGTTTGAGCACCGCTTTGCAACCAAGGTGGAAGGGGGGGATCAATTGGGCGTGGGTGCCCAACTGGTCGCGGGTCACGTAGGTCCCCTGCGGGAAATCGCGAAGCGCCTCCGTCTGGTGTGGCGGAACCTCGATCTGGAAAGTCCTCACTTCCTTGATGTCGGCGTCTTCGATCAGCCGCATGTTCAATTCGGTCTGGTCGCGCCAGAGCTGGAGCACGGTCTGGATCTCCGCAGGCGAGAGGCCCAAGGATTGCAGATGGTCCTGGATCTCCTTTTCCGAAGGCTTGGCGGCCAGCAGGGCTTCGCGCGGGCTGCGCCGCAGCCGGTACACGCCGGAGTGGTGGATCTGCGGAGTCGCTTCCTCCTCGGTGTTCCGCTTTTGCAGCGCCACGTAGAGGCCCGCGAGGAAGAGGCTGACCAGGATCAGGACGGCAACGCCGAGGAGGAGCAGGTACATCGCGACCACAATCTACCCTAATTCCGACATTCCCGGCCGCACCGGCCACGAGCGGCTTTCCCTCCGACTCCGGACGTGGTAACTTTCCGGTCTGGCCCATGCACCACTCCACCTTCCATCCATTTTCCCCCGAAGAGGGGGAGCACGCTCCAGGATGGGTGGACCTGCACATGCACTCCACCCTGTCGGACGGCTCCCTGTCGGTGGCCGAAATGCTGGACTTGGCGGCACGCCGGAAGCTCACCGCGATCGCCATCACCGACCACGACAACATCGATTCGTGGACGGAGGGGAAGGATCTGGCCGCCCGGCTGGGGGTCGAACTCATCCCGGGCGTGGAGATCTCCAGCGCCTGGGAAGGTTCGGACATCCACATCCTCGGGTATTTCTTCGACCCCTCCAACCTGGCCCTGAACCAGGTCCTGGAGCGCGCCAAGAGGCGCCGGTTCCTGCGCGCCAAGGCCATGGTGCGAAAGCTCGGCCATCTGGGACTTCCCATCCGGTTCGAGAAGGTCCTTTCCTACGTCCAGGGGGGGACGGTCGGTCGGCCCCACATCGCCAGGGCCCTGCTGGAGGAGGAATACATCCACTCCTTCCAGGAGGCCTTCGAGAAATGGCTCGGCCCCGAATGTCCGGCCTACGTGGAGACCGAATGCCTCACCCCCATGGAAGCCATCGCCCTCATCAACAACGCGGGAGGGGCCGCGGTCATGGCCCATCCCATGGCCACCGACAGGGACGATGTCATCCCCCTCCTGGTGGAGGCCGGACTGAAGGGCATCGAGATCTACACCCACCACCTTCCTTCCGCGGCCCGGCGTAAGTACCAGGACATCGCGCGCCGCCACAACCTGGTCTGGACCGGCGGATCCGACAGCCACGGGGAACGCCCGGGCTGTCCCGGCATCGGTTCCGTCCGCGTCTCCCAAACCGTCGTTGAAAAGCTCCTTGAAGCCCGCGACCGCCACTTCGCCGAAATCTGAGCTTCCGGCCACGCTGGGGCCCTACCACGTCCTGGAACCCATCGGTGCCGGGTTGGGGGGGATGAGCGACCTGTACCTGTGCCACGACCCTTCCCTGGATCGGAAGGTGGTGGTGAAGCTGGTGCCCAAGGGCGTCGGCGACGAGATGCTGAGCCGGTTCCACCGGGAGGCCTGCCTGCTCTCAGGAGTCGCCCATCCCGGCTACGCCCATGTCTACCGATACTGGCTGGTGGACCAGCGTCCCGCCATGGCCATGGAATTCATCGACGGGCTGACCCTGCGCGAGATCCTGGACCTGCGCCGGACCATTCCCCTGGACGTGGCTCTCTCCATCGCCTGGACCGTCGCGGAAGCCCTTCGCCACGCCCACCTGCACGGCATCATCCACCGCGACGTGAAACCGGCGAACATCCTGATCAGCCATGCCGGACAGGTCAAGCTCCTGGATTTCGGGGTGGCGCGCTTCGAGAACCAATCCGACCTCACCATGCCCGGCATGGTGGTGGGCACCACCTCCTACATGAGCGCCGAGCAGGCCAAGGGAGAGGAATTGGACGAGCGCAGCGACCTGTATTCGCTGGCGCTCTGCACCTACGAAAGCCTGAGTGGACGGCACCCTTTCCGCAAAGACCAACCGGAGGCCTCCCTGACGGCCCTGCTCACCAAGACCGCCAAACCATTGTGGAGAATCAGGCCCGGCACTCCGTTTTCCGTCTCCCGTTTGGTTTCCTCCACCCTGAGTCGCGACCGCAGGAAGCGCCCCCGAGACGCCACCGAATTCCTGTCCCGCTTGGACAGGTGTCTGGGACGCGCAGGTCAGGACCGGGAGGCCTATCTGGCCGCCTACATGGCGGCGGTCCGAGCGGGCAGGAATTTCCTTTCTCCCTTGCCGCGCAAGGGCATCGCTCCCTGGTGGTACGTGGCCGCGGGGGCCGTCGCCGGTCTGGCCGCTGGGCTCGCCGCGGCTTGGCGATGAGCGCGAATTGGGTGGACCTGCTGGTGGCCATCCTGGTGGGTGTGCCGCTCGCGACCGGGCTCAAGGACGGGTTGATTTCCGGACTCCTGCGGGGAGCCGGTCTGGTGCTCGCCGCCATCCTCGCCGTCTGGAAGATGCCGGTGCTGGCGCCCCTGTTGGGACGGGGATTGGGGCTTTCCGGCACTTCCGCCCTGCTGGGTGTCTTCGCTCTCGCCCTGGGCGCGGGCTGGCTCCTGGGCATGCTGGCCGCCTGGGGATGGAAGAAGGTTTCCGCGGGCACCGTCGGTTGGGCGGACCGCCTGGCAGGTGGCGCCTTCGGAGCCCTCAAGGGCGCTCTGGTCGCCCTCGGGGTGGTCGCGGGGCTCTCCCTCCTCTTCCCCCGGGCGCGTGCCGCCGCCCAGCAATCCTGGTTGGGGCACCACGCACTTGGGCCGGCCATGGAATGGACCCGGACCTGGGTCCAGGATCGCATCCACCATTGGCGCACCCAGCCTTGAGCGTGGAGCTTTCCATCCGCCTCGGGGAACTCGGTCGTCCCTGGCACATCGCCATCGACCGGACCCGTCTCCGCTGGGCTTCGGCGGCGGCCGTGATCCTGGGCGCTGGATGCCTCACACTGGCCTATCTGGTTCTCTCTTCCGCCAAGATCTACCCCCAGACCCTGTACCAGTCCAGCGTGGCCATCTCCGACGAGGCGGCTCTGGCGAAACTCCACCGCGAAGCCGACCAGATGAGGCCCGAGGTGGCGACCATGGATTCCGTCCGCGATCGGCTCGCCGGGCGGTTCGGGTACCTGGACTCCTCGTTCGAGACGGCACCCGCCATCAAGTCCGACGCTCGGCTCCTGGAGATGCTGTTCCCGGACCGGGAAGGCGACGAGGCCTGGGCCCGTTCCGTGGAAGACATGGGAGAGCACGCCCGGGTTTCCCGGGCGAGCCTGGTCCGTTCCGCGGACCTCGCCACGCGGCGCATGGCCCAACTGGAGCAGACGCCGAGCATCGCCCCCGCCCGAGGCCCGTTCACTTCCGGATTCGGGTGGCGGTTGCACCCGATCCTGGGCACCTACATGATGCACGAGGGACAGGATGTCGCCGGACCCGTGGGGGAGCCGGTCATGGCCACCGCGGCGGGGAGAGTCGTGCAGGCGGAGTACAGTTCCTCCTTCGGCAACTACGTTGTGATAAACCACGGCGGGGGGATCCAGACACTCTACGCCCATCTCAACGCATTCCGGTGCGAAATCGGACAGAGGGTCCGACGCGGAGAGGTGATCGGATTCTTGGGGAGCACGGGCAGATCCACCGGCCCGCACGTCCACTACGAAGTCCATGTCGATGGCAAGCCCGTCGACCCCCTCCCTTGGATCCTACCGACCACCTTGGTTCCCTAGTCTGCCTCCAGGAATCCACGACATGAGTCCCGTACTTCTGAAGAACGAATCCATCGAAGTCCACCTTTCGCCCCTGGGGGCGGAACTGCGCGGCTTGCGGCGCCGGGACACCGGCGTGGAGTACATGTGGTCCGGCGATCCCGCCTTCTGGGGCCGGGTTTCCCCCATTCTCTTTCCCGTGGTGGGGCGGTTGTCCAACGACGCCTACACCTGGCAGGGACGGCGCTATTCTCTCCCCCAGCACGGATTCGCCCGCGACCTGGAATTCGACGTCGTGCACGAAGACGAGCAGGAGGCATCCTTCCTGCTCGGGTCCGCCGGGGCGTTCCTGGACCGGTACCCGCAGCAGTTCCAACTGGCGGTCTCCTACGCCCTGGACGGGAACGCGTTGAAGCTGCGCTACGACGTGTTCAACCCCTCTTCCACCGACGACCTCCTCTTCTCCCTGGGTGCGCATCCCGCCTTCCGCTGGCCCCTGGCCCCGGAGATTCCGGCCGACGCCTACCACCTTTCGTTCGATCGCACCGAGGCCGCCGACCGGCTGGAGATCGGGATCGACGGGCTGCTCACAGGCAAGAAGGTTCCCTTCTTCCGCGATGTGGACCAGCTCAAGCTCCGTCCCGACCTGTTCCGCGCCGGGGCCCTGGTCCTGGAAGGACTCAAGTCGGATTCGATCCGGTTCGGGGCGGACGAAGGACCCGGCGTCCGCCTCACCGCCCCCGGCGCCTCCTGGTGGGGGTTCTGGACCCACCCCGGAGCCGCTTTCCTGTGCCTGGAACCCTGGCACGGAGTGGCCGACAAATTCGGCGCCGATTGGGACCTGCGGGGCAAGCCCGGGATCATCGCCCTCCCTCCCGGAGATTCGTGGAGCTGGAACCTCCGGATCGAGACGCTCTGAATTAATTTTGGTCTCCGCCTCCGGACCTGCACCCGGACCTGCCATCGCTCACCCTTCGAGGAAAGACGTGATGTTCGGACCACATCCCGCGACCGCTTTGGACATCGATCCCCCGGAGTCTCCCCTTTCGAGCTTCCAGAGCATGGAGGTCCTGGGTTCGGTCCCGATCTGGGTGTTGTCCGGGCTTCGGTTGGAGCGCACGGGAGCGCGCATCGTCGCGCCGGGTTGGGCGGTGGGCGTCTACAGGACCGAAGACGACGGCGAGCGCGAGATCGTTCCTCCGCCCAGCGCGCGCAAGCGGAAGTCCCGGAGGCGGTAGCCGGCCCTTGCGCGCTGCGCCGCCAGAAAGCTCAGCGTAGCTTCCACCCCGCAGGCACGACGATTTTAGGCTTTGCCTTGGCGCCCTTGGGGCCGGTCCATCCGATCTTTCCCTTCCACGGATCCCAGTCCAGGCTCCAGGTGCCTTCCGGGGAGATCCACGATTTGGGGAACAGGCGTTCCAACCGGACGGGATCCTCCGAGGGGGGAACCACCGGGAGGTCCGGCCAGTCCGGGGGCTCTCCAACCCGGTCCAACTGCCGCAGGAGCCACGCCTCGGGCGTTTCCGGCGCCGCCACCCAATTTCCCGCCTCGCGGCACCGCTCCAGGCCCAGGAGGACCAATCCCCTGCGGACGCCTTCCAGCACCGACGGTTCCAGGCACCGCAAAACGGCACGTGCCCAGACGTCTCGGTCGCGGGGAAAGCCCTCCTCGCGTCCGATCTCGTCCTTGCCCACTCTCCTGCACCAACGGGCCCAGACCCGATCCCCGTCCCGACGCGCCGCGAGGACCTCCGGCCGACCGATCCCCAACCGCATCGCCTGGGCGGCGGTCAGGCCTTGGGCGGACTCGATCCAGACCTGTTTGCGCCCCTTGGCGTCGGTGCCGCCATGCACGCCCACGGCGAGGGCCAGTTCCGGAGGTGGGCGCAGGGAAAGGGACTGCCGCGAGGGGAGAAGGCCCAGGCCATCCCCCAGGGCGAACTCCTCGCGCCCGGGCGCCCCGCGGCGGCGGCGCAGGGCGCGCGGTTCGAGTTGGTGGAGGCCCCGCGCCAGCGTCTCCGACTGGAACTGGGCAGGCCAACCCTCGGGCGCGATGCCCCATCTCTCCTGGAGCCGTTCCCAAAGGCGCCGCGCCTCCCGCCAGGTGGAGAGGTGGACGCCCGCGGCGCGGACCTCGGATTCGGACAGATCCAGGCAGCGCGCGAGCAACGCGAGGTCGCCCGACCCTTCCGCGATGGAATCCCGCAGATCCATGCGCTCCGGCGAGGCCTTGCCAGGGAACAGGGGGCGCGCGGCGGAAAGGGCCGCCGCGAGCGCGACCCCGTCCCGCAAGGCGGCAGTCGCCCGCAGCCGCAAACAGAATCCGGCGAGGTCGGCCGGCAACGGCAGACCTCCCGCCTCGTGGGCGAGGTCGGTGGGCCGCCCTCCGGCGGGAATCCAGGGATCCGGCTCCCAAAGTCCCAGCCGGGCGAACCGCTCCAGGGCCTCGGTCATGCCGTCCGCGCGGGGTCGGTCCAGCCAGGGCAGGGCCGATGGATCCACTCCGGCCAGAAGCAGCGGCAGAAGCCATTCCTGCGGGTCGTCCACCTGGATGGAGGGACGGGGACGCGCCACCAGCCGGGCGTGCGGCGCCCACAGGCGCACGCAGCGACCGGGGCGCACGCGTCCCGCGCGTCCCGCGCGCTGGTCCGCCGAGGCCTGCGAGATGGGCGCGAGCTCCAGCCGTGGGAAGCCCCCGGCGCGGATGATGCGCCGTTCCAACCCCGAATCCACCACCGCGACCACGTCCGGCACCGTGAGGGCGCTTTCCGACACGTTGGTGGAAAGGACGATCCGCAGCGCGGGGTCGGGCCGCAGGACCTGGGACTGCGCCTCCAGGGACAACCCTCCGTGCAGCGACAGGATCCGACCCGGAACGCGACCTTCCAGCCAAGCGGCGCAGTCTCCGATCTCGGAGAGCCCTGGCAGGAAGGCCAGGACGGTGCCCTCGCTGGGATCCAACAGTCGAAGCGCCCGCTCCAGGCGCAGCGGAAGACCGTCCGGTTCGGGCAGAACCTGTCCGGTGGCCGTCTGGTGCTCCACATCCACCGGATGGGTCCGCCCCTCCCCTTCCAGCACCGTGGCGTCCAGCTCGCGGGCGAGGCCCGCGGCATCGAGGGTCGCGGACAGCAGCACCACGCGGCGCGATTTCCCCGTGAACCGCGCCCAGGCCAGAAGGGCGTCGACATCCGCGCGACGTTCGTGGAACTCGTCCAGGATCCAGGTGGAGAACCCCTCCATCTCCCCCGAACCCGCCATGGCCAACGCCACCCCCGGGGTGCAGAACAGGACTCGGGTGGATCGGGAGCGCACCGATTCATCCCGCACCACCCATCCCGCGAAGGCGCCGGGCGCGGTCCCCGTCTCCTCCGCGATCCGGCAGGCGAGGGCCCGAGCGGCCACCCGTCGGGGCTCCACCACCAGCACCGGGCCGTCGAGTTCGGCCCAAAGCGGCACGCGGGTGCTCTTTCCCGACCCCGTGGGTGCGGAAACCACGAGGGGCCGGGAGCGGTCGCGAGCAGCGAATTCCTGCCGCAGAGCCTCGATGGGAAGGGTTTCCATGGAGAATCAAATGTGATTTGTTTCTTTGGGAGTTCATGCCCTCCGTACTCATGCGTTCCGTTTCCGGGGTCCGAGGCATCGTTGGGGAGGGCCTGACCCCCGAGGTGCTGGTGTCCCACGTCCATTCCTTCGTGCAGTCGGTGGGTCGAGGCCGGATCCTGGTGGGCCGGGACACCCGCGATTCGGGTCCCGCCATCGAGGACCTGGTCTGCGCGACGCTCGCCTTGTCCGGATGCGACGCCGTCCGTCTGGGCATCGCCACCACGCCCACGGTGGAGATGGCGGTCCTGGCCGACGCCCATGCGGTGGGGGGGATCATCCTCACCGCCTCCCACAACCCCGCCGAGTGGAACGCCCTGAAGTTCCTGGACCGGGACGGTCTGTTCCTGGGGCCCGACGAGGTGCGGGAACTGTTCCGCCGGGTGGACGAAGGCGGGACCCATTGGGTGCGCCACTCGGCCATGGGCAGGATCACGACGGGATCGGACGCCGACGAGCTCCATGTCCAGGCCGTGATCGACCTGCCCTTCGTGGACGCGAACTCCATCCGCGCGGGCAATTTCCGGGTGGCCGCCGACTGCGTGAACGGAGCCGCCTACCGCATCGCCCCGCTGCTCCTGGAGCGCCTGGGCTGCCAGGTGGTCCCCGTGCACGTGGAACCGGACGGGCGCTTCCCGCGCGGAGCCGAACCCGTCCCGGAGGCCCTGGGCATCCTGTCCGACGCGGTGGTGCGCGAACAGTGCGACCTGGGATTGGCCTTCGATCCCGACGGCGATCGGCTGGCCCTGGTGGACGAGACCGGCACACCGCTGGGCGAGGAAGCCACCCTGGCCCTGGGCGTGCGGCACGTCCTGTCCAGGACGCCGGGTCCCATCGCCCTGAACCTTTCCACCAGCCGCATGTCGGAGGACCTGGCCATGCGCGCCGGGGTCCGCTGCCTGCGCACCCCGGTGGGCGAGATCCACGTGGCCAAGGCCATGCTGCGCGAAGGCTGCGCGGTGGGCGGAGAGGGGAACGGCGGACTGATCATCCCCTCCCTGCACCCGGGCCGCGACGGGATCCTGGCTTCCGCAGTGGTCCTCTCGTTGATGGCCGCCACCCACCGGAAATTGTCGGAGCTGGCCGCCGAACTGCCGCGCTACGGGATGGTGAAGACCAAGTTCGCCCTGGAAGGCAAGTCGCTGGACGGAGCGATCGCCGCCCTGAAGGACCGGTTCCCGGACGCGGCCCTGGACGAGACCGACGGACTGCGCCTCTCCTGGGCCGATTCGTGGCTGCACGTGCGCGCCTCCAACACCGAGCCCATCCTGCGAGCGATCGCGGAAGCCCCCACCGTCGAACGGGCGCGCGACCTCTGCCGCGCCGCCGAAGAGGTCCTCTGAAATGTGCGGAATCGTCGGATACCTGGGAGACCGCCAGGCGCTCCCGCTCTTGCTGGAAGGTCTCAAGCGCCTGGAGTACCGCGGCTACGACTCGGCCGGGGTGGCCATCCGCCACGGCGACCGTTACCAGATCTGCCGCGAGATCGGCAAGGTGGCCTCGCTGGAAGCGAAGGTGGGACTCGACCCTTCGCGCTACGTGGGAACGGAGGGGATGGCGCACACCCGCTGGGCCACCCACGGCGTGCCCTCCGAGCGCAACGCGCACCCGCACCGCGACGACAAGTCGGGGATCGTGCTGGTGCACAACGGGATCATCGAGAACTACCAGACCCTCAAGAAGGCGCTGGAGGCCAAGGGCCACAGGTTCGGCAGCGAGACCGACACCGAGGTCCTGGCCATGCTGGTGGGCGAGCTGTACGAGGGCGACCTGGAGGCTGCCGTGCAGGCGGCCCTGCGCGAAGTCACGGGGGCCTACGCGATCGTGGTCGCCTGCGAGGGCGAACCCGGAGTGCTGGTGGCCGCGCGCAAGGGCAGTCCGTTGATGGTGGGCGTGGGGCGCGACGAGTACGTGGTGGCCTCCGACCCCTCCGCGATCGTGGCCCACACCCAGCAGGCCTTCGCGCTGGACGACTTCACCGTGTGCCGCATCTCGCGGGAGGGGTACCGCACCTCCAACCTGCACAACGCCCCGGTCACCCCCAAGCTCATGGAACTGGAGATGAGCCTGGAGCAGATCGAGCTGGGGGACTTCCCCCACTTCATGCTCAAGGAGATCTTCGAGCAACCCGATGCCCTGCGCAACACCCTGAGCGGCCGCATCGACCTGGACCGCGGCGAGGTGGTCCTGGGCGGGCTCCAGAGCATCGGGCGGGACCTGGCCCAGGCCAAGCACATCGTGTTCACCGGCCAGGGCACGGCGTGGCACGCGGCGCTGATCGCCGAATACATGATGGAGGCCCTGGCCCGCATCCCCTGCGAGGTCCA
>Ga0209415_10013727_pt1 | contig 13322 bp, 6 predicted proteins | sample PeaSoiSIISIP2007_FD_187696 | JGI IMG/M metagenome (GOLD analysis project Ga0209415, IMG submission 187696) | Peat soil microbial communities from Weissenstadt, Germany - SII-SIP-2007 (SPAdes) (version 2) | ecosystem: Environmental > Terrestrial > Soil > Wetlands > Peat | place: Germany... | reverse complement strand
TCCCGCGGGACTCCCAGCGGCTGGCAGGTCATGACCGGATCATACTTGTTGGTCCACATGTCGAGCTCTTGAACTTTATCCCAGTGCTCCGGCTTGTATATCGGACGACCCATATTGCCGAACCGCGAAGGCGAGTAGAGCTCAAAATCGAACGTCTGATTGTCCTGCCTCGTGCAATCGGCTACCTGGGTCGGACCGCACCGGCGTCCTCCGCCAGTCATGTAGTTTCCAATCCAGTCGGAATAGGAGTAGTTGCCCGACAAGTCAGGATGTCCGCCCACGCGCGCCACGGGCGCGGACTTGTTCACCATAGGTTCGGCCTTAGCCATCACTCCGCTCGGGAGCTGCCCCGTGACCTTGATGGCCGTCTTCACGCTTGCGGGCACGGGCGCAACCACGTACACGTTGCCCGTCTCGGTCTGGTTCGTTGTCAGGTCGCGGACCACAGAGCCATTCCGGCGCTCGGTCATCTTTCCGGCGTAAAGCACCCCGATCTTATTCAGAGGATTGTTCCAGTCTTGATAGTCGCCGTAGGTAAACTCAGTTGTCGTCGAACCCTGCGTGACAACCACGCGTTCGGTCAAATACTTCGCATCCAGAGTGGCTTTCGCGGTCGCCCCCGGAACGCCCGGTATCGGGAACGTCACCACCGGCTTACTACCCTCCCACGACACGGATGTTTGGCCCACCTTCGCGACACCGTCCGCGAAAAGAGTGCCTGGGTTTGCCCCCAACCACAATTTCTCCGTTGTCCCCGCGACCGCGGCCTTGGGTGCGCCCTGGGGACTTGCCCAAAGCCGGACCATCCGCTCCTGCACGGTCTCCGGCATCGGCGTAGCCTTCCCCTTCGCTGAAGCGGGCATTGTTCCAATCTCGGCGCCGGGCGTGTCTTCATTCCAGGCGTACAGTCCGCTGACCACCTCGATGTTCGAGTAGGTCTGTCCATTCGGCCGCGTGCAGGAGTACTGAATCCGCTGACTGAAGGTCTGGCCGTTGAAGGTCTGGTAGTTCGTGCTGGCACGATACTTCGTGAGCGTGCAAGGTTGTCCGTCCACCTGAATCGTGCCTTTGCCTTGATATTCAAGGGAGGCGACCATGTCGCGTTCATCATGGCCCTTCAGCATGCCCATGCCCCACATCCACCTGAAGAGCACGGCCTTCAGGTCTTTGGCGTCGGCCGCGGGTGTGTATGGTTCGGTATTCCCCCCGCGACCACGCTGCCCACTGGCTTTAAACGGCCCGCCGATCGTGAAGACGATTGCGAGCGCGACCCTTGCCCAAATCATCTTTCGTCGATAGGACATGATGGTCCCCCTTTGCCGTTAGTGCTTTCCCGTGACATTCTACACCCAACCGAGTTGCAACGGGGAACGTTTTCCCTGCTACGAGAATTAGAGAACTACAATGATCCAATGCACAGAATGACTCTGTCCGTAATGCTGGTCTTGGTTTTGGATCTCTCTTTGCCGGCGCAAACGGTTCCGAAAGCCCCGGGACCGCCCAACCCGACAACGGAGACGATGCAGGTTCAGACCGATCTGAACCGGTTGATGCGGGGAGTCCTGTATCCGGCGGCAAACGTGGTTTTCTCCGCGCAAAGCGACAATCCAGCGGACGTGAAATTTGTCCCCGGCCAGGATCCCGCGATGGCGACGGATCCCCTGGCAAGCACTTTCGGAGGTTGGCAGGCGGTAGAAAACGCGGCACTGGCTTTAGCTGAGTCCGCCAATCTACTCTTGATCCCGGGACGAAATTGCGCGAATGGCGTGCCCGTTCCGATGAATAATCCGGACTGGGCGAAGTTTGTTCAACAGCTTCGGGACGCCGGAATGAAGGCTTACGCGGCGGCCCAAACCAAGAACCAAGACAAGATGATCGATGCCGCCGATACGCTGTCTGCTTCGTGTGCCAGCTGCCATAAAAAATGGCGCGAAAAACAGAGGCTCGCCGACCGATGCAAATAGCGCCACCCGATTTCTGTCGCGAACCCACCCGCCTCACTCAGCGCGTCTAGCAGCCCGTGGCAGAAGTCGTTCGGCCCAGGCAATGGCAGGTCATAGACCTGCCCCACGACGGCCAGTCAACGATTTGCAGTTCTGTGGGGCAGGTCTATGACCTGCCGGCCACTTCTGCCACGGGCTGCTAGACGAACTGTATTGTCCCTAACCCGTTCAGCTCGCTGGATCCTTGCCGGGCAGAAGCAATCGACGCTGTTTGCGGATTCACTGCGCCACCCATACGATCATCGGCATGGGCTGCCCCGGCGTGAAATTCACATTGGGGACGATCGGCGGAGGTGGGACCACCAGCGGCCCAACCGCTGTTCCGTTGTAGCTGAAGGTCACACCGAGAGCGGCCAACTGGGGGTTGTATTCGGAGGCGCACGGACCGGATGAGGGCAATTGGATATCCACCTGGTAGACGAAGCCGTTGGTCAGAGTTGTGTTCAACACGGGCGCGGAGCACGGGCCGACCGACGCCTGCAATTCCGGTAACTGCGCCGGCGGCGGGGGCCCTGGCGGGCCCGCACCGTCGATGAAGAACGATACCGTGGCGCCGGGCTTCGCCGGATTGGCGCAGAAGTTGACCGAGCCATCCGCATTCATCGCCAGCGGCTGAAATCCATTAACGATGAAGCCTGGCGACTCGCAGGTGACCTCGTTCGAGGCGAGATTCGCGAACAGATTCAAGTTGGACGCGGCCCCTGGGAACTGGCGCTGCATGGCCGCTCCATTTACGGTCACTTCCATTACCGGCGAAGAATTTGGCGGCACGACTACATTGATCTGCGACGAGGAAACATACAGCACTTGGGCCGGTGTGCCGCCGAATGTCACAGTCACGCCGCCCGAGGACCCCAGGTTTACGCCGAACAGCGAAATCGCTTGATTCGCCGCGACCGCGCGGAGGTGTTCCAGGTTGGCTGCATCTACGACGCATGCAATCGCTGGCGTTCCCGCCAAGGGACTGGTGGAGAAATCCACAGCGGCCAGGTATGCGCCCGATGTGAATCCAGTCCCGAGGGTCTGCGGGATGAGCGTTCCGGGCGTGATCGGCACGTCGGGCGCGGGCGTGAATCCGGTGATCCACACGTTGCCGCCGGCCAGCGTAATTCCCACCGCGGTGGGCGCCGAACCGTCGATCCACTGCGCGTCCAGCGCATCGCCGGTGCCGGGATCCAGCTTCATCACATATGCCTCGCTAAAAGCCACGATGTTGTCGGGCCAGCACTGCTGCGGAACCCAGGAGAAGATCTCCGGAGGCGCAACCGGCGTGAGATAAGGGCCTTCCGCCCCGTCGGTAGGGTAATTCGACACGATCCCGCCCACATAAACGGTACCGGATGAGTCCAGCGCCACGCCGCCTCCGCCCACCGGCACGGAAAACAACAAAGAAGAGCCCGTGGGATCGAGCTTGCTCAAGTAGCCGGAATAGTTGTTGGGAGCCGTTACGGTGAGCGGATAGGATGCTTCGAAGAGCGTTCCGGTGACGAACACGTCCCCCGCCGCATCCACGGCCAGCCCTTTGTTGGTCGTGCTGCCTGCGAGGCCTGTTGTGTCATTCAGGCCCGTCGAGTAAATCAGCGCAGAGCCGGTGGGGTCCACCTTGGTGATGTGTTGCAGCCCTCCGTTGGCGCCGAGCTGGCATAAGCCGGTACACGTGTGGCCCTGCACAAATGTAGTCTGATACGCGCCCGGCGTGGTTGGGTAATCGGTTCCCGCACTGCTCCCCGCGAGATAAATATTGCCCGCGCTATCGAACGCGATGGAACTGCCGCCGATGCCGGTCGCGGAAAAAATCATCGTGCCGGCGGTCGGGTCCAATTCCATCAGGAACCAGTTCCCGTTGGAGTCCGCCACGCTGTACGCGCCCCGCGTGGACGGAAAGCCGCTGGCTCTGGAGAGCCCGCTGACCAGAATCTGACCTTGCGGCTTGATCGCGACTCCCATCGCTTCGGATGCCACCGAACCGCCGATAAGCACCGAGAACAACACGCCGCCATCGGGACTCAGCTTGGTGACGAACGATCGATAGTCCGGGACTCCGTTTGAGGTGACGCCGGTGGGCGGGGTTCCCAGCGACCCTCCGCCCACGACTGGAAAGTTCGGGTTGGTGGTGGAACCGGTGACGTAGGCGTTGCCCGCGCTGTCGACCGCGATCGCCGAGACCGTGTCGTTGGCGGCGCTATCCAGGTAGGTCAGGTAGACATACTGGCTGGCTTGGGGATTGAGTTTCGCCACCGCCGCGCCGAGGGTCTGCGATGCCGGGTCGATGACCGCGCTGCCGGCGACGAAGATGTTGGCCTGCGCGTCAGATGTAATCGCGGAGGGCTTGAAGCCGTCCTTGAAATAGGTGGAGACCGCCAGGTTCGCCGGGAAACAGGTTTGAACAAAGGCAGCCGTGAGGAAGGATATTCGAAGCGTGGTCACTGGGGGACCTCCAGAGAAAAGGAGGGACGCGGACTGCTTTTATGTTACCGTATTGTCCCCAACCCGCACTCCTCGTGAATCGAACGCACGGCCTGCTCCAGACCGGCGCGATTCACCACGATGGCAATGGTCAGCTCGCTCGACCCTTGGGCGATGGCGATGATGTTGATGCGGTGGCGGGAAATGGCGGTGAAGATGCGCCCGGCGAGTCCCGGAGTCCCGCGCATGCCTTCGCCGACCACCGCGATCAGGCCCACCTGCGCGTCCACTTGCAGCGGTTTCAGGTAGCCGTGGGCCAGCTCCAGCGCCAGATCCTCTTCCAGGAATTCGGTGGCGCGCTCCAGCTCGCTTTGCCGCACCAGGAAGCAAAAGCTTTGCTGATAGCTGGAGCTGGTAATGGCCAGCAGCTCCACGTTGGCGCGCGCCAAGGCGTCGAGGGAACGGGCCATCACTTTGGTGCCGCTCAAGGCCGCGCTGGCGGGTTCGATCGAGACCAACGCGACGTCGGCCAGGGAAGTGACCGCGTGCGGGCCCTGCACGCAATCGATCGTCGGAAGGATGCGGGTCCCGGGCTTTTCGGGGGCGAAGCTGTTCTTGCTCCAGACCGGGATTTGACGCTCGGCCAGAGGCGCAAGCGTGCGCGGGTGCAGGACTTTGGCGCCGTTATAGGCAAGCTCGGCGGCTTCGGCATAGGTCACGGCTGCGAGCACCTGGGCGTTAGGGACCAGGCGCGGGTCCGCGGTCATGATGCCGTCGACATCGGTCCAGATCCACAGTTCGCGGGCGTCCAACGCGGCGGCGGCGATGGAGGCCGAAAAGTCGGAGCCGCCCCGTCCCAGCGTGGTCGGCCGGCCGTCCAGGGTCGAGCCGTTGAAGCCGGTCATCACCGGCAGAATCTTCTTATCGATCAAAGGGCGCAGGACTTTGGCGGCGCGCTGCCGGGTGGGTTCCATCAGCGGGGAAGCGTTGCCGAAGAGCGCGTCGGTGGCGATGACCTCGGCCGCGTTGACCGCAGTAGCCGGGACGCCCTCGGATTCGAGATACTCGGCCAGAAGGAGAGCGGAGAGGCGCTCGCCCACGGCCAGGGCTTCATCCACTGAGCGCGGAGGGCGCTCGCCCAGCATCATCATGCCCCTGGCGATGCGGGTAAATTCCTGAATCAGGGCCTGGATACCGTCGAGCGCGACTTGCTGCCGTCCTGCCGGAAGCAGCGCGCAACAAGCCTCGATGTGCCGTGAGGAGAGCTGCCGCAGATTGGCGTCGACGTCGGTCTGATCGCCGGCTTCGGCTTTGCGCAGCGTGTCCAACAGGAGGTCGGTGACTTTGGACATCGCGGAGACCACCACCGCGACGGGGCGAAGGGCGTGCTGCTCCGTGGCGAGGCGGGCGGCCACGCGGATGCGGTCGGCGGAGCCCATGCTGGTGCCTCCGAATTTCATGATAAGAAGTCCGTCCATTGTTTCTTAAACCAGTCTCACAGTTTTCATGGACCAATGGCAGGTCGGAGACCTGCCCCACCCTAGTTCGAAATCCGTTTCCGCACCAGCTTGAGGATGGCCTCCTCGACCTGCTCTGGAGAAAGACTGCTGGTGTCCAGATATTCGGCATCCGGGGCTTGCGTGAGCGGGGCCTCGGCGCGGGTGCGATCCCGGCGGTCGCGCGCTTCCAGTTCCTGGGCGACTTGGGCGGTCGCGGCGCCCGTTTCCACGGCGCGGCGGCGGGCGCGCTCCTCCGGGTCGGCGTCGAGGAAGATTTTCACCTGCGCTTCGGGAAACACGACCGTTCCGATATCGCGCCCCTCCATCACGGAGGAGTGCGAGGCCGCGATGCGGCGCTGCTCGGCGCTCATGGCGCGGCGGACGCCCCCATAAGCGGCTATTTTCGAGGCCGCCTCGCCGACGGAGGCCTCCCGGATGGCGGCCGTAACATCTTCGCCGTTCAGCCGGACCAGTCCCCCATCGAACTCGATGCGAGCTTGGCGGACGAGCTGCTCAAGACGGTGAAAATCGTCCAAAGCGATCCCCGTGCGCTGGGCCCACAGCGCCACCGCGCGGTACATCGCGCCGGTGTCGATATAGAGAAAACCCAGCCGCCGGGCCACCGAGCGGGCGACCGTGCTCTTACCGGCCCCGGCCGGGCCGTCGATGGCGATAATGACGCTTTTGGGCATTTTCCTTGGTTCTTGCCGGCGTTGGGTGAGCAGGGCCGATGTTGCCAGTATGGCATGGCCTTGGCCCATTTTTGAGCAAGATAGGCGGATTTGGTGAAGGGTTAGGCTTTGGGGTAACCCGCAGCCGGAAAGTTACGCCAGAAGATTAAGGAGATGCCCTGCCATTGGGCATGTGCATCGAACGATTGACCGCAGTATACTTGACGTGATACCCGTGAAAGCTCTTACACGATCCACGCAGATTCTCATTGCCCTGGCGCTGCTTGCGCTCGCCGGTTGCAGCTACTTCTCGACCACCGACGCGGACTCAGGCGGAGGAGGCGGCGGAGGGAAAAAGGGTAAGGGAAAAGGCGGCGGAGGCGCCAGCGGGCCCCAGCCCGTCGTGGTGGCCACCGCGGTCAGGAGAGACGTTCCCATTGAGGTGCAGGAAGTCGGCACCGTCGAGGCGTACACCACCGTCAGCGTCAAATCCCTGGTCACCGGGGAGATAACCGACATCTTCTTTAAGGAAGGGGATTACGTTCATAAGGGCGACAAGCTGTTTTCGATCGATTCCCGCACGTATGAGGCTCAGCTCAAACAGGCGGAAGCGAATCTCTTGAGGGACAAGGCGTTGCGGGCACAGGCCGAGGCGAATCTGAAACGAGACACGGCCAGCCAGCAGTACGCCCGCGACACCGCGGAGCGTTATCAGGGTCTGCTCAAGGACGGCATCGTCTCCAGGGATCAGACCGAGCAATTGGCCTCCCAGGCGAACGCGTCGGCCCAATCCGTGGATGCGGACCGGGCGGCGATCGATAGCGCCCAGGCGCAGATTGAGGCGGACCAAGCCAATATCAACAACATCAAGGTGCAGTTAAGCTGGTGCGTGCAGCCCGCCACTATCGACGGCCGCACCGGCAACATCGGAGTAAAGAAGGGCAACATCGTATCCGCGAATACGGTGGAGGTGTTGACCATCAATCAGGTCACTCCCATTTATGTGACGTTCTCCGTTCCCGAGGCGAAGCTAAACGACATCCGGAAATACATGGCCGTCGGAAACCTTCGGGTGCTCGCCAAAGCTCAGGATGAAGTCGGACCAGGGGAGACGGGCGCGGTGACGTTTATCGACAACTCCGTCGACACCACCACCGGCACGATCAAGATCAAGGGGACCTTTGAGAATAAGGACCTGAAGCTGTGGCCCGGGCAGTTCCTGAACGTGACGCTGCGGCTGACCACGCAGAACAACGCCATCACGGTTCCGAACGAAGCGGTGCAAAACGGCCAAGACGGGCAATTCATTTACGTGGTCAAGGGCGATCGCACGGTGGAAGCGCGGCCGGTGACCATCGGAGAGAGGATCGACCAGGATCTGGTCATCCAAAAGGGGCTTGAGGCCGGAGAGACCGTGGTGACCCAGGGTCAACTGCGCCTGCAACCGGGCTCGCTAGTGAGCATCGGAGATGGCAGCGGCGGAGGCGGCCGGGGTTCCAAAGGCAAGGGATCCGTGGCTGACGGCGGTCCGGGCGGCAAGAGGGGTTAGAGCGGCAGGGATTGTAGAGTGAACCTCTCGGAGATCTTCATACGGCGTCCTATCGCCACCAGCCTTCTGATGGCGGCCATCGCCTTATTCGGAGTTGTTGCCTACCGCACGCTTCCAGTCAGCGATCTTCCCAGCGTCGATTTTCCCACGCTGAACGTAAACGCCAACCTTCCGGGCGCCGATCCGGCCACCATGGCTTCCTCGGTGGCGACGGTGCTGGAGCGGCAATTCACCACCATCGCGGGTCTGGATTCGATGACCTCCTCGAGCGGCACCGGACAAACCCAGATCACGCTGCAATTCAGTCTCGACCGGGACATCGACAGCGCCGCGGTGGACGTGCAAACGGCTATCGCGGAAGTGACGCCGCTGCTGCCTCCGGGCATGCCCACCCCTCCCTCCTTTAAGAAGAACAATCCCGCCGACCAGCCCATCATGCAGTTGACCGTCACCTCTCCGACGCTGCCGATGAGCCAATTGGACGATTACGCCGAGAACATCATCACGCCGCGGCTGTCGATGATCAACGGCGTATCGCAGGTGCAGGTGGAGGGGCAACAGAAATACGCCGTGCGGGTGCAGGTGGATCCGGACAAGCTGGTTTCGAAGCGCATCGGGCTGAATGAAGTCGACACGGCCATCGCCAACTGGAATCCCAATCTGCCCACCGGCACGCTGTTCGGCCCGCAGCAGACCTATACCGTGACCACCAACGCGGAGTTGAAAAACGCCGCGCAGTTTTCCAACCTGATCGTATCCTGGCGCAACGGCGCCCCGGTGCGTCTGGGCGAGATCGCGGACGTAGTGGACAGCGTGCAGGACACGCGGCGGGCGGCCTGGATGTATAACGCCGACACGCAGGAGCGCTCAATCCAGCTCCAGGTGATGCGCCAGCCGGGCGCCAACACCATCGCCGTCACGGACGCCGTCCGGCAGGTGCTGCCATTGCTGCAAGGGCAGATTCCGCCCTCGGCCAATGTGCGCGTGCGTTTCGACCGGTCGCGCAACATCCGCGCTTCGTTCTCGGACATTCAGCTCACCATGCTGATCACGCTGGTGCTGGTCATCGGAGTGATTTTCGTGTTCCTGCGGAACGCCTCGGCGACCATCATTCCCAGCATGGCGCTGCCGTTCGCGCTGCTGGGGACCTTCGCGGTGATGGCGGTGCTCGGCTACAGCCTGGATCAGTTGTCTCTGATGGCGCTGATTCTCTCCATCGGATTCGTGGTGGACGACGCCATCGTGATGCTGGAAAACATCATGCGTCATATCGAGCACGGCGAGGAGCCGTTCGACGCGGCGCTGAAGGGTTCCAAGGAAATCGGTTTCACCATCATTTCCATGACGGTGTCGCTGGCGGCGGTATTCATTCCGGTGCTGTTCATGGCGGGCATTCTGGGACGCCTGTTCCGCGAGTTCGCGGTGACCATCACCACGGCCATTCTGGTTTCCGGAGTGGTGTCCATCACCTTGACACCCATGCTGTGCAGCCGGTTTCTAAGGGCGCGCGCTCCGGGCACGGAACCAGCCTGGTCGCGGGCCGCGGAATGGTGCTTCCAGAGCACGCTGAAGTTTTACGACTGGAGCTTGCGCGGCGTGCTGCGATGGCGCCCGCTGATGCTGCTGGTGTTCTTCGCGGTGCTGGGACTGACCGGCTACCTGTTTAAGCGCGTGCCCACCGGGTTCATTCCCGACAGCGACCAGGACCAGCTGCAAGTGCAAGTGCAGGCGGCGCAGGGAACCGCGTTTCCGGAGATGGTGAAGAACGAAAGCCGGCTGGCCGACATCATCCGCAAAGATCCCAACGTGGAAGCGTTTCTGGCCAACGTCAACAACGGCAACTACAACCAGATGCAGGTTACGCTGAAGCCGCGCAAGCAGCGTCCGCTTTCCGCGCAGCAACTGGTGGACAAACTGCGGCCGCGGCTGACCAATTTCCCGGGGTTCAAGGTGTTCATGAACCTTCCGCCCGCGATTCGCATCGGCGGACGCCAGAGCAACAGCAGCTACCAGTTCACGCTGCAAGGGCTGGATACGGGCGAGTTGTTCAAATGGGCGCAGGTGATGGAAGACGAGGTGGGTAAGCTGCCCGAGGTTCTGGATGTATCCACCGACCTGCAAATCAAGAACCCGCTAATGACCGTCCGCATCGACCGGGAGCGCGCCGCGCTGTACGGGTTGAACGCCAAGCAGATCGAGAACGCGCTCTACAGCGCCTACGGTCCGGAGCTGACCAGCAACATTTATACGACGGTGAACCAGTACCAAGTGCTGGAGGAGATGAAGCCGAAGTATCAGGAATGGACCGAATACCTGTCCAAGATTTATTTCAAGGCGGGCAACGGGCAACTGGTTCCGCTGGACTCGCTGGCCAAGGTGACTCCCGACGTCGGGCCGCAGAGCATCGCCCATTCCGGAGAGCTTCCTTCGGTGACGGTTTCCTTCAACGTGAAGACCGGCGTGAGTCTGGGCCAGGCGGTGGAGAAAGTCACGGCGCTGGCGGCAAGGGTGCTACCGCAGAACATCACCGCGGGTTTCTCGGGCAACGCGCAGATGTTCCAGACTTCGATGCAGAATCTGACGCTGCTGCTGATTGTGGCCATCGGCGTCGTGTATATCGTACTGGGCGTGCTGTATGAAAGCTACATCCATCCGATCACGATTCTTTCCGGGCTTCCCTCGGCTGGAGTGGGCGCGCTGTTGACGCTGATCCTGTTCAAGAACGAGTTGAACATCTACTCCTTCGTGGGTCTGATCATGCTGGTGGGCATCGTGAAGAAGAACGCCATCATGCAAATCGACTTCGCCCTGGAAGCCGAGCGCAAGCATGGAAAAACACCCTCCGAGGCGATCTATGAAGGCTGCCTGATCCGCTTCCGGCCGATCATGATGACCACCATGGCGGCGCTGCTGGGCGCGGTGCCGCTGGCGCTGGGCTATGGCGCGGGAGGCGAGTCGCGCCGTCCGCTGGGTCTGGTGGTGGTGGGCGGCCTGATATTCTCGCAGTTGATGACGTTGTATCTGACGCCGGTGATGTACACCTATATGGCGAATCTGGTGGGTTGGTTCCGGACGCGCAAGGGTGGCGCTGGACTGGAGCCTGAGTTAGGATTCGGCGACTGATGAATCTTTCCGAGCCATTTATCCAGCGTCCCATCGCCACCAGCTTGCTGATGGCCGCCATCGCTCTGTTTGGAACCGTGGCGTACCGCGCGCTGCCAGTGAGCGATCTGCCCAACGTCGATTTCCCCACGCTCCAGGTGACGGCGAGCCTGCCGGGCGCGAGTCCGGAGACCATGGCGTCGGCGGTGGCAACTCCGCTCGAAAACCAGTTTTCGACTATCGCGGGCTTGATCGCCATGACCTCGGTGAATTCGCTGGGCGCTTCGCAGATCACTCTGGAATTCGACCTGAACCGCAGCCTGGACGGGGCGGCCGTGGATACGCAGGCGGCCATTACGCAGGCCTCCAAACTGCTGCCCAACAACATGCCCACTCCGCCCACCTTCACCAAGGTCAATCCGGCGGACCAGCCCATTATCTTCGTGGCTCTGACCTCGAAGATGGTGCCGCTGTACCGGCTCGACGAATACGCCGAGACGCGGCTGGCGCAGAGAATTTCCACCATCAGCGGCGTCGCGCAGGTGCAGGTGCTGGGCCAGCAGAAATACGCCGTGCACGTGCAAATGGATCCGCACGCGATGGCGTCGCACCAAGTGGGCATCAACGAAGTGGAGACGGCGCTGCAAAACTGGAACGTGAACCTGCCCACCGGCCAGATCACCGGGCCGCAGCGGTCATTCACGCTGCAAGCCAGCGGCCAGTTGATGACGGCCGATGAGTACAAGACGCTGATCGTCGCCTATCGCAACGGCAATCCGGTGCGGCTCAACGAGCTCGGCCTGATCAACGACAGCGTGGAGGACGACAAGACCGCTTCCTGGTATTACGAAGGCGACAAAGAGGGCCAGCGCGCCATCGTGCTGGGCATCCAGCGCCAGCCCGGCACCAACACCATCGAGGTCACCGACAACATCAAGAAGCTGCTGCCGACTTTCAAGGAGGAGCTGCCTCCGTCGGTGGACATGTCGATTCTCTACGACCGATCCGACACCATCCGCGAATCCTATACCGACGTCGAATTCACCATGCTGCTGACGCTGGGTCTGGTGATCACGGTCATCTTCGTGTTCCTGCGCAACGTTTCCGCGACGGTGATTCCCAGCCTGGCCCTGCCGTTCTCGATCGTGGGCACGTTCTCGGTGATGTACCTGCTGCACTACAGCCTGGACAACCTGTCCATGATGGCGCTGATTTTGTCGGTGGGCTTCGTGGTGGACGACGCTATCGTGATGCTGGAAAACATTTTCCGCCACATGGAAATGGGCAAGAAACCGCTGGCGGCGTCGCTGGTGGGCTCGAGCGAAATCGGGTTCACCATCGTGTCGATGACGCTGTCGCTGGCGGCGGTGTTCATTCCGGTGCTGTTCATGGCGGGCATCCTGGGACGCCTGTTCCGCGAATTCGCGGTGACCATCTGCGCGGCCATCCTGATTTCGGGCCTGGTTTCGGTGACGCTCACGCCCATGCTGTGCAGCCGGTTCCTGCGCGCGCCGGAACATAGCCAACGGTCCTGGTTCTATCGCGTCACGGAGCGTTTCTTCGAAGGCATGCTGCACGTCTACGACAGCACGCTCAAAGTAGTGCTGCGCTTCCGCCTGACCACCATGGCCGCCGGACTGGCCGTTCTGGCCGCGACTCTGTACATGTTCATCAACATTCCCAAGGGCTTCATCCCCGATCAGGACACCGATCAGCTGTCGGTGGTCACCGAAGCCGCGCAGGGAACCTCCTTCTACGAGATGTCGGAGTACCAGAAGATGGTCGCCGACATCGTGCGCCAGAATCCTAACGTAGCGGCGCTGATGTCCACCGTGGGAGGTACGGGAGCCTCGACTCTGGGCGGCCCCAATTACGGCGAGATGGTGGTGCGGCTGAAGCCTCGCAACCAGCGCAAAGAGCTGGTCGGTGCGATTATCGACGAGCTACGGCCCCAAGTGGCGAACATCCCGGGCATGAAAGTCTACCTGCAAAATCCGCCGACCATTCAAATCGGCGGGCAGGTGACCAAGAGCTTGTACCAGATCTCGCTGGTTTCGACCGACAAGCCGGCGCTGTACGCCGCCTCCGACGG
>Ga0209415_10013726_pt1 | contig 13325 bp, 13 predicted proteins | sample PeaSoiSIISIP2007_FD_187696 | JGI IMG/M metagenome (GOLD analysis project Ga0209415, IMG submission 187696) | Peat soil microbial communities from Weissenstadt, Germany - SII-SIP-2007 (SPAdes) (version 2) | ecosystem: Environmental > Terrestrial > Soil > Wetlands > Peat | place: Germany... | reverse complement strand
CAATCCTGCGGAGGCGGCACGGATTTATTCGGCTCCGTGAAGGAGTTCATGAGCAGTTTTTCCACTCGGGGAATCGCGATCCTGATTTCTGATTTCTTCGATGAGCAGGGTTGCGAGCGAGCCGTGGAAATGCTGCGTTCCGCCGGGCACGATTTCGTTTTGCTCCAGGTGCACAGCGCCGAGGAACAGCATCCCTCCGCCGCGGGCGAACTGATTCTGGAGGACGCCGAGACGGGAACGCAGCGCACCGTGGAGTGTTCGCCGCAAAGTACGGCGCTGTACGAGCGCAGGTTCCAGGAATTTTCCGCGCGCTTGCGGCGTCTCGCCCTCCGCAACGGCGGAAGATACGCTCGCGCGGTAACCAACATCGCCTACCAGGAATTCGTGCTCCGCAGTCTTCGGAGCGGGCAGGTGCTGGCATGAATTGGCTGGCGCTCAGTCCCGCGGAAATTGCGGCCGTTTGGACCGCGCTCGCCGCCGCTGCGCTGTGGCTTTACCTGCACCACCGGCGCCCGCAGCATCGCAGAGTTTCCACGCTGCGTTTTTGGGCCAGCGTGCAGCCGATTTCGCAGCCGCGCCGGCGCAAGCTTCGTGAGCCCTGGGCATTCCTCGCGCAGATTTTATTTTTGTTACTGCTCGTTCTGGCGCTGGCGAATCCGCGATGGGGTCCAGCGTTCGAGGGCCGCAGCGTTGCCATCGTGCTTGACGCTTCGATCTGGTCGCAGGCGCATCCCGCCGGCGAACCCGCCTGGATCGACCGGGAACGCGCGGAAGCGCTGCGTGTGCTGGATTCGCTGCCCGGCGGAGACCGCGTGCTGCTGCTTCGCGCTGAGGCGGACGCCCCGCCCATTCTCCCCTTCACGACGGACCGGTCGGCGCTGCGGCGCGCCATCCTGAACGCGCAACCTTCGAGCGTCGCCGCCGATCTTCCGCGCGCGCTGGAAGTGGGCCGCGCGGCGCTCGGCGGGACGAGACGCGGCCTGCTTGTTTACGTGGGTCCCGGCCTTGTTGATGCGGGGCAATCGCACAGCCTCGATCAATTTCGCGCGGAAGTGGAATCACCCGACAACAGCGGCGGCCAGCCTCAATTTCTCATGCGCCTCGTGGGAGATTGGGCGTCCGTGCAAAACCGCGGCATCACGCGGCTCTCGTTGCGCCGGGACGCCGCACAGCCGGATCGCTGGCGCCTGCTCACGCAACTCAAAAATTACAGTAACGAAAAATCGGACGTCGTGCTGGCGTTTTCCGTGAACGGCCAGCCGATCGGCCGCCACAAAGTATCGCTTGCGGCGGATGCGCTGGCCAACGCGGAAGACGAATTTACCTGGGACCAGGGCGGAATGCTGCAGGCGGAAATTAGTCCATCCGACGCGCTGCAGGCGGACGACCGGGCCATCGTAAATATCCCCACGTTCCGCACGGTGCGCGTGGCTGTGTTTGCGAGCAGCACTTCTCCATTCGCTGCGGACCTGCTCAGCGTGCTCTCGAGCAACCCGTACGTACAGGCCGCGGTTCTGCCTCCGGAACTCGGCGGCAACGTTTCTCCGGACATCGCGATTTACCAGGGAGTAAATGTCCCCTCGCAGCCTGATTTTAATTCGATCTGGTTTCTCAGCGGCCCGCAGGTTGCCGGATCCCGCGCGCAGCGCGTGACGGGATGGAACCTGCAGCATCCCGCGACGCGCTGGGTCCGCACGCGCGACATCAGCGTGCGCAATCCCGCCACGCTGAAAGTCCAGCCCGGCGACACCGTACTCGCCTACGCCGAGGCAGATCCGCCTGCGCCGCTCATCTTGGCGCGCGAACAAAACGGACACAGAATCCTGATCGTCGGCTTCAATCCGCACGATTCCAATTTTCCGCTGGAGTCCGCGTTTCCGTTGCTGATGGCCGGAAGCGTCGAGTGGATGACGCATTCCGTCGATGAAGTCGCGGACTCGCTTTCCACGGGCGAGATCGATCTTCCCGGTCCGGCAACAAAAATCGTTGCGCCGTCCGGAAAAGAAGTGCCGTTTGCGCGCCAGGGCGCGGACGTTCATCTGCTCGCGTCGGAAACCGGAATGTACCGGATCGTCTCATCCGGCGGCGAAACGACTATTGCCGTAAATCCGCCGGCGCTGCCTGCGCAACGCGTGGAACCTACGGATGCGGAGGCGGCGGGAATCGAAAGAGAGCCGCTTCCGCCACCGTCGTGGGACCTGTGGCGCTGGCTTGTCGTGCTGGCCATCGTGGCGCTGTGGCTGGAATGGTGGCTGTATTACGCGGCGCGGGAGCGGCAGCGCACGGCGGAAGTACTGGAGGCGCCCGGCGACCAGCCGCCGGGAACGGAGACGCGGCTCGATCTGGAACCGGAAGAGCAAACGGAATCCGGGTTCCGCAATCCAAATTTTGTTGGCAGGTGAAAGAGTGACGTTTGAACAACCCATTTTCCTGGCGCTGACCGGATTGCTTCCCGTCCTGTGGGCCTGGATGCGGAAAGCGCCGGGCGCATCGCACACATGTCTCGCGCTGAAATGCGCGGCGTTTACCGCGCTGGTGATCGCGCTGTCCGGGCCCTGGGTGCCCATGCGGGTCGAGAAGCTGGCAGTGACCGTGCTGATGGATACGTCGGCCAGCATGCCGCGCGAATCGCTGCAGCGCGGCGAGGCCATGCTGCGCGACCTGGTGCGCAAAAATTCTGGCGCCGATTTGCGGCTCATCACGTTTGCCGAGCACCCCAAACTTCGCGGCGTACCCGCGCAGGCCGACCAGGTGAGCATTCCGCAGGGCGTCGATCCGAAAGAAGGGATGGCCACGAATCTGGAAGAAGCGCTGCAACTTGCGCTCAGTACTTTCCCGTCGCAGGGCCAGCGGCGGATATTACTGATCAGTGATGGCAACGAGAATCAAGGCCACGCGCTGACCGAAGCGCTGCGCGCGCGCGAAAGCGGCGTAGCCGTGTTCACCGTGCCCGCCGGCGGCACCGCGCCATTGTCCGTTCAGGTGGAGAGCGTCGCGTCTCCGCAAGATGTCTTTTCGGGAGAACGCTTCCCCATGACGCTGCATCTTGACAGCGGCAGCGCGATGAAGGCGCGAATCTGGATGACCTCCGAGGGCCAGGAAATCGCGTCCAAGAGTGCGGATTTGGCGGCGGGCGGCAACGTGGTCGATCTGGAAGCGCGAATCTCGCATAGCGGCGTCAGCCTGTTGGAGGTGCACATTTCAAGCGCCGGCGCCGAGCAGGTCCTCGTGTCGCGCGCGATTACGGTGCGCAGACCGCACGTGCTCTACGTCGCGGGCGGCAACGAAACTTCCGCGCCGCTGCTGGACACTTTGAAGCAGGCCGACGTCGACGTGGAAAAAGTTACGGCTTTCCCCGTGAATCGCCCGGCGCGGGATTGGGACGCGGTCCTGCTGGACAATTATCCCGATCACGATCTCGTCGCGGATGAGGACCTGGCGCTCGAGCGATACGTCTACTCCGGCGGCGGCTTAATTTTTATTGCGGGCGACAGCAACGCCAAGCTCCCCGAAGAACCGAAAACGCCGTTCGAGAAAATGCTCCCGGTGCGCGCCGAGCCGCCGCCGGAAAAACCCACGGCGGTCGTGCTGGTGCTCGATAAATCCGGGAGCATGAGCGGCCCGAAAATCGAAATGGCCCGCGACGCGGCGCGCGCCAGCATCCGCACGCTGCGCCCCATCGATATGATCGGCGTCATTTCGTTTGACGAAACTTTCAACTGGGTCATCCCGATGGGCCCGGCCGGTTCGCTCGAAGATAAGAGCGCCCTCATCGCCCAGATCACCGCCAACGGCGGCACAAAAATTTATCAGGCGGTGGAGGCCGGCTTCGAGGCCATCGTGGATCAAAAGGCCACGCACAAACACATTATCCTGCTCACCGACGGTGTTTCCACTCCCGGCACGCAGGAAGATTTTCCGAAACTCGAGCGGGACGCGCTGGCAAAGCACGTCACAATTTCCACCATTGGCGTCGGCGATTACATCAATCGCGATCTGCTCGACGAACTCGCGCACAAGACCAAAGGCAAATCCCACTTCGTCGAGAATCCAGAGACGATTCCGCAAATCATCAACGCGGAAGTAAAATCCACGGAAGATCTGGCGATTCAGGAACGCCCCGTGCGCGCGGTGCGCGTGCGCCCCGTGGAATTTATCGACGGCATCGATTTCACGAAGGCGCCGCGCCTGCGCGGCTTCGTTCAATCGGAGGCCAAAGACGGCTCTGAAGTGATCCTGCGCGTGGATGAAAAAAAGCCTCTGCTCGTGCGCTGGCGCTACGGCCTGGGCCGCGTGATCGCATTCATGTCTGACGCCAAGAGCCGCTGGGCCGCGCCCTGGGTGCGCTGGGAAGCATTCGGCACATTGTGGCCGCAAATGGTGCGCGACGTTTCGCATCGCGACCGCACCATCCGCGCTGGCGTGCGCCCCGGAAATCAGGAAGGCGAAGCGGTGGTGTTTTACGACGTGCTCGCGAATGCCGACAATCCCGCCGGCGAAACGCTGGATAGCGCGGGCCCGCCGCACATTCTTGTCGAATCGCAGGGAGCCGCGCCGCGCACGCTTCCGCTCGAAGAGACCGCGCCGGGCCATTACGAGGCGCGCATTCCAGCCGATCAGGGCGGGCTCTATCACATCGTTTCGGGCAGCTCTGAGCTGATTCTGCCCGAGGCCGGTTTCTACCGCGAATCGGAAGAGACGAAACCGCAGGCGGTCAACACGGCGCTGCTCGGCGAAATCAGCCGCGTGACGGGCGGCCGCATGCACCCCTCGCTCGATCAATTGTTGAATGACAAGGGCGCCATGGTGCGCGAACGCAAGGCGCTGTGGCCCTACTGGCTCATCCTCGCTCTCCTTCTCAATTTCGTGGAGGTTGCGCTGCGCAAGGGATTCTTCGAGCGGCTCGCGTCCTGGCTGCGCCGGCATTCGCTGCCTCGTTGGCATCGCCAGCCCGCTTAAGTAGGACAGGCTTCAGCCTGTCGCGGTTAGGCCTTCCACGCGCAAAACCAGACAGGCTGAAGCCTGTCCTACTTTCGGCCCACATTTGGTTTGCAAAAATTTGAAAATAAGATCATAAAATGAGGGTTAACAGTTTCCAGTCCGCGACCTCTTCGGGATGAATAGAATTTCTTGTGGAGAGCGGGAAAGGAGCGTCCCATGAAAGCGACCAGGCGCGATTTTTTGGCGACAGCAGCCACTGCCGCTGGAGCAGCGGCGGCAGGCGATCTAGCCGCACACGCGCAAGATCTCGAACACACTCACGCCCATGCCCACCAGGCAGTCCCTTCGGACATGGCCCTGCGAGTGAAGTCGCTCGAATCTCTACTCGTCGAAAAGGGACTCGTGGACAGGGCCGCGCTCGATGCGTTGATCGACACCTACGAGCACAAGGTTGGCCCGCGCAATGGCGCGCAAGTGGTGGCAAGGGCCTGGGTTGATCCCGCCTACAAGCAGCGCCTGTTGACGGACTCCGACAAGGCCATCGCAGAACTTGGTTTCGGCGGACAGCAAGGCGAGCACATGGTGGTGGTCGAAAATACCCCCGCGGTGCACAACATGGTCGTCTGTACGCTGTGCTCCTGTTATCCGTGGCCTGTGCTTGGTCTCCCGCCGGTGTGGTACAAGTCCGCGCCTTATCGTTCGCGCTCGGTGATTGACCCGCGAGGCGTGCTGCGCGAATTTGGGCTTGAGCTTCCCGAGGATGTTGAGGTGCGCGTTTGGGACAGCACTGCGGAGCTGCGTTACCTGGTGCTGCCCGAGCGTCCGTCAGGCACTGAGACGCTAAGTGAGGATGCGCTGGCCGCGCTGGTCACGCGCGACGCGATGATCGGTGTGGCGAAGGTTCCTCCGCTGCGCCAAGGAGGCGCAAAATGAACGGCGTGCACGATATGGGTGGCATGCAAGACATGGGCCCTGTCCAGGAAGAAAAAAACGAGCCGGTATTTCACCATCCCTGGGAAGGACGTGTATTTGCGATGTACCGCGCCACAGGGGCCTGGCGCAAATGGAACATTGACGCCGCGCGTTACTCGAGAGAACTGATTCCCCCGGCCGAATACCTGCGCATGAGCTACTACGAAAAGTGGTATGTGGGGCTGGTGGATCTGCTGACAGCAAGAGGGCTGGTCACGCGCGCGGAGGTCGAGAGCGGAAAGCCTGCGCTCGGATCGAGCAAAGCCACCCCGCCACTCAAGGCGAATCAAATACACGAAACAGAGGCTTTGGGCGCGTCCACAAAACGGAACGTTTCGGTGCTTCCGCGCTTTCAAGACGGCCAGCGCGTTCGCGCTCGCAACATCAATCCCGTGGGCCACACGCGTTTGCCGCGTTATGCGCGCGGGAAACTGGGCACGATCGATCGCGATTATGGCGTTTTTGTGTTCCCGGACACCAACGCCCAATTCCTCGGAGAAAATCCCCAGCATGTCTACGCCGTGCGTTTTTCCGCGCGCGAATTGTGGGGCGAGCAGGCCAAGCCGCAAGATACCGTGTATCTCTCAATGTGGGATGACTACCTTGAGCCAGCATAATTCTGTTCCCGGTCCTGAAAGGCTCGCCGCTCTGCCGCGCCTGCCTCGCGATGAAGGCGGACCGGTATTTGCCGAGCCCTGGGAGGCGCAGGCGTTCGCGCTTGCCGTGAAACTCTCTGAGCAAGGGCATTTCACCTGGAAAGAGTGGGCCGCCGCACTCGCGGAAGAATTAAAGGCCGCCGCCGATCGCGGTGAGCCCGACAACGGCTCGCATTACTACGAGCATTGGCTGGCGACTCTGGAGCGCCTGGTCACAGCTAGGGGCCTGAGCGACCCGGCGGCTCTCGTCGCCCGCAAAGAAGCCTGGGCCGAAGCTTACCGGCATACCCGGCACGGCAAGCCCGTCGAGTTGGCGCCTCGAGCCGACGCGAAGAGGTAGCGCAGGCTTCAGCCTGTGGGTTTTGCGCGTGCGAGATCTAACCCCGCAGGCTGAAGCCTGCGCTACTAAAAGCGCTCTACGAGCTACCGCGAAATCCAACTGGCATGTGCGGAGAACAATCCGTCAACGAAGCCAGTCTGGTAGCAAAGAAATAATCCAAACGCGACGCTCACAAATCCGGAAGCTACCGCGAGACCTCGATTCAATTGAACGAAATGCTGCCGCGAATAGGCGAAAGGGAGCGCAATGGCCGCCGTAATCAGCATCATGCCCGCAACAGTTCCCAAACCAAATATCAGCAGATAGCCGATGGCCCACGATGGACGGCTGATGGTGGTCAGAACCAGGAGAGCCACGGCGGCCGATCCGGCGAGGCCGTGCACGATTCCAACTACCAGCGGACGCAAGATGTGAAACAAGCCCAGTTTTTTCCACCACTGCGGCGTCCATCCCAGGATGGAAAATGAATCCATCAAGATGGGTTCCCCATCTTCATCATGCGCGTGAACCATCCAGCGGCCGAATAGAAAATGGGAATGCGCGCTGGAGCCGAGGCGCCGAATCGTGATCCATTCGATCGCGCGGCGGAGGACGCCCGTAAGGTTCAAGACGCCGAGCAGAATCAGCATGAGGCCGACAGACAATTCCATGCCGAGGCCGACTCGCGGCGGGATCGTCAGCTTGAACAAAATGATGGCCGAGCCAACGACGAGGATCGTGAACGTGTGCCCCAGTCCCCAGAGAGCGCCGATCGAAGTGGCGTGCAGCATCGTGCGTTCGCGGCTGACGATGGTGGTCACGGCCACGACGTGATCGGGATCGGTGGCGTGTCGCATCCCTAGAAAAAAACCAAGCAGCATGATGGTAAATAGCGCGGTCATCGGATTCGCTCAATATTTTCTGTGGTTGAATGGGAGAAGTCCAGCGACCTGTGCGCGGGCCGCATCCCACAGTTTTTTGTTTGCAAACGTCATGTCGGATGCGGAACGCGCGAGAAATCGCGTCACGCAGCCGCCTCGCGAAACGAGAGTGGCTCCGCCGCGAACATTCGGCACGCTTTTCAATTCCTCATTCATCGCAGCTGTAACTTGCGGCCATCGCGAGAATCCGTCCGCAAACAATCCCATGCAAGACATGTAATCGAATTCCTCCATCCATCCCAGCCGATCGGGGCATTTCGTCGCGGGAACAATCCTCGTCCGATTGATATAGGCTGGCCTGCCGCTCGCGTACACTTCCGTTCGCGAATCCATTTCCGTGAAACTCCAGCGTTCTCCATGGGCCACACGGCCGGATGCCATCGAATCCAAAATAATGGCTCGGCTGCCTTGCGCCATTTCAATGCGTAAAGACTGGCGAAGCGCCGAGTCCGCGTGGGGAATGACGTGGTCGGGAAAATATTCGAGCGTGGCTCCTTCGCCCAGGTGAATCACGGTTTCGAGGATCGCGGGTTTTTCCGCAGTTCGATAAATGCGCGTCGCCGAAGGAGTCGTCAGACAAACGTGCGTTCCTGCTTCCTGCGCAATTTCCGTGATGAGGTGATCGCCGCCCAGCACCCCTCCAGTCGGATTCAGGAGCATCAGGTAGGACGCGCCATCTGCTAGCGTAAGCGGCGTCAGCGCCTGCAGCGGCAGCGAGAAGCGCGATTGGGCGAGGATCGTGCCCGCGCCGCTCCGCGCAAAACGCAGCCGAAGGAATCCGTCGCCCGCCGCGGCGGGCTCAGGATTCAAAAAGGAGGGAGTGGCAGATCCATTCGATGAGCGCGTCCACTCCGGAACCGGTTTTGAGATTGGTGAAGACGTAGGGCCTCTCTCCGCGCATGCGCTTGGCATCGCGATCCATCACTGCGAGATCCGCGCCGACGTATGGCGCGAGATCGATCTTGTTGATCACCAGCATTCCGGACGTCATGATTCCCGGCCCGCCCTTGCGCGGAATTTTGTCGCCTTCGGCCACGTCGATCACGTAAAACGTGGCGTCGACGAGTTCCGGGCTGAACGTGGCCGCCAGGTTGTCGCCGCCGCTCTCGATGAACAGGATGTCCAGGTCCGGAAACCGGCGCATGAGCGCGCTCGATGCCTCGAGGTTCACCGATGCGTCCTCGCGGATCGCGGTGTGCGGGCAGCCGCCGGTTTCGACGCCGACGATCCGGTCGGGCGAAAGAACGCCGCGGCGCGTGAGAAATTCCGCGTCTTCGCGGGTATAAATATCATTCGTGATCACGGCGAGGTGATGAGACAATTTCAGGCGCGTGCAGAGCGCCTCGACCAGGGCCGTTTTTCCCGAACCGACGGGACCGCCAACGCCGATCTTGAGCGGTTTGGAAATCACGAGCGGAATAACCTCGCATCCAGCAAAGCGTGACGCATGCTCGCGATTTCGAGTGCGGGAGCAAAAGACCACATATCCGCCTCGTGTTTGTCTTGCGCGTCTTCCGCAAGCGTTGCGATGAGCGGCTTCACGTTCCACACGATGCGCTGGCCGGCAAGCTGGCCGAGCGGCAGGAGCCGCAGCGCCGCGCCAACGAGAGCCGCGCTCGTCGAAAAGAGATACGCGCTAGTCATTTCGAGCGCGTCCCATCCCAGGATTCCACCGATCATCCCGAAAACAATCGGGTGATGGCCGGGCGTGATTTCCTCGGCGACGGCCTTGCCAAACTCTTTGAGCAACGGGTGGCATAGCAAGTGAGTCGCCACTCGCAGCGTCTGGCTACCCATCTGGCGGCTGGCGTCGCGCAATTCGCTCGGCGCTTTCATGGCGTCGAGCATTTCGTCGAGCGCCAGGCAGGATGCGAGGTTTTCATTCGGCGCGGCTCGCCGCGCACAGACGAGCGCGACGGCATCAGTGGGCCCGGCGCAGCCTTCCAAATACGCACGCAGAAAGCCCTCGACGCCCGCTGCGTCGCGGACTTCGCCCGATTGCACGCAGGACTCGAGGCCGAACGAATGCGCGTAGGCTCCCGCGGGGAAGAGTCCATCCGTAAATTGGAGCAGGCTAAGAAATCGATCCATGTTGATGCAATTGTGTGTTTCCGATGGGATCAAAGATTGCTTGCCGCCGTTCCCAGGGCGCGCCCAGCCGTTCCATCAAGCGAACCATCACCTTGTCGTCCGGAACCAGAATTTTGCTTTCCTCGAGCGCCAGCGGAAAATGGCGGTTGCCGACTTCAAATGCAATCTTCACCGCTTCGTTGTAGTCCGATGGAAAAATTTCGAGGACCGGTTCGATGGCGGCTTCGATTTTCAAATACCAATCCGCTCCGACGTACAGGACCGTGCCATGCGCGAGAGTTGTGCCCGTGGGAAGCGCGATACCGATTTTGCGCCCCCGCTCCGTTGTAAATCGCCCGCGCATCCAGCGACGCTGCTCCCAGGCGAGAACAAGTTTGTCTTCTTCTTTTGCGCGCAGATCATCCTGGATTTCCGGAGGATGCAAGCGGTCGATGATGAGCGTGTTGCCCCACATTAGTTTAAAAAAGAAAATAGCGCTGCGCCATGGGCAGGACCTGCGCGGGCTCGCACGTGAGGAGCACGCCGTCCGCGCGCACTTCGTACGTGTCCGGATCGACTTCGATGCGCGGCAGAGCGTCGTTGTTGACCATGTCCCGCTTGGTGAGGCCGCGACAGTGATTCACGGCGACGGTGTTTTTTTTCAGGCCGAGCTTCTCGGGCAGTCCTGCATTTACGGCTGCTCGCGACAAGAATGTCAGTGAAGTAGAGCGCAGCGCGCCTCCGAAGCTGCCGAACATCGGCCGGTATATCACGGGTTGCGGCGTGGGGATCGAAGCGTTGGCGTCGCCCATCGCGGACCAGGCGATCATCCCGCCCTTGACGATCATCTCGGGCTTGACGCCGAAAAACGCGGGCTTCCACAGCACAAGGTCCGCGAGCTTCCCCGTTTCCACCGAGCCGATTTCGTGCGCGATGCCGTGAGCGATCGCGGGATTGATGGTGAACTTCGCGATGTAGCGGCGCACGCGCACATTGTCGCTGCCGGATTTTTCCCCGGGCAGCGGACCGCGCTGGCGTTTCATTTTGTCCGCCGTCTGCCAGGTGCGCGTGATCACTTCGCCGATGCGGCCCATCGCCTGCGAATCCGAGGACATCATGCTGATCGCGCCCAGGTCGTGAAGAACATCTTCGGCGGCAATCGTCTCGGCGCGGATGCGCGATTCCGCGAAGGCCACGTCTTCCGGAATCGAAGGGCTCAAGTGATGGCACACCATAAGCATGTCCAGGTGCTCGTTGAGCGTGTTGACCGTGAACGGCATCGTGGGATTCGTGGAAGAAGGCAGGCAATTCGGCTCGCCGCAAACCTTAATGATGTCAGGCGCGTGGCCGCCGCCCGCGCCTTCGGTGTGGTAGGTGTGAATCGTGCGTCCCTTGAACGCGCGGATCGAATCCTGCACGTAGCCGGCCTCGTTGATCGTGTCCGTGTGAATCGCGACCTGCACGTCGAACTCTTCCGCCACTGAGAGCGCGCGATCGATGGCCGCGGGAGTTGTGCCCCAGTCTTCGTGCAGCTTCAGGCCAATCGCGCCGGCCTCGATTTGCTCGCGCAGCGGCTCGGGTGAGGATGAATTTCCCTTGCCGAGAAATCCCAGATTGACAGGAAAACCGTCGGCGGACTCCAGCATGCGATGCATGTTCCACGCGCCCGGCGTGCATGTCGTGGCGTCGGTGCCCGTGGCTGGTCCAGTGCCGCCGCCGATCAGCGTCGTCAGGCCGCCCGAAAGCGCGGTCTCGACGAGTTGCGGACAAATAAAATGGACGTGAGCGTCTATTCCGCCGGCCGTCACGATTTTTCCTTCGCCGGCGATCACTTCCGTTCCCGCGCCGATGACCATTCCGGATGTTACTCCGCTCATGATGTCAGGATTGCCGGCCTTGCCGATTCCCACAATGCGTCCGTTGTGGATTCCGATGTCGGCTTTATAAATTCCGCCGTGGTCCACAATCACCGCGTTCGTGATGACGAGATCGAGAGCGCCGTCCGCGGAAGTCGCCGTCGAGGATTGGCCCATGCCGTCGCGGATCACTTTGCCGCCGCCGAATTTCGCTTCTTCGCCCGGAGTCGTGAGGTCTTTTTCAATTTCGATGAACAATTCCGTATCGGCCAGTCGCACGCGGTCGCCGGTGGTTGGACCGTAGAGGTCAGCATATTGCCGCCGCGGAATTTTCAGACTCATAAAGGAACCCTCTTAGAAACCATGATCGGCAGCGCGTTTCAGCGCGCCCGACTTGGTCGATTCGTCCGCGAGCCCATTCGTCAGGCCATTGAGGCCGTACACGTGTTTGGAGCCGCCGATTTCAACCAGAACAATTTTCTTTGAGTCGCCGGGTTCAAACCGCACCGCGGTCCCCGCGGGAATATTCAGCCGCATTCCAAATGCGGCCGCGCGATCGAAGCGCAGCGCGCGATTCACCTCAAAGAAATGGAAATGGGAGCCAACCTGGATGGGACGGTCTCCGGTGTTGGCAACTTCCAATTCGATTTCGCGGCGTCCTTCGTTGGCGATCACATCGCCTTCCGCTAGTTCGTATTCGCCGGGAATCATCGGACACCTCTCAGCAATAAATCTAAAAATGGGTTCGACGGCCCCAGTAGCGCAGGCTTCAGCCTGCGGGTTTTGACTTTCGGACGAGCAAAAACCCGCAGGCTGAAGCCTGCGCTACTACTTACCGAATCGGATGATGAACCGTCACCAGTTTTGTGCCGTCGGGAAAAGTTCCTTCCACCTGAACTTCGTCCACCATTTCCGGCACCCCCTCCATCACGTCATTCCGTTTCAAAATCGTTGCGCCAAATTCCATGAGTTCGGAGACCGAGCGGCCATCGCGGATTCCTTCGAGGATGTCCGCGGTAATGAGGGCAACCGCTTCGGGGTAATTTAGACGCAGACCGCGCGCCCGCCGCTTGCGCGCGAGTTCCGCCGCGGTCGCGATCATAAGTTTTTCAATTTCTCGTGGCGTGAGATGCATATGGCGCTGTTTAGCCGCACCGCGGACCCATGCCGCGCCCTTGCGAATGATAGCGAAGCGGCTCGCGATTGACCATGCAAAATCCAAATGCTCTGCATTGGATCGGAGTTTTGTAGGACAGCCACTCTTGGCTGTCCCTGAATGATGCGACGCACATGAAGGCTGTGACGTAATTGTCAGGGACAGCCAAGAGTGTCTGTCCTACATAACCGCGGTGGTGTATGATCCGCCGGAACAAACCCCAACATGCTCCAATACCTCGAGCAGCAAACAAGGCTGACGGGCAATCAACGCCGGATTATTACCGCCGCGGTCTTGGGCGACATGCTCGAGTTCTTCGACTACTTCCTGATCGGATACGTCGTGGCGTTCATTGCCGGGCCGTGGAAGCTCACGTTTGGCGAATCCGCCGTCATTCTGTTGTCTTCGGGTTTC
>Ga0209415_10013724_pt1 | contig 13325 bp, 8 predicted proteins | sample PeaSoiSIISIP2007_FD_187696 | JGI IMG/M metagenome (GOLD analysis project Ga0209415, IMG submission 187696) | Peat soil microbial communities from Weissenstadt, Germany - SII-SIP-2007 (SPAdes) (version 2) | ecosystem: Environmental > Terrestrial > Soil > Wetlands > Peat | place: Germany... | reverse complement strand
TCTTTGCCCACTCAGCGGTCGGGTAGTCCTGCCGCGCCGCTGCCGTTTGCTGAAGCTCAAGAACGTTTCGGTAGTCGCTCGAAATCTCTTGCTCCGCGAGCACAAGGCGGCTTTCCTCGGGGTGGAGCGCGCCTTCAAACCTGGGCGCAGCCACCCCCGCCACCCCCTCAATCCACCCACCATTCGTCAGCCCAACTTGTTCCCACATCTCCGACGGCACGATCGCGGACAGGCTTCGCTCGAGAGCTGTCCGCCGTTGTTGCAGGAAGGTCTTGAAGGCCCCGACACCACTTGGGTTCGCCAAGTCTCCGAATAGCCCCTGCACGTCCCCGAACCTGCCGGGGAACGCGCGAAAAAACGCCGAGAACCCGACGGCAGCGATATGGCGGGTGATGACTCTGGCGTTTCGAAGATTCAGCAACGGCGGACGAATCTGTCCGCTCAACATGCGCGTTGGACGCGCAAAGTGGTACAGGTCGTGCGGTCCCCTTTTGCAGTAGGTGACGACAAACCCGGGGTGCCCACTACGACGCCCCGTGCGGCCGGCGCGCTGGGCGTAATTGAATGACTCCGGCGGCACGTTTCGCAGAAAAACCGTGTCGAGGGTGCCAAGGTCAACGCCAAGCTCGAACGTCGTTGAGCAGCTCAAGACGTGAATCTTGCCGGTCTTGAAGTCCCGCTGGAATTCGCGGGCCTTTTCTTTGTCAAGTTGTGCTGTGTGTTCCTCCACTCGGAGCGAGCCCGGCAGGTCAGTCGCATAGATGGTGCGGTAGTGATTGGGTTCAAGCGAGGTGGCAGGTTTGGGGACGACCCTGCCCGGACACCGATGCCTGGAACAGAGCCCTCCGACGGCAGCCGACTGAATCCGCCCGCAGGTAGCACACTGAAGGACCATATCGCCCGCTGTTGCGCGGAGTCTCCACCAAAGCGGGTTGATGCGGCGCGCATCCCCGACACTGAGGAGCACCTTTTCGTCGGGTGAGTTAGCCTTGTCGTCGCAATTCCGAAGCTCGTCCCAAATCAACCGCAACGCATCAACAGCCTGCTGCACTGACCGGTCTTCCGGAACGCCTTTGGCCTGAAGAAGCTTGGCCAAGAGTCGTGCTCGCTTGCCGTGTGCGCCATCCCACGCCCGGACGTCCCTCGCCCCCCGTGGCGCTCCGGTCCTTACCTTTAACTGCGTGCCCTGGATTTCCAAATCCTCCCACTGAACCGAGACGCCCTCCTGGGTCTTGATTTCCACCGCTCGGTCCTCCCGGAGCGAATTCAGCAGGACGGAGATCAAGTCTCTCGCCTGCTGGTCATCCAGCGACCAAGGCGCACCTCGCACAGAACTCGGCGTGACGAACCAGGGTGGGAGCTGGATACGCCACTGAACCAAGCCGACACCCTCCAGTGATATTCGCGGCTCATCCGTGAGGAATTCGCGGTAGAGCCAAACCCATGCTTGACGCCGGAGATCAAGCTCGCCAGCCGTGGCTGGAAAGACTCCGTGTTGCCTGAAGGCGTCGCGCAAGGCAACCGCCATCTCGACCAGTGAAGCCCCATCCGGCACGTGCGCGCTCAGCTTACGCGCAGCTTGAAGCAGCAAGTTCCTGTTGAGAATGTCTCGGTAGGACTTCTCCAGATACCACGCGAAGAAGGCTGCCTCCTGTCGGCCGTCTGCGAAGGCCAGGATCTTACGCCTGTCTGGCGGGAGGGTTTGAAACAGATGTGTCGCGACGACGGCATGGGGTCCATCGGTGCCGTGAACAACCTCGCGCACCGGGTCAGGTGCTTGGTAGCCGCAGGCCGAGCATTTAGGGATTTGGTCCTCGCGCTCCTGGGCCGCCTTCTGCATTTCGACGACAATGCTCTGGCCATGCCCGCACGTCAGCGGTGTTTCTTGCCTGCGGATCTCCCCGCAACGGACGCAAAGGCAGAAAAGTTGTCCATCGCCGTCACACTCGTCATCCCTGTCGCCGGTCGTTTCGGCTGGCCGAAAGAACGTGGCACCAAATTCAGGATCTCCGGGGTCGCGAATTGCTTCAACAAGGCGGTTGCCGTTCTTCATCACCCGCCCAACCAGATAGTGCTGGCCGCACTCGCGGCACAGTGCAACCTCAAAGGCGGCTCCGCCGTCGACTTGTGCTCTCCGGTCGAGAAGAACTCGCTTCTCCGGGAAGTAGGAGACGAATGCGCCTTCGAGCGATTTCAGAAACAGATGGAATCGCGAGGCGAAGAGAGGCGCGCCGGAAGCCGGTTCCTGTGAGCGCAGGAGTAAACCGAGAAGTTGAGAAAGTGCGGCCGTGCGCCGCTCGGGCGGCGCGTCCTCGAAGACGGCGTTCGCGATTTCTCCCACTTCCTTCGGCCCTTCAAGCGCCAGACGGCGAAGCGCCGTTGCCCGATGATCGTGCTTCAAGAGGTGACCCAGTGCTTTCGCGCCTTCCTGGGGCGCGGTTTGTTCAACGCCCAGCTTGGCCGCCGCCTCTTTGACTGCCTCAACCGGCTTCCTTTCTCCGCCCGCGAGAGCACCTTCAAGGAGTGCGTAATCGTCGGGATATAACTTGGAGGAACCAAGGCCCTTGACGTCCTCGGTTTTCCCAAAGATGACGGCTTGTTCCTCAAACGGCTCACCAAACAGATTCGCTGCAAACTTGGCAACAGCGGGTTTCTCGCCCTCACCGCTCACCAGTGTTGCGCTTGTGGCGATGCAACGGAATGGTTCTGTGCGGCCGCCGTCTCGAAGTCGTTCCTTCAGGCGTCGAAGGAGCATCCCCATTTCGATGCCCTGGGAACCGCGGTACTGGTGCGCTTCGTCAACAACTAGGAACGTCCACCATTTGGCATTCCCGATCCCGTTGTCGAACAGCGGGCTGTCATCGGGACGCAGAAGGAGATATTCCAACATGGAGTAGTTCGTAAGCAGGATGTGCGGCTGCTGCGCGCGCATTTCCGTGCGCAGAACCAGCTCCCCGGGCAGGCGATTGGCCAACGCTTCCTGCGCGTTTCGTCGCTTGTCATGGGCATCCTCCGGTGTCTCCCCGATGTACTGGCCGAACGTAAATCGGAACTTCGCTCCAAACTTTTCCAAGTCGCGACAGACTTCCCCAAGCCTGTCGCGCTGATCGTTCGCCAGCGCGTTCATCGGATAGAGAATGAGCGCCCGCACTCCAGAACCGAGCTCGCCCCGCGCAAATTCCCGGTAGAGATGAAGCAAAATCGGGTATAGGAAGGCTTCCGTCTTGCCGCTGCCAGTGCCGGTAGCGACAACGACATTTCTGCCCGCGAAGATGTGCCGGACGGATTCTTCCTGGTGAAGATAAAGCGGGCGTTCCGACTTCAGCGCTGACAGGAAGCCTTCGTCGACCTTTGGACCGAGCAACGAAGTGAGCAGGATCCTCGGATTTGCGCCGCGTCGAAACACAGGCGTGGCTTCCAAGTACGGACCTTTTCTCACGTGCCCAGCGTCAAGCGCGGCTTGGAACGACGCGCGTAGCGCCGGGTCGCGGAAGTAAAAGGTGGTTTGGAGATACTGCCGATAGCGCGCTTCGATTTGTTGGGAGAGCAATAGGGCGTACATGGCAGTGGTTTTCAAAAAAAATGGAATAGTTCACCCCTGTGTGTCCGGAAGACGTGTTCACCGACTTCTTCTGCTCGAACATTGCAGAATATCGTCGAGCACTTGCTGCACCGGACGGCCGGACACCGCGGTTGCCCAGTGAGTTTCCTGGCGAACGTTACGGGTCTGGCGAGATGCGAAAACGCCGCATTCTGGTTAATGTATCGAACAGCCCTTCCAACGAACCGGGAGTGGGCAGTGACCTGAGTCCATACGTCCCGAGGACATCTAACCAAATCCCCAACCATCACGTAGTCGCTCTCGGTGTGACGGCGATACCAAGCGCCGCACCGGTAAAACGCCGGCAGGTTGTAGTCTTGCTCCCCGATCTGCTCGTATGGCACCTCCTGGATAAAATCCGACTCGTGTGCGGCTGCATGCTTCCGGGCTTCAGCGTCGGTGCCGAACCGTTTGGCACAGAAGCGGCACTCGTGATCGACTTTGACCCGCAGGGCAGCGCCGCACGAGTCCTGCCCGTTCTGCGAAATCCAGATGCTAAAGGCCCAGGCCCCGACCGTGTCAAGCTGCCCCGAACCCGCGAACTCCCCGAGGCGGACGGAGACCTCCCGTTGCCCCGCTCTGGCCCGGAAGATGCGTGCGGTTTGGCGGGTGAATCCAGCCAGCAATTCGCGAAGTGAGTTTGTGCATGGCAGACGGATGCGAAGGACCTTATCCGAGGCGGCCGCGAAATCGGCGCGTGTGGCCACGACAGGCTTGTCTGTCCAATCGATGTTGCCTGGCTGCGGCCTCTCGCTGCCAAGTGACCAACGAACTCTGTCAACGCGAGTGATGCACCCTAAGTGTGCCTCGCCGGACCGAACGATCTGCCAGTCCACTTGTTCGCAACTGGGCGGAATAGTGAAAACCGTCCCGGCGTTCCATGCGCGGGCTTCGAGCCTTTGTCCGCCAGAGAAGGCCTCAATGGTCGTGCCGCTGTCATGCTCAAATTCGAGCCGAGCCTCCCCGTGACCGCCGGCACCAGGCAGAACTGGGGCTCCAGAAGTGTTGATCCCCCGTAGGGTGCTCGCGAATGCGAAGTGGTCGCTGTCCATCAAGAGCCCGTTCGCGTCGTAGAGCCGCGCAAAGAACCATCCCCCCCAGTTCCCGGCAAGGTGTCCCGAGAGCCGGACCTCGCTATCTGTTGGGTTCGGTTTGAAGCCCTCCTCCCATTTCTTCCGTCCTTTGCCTGCAACGCCCAGAACAATCTCGTCAACCTGCGACCAAGATCCGGGGTCCGGCATACGTAGGGCGGGCGGCGAACCGAGAAAAAGCTGGGCTTCACACTCGCTGAAAACGGCTGGAGCACGCCTCCCTTCCAGCGTGAACAAGCGGGCGCTGAAATGGACCGCCACAGACTTGCGCTGGAGGTTCTTGAATTCCAGTCTCGGATGCGCATCCTTGTCGGCGTGAAAGGAGTAACCGACGTAGCCGTCAACTGCGGCGTTGCGCTTTGGCGAGAGTTGAATGCCCGATGTTCTCGGCGTCTCCCAGCCCGCGGGGCAAATGACCAAGTACTCGCCGCGACTCGCCACGCGCACCAAACGGCCCTCTTCCGCCGCACTGTCTTCCAAAAGCTTGAACAGCAGGCACTCGTCAGGGCCAATTTCCCATTGCCAGCTTTGGCCTGCATTCCGGATTTCCGTTGCTTTGACGCTTCCGCTGAGCCGATCTAGTTGCCAGCGGTTGTCATCAGGGCCGGTTGGCTGCAAAGGCTGACCATCGTGAGAGACTTGGACGTCCGCAGCCCGCGGGCAGCCTTGCGGCAACTCGACGGCGATTCGCCACATTCGGTCGATGCCCTTGAAACAGACGAGCCGCAGGTTAGGACCAGAGCGCATGTGCTTGCCTCCTGCGAGGCGCCTTCGGTCTTCCCCTGCTTCCACTGGGCCGCCGCCTCGGCGCTCTGGTGGGGGCACTCTCGCCCTTTGCCCCTTCGCGCGCTCGTGGTTCTCCGCGCTCTCCAGGGCGGGCCCTGTTGATACTGGGGCAGGCCCGGGGGCGCCCACCAGAGCGACTGGCTCGACCGCCTGCGTCGTGGCCACGCACACCTTCGCCGGAAGCCCTTTTATTTCGTTCCCATTCGCAGCGGCCTGGGCGGGTTGAGATGGATCTGCCGTCCCACATGGTAGCGCGGTCGCTACGACGTCCCGTCCGGCTTCGGGTGCCGGCTCGTGCTCTTCCGCCGCGTCGGCTAGCGTCCTTGGCGCACCTGCCTCACATCCACTGGCAGGTTCGGTCTCAGGCGACGCCTGCCCGGCAAGGGCGATTCCCGAGCCTTTGCTGCGATCAGCCGACGTCGCTGTCAGCCCGCTGGCTGCGCCAGCAGATTCCCGAGCCTCGAGCGGCGAGCCCGCCTGCTCTGGCCCGCAGGTCGCCGGTGCATCTTCAAGAGTCGGTTTCATCCGGCTCGGGACAGGTTGATCTACTGCCAAACCAGCCGTGGGTGAGTGATTAGGAAACTCTGTTCTCGATCCCGACGTCGGCCGGGCTTGTTGGTTTGGAGAAACTACGCCTCCCGGTTGTTGCGCGGCGGAAAGGGGTTCGGCACTGCAGCCGCCCACCTGGGGCCCTGCCGGGGGCAGCTCTACGGCAGCTGTGCCTACCTTGTCGTTCATGGGATGGGTATCCGTCTCATCCAGTGCTGCTGCGGATGCGACCACGGCGGCGCCCTCTTTCGCTGTTGGCGAAGGGTTGTCTGCTGCCGGCGGCAGTCCATGGGGCTGCACCTCCTTCTCCCGCTTCGTCCTGAGCGGGGGACGCGACCAGGCGCCCGCCGCCACGGCGACAGTCGCTAGGACGAGCCTCAGCATCCAGCCTTTGATGAAACAGAACAGGCGCATAAGCGCGTGGAATATCATCGGATATTACGCCGCACAGGGGTTTTGGCAATCACAAAACCTGGGCTCAGGTCGGGACGCACTAACGGCCCAACGAATACCTCGGCACCCGGATGGTACCGTAGCCGCGGTAGCTGAGGTTGTCGGTCACGGTGGAGTTGGGGGCGGTGCGGACGTGAGGCCAGACGTACGTGCCGGTGCCGCGAGAATAGCCGCGCACGTTTACGGACGGGTAGGCGGCGTAGGGGTTTCGATAGACATAACCGGGGTCCGCCCTCACCCCGGCCCTCTCCCCCAGGAGAGGGTGAGCGGCGTAGGGGTTTCGATAGACGTAGCCGGAGTTGTAACCGCGACTGGAGGTCCGGCCCACGGAGCCGGAGCTGGGGCGGGAAGACGGTGCCACGTAAGTGCCGTTGCTGCGAAAGTAGCCTTTGACCTCCCCGGCCTGGGCAGCCAGGGTGGTGGCTAGCATCATTGCGGCGAGGACGATGGTTTTGAGAGCTTTCATAGTTTTCGGTTTGTTTTCGGAGGCCGTTCTTCCGAACTGGCGGCACCCGCCGGCGTTTCGGGTTTGTTCGCTGGAACAGCCCTCATCCTCTTCATCGCAAACGGCGGGGGGCGTATTACAACGGATTTGTGGATTTTTGGATTGATGGATTGGTGGAGGACGGGGCGCGGTGCTGGCAATTGGCTTGCAACGGCGCGCCGCCGGGGGCATAGTGCGGGGCATCGACGTGAAGCAGGAAACGAGCAGGCGCCGGATCGAGCTGGGACGGCACATTGTGGCCGACCCGGGCATTTGCGGCGGCCAACCGACGTTCAAGGGCACGCGGATTATGGTGTGGATCGTCCTGGAGCAGCTTGATCGCGGCCTGACCTGGGATGAGATCGTTCGTGAGTGGTCGGGCAAGGTTTCCAAGGCGGCTATCGCGGAGGCCATTGCCATCGCTAACAGCGTGGTGAAACACGAGCCCTTTAAGGGATTCAATGTTGGTGCTCGACGAAAATCTGCCCGCCATCCAGCGGCAATTGCTGCGTGATTGGCGCATTAGGTTTCGCGTCGTGGGCGTCGACGTGGCTATTGCGGGGACCAGGGACGAGAACCTGATTCCCGGTTCTCCACAGTCGGTGTCATGGCCGCCTAGATGAATGCTCCCGATCTGCAACGGCTTCAGCGGGGCGACCGCGAGGCCTGGGTTGATGCCTTCCACTGGCTCTGGCCCGCCGCCTCCGGGGCGGCTCGCGTCACCCTTGAGGCCCGTCTCCCGAGCGAGGTGGAGGACGTGGCCATTGCGGCAGTAGAGGAGTTGGTGGAGAAAGTGCCGGCCCTGGCCTCGATTGACGAGTTTAGACCCCTGGTCGCAAGCATTGCCCACAACAAGGCCGTGAGCCGGCTGCGGCAGCATTTCGCCGCCAAACGCGGGAGCGGACGGGTGGAGAGCCCGGGGGACCAGCCCGAGGATGGCGGTGAGTTTCCTGAGGCGGTTGCGGAGGATTCTCCGGTGGCGGCGTTAGAGCAGAAAGAGTTGGCCGAGCGGCTGGGGCGACTCTTGGCGGAGTTGACCTCGCCGCAAGGCGAGGTGCTGGCGGATTACTTCCTTCGGGGGTTGAGTTATGAGGAAATCGCGACGGAGCGTGGGGTTGCGAAGGGTTCGGTGGGGGTCTATTTGAAACGCGGCCTAGCGGCCATGCGGCGGATCTGGGGGCGAGGAGGAAAAGACGTGTAAGAAATGCGCCCGGTTTTGCGATGCACATAGTGAACGACCATGAATGATCAGGAATTCTTCGATTTGGCCTTGAAGGTCATCGGGCGCCGGGCGAGCGATGCCGAGCGCGAGCAGTTGGAGGCTTTGCTCGCCAGCCGGCCGGAGTTCAAGACCCAATTCGAGGGAATCCGAGACGACGCCCGCCTGGCCAAGAAGGTCTTGCCGTTGATGGAAGCAGCGGGGTCCTCGTCCGGTGAGTTTCCGGCGTACGCGCGCGAGCGGCTGCTGACCAAGGTGCGCCAGACGCTCGGTCAAACGCAGCCGGCCCGGGCGAGGCGGGGCTGGAATTGGCGATGGGCATTGGGTTTCGCGGTTGGCGCTGCGGCAGTGGTTCTCTTGCTGCTACCCATGCTGACGCGCCCTGCCGAGCCGATCATCCAGGTGGCGATGCTGGACACCGCTGGCCCTGTTCGGGGTGAGGACAGCGAGCTCGACACCCTGAAGGCGCAGTGGAAGCACTCGGAGGTCAGGACGTTCGACAAGGCAGGCCAGGTCGACGCCTGGAGAACCGATTGGCCGAGCGGCGCGAAGATGGTGGCGAAGGTGATCTACAACCGTGCCGCCGGGGAGGTGCGCGTGATTCTTTACGGGCCCAGCAAGCCCATGGAAAAGGCGTTTCCGGTTGGGCAGGATTTGGCGGCCACCCTGCGGCAAGCGGCTGATTTTATCCGGGAGCAGACGGGCAAGTAAGAGTTGGCGCCTGTGGCTTGCGGCTAAGAACATCGCAATCAGTGCTGGCTCGAGCCCTCACCCCGGCTGTGCCGCTCCCAAGGGAGCTTGTGGGGCGTGAGAGGACGGCGGGGCTATAAATATGGCGCTCCGCTGGAGCTTGAGAAGGGCGTGGGAGCGGGAGGGTTGCTGCCGGCTGCCGCCTGCGCTGAAGCTACGGCGGCCGGGGAAACCGGCGCTCCGAGACGTAGGAGGGGGGAAATAGCAGGGGGGCGCGGGATGGCGAATGGCGCAGGGCAGGGGGCAGCCAAATCCGAAGGCCGACCCGTCCTCCGTAGCAGGACTACTGCGGAGGGTGGAAGGCCCGAAATCCGAAGGAAGGCGGGAGATGGCAAATGGCAGGAGGCAGAAGGCAGAAACGGGCGGGTGTGTCGCCGCTTCGCTCTGCTCGCCGCGCTGTCGCGCCGTCGCACCGGGCCGGCGCACTGCAAAGGCCCGCCTACCCGCCCCGCCCTCACCCCGGCCCTCTCCCCTCCACCCTCCGCAGTACTGCTACGGAGGACGGGCAGGAGAGGGAGATCTGCCGGCGCTCTCCGAAGGCCCCACTACCCACCCCACAGCGAGTAAGGCATGCGCGTATCATCGTCGCCGTAGCGCGGGAAGGCCTTAAGCGAGAGGGTGAAGGCCACGCTAACGTCTTGAGGGCCGATCGGGTTTTCCCGGACATGGAACGTGAGGGCGGCGGTCCAGCTCCGGAGGTCGCGGAAGATCGTGTAGGACTGTTCCTGCAACCGGCCGATGCGGGCGTCGTAATAATGCTGGGTGCGAAGGCCCCAGTCTTCGTTGAGCCGAAAGTAGAACGTGCTCATCACCGCCGCGTTGCCCTCGCCCAGGCCGGTCCGGGAAGGCAGGTCGTCGGTGTGGAGGTAGAAATGCCCCAGGCTCCAGCTCCATACGTCGTTGGGCGCCAGAGTCAAGGTCGTCAGCGACATCCGCCATACGCCGTCATTGACATCGAAGCGGGTCTTGGATTCGAGCGTGAGCCAGGAACGGGGCTTGAAGGCGAGGTCCGAATAGACATCCGAGAAACGGGTCAGGTTCGTGTCGCCCAGTGACTGGTGCAGGCGCCAGTCCGTATAGAGCTGCCATTTCAGAAGGTCGGTGACCGTGCCGTTGCGTTTGGTTTGCAGTTTGTTGCCCAGACCCAGGCGCAGCGTGTCCTGGGCCTCGATCTGATCGAGGTTGTTGAAGTCCGGGAACTCCATCGGCAGGAGCTCGAGGCTGGGCAGGTCCGAGTCGAACTGGGGCAATTGGTTCGGCAGGACGGTCGGCCTGGGCACAAACACGTAGTCCACCGAGGGCTCGAGTATGTGGCGCAAGCCATCGATGTCCAGCAGATCGTTGCGGAGGCCCGGCCACACGCGCGAGGCCTTGAAGGAGACCTCCGCGCCCGTGTCGAAGACCCCGCGCGATTCGTCCCGCCACCGCGCTCCGGGACCGGAGGACTCGCTATAGTAAGTAAAGCGTCCGCCGACGCGCGGAGTTAGATTGAGCCAGCCAAAGAAGGTTTCGGGCAACAGCACTTTTTGGTAGGTGTCCCCCCGCGCGGCGGAGTAATCGACGCCCGTGGGCATCGAATTGGTTTCGGCGAAGAGATGCCGGTAATAACCGAGCGAGCTTTCGCTTTCATAGTAAAACGGAGAGCCGCCCAATTCCTGGCGGTAGCCCGTCAGCCGCGCGTCCGGCAGACGTTCGACGGTTTCGAGAAAATTATTGAGGCGCGGTTGGGCGTAGGTGTCGAGGCTGAAGTTGTTCCAGTATTTGTTGACGTCGAAGTAGGTGTTGGGCTGGGGATCAAGCCGGTATTCACCCTCGAAAAACTCGCGGACGATGTTCGTATCCCCCTGGTAACGGACGACGGATTTGACGGCCAGATTCGGGGCGGGGTTGGCCTGGTAGGAGAAATCGACTCGCTCGCGGTTGTTGGGGATCGGGGAATTGGGCAGGATGTCCGTCGTGGGCGCGCGGTCGTAGAGGAAAAAGTACTTCAGCGAGCCGTCGCCCCAGGGACCGAGATGGAAATTGAAGTCCGGCCCGGCGCCGACGCCGCGCCGTTCGTAACCATTGAAGTGCATCTGGCCATCCAGGTCCGGCCCCAGGAACCAGGAGTAGGTGCCCAGGAAGTACGGCCCGAAAGAGCTGCGGAAGCCCGGCACGAAGCTGAGGTGGTTGGATTTGGATTCCTTGCCGAGGCCATGCGAGTAATAAGGGAAATAGAATACCGGGATGCCCTCGACGTAAAGGATGGCGTTTTTGGCCTTGATTCGCTTGCCGGGGATGATCTCGACAGATTTGGCCCGGATCTTGACCCCCGGCTGCCTCACATCATCCGCCGTGATGATGGTATTGGTGGCGACATAGACCTGGTTGGTGGGGTCAAAACGCACACCCTGGCCCGCGGCGAACATCGGCGGCTGCCCGGTGCGGAACTGCTCGGCATCGATGCGGCGCGTGAAGAAGTTGTAGCGCACGTGTTCGCTCACCCAGATTTGTTCCTCGCGCTGGATGCGCACCCGGCCGTCGGCCGTCACGTCCCCCGTATTCTCATCCACGCCCACCGAGTCCGCCGTCAGCACCGCGTTGCCGTAGCGGACGATGACCCCGTTGGTGCCGACCCACAGCCCGTGTTCGTAATCCCATTCGACATATCCCTGCTCCGTAAGGGGGTTGATGCGAATCCCTTCCTCCACCGGCTGTCCGTGCAGGGCGCCCGGCAGCACGACAAAAAACAAACCGAGTATCAGGATTTGGCCCAGTCGCGTCATTCGGCGCGGAGACTTAACCAAAACCGGCGCCCACTGCCAAGCGGGAATTGCGTGCCCGGGTAATGGGTCATGATGGTGGGATTTGGATGGTCTTACCACGGATGGACACGGATAAACACGGATTTAGGCCTGGTCCGTGTTTATCCGTGTCCATCCGTGGTTGGAACTCCCACCGCCACTGAGGCCTGGCGTGCCCGGGGGTCCACCGCTTCCTAGCCCTTGGCGGCCGTGGCGCCCTTTTTCCAGGTGCGCTTGGGTGCTTTGAGAATCAAGCCCTGCTTGATGGCCTTGGCGGTCACGCGCACGTAACGGACCTCGCCGTCCACGACCGCCTTCACGCGCTGAAGATTCGGCAGGAAACGCCGCTTGGTAATGGCCGTGATATGGGTGCCGATGCCGCCGCTCTTCTTGGCCTTGCCACTCCGCCAAATAATGCTGCCCTTAATCGGGCCCTTGCCTGTCAATTCGCAGATTCTCGCCATAAAAGTCGTGTTCGCAAATCAAAGAGGCCAGACACTAGCACCTCCCGCGTTTAACGCAAGCACCTTCTCGACGCCTGAGACACTTGGGCAGGGCGCTTGACATCCCGACGAGTCGGGACTGGAGCGTGCCGGCAGAGCGAAGCGTCCCGACAGGTCGGGATTTCGACCGCCCGGGACATCCGGGAGCGTCAGCCGCGGCCCGAGCCAAAGCGGTGTCGCGCTTCGCTTGCCACCGCACTCCAAAGTGCCGTGCCCGAGACGGTTCGACAGACTTTGTCACTGGCCCTGGACACTTGAGTTGGCAACCCGCCGTGGGCGATGTTATGCTGGAGGCCCAAAGTCATGGCTACGATAAAGCCCTTTGCCGCCCTGCGGCCGAAAGCGGAATTGGCGGCGCGCCTCTGTGAGCTGCCTTACGACGTCTTCTCGTCAGAGGAAGCGCGCCAGGCTGCCGCCGGCAACCCCTGGAGCTTCTTGCATGTCAGCAAGCCGGAAATCGACCTCCCGCCCTCGACCGATCCCTGCGCGCCGGAGGTCTATGCCAAAGGGAAAGAGAATTTCGAGCGGCTCATCGCCCAGGGCGCCCTCCGCCGCGACCCCGGACCGCGCTTCTATCTTTACCGCCAGGTCATGGGCCGGCACAGCCAGGTCGGTTTGGTCGCAGGGGCCAGTTGCCAGGAGTACCTCAGCGGCGTAATCAAGAAGCACGAACTGACCCGCCCTGACAAGGAGGATGACCGGCTGCGGCATATCGAGACCCTCGAATCCCAAACCGGGCCCGTGTTCCTGGTCTATCGCGCCTCCCCGGAGATCGACCGACTCGTGGCGAGCAACACCGCCGACGCGCCGGCGATCGACTTCACGGCTCCGGACGGCGTCCGCCACAGCGCCTGGACGATAGCGGAGGCCTCGCCCATCCGCGCCCTCGAAGCCGCCTTTGCTCAAATCCCGAGTCTCTATATTGCCGACGGCCACCACCGCGGTGCCGCCGCTGCCCGGCTCTATCAAAGCCGCCAGGCTCAGCGCTCCACCTTGCCGGCGGCCCAGGGCCGATCCAAGAAAGGGGCGGGGGATCCCGATTCGGAATCGGGACTTCCTTCCGGCCCGCGGGAGCAAGAAGCGGGGACGAAGCCGTCCCCGCCCCT
>Ga0209415_10013723_pt1 | contig 13325 bp, 8 predicted proteins | sample PeaSoiSIISIP2007_FD_187696 | JGI IMG/M metagenome (GOLD analysis project Ga0209415, IMG submission 187696) | Peat soil microbial communities from Weissenstadt, Germany - SII-SIP-2007 (SPAdes) (version 2) | ecosystem: Environmental > Terrestrial > Soil > Wetlands > Peat | place: Germany... | reverse complement strand
CTGACCGAGAACGTGAACGAGCTGGCCGGGAACCTGACCAGGCAGGTCCGCGCGATCGCCGAGGTGACCAGCGCGGTGGCCTCCGGCGACCTGACCAGGTCCATTTCGGTCGAGGCGCAGGGCGAGGTGGCCGAGCTCAAGGACAACATCAACGCGATGGTGCAGTCGCTGCGCGAGACCATCCGGGCCAACCAGCAGCAGGACTGGCTGAAGACCAACCTGGCCCGCATCGCCGGCATGATGCAGGGCCACCGGGACCTCGCCGCCGTCGCCGAGCTGATCATGGATGAGCTCGCCCCGCTGGTCGGCGCGCAGCACGGCACGTTCTTCCTGGCCGAGCCGGGGCCCGGCGGCGAAACCCAGCTCCGGCTCATCGCCGGCTACGGGCTCCGGGCGGGCAAGGCGGCGCCCATCCAGTACCAGCTCGGCCAGTCCCTGATCGGCCAGGTGGCGCGGAGCAAGCGATCCGTGGTCGTCGCCAACCTGCCCGAGGGCTATGTGAAGATCTCCTCCGGGCTGGGCGACGCGCCGCCGGCCAACCTGGCGATCGTGCCCATCCTGTTCGAGGACCAGGTCCTCGGGGTGATCGAACTGGCCTCGTTCACCGCGTTCAGCCAGGTGCAGACCGATTTCCTCGAGCAGCTGACCGAGACACTCGGGGTCAACTTCAACACGATCATCGCCAACTCGCGGACCGACGCGCTGCTCGGTGAGTCGCAGCGGCTCGCCTCGGAACTGCAGGCGAGATCGGAGGAGCTGCAGGCCCAGCAGGTGGAACTGCAGCGGTCCAACGCTGACCTGGAAGACAAGGCGGCCCTGCTGGCCGCGCAGAACCGCGACATCGAGACGAAGAACGCCGAGATCGAGCAGGCCAGGCAGGAGATCGAGGAGCGCGCGCAGCAGCTTGCGCTGGCGTCGAAGTACAAGTCGCAGTTCCTGGCCAACATGTCCCACGAGCTGCGTACCCCCCTGAACAGCCTGCTCATCCTGGCCCGGCTGCTGGCGCAGAACCCCGGGCGGAACCTGTCCGCCAAACAGGTCGAGTACGCCAACGTCATCCATTCGGCCGGCTCGGACCTGCTGCAGCTCATCAACGACATCCTGGACCTGTCCAAGGTCGAGGCGGGGCGGATGGACATCCGCGCCGAGCGGTTCCCGCTCGGTGCGCTGCTGGAGGACATCCAGGCCACGTTCCAGCCGCTCACCGCGGAAAAGGGGCTGGATTTCGCGGTCGAGACCGATCCCGGTGTCCCGCCGGAGGTGTTCACCGACCGCCAGCGGCTCCGGCAGGTGCTCGGCAACCTGCTGTCCAACGCGGTCAAGTTCACCGAGCGCGGCCACGTCGGCCTCCGCGTCGGCCCGACCGGCCACCGTACCCCTGACGGGGACGACATCCTGGCCTTCTCCGTGACCGACACCGGTATCGGCATCGCGCCGGAGAACCTGACCACGATCTTCGGGGCCTTCCAGCAGGGCGATGGCACGCTCAGCCGCCGGTACGGCGGGACCGGGCTCGGCCTGTCCATCGTCCGCGAGGTCGGCGCGCTGCTCGGCGGCGAGATCACCGCGGAGAGCGAGCTCAGCCAGGGCAGCACCTTCACCCTGTACCTGCCGTGCCAGCTGCCGGGAGCAGCCGCCGGCGCCGACGGTTCCCAGACCGTCACGCCCAACGGCGACGGGCAGGCAGACGCGACGCAGGCCCTTCAGCTGCAGCCGGCCCTGCCGGACGACGGGTTGGCGGGCGGCAGGCGCCTGCTGGTTCTCGAGGGCACGCGAGGCGGCCTGCTGACCCTGCTTGCCCACAGCGCGGTCTCGGACCTCACCGGCATCAACGGGCCCGTCCAGGTGGACACGGTGGTCGGTCCCGAGCAGGGCATCGAGGCCCTCAGCGCCGCGCCGCACCAATGCATCGTCCTCGATCTCGGCCTCCCGGACGCTTCCGCCTTCGCCTTCCTCGAGCGCCTGCGGGAAGAGCCGGAACTGCGCGACGTCCCCGTGCTCGCGCACACCAGGGACAAGCTCGACAGCGCTCAGGCCCGGCTGGCCCGGCTGCGCTTCGGGTCCCAGCCGCTCGAGCTCCTGCCGTCGCTCGATGACCTGCGCGAACGCATTACGTTGCACCTGTCCGCGGCTCAGCCCGAGCACGTTCCGGCGCTGATCAGCGAGACGGCGGCCGACCCCGGGCCTCATGTCCCGACGGAGACCTCCGGGCACGAGGCGCTGCGCGGCCGGAGGGTCCTGGTCATCGACGACGACGCGCGCAACGTCTTCGCCATAACGAGCACCCTCGAGTTGCACGGCATGACGGTCACCCAGGCACCCGACGGACGGAAGGGCATCGAGACGCTGCTGGACGGCCAGGATCCCGACCTCATCCTGATGGATGTCATGATGCCGGAACTGGACGGATACGCGACAATGCACGAGATCCGGCAGATGCCCGCGTTCGCCACCCTGCCCATCATCGCGGTGACCGCACGCGCCATGCCGGGTGACAGGGAGAAGAGCATCGCGGCCGGCGCCAGTGACTACGTGACCAAGCCGGTCGACACCGATGAGCTGCTGGCCTGCATGGAGCGCTGGCTCACCGGCCGGTAACCGGCGGGTGCCCGTCCGGGTGATCACCGGCTAAACCTCTCGGCCGCCGCCGGCGTACTAGTCTGGTACAGGTGGACGTGGTCGGGTTGGTTTTACGGCAGGTTCTGATATGGAGGGGGCTATGGAGTTCGCCTACGACGTTTTCATCTCTTACTCTCACGATGACATCGATTGGGTTGCCAGCTTTGCGGAGCGACTCGCGAGAAATGGATTCCGCATTGCCCGTGACGAAGTAGTAATTAAGCCAGGTGATGTCCTGGTCCACGCCATTGAGCAGGCGATCCGTGATTCGGCCCACGGGATCTTGGTGTTCAGCTCCGCTTCCGTAGCCAGCGGATGGGTGCGGCAGGAATACGCGACACTAATGCAGCGATCTATCGAAAAAGGTTTGCGGTTCATTCCTGTGGTCATCGACGATGTCGAACTGCCAGTTTTCGCAGCCACCCGGTATTACGCTGATTTCCGGGGTATTTCTGCTGATGAATATGATCGGCTTATCGCTAAGATTGCCAAGGCGCTGCGCAGCGGCTAGGCGACATGCTGGGGAGGGGTAGCGTGACAGAGGATCAAAAAGCCGAGGCGCGACAGGGGCTGGACTTTTACATCAGTTACGCCGGCCCGGACCAAGCGTGGGCGGAATGGGCTGGCTGGCAGCTCACCGAGGCTGGGTACACCGTAGTGCTGGATGTACGGGACTGGCTTCCGGGGGAGAACATCGTCCTGGCTAGGGAGGATGCTCTGCTGCGGGCCGATCGGGTGCTGGCGCTGTGTTCGACCGCATACTTCGGCGGGGGGTTCACGAAGCAAGAATGGACGGCCGTCATGGCGGCCAAGCATAGGGAGCCACGCCGGCTGATACCGGTATGGATCGAGAACCTCGCCGACGAGGAGCTTCCCGACCTGCTGCGCGCGGTACGGCCTATCAAATTGTTCGGAATTCCAGCCGCTGAAGCCAGCCAGCGGCTGCTGGCCGACCTCGCGGGCGACCATGGCCAAGACGGCACTCCGTTGTTTCCTGGCCCAGCCGATCTCGAAGAACCGAGAAAAGACGGAGGATCAGGGCCGCGGCTGCCCAGTGCTCACTGGCCCGCCGTATGGCACGTCCCGCCGCGCAACCCCGACTTCACCGGCCGGGACAGCCTGCTAGTCCAGGTGCGCGAGGCGCTCCAGCGTGCCCCGACGGGAGTGGTCGTCTTGCAAGGGCTGTCTGGCGTGGGCAAGACACAATTGACCATCGAGTACGCATACCGCTTCGCCCCTGACTATGACACGGTCTGGGTCATCGATGCCGAACAACCGGAGCTGATCACTCGCCAGCTCGCGGACCTGAGTATTGCCATTGGTGCAGTTGCCCTCGCGTCCGATGCCCAGACCGCAGTGACGGCGGCAATAAGTGCGCTGCAGACTCGGCAACGATGGCTGCTCGTTTTCGATAACGTCGAGGAACCCGGCCATATCGCCGACTTCCTGCCAGGTGGGCTGGGAAATGTGCTGGTGACCGCGCGAGGTGGCGTTTGGCAGGAGATTGGCAGCCTCATTGGCGTCAAAGAGTTCAGCCGGGCTGAATCCACCGCGTTGCTGACGACCAGGGTAGCGACCTTGCCGCTAACCGATGCGGACCTCTTGGCTGATGCACTTGGCGATCTGCCGCTGGCGCTGTCTCAAGCTGCAGGCGTCCTTCAATCGATGCCCGCCTCAGAGTTCCAGCGGCTGCTGCACAGCCAGGCGACAAATCTGCTCTCTCAAGCCACACCCCGCTCTTACACAACGTCACTGGCCGCCGCCACCCTAGTCGCAGTGGACAAGCTAGCCGTTATCGACCCCAAGGCCGCTGGTTTGCTGTTTCTATGCGGCTATCTGGCCCCGGAGCCCATCCCCGCTACCTGGTTCTACCACTTGGCCAACGATGATCATCCATCTTCTCTTGGCCAGATAGGTGCCCTGCCCAGCGGAATGTGGGAAGTGAGTCAGGCCTACGACCTCATCCGCCATGTCGGCCTGGGCAGCGTTGACCAGAAAGGGCTGCGGCTGCACCGGCTCACCCAGGCCATCCTCCGTGACCACACCGCTGACCAGCAGGACGCTTATCGCGACCTGGCCGTCGAAGTCCTCACGGCGGCCGCGCCTGGTGATAGCGAGGATCCCTCTAGCTGGCAGAACTGGTCCCAGCTCATTCCCCACCTGCTTACGGCGACCTTGGGGAAGGCGCCTGATGCGCTTCGGCGACTTGCTAATGCCGGCGCCCTGTATCTGCTCGTCAGTGGCCAGAGCAAAGCTGCCCTCGCGATGACGGAACGCCTGCACACGACCTGGTCAGCAGAACTCGGACCGGACGACCCCGACGCTCTCACCGCCGGGCAATACCTCGCCCAAGCCCTGACCAACTCCGGAAACTACATAAGAGCCCTTGGGCTTCAGCAAGAGACTCTGGAGCGACGCCGCCGGGTGCAGGGCGAAGACCACCCCGACACCCTGAAATCCGCCAACGACCTGGCCTCCACGCTCGGCAAGCTGGGGCAGCTGAAGGACGCACTGGCGCTGTGCCAGGACACCCTGGAGCGACGCCGCCGGGTGCTGGGCGAAGACCGCCCCGACACCCTGAAATCCGCCGGCAACCTGGCCGCCACGCTCGGCAAGCTGGGGCAGCTGAAGGACGCACTGGCACTGTGCCAGGACACCTACGACCGGTCCCGCCGGGTGCTGGGCGAAGACCACCCCGACACCCTGAAATCCGCCAGCAACCTGACCGGGACACTGAACCAGCTGGGACGGCGGGGCGATGCGCTGACGCTGTGCCAGGACACCTACGACCGGTCCCGCCACGTGCTGGGGGAAGACCACCCCGACACCCTGATTGCCGCCGGCAACCTGGCCGGCACCCTGAGCGCGCTGGGGCGGCGGAGCGAAGCGCTGACGCTGTGCCAGGACACCTACGACCGGTCCCGCCACGTGCTGGGCGAAGACCACCCCGACACCCTGGTCGCCGCCGGCAACCTGGCCGGCACCCTGAGCGCGCTGGGGCGGCGGAGCGAAGCGCTGGTTCTCTACCAGGACACCTACGACCGGTTCCGCCGGGTGCTGGGCGAAGACCACCCCGACACCCTGATCTTCGTCGACAACCTGGCCGGCACCCTGAGCGCGCTGGGACGGTGGAAGGAGGCGCGGGCGCTCCAGCAGGACACCTACGACCGGTTCCGCCGGGTGCTGGGCGAAGACCACCCCGACACCCTGATCGCCGTCGGCAACCTGGCCGGGACACTGAACCAGCTGGGGCAGTGGGAGGAATCGCTGGTTCTCTACGAGGACACCTGCGACCGGTTCCGCCGGGTGCTGGGCGAAGACCACCCCAACACCCTGAAAGCCGCCGGCAACCTGGCCGAAACCCTGAGACCGCTGGGGCGATGGAAGGAATCGCTGGCGCTCCAGCAGGACATCTACGACCGGTTCCGCCGGGTACTGGGCGAAGACCACCCCGACACCTTGACCGCGGCCGGCAACCTGGCCGGCACCCTCGGCAAGCTGGGGCAGCTGAAGGACGCGCTGGCGCTGTGCCAGGACACCTACGACCGGTCCCGCCAGGTGCTGGGCGAAGACCACCCCGACACCCTGAAATTCGCAGGCAACCTGGCCGAAACCATGAGAGCGCTGGGGCGGCGGAAGGAGGCGCGGGCGCTCCAGCAGGACACCTACGACCGGTTCCGCCGGGTCCTGGGCGAGGACCACCCCGACACCCTGACCGCGGCCGGCAACCTGGCGGGCAGCCTGAACCAGCTGGGGCGCTGGAAGGAGGCGCGGGCGCTCCAGCAGGACACCTACGACCGGTCCCGCCGGGTGCTGGGCGAAGACCACCCCGACACCCTGAAAGCCGCCGGCAACCTGGGCGGCACCCTGAGAGCGCTGGGGCGGCGGAGCGATGCGCTGGTTCTCTACCGGGACATCTACGACCGGTTCGGCCGGGTGCTGGGCGAGGACCACCCCGACACCCTGACCGCCGTCGGCAACCTGGCTCAGACACTGAGCGAGCTGGGGCAGCGGAGCGAAGCGCTGGCGGTCCAGCAGGACACCTGCGACCGGTCCCGCCGGGTCCTGGGCGAAGACCACCCCGACACCCTGACCGCCGTCGGCAACCTGGCCGGCACCCTGAGAGCGCTGGGGCGGCGGAAGGAGGCGCTGGTGCTCCAGCAGGACACCTACGACCGGTCCCGCCGGGTTCTGGGCGAAGATCACCCCGACACCCTGATCGCCGCCGGCAACCTGGCCCAGATCCTGAGGCGGCGGAAGGAGGCGCTGGTGCTCCAGCAGGACACCTACGACCGGTCCCGCCGGGTCCTGGGCAAAGACCACCCCGACACCCTGAAAACCGCCGGCAACCTGGCGGGTGCGTTTTACTCGTCGGGACGGCGCCAGGAGGCGTTGGTCCTTATGCGAGACGTTTACAATCGGCAGCGCCGGGTGCTGGGCGAATCCCATCCCGACACGCAGACCACCGGCCGCAATTTGGCTCTGATTCTCGAAGGTATGGGACGCCGAGCGGAAGCGGTCCGAATTAGAAGTCAAATACCGCGGAAGCGTAAGAAACGATAATCGAAGATCCGCTGCGCCGCCGCATCCACCTGGCCCGAGCCTAGCGGCCGCGGCCGCCGCGCGCCGCCTGCGACGGCGCTCCCGCTGGCGATCCTCCGGAGTGGTGCCGCCCCAGATTCCGTACGTCAGATCGTGGGTCTGTGCGAACTCCAGGCACTCCCGCCTCACCCGGCATCCGGCGCAGATCGTCTTGGCCCGGGCGATCTGCTGTTCAGCCGGGCCCTTCGCCGATATCGGGAAAAAGAGGTCGGGGTCGGCAGATAGGCACGCGCCTGCCGCCCGCCAGTTGGCGGCGATCCCTGTCGCGGTCATCGATGTCCTCACGAGGGTCTGAGCTGGTGCTGCACGCGGAACGACGCTGGCAGTGGCCCTCTGCTTCCCTGCGGCCCCTCCCCTACACCTGCGCGTAACGCACGCGGTCCGGATGTGACGATCATCACATCACATAACGTTTATCCGCCTCGGGCCGGGCACACCCTACTCGTCCGTAATTCCGAAGGTCCCAGGGAGACACCGTGACGAAGGGAACGCTCCGGCCGCCGGCTCACGACGCCGCCGGTTCGACCGCTGACCTCCCTGACGCCAGCATCCGCTCCGGTTCGCGCGCAGAACTGAAAGAGCTACCCGACGGCGACCTGCTGGCCAGGGTCCGCACGCTGCCGCGGGACAGCGAGCTGCGCGCCGCCGCCTGCGAGATCCTCGTGGACCGCTACGGCAAGCTGGTGCGCTCGTGCGTCCGGCAGTACCGCGGCAGCCCCGAGCCCACCGAGGACCTGATGCAGGTCGGATACGTCGGCCTGCTCAAGGCGATCAACAACTACGATCCCGGGTTCGGCACCAGCCTGTCGGCGTACGCCCAGCCCTGTGTGAGCGGCGAGATCAAACGCCACTTCCGGGACAAGCGGTGGCAGATTCACGTCCGCCGGTCGGCTCAGGAGCTGCTGCTGGAGCTGCGCAAGGCCAGCGAGGAACTCACGCAGCAGCTCGGCCGGGCGCCGGCCGAGGACGAGCTGGCCGAGCGGCTCGGGGTCAGCGAGGACGACATGCAGGAGGCCCGCCGGGCGGACCTGATGTTCAGCGCCTACTCGCTGGACGCCCCGCTGTCCGACCGGGAGGACCCGGCGCTGCTCGCCGACCTGCTCGGCGACGACGACCCGGCGGTCGCGCACACGATCGACATGGAGGCCGTCAACGCGCACTGGGACGAACTGCCCGAACGCGAGCAGCGCATCCTGGTGATGCGCTTTTACGGCAATCTCACCCAGACGGAGATCGGCGACCGGCTCGGCATCTCGCAGATGCACGTCTCCAGGCTCCTCACCCGGGCCCTGGCCCACCTGCGGAGCAAGCTGCTCGAGGGCGACGACGGCCGGCCGGGATCGCCCGACGACCTCGTACGGTTCAGAACAGCGGAAGGACTGTCATGAAAACCGGTACGGGACTCGCGGTGGTCGCCATCGGGGCGATCCTCGCCTTCGCTGTGACCACGAATACCTCCGTCTTCAACCTGCACACCGCCGGGTGGGTGCTCATGATCATCGGCGTCATCGGGATGGCGATCCCGCGGCGCGGGTACGCCTGGGCCGGCCGGCGGCTGTTCGTGCGGCAGGCCCGGTGGCGGCCGGGGAACCGAGTCGAAGAAGAGGTCATCTATCCGGCCTTCGTCGACCGCAATCCGGCCAACACCCGCGTGCGGGCAGGCCTGCCCGCCCCGGGCGCGGTCGGGAGCCCCGAGGCCACCACCCACGTCGAGGCGACCCGGGACCTGTCCACTGATCCGGCCGACCTCCGCCCGGGCGAGACCCAGGTCGTGGAGGACATCTACGAGGAATGAGCCGACCGCCAACCGCGAACGTCAACTCATAAAGCACCACCAGGAGAGGTCATGACCATCACCGCGTCCCTCATCATCGCCTGGCTCCTCATCGGGCTGGTGATCGGCGGGCTGGCCCGGCTGCTCGTCCCGAGCCGCCAGCACATCGGGCTGATACTGACGATCCTCATCGGCATTGTGGCCGCGCTGCTGGGCGGGATCATCACCACCGCCATCATTGGCGCGGGGCATAGCGTGATCACCTTCATTGTCGCGTTGGTCGCGGCGGCGCTGCTGGTGAGCGCGTTCACCACTCATGGCTACGGCCGCTACCGCCGCCGCCGCAGGCCCGTTCGCTGGCGCTGGTAGCCGGGCGCCGCCAGGCGCGGCACAGGAACCGCGGATCCGCCGGGTCACTTGGCCCGGCGGATCCTTCGTGTATCGGTGCGGTTTGCCGCCAGTACTATTGAGTCGGTTCAGGGCCGCCGCTGCCCATATCCCGCCGCACCCATCCGAACGGGTCACCCGGGTTGGTGGCGTTCACCAGGGACAATGGTCAGGAGAAATGCCGCAAGACACCTGGGCGAATGGCTCCTACGCCGACCTCGTCGGCCTGACGGAGCGGCGCGATGCGCTGCGCCAGGCCGCGGCCATGCCCGGCGCCGACCCGCGAGCCCTGCTCGACGCCGCCTTCGCCGAGCTCGACGCCGCCGCCGAGGTGCTGGTCAAGCTGGTCGAAGCCGCCGCCGGAGAGCCGGCCGCCGCGGCTCCGGCGGACTCGCTCAGCGCGGAACGAGCTCTGCTTCGGGCCGTGTTCGCCCACGCGCCGGTGCCCTTGTTCGTGCTCGAGGCGGATGCCACGGTGCGGCGCGCGAACGGCCGGGCCGGGGACCTGATCGGCGCGCCGCCCGGGTACGCGACCGGTAAGGCGCTGACGGCATTCGTGGATCTGCCGTCCCGCGCCGCGGTCAAGAGCCAGCTGACCGCGGCCGCGCGGACCGGGAAGGCCCGGCTGGTGGAGTGCCGGCTGCTCGGGCCGGACGGCCCGGCCAGCGCAACCCTGGCCGCCGACGTCATCACCCTGCAGGACGGCACGCGACTACTCATCGTAGCCGCTGCCAGCTCAGAGTCGGTCCCGTCGAGGACGGCCCGGGCCGGTGTGCGGGACGGCGATGGGGCGACCGGGCTGGTCCGGGCCATGACGCGGCGGATGGACATGGTCACCGCGGTCACCAGGCTGCTGTTGGACAACAGCACGTTCAGCGAGGCGGTCACGCTGCAGCGCTGCGCCCGGCTGCTGGCAGGCGACATCGCGAGCTGGGTGATCGTCGACGTCGAGCGGACGGGCCTGCTGCGGCGCCAGTTCGTGATCGGCCCGGCTGACGGGCCGTCGCAGGAACTGGCCAGGAAGGTGCGCGCCCTCGATCCGCCACCCGGCTCGGCGCCGGCCCAGGTACACGCCGCGGCCACGTCCGTTCTCGTGGCCCACGCCGACGACGCCGGCGTTCTGGGCGTCGCCCCGGACGAGACACCGCTGCTCATGCTGCTCGGCGCGACCTCGCTGCTCAGCGTGCCAATCACCGATGGCGTGACCAGCTACGGCGCGCTCACCCTGGCCCGGGCACCCGGCGAGGGCCGCTTCGAGATCGCTGACCTGGGCCTGGCCGAGCAACTCGGCCAGCACCTCGGCGTCGCCATCCGGGTGGACCGCATGTTCCGGCACCGTTCGGCGGTGGCCGAGGCACTGCAGGGCAGCCTGCTGCCCGCGACGCTGCCGGATGTTCCGGGGCTCGACCTGTTCGCGGCCTACCAGCCGGCCAGCGAGGGGCTGGAGGTCAGCGGTGACTTCTATGACGTGTTCCCGGTCACCGGCGGCTGGGCCATCACGGTCGGGGACGTCTGCGGCAAGGGGCAGGAGGCGGCCGCCATGACCGCCGCCGCGCGGCACGCGATCCGGGTCCTCGCGCACTGGAATCCGGATCCGGCGGACGTGCTGGCCAAGGTGAACGAGGTCATGCTGGCCGGCGACTACGAGGACCGCTTCGTGACCGCCAAGCTGGCCTACCTGCGCTGGGAGGGCGCACGGCTCCGCGTGACGCTGGCCAGTGCCGGGCACCCGGGCCCGGCGCTGGTGCGGCCGGACGGGCGGGTCGACGTGCTGAGCGGCGGAGGCCTGCCGCTCGGGCTGTTCCCCGACGCCGACCCGCAGGCCGAGGAACTCGAGCTCGCCGAGGACGACCTGCTCTTCTTCTACTCCGACGGGCTGACGGACGCGCGCAGCCCGGACATGCGCTACTTCGAGGACAGCCTCGCCGACGAGCTGGCCGGCCTGGCGGGCCGCTCGGCGGCCGAGACGGCCAGGATGATGCAGAGCCTGGTCTCCAGCTTCGCCCAGGACGAACTGCGCGACGACCTGACCATCCTGGTCGCGAGGGTCAAGGCCCCGCCGGGCACCTAGGGTCCGGCGTGACCCGGGCCCCGCGAAACGCGGGAGACCTCTCTGGGAATCAATTCCCCCGGCCCGTTTGGCCAAAAAAGAAAGACCCGGAGTACGGCCGGCCAGGTTCACCCCCACCGGGCATTCCTTACGGCAGCCCTTTCCTGACCTCGCCGGCGACCTTGTCCGTGGCCCCGGCCACGATCCCGGCGGCCACCTCGGTGACCTTGACGTGGCGGCGCTGGGATTCCTGGCGCAGCCGCCGGAGCGCGTCGTCGGCGTCGCAGCCGAGCGCGTGCATCAAGATCCCCTTGGCCTGGTCCACCACCGAGCGGGCCACCACGGCGTCCTTCAGCTGGCTGGCCGTGCGCTGCGCCTGGCCGTAGGCCGTGGCGTTGGCCAGCATCGCCCCGCCGAAGGAGGCCAGGGTGTCCGCCACGGGGCTGGACTCCGCGTCGAGCACGCCGGGCCGCACCCCGAACAGCGACAGGACCAGGGCTCCGCCCGGGAGTTCCCGTACCAGGTGGACCGAGCAGCGCACGCCGCGGCGCAGCGCCGCCTCCGCATACTCGGGCCAGCCGGTCTCGGCCAGCATGTCCGGGCAGCTGACCGGGACGCCCTCGTCCGCGGCCGCGACCAGCGGACCGCGCCCGATGCTCAGCTGCAGGTCGGCAAGCTCGGCTAGGTCCGGGTGAGTCGCCGCGGCGGCGACCAGCTCGCCGTCGCGCCAGACCGCCGCGTGCGCTCCGGCGCAGGCCGGCACCTCCCAGGCGGCCAGCTCGGCCAGCCTGTTGAGCGACCTGGCCTCTCCCCCGTTGGTGAGGCTGAGCAGTTCGGCCGCCTCGGGCCCGAGATGCTCAATGGGCAATGGGCCCTCCCTGGCTCGTGTCAGCAGGCGGGCGGGCCCGCCGTGGCCGCCTCCGCCGGCACGGGCGGGGCGACTGGATCGCCGCCGGACCGGGTGACGAAGCGGATGGCGGGGATGCGCGCGGCGCATGACGCCAGGCGGGACCCGGAGGCCGTCGTCTTCTGGATGGTCATCTGGCACCAGGGCCGAGTGGCCCAGGGCGAACCGCCCCCCGCGGAGTAGCCGGTCTCGCAGGTCGCCACGCTGTGTGCTCGGCTGCTGAGCAGCGCCCCGATGGTGATCATCGCGAACATGACGGGGACCAGCACGAACGCGTAGATGGTCGTGCCCGCGCGCAGCCAGCGAAGCCGCCGCGGCCGTGGCCGGGCCAGCGGTTCCGCGCCGACCGGCTCTTCAGAGTTGAGACGGGTGAAAATAGCGAACATCGAAGCGAGCTGGGGCTCGCTGGCCTGCAACGCGCCTTCCATACGGTCAAGAACACGTTGCTGGGCGGCAGGCAGGGTCACGCAAAGCTCCTAGCACCAATGACGAACGGCGGGTGCGGAATTCTCGCCTACCCCCGCCTTCTGGCCACAAACGGCATTAGGGGCAGCTTACCGGCTCGATTACGCGCACGACTCAGCCGGGCACGAATACGTCAGGAACTGTTCGGCCTGTGTTGAGTGCTGTTCAGTCGGGAAACCGCGACGGTGACTTCGCTGGCGGCGCGCTGGCTCAGCGACACCCGGACCAGGGCGCCGCGGCCCGGGCGGAGCCTTCGGCGGCACGGCCTCCGGCGGCGCCGTCAGGACCCGCCGCCGACACGGGAAGCTGACCGGATCAAACTACGCCCGCAGCACCCGGTCCGCGGCGGCGGGGTCGCGGATCTTCGGGACAGTCCACCCGAGGACCTTAGGTACTGCCTGCACTGATTGCATGAAACGCGTTTCGTTTCCAGGAAATGTCGGCAGGGCATGCTAGACTCAAATACAGAATCGAAAGATCATTGTGACCTAACGAACCAGCCTGCGAGCACCCCGGGGAGG
>Ga0209415_10013722_pt1 | contig 13327 bp, 7 predicted proteins | sample PeaSoiSIISIP2007_FD_187696 | JGI IMG/M metagenome (GOLD analysis project Ga0209415, IMG submission 187696) | Peat soil microbial communities from Weissenstadt, Germany - SII-SIP-2007 (SPAdes) (version 2) | ecosystem: Environmental > Terrestrial > Soil > Wetlands > Peat | place: Germany... | reverse complement strand
CAGGGGCATATGCTGCGCGAATTTGGCGGCCGCGGCAGTGGACCGGGCCAGTTCAATTTCCCCACCGAGCTCGTGCTGCGCGGCAACGACCTATTGGTGGTCGATGCGATGAACTTCCGGGTGCAGATACTGGACCGGCAAGGCCACTTCCTGACCCAGTTCGGCGAGCCTGGCGACAGTATCGGCAGGCTGTTTCGCCCGAAGGGGATGTCGGTGGACAGCGAAGGAAACATCTACTTGGTGGATGCTCTGCTGGAAGCTGTGCAGGTGTTTGGCCGCGACGGAACCCTGTTATACACGTTCGGCCGAACCGGCGGCGGGCCGGGGGAATTGCAGCTTCCCTCGGGACTGTGGATTGACTCGAGCGATCGGGTCTACGTTGCCGATTCCTACAACCAACGTATACAAATGTTCCAGTTTATAAGTGCGAAGCGTGCGGCGGGAGACCGGCATTGATGTGGCTGGTATGGGAGAAGCGATGGGCGGTGGTAATGGTGTTGGTGCTGACGCCGCTGGCCGCATATCCGCAGGCAAATACGGTTGTGGGATCGCGCCATGATTTGTCCGTCAGCGGCCCTGGGCCGGTCAAGGCGACCAACGAGAAAGAGGTGTGTCTTTTCTGCCACGCATTGCACATTAAGGATTCAAACTCCCCCCATCCCCTGTGGAACCAGAAGATCTCGACGGCACCCTCCTTCACTTCGTATACCAGCAGCACTTACAAGCAGACGAACAACCAGATATCAACCCGCAGCAAGCTTTGCCTGAGCTGCCACGACGGTACTGTCGCAATCGGCCAAACCTATACCAGCGGCAAAATCGCCGTGCAGGGCGCCGTCCCCTCGGCCGATAACTTTGGCGCTGATTTGAGAAACAATCATCCGTTTGGGTTCACGATGCCCGCGGTGGACGATGGCGAAATTAACTTGTCGTTGACGGCCTCGCCACCGCTCAGTTCCGATCCCGCGGTAAAACTCTTCGACAACAAGATCGAGTGCGTTACCTGTCACAATCCGCACACGCCCAACCTTGATACCACAGTGCAGTTCATGGTACGCAGCAACAACAACAGCACTCTGTGCAAGGCCTGCCATGATACGTCGCGCGGTGCACTTGCCGGCTGGCCTGCCGGCCAACACGCGATTGCGACGAACATCGTCACTGGAGGCGCCCAACTGCCGTACCCAACCGTGGCGGTCAACGCTTGCGTAAGTTGTCATACCGAACACAATAGTTCAGGAACGGGTGCGCGGCTGCTGCGCGGCGGTGAGGAGAATACGTGCGCCGTGTGTCATGGCGGCAACGCGAATGTGAGTCCCGTGTTGCTCAACATCGTCGCCGAACTCAGCCTCGCCTATACACATCCAATTGGAGTTCCCGCTACCACGCCGCATGATCCTGCCGAGCCGCTGCCGGTTCGGAATTCGCGCCATTCAGCATGCGCTGACTGTCACAACCCGCATGCCGCACAGGCAACGACCACCCTTTCTCCGCCGCGTGTCCAACCAAGCCTGGCCAGAGTCTCGGGGATAAATTCCTCTGGGAGCGTTGTTGATCCCGCTAACAACGAATACGAGATCTGTTTCAAATGCCACGCGGACAGCCCCGACAAGCCTCAATCCGCAGCCTATGGTGTATATGGACGCGAGCCTGTACGGGCGACGTGGTCGCCTGATCCTTACAATATCCGGCTGGACCTTAACTCGCCGGTGACGCGGCACAATGTGTCCCAACCGGCCAGACCTGGGGTCTCGCCGAGCCTGCGCGCAACTATGCTCGATCTGAATGGCAATCCGACAGGCCGATCCCTAGTAGCCAGCGCGTATCTCTATTGCACCGATTGCCACAACAATGACGCTGCGCGGGCTTCGGGAGGCACGGCTCCGAATGGACCGCACGGCTCGAAATGGGCGCATGTGCTGGAGCGCCAATACCAGGAGAATTCACTTCCACCACAAGGATCAGGCGGTAACTTCGCTAGCATCGCATACACGCCAGGAGTCAACAGCCCGTACGCGCTTTGCGATAAGTGCCACGATTTAGATCATAAGCTCAATCTGAGCGGCGCTGGCCAAGATACGGTATTTGGAAAGCACCAGAACCATGTCGTGAGCGATGGGGCGTCGTGTTCAGTGTGTCATGCCGCGCATGGCGTCCAAGGCGGTACAGTCACAAACAACCGACATCTTGTGAATTTCGATACGCAGATAGTGGCTCCCTACGGCAGGAACCCCCGACCCTATATCGATGTCTCGCGGAGGCAGTGCTTTCTGACTTGCCACGGTGTGGCGCACAACGGCCGTAGCTACTAATCGGGAGGACCTACGCCCGCCGCCAAATTTTAGCAATTAGGAGAACCGGCAAGAACGACTGCGGGGGTCACCTGTAGGATCAATGTTAAACCTGGGGCCCGGAGCGTGAGAGCGATTCCTGGCCGCGGCCTTTCGTCGCAGCCAGGAATTTCCATGCTTTCACGACCGGATTCTCGATCGTGGAATTCTGATACTGGGCTCGCAATGTTTTCCCATAGTGCATCCTTATTTGAGCGATTGGTTGGCGATTTGCGCCAGAAACCGATCTTGCTGTGCGCACTACTTGTACTCGCCACTCTGCTCTTGTATGGCCCGGTCACGCATCATGAGTTCGTGTGGGATGACAGCGCGTATGTCACCAAGAACATTCATGTAAGCACAGGTTTGAATCTCGGCAATGTGGTTTGGGCTTTTACCAGTTTTCACCAGGGCAACTGGCATCCGCTCACGTGGATCTCCCACATGGCGGATTGTCAACTGTTTGGCCTCAATTCCGGACCTCCTCACTTCGTCAACGTCATACTGCATGCAGTCAACGTTCTACTGTTGTTCTGGCTGCTGCAAAGGGCCACCGCTGCGGTGTGGAGCAGTTTTCTCGTGGCCGCACTCTTCGCCGTGCACCCGCTGAACGTGGAAACGGTTGCCTGGGTGGCGCAAAGAAAAAGTCTGCTCTGCACCCTTTTTTCCTTGCTCACGGTTGCCGCTTATGGCTGGTACGCTCGGCGGCCCGACTGGAAGAAATACCTGGTCGTCGCCGCCGCCTTTTCGCTGGCGCTGATGTCCAAGCCCATGGCAGTGAGCCTCCCGCTGGTCTTGCTCCTTCTCGACTACTGGCCCTTGGAACGGTACGAGGATCTCCCATTTCGACGTAAGTGGGTGCGGTTATCGCTGGAGAAGCTGCCCCTGTTATTGCTGAGCGCAGCGAGTTCCTCGGTAACGATAGTCGCGCAGCGTTCTGGCGGTGCTGTGGCAGATAAGCCGCTCTCCCTGCGCCTGGGAAACGCCATCGTGTCCTACGTTGCATACATGGGGAAGACGTTTTGGCCCGCCAAGCTGGCCGCCTATTACCCCCACCCGTGGCACTCCTTGCCCCGGTCTGACGTCATCGCAGCGGCAGTTATCCTGGTAGCGATCACGATGGCGGTGTTGTACTTTCACCGCGCTCGCTACCTGGCGACGGGCTGGTTTCTCTTTGTTGTAACGCTGATTCCAGTCATCGGAATTATTCAGGTCGGCGGCCAAGCCATGGCCGACCGTTACGCTTACGTTCCTTGCATCGGTCTTTTTATCATCATCGCCTGGGGCTTAAGCGGCTTAGTCCGTGCGACCGCGATGCCTCGCGTCGTACCGGCGGTGGCTGCACTGTGCCTGATTTTGGCATTTGCGGCTGCCACTAGCCGCTACCTGCAGTACTGGCAGAACGGCGTGAAGTTGTTCACGCAGGCGCGTATCGTTGCAGGCCGACCGGACTATGTGCTCGAAGATCTCCTTGCGGATGCCATGTTCTCGGCTGGCCGGTTTGATGAGGCCTTTCTGCACTACAGAGAAGCCTGCGTATTGAAGTCGACCGACCTACGTTGTCATTACAATATGGCAGAAATCCTGTTTTATCGAAATCAACTCCAAGATGCCCTGGAACAGTATCAACTCGCGGGGAGTCTTGCCGTCAACCAGGACATCGCACTCTCGTGCTTGATCAATTCTGGCGAAATACTGTTGGATCTCGGTGATTACGAAACTGCGGAGATGAAATTCGCGGCGGCGTTGCAGATCGATCCCAACAACAGCACTGCGTTAGTGCTACGCCAACGGGCGTTCGATCAAAAGAGCAGCGAAAACCGTTAAACGCGTGCTTGCGCCCCACGGCGTGGTGGATCACGCGGCGCTAAAGCGGTTCTTTCGCTTCGCTATCGAAAGCAGATCCTTCGCTTCGCCCCGGATGACGCCTTCTGTTGGTTGCGGACATACCAATCGTCAACCTGTTCAAATCCGGAGAGGGATTGCTCCCTCTCCGGCAAGAAAAAACAAGCGATTATTGGTTGTGGCACTCACGGCAGAGCGCAACGCCATTGGTGTTGGCTACGCGCAGGAACGGGACGCCACCGGCGGTGCCCATATTGGACGTGTAGTCGTTGTGCTGGTCATGGCAACTGGTGCACTCGACCCGATAGTCGGTGCCCCAAAGCGGCAAATTGTCGGTGCCAATGGTGCCGCTAACCGAGTCCGCCGAGGCCGACAGGCTGGTGGTAACAGGGACGACAGCCTGGTAGTCGGCATTGATGGGAACCAACGCATCCACCGGATGCTGGCTGCTAATGCTGCCGGTGCCGCTCGTGGTGAATATGAGTGCGTACGGCGCTCCTTGCGGAACCACGTTTCCGGTGATGAAGTTCGCCGATGCCGACGTGCCGTCGTGGCAGGTCAAGCAGAGCATCGAACGGGTGTTGGCGGTGCGGCCCACCGGGGTGACCAGCGCGCCGCTGGGGTTAGTGTCGGTCGTGTAGGTGGTAACGTTCGTTGGAACGACTTTCCACGCCCACAAGAAGGACGAACCATAGGTTGGCGCCGTGTGGGGCAGGTGGCAGCTTTCACATCCCAAGGGCATGCTCGTGACCCCGTCGTACAGGTCGTGACGGCCCAGGCCCGGGCCCAGAACACTCGGCCCGGCGCCCGGAGCAATATTAATCCAGCTCTCGGGGATTCCCCCGTTGAGATTGGTTGGTCCCTGACCTTGGGGACTTTGTTGTGCAAAGGCGAAGCATGCGACCAGCAGTATCGCCAGCGTTAGCATTATCTTCTTCATAAAATTTCTCTCCAAGAAAGATGTATTTAGTACAACTAAAGCTGTATTTGGTACACCCGTAGGGTGACTCCCAGCAGTGCGGTTTCCCGACCGCTTTGTTATTTGCCAAGGAATCTCTCCGCTTTGGATCTTGCGCCCTAGCAAGAGGTTCGCATTCGTGATAGGAGCTATAGCAGCCATAATTTCCTCCGGTTTGTTTGGTAGTGGGCTACTTTGGTAGCCCACTACCGGTTTGTTTTCCTCCGAATTCATCTGACTGCTCAGCGGAGAATGAATTCCCCGTGAAGAACCGCGCTGGGCAAATACCCCGTACCGCCGGCAATGGCTCGGATCGTGGTGATTGTCCCGTGGACGTTAACTTCAAAGACGGTTTGCGTACCGCTGCCTGCGCTGCCTGCGGTTATAGCAGTACCGCCAGATGTTGCAGAAACCTCAAATGCACTCGTTGACAACCCAGTCGAAAGCACGTAGTAGGTTGTCCCCGTGCTGAAGCCCGTCGGCAATCCCCCAGTTGTGAGGAATTGTATTTGTTCTCCAGCAGAGAAGGTGTTCGTCGCAGAGATCGACGCCGACCCACTGGTAAAGGTCGCGACGGAGGGAGCCCCGGTATTGGTCAAGAGCGGCGGGGTATTGGGACCACCACTGACATACAGCGAACCGGTCGTGCAGGTCCCCGTCAAAGTCACGACCGGAGTCCCACCGTTCACGGTGTAGCAAATCACAGGCGCAGTGGTGTCCGCTAGGGTCACCGTCTCTGTCCCTGTGGTCACCCCTGGAAGTGATGAAGAGAAAGTCGGGGTGGCAGCCTTGGGAGTCCCCGGGGGGTCTCCCGGTTTGACGAAGTATACCGCGTGGGACAGACTGCCGGCAGTGCCGCCCGTGAACACGGCGTTAGCATAGACGGCTACGCCGCACGGAGCGGTCCCTGAGATAAGTGCGCACGACACCTGAATCGGAGTCCCGCTGGTGAACGTGGTTCCCGGGGTGCACGCCCCTGTGCCTGAGGCCACTGCGCAGTAGGAAATGTTCGCGTTGGGGTCGGCCGTAAGCGTCACGGGTAGGGAACTCGTGCCGACTCCGCTTTGGTAGAACGTCTGTGACCCAGGTGCGAAGGCCGGAGCCGCTGGAATCAGGGCGTAGGCCGCGCTGAATACCCCGCTGTTAGTGTAGCCGGAGAGCGTTCCGATCGCCATCACCGTTTCGGCTTGGGCAATCGTGATCACAGTGCCGGAGGCCACACCGACCTCGGTAGTATCCGTCGTATCGCAGGTTCCCGCCACGGTTGCCTTGGGAGCTACGCCATCCGTGGTGTAGCAGATGGTCGCGCCGCTCGTCGCATCCGTTAGTGTGCTAGACACTGAGGGATTAGGCACTAAGGTGGTAGGTGGTTTGAGCGTGTACGTCCCTGCCTTCAACGAGAACACAGGCAATGCCACCGTCTTCGCTGAGGGTGAGATGGTGTACGCCCCGTAGGCTACAGGGCTGTTCGTGTCGCCGACCTCCGTAGCGAGCGCCGCCACGGTTTCGGTGCTGGCAACCGTAATCGCAGTGCCCTCGACCACACTGAACTCGCTGTTAGGCGGCCCGCCCGACGGCGTCTTATCGCAAGTTCCCGCAGCGCTTGCCGTGGGAGTGTAGCCATTCGTGGTGTAGCAGATGGTCGCGGTGGTGGTTGTATCGCCCAAAATCACACTCTGGGCTACGGTGTACGGCCCAGCGGGTGGCGTGAACGTGGGCGCTGTCAGTGTCGGTCCGATAGCTGTTCCGTGGATGCCGACGGCTACACTCGCCAGATAGGCTCTGCTGAAGTTGGGTGCGCCGGTTGTTGCTATGCCGTAGGGATTTACGCCATTCCCGGTGCCGCCTCCGTGGCATTGGCCGCAAGCGATGTCGACATCGAGACCGATCGCATTGCTGTTGCCCCAAACAGTGCCGTTACCGTCGGTGCCGCCATTAATAAAGACATTGCCAGCGACCGCCTGCGCATATTCGCCGTCCCCAGGTTGATACGTGTTGTACGGAAGTGCCGATATCGTCGCCGTTCCGGTAACGGCGCCACCCGGAAGACCCGTAATGGATGCGGGGGAGCCGAGCGGCACGAGCGAAGCAGTGAACGTGGTTGGTGTCGCTGCGGTTACGATATAGCTGTTATTGAGAACGGAGTTGGAGCCCGTAATGGCCGACACCGTGATCTCGTCGCCAACCGCGGCGGTGGTGGCACCGGTGAAGGCGGCGACCGTAAACGTCACGCTAGCCGGGCCAGTACCGATCGCGTAATTCGAGATGGCGGCGGTAGCGTTGTAGTTGGAGGTTTGGCCGCTATACGCGCCAGCATTGTAAGTGTAGTAAGTTGCGCTGGCGTTGATTCTGAAGAAGTGCTTCTGCGGCTGACCGCTGGCACCCTGCATATGGCATACCATGCAGGCACCGGGGACATCGAGCGGGCTGATGCTGCTCGAGCTGTTCGGGAACATGGTTCCAGGCCCGACCGAGTGGTTGATGGTCCAGTTACCAGTCGTCGCGTTCATGATCGATTCGCCCGGCCCATTTGTTCCATGGCAGTTATCGCAGTTATTCGCCTGGAACGTGCCGCTACCCATGAGCATGCCGAAGTTTTGGTTGGTGTAGGTAACGCTGGTGCCAACCCCGGTTGTGGCCGTGGCACTGTAAGTGGTCGGCTGCAACAGGTTTGCGTTTTGAATGGCGGCTGGGGCGCTGGAGAGTGGGCCGCCGGTATACTCGAGGCCCACGATGGTCTGGTGCGGATCGTGGCAACCCGTGCAACCGCTGTTGGGGGTATTGGGGACACCGCTGGTGTTGTCGTTGGCACCCTTAAAAATGGAATAGAAGGTGCCGCTGCCTGCCCATCCCGCGCCGGTAAAGTCAAGCGAGAGATCCGTGGTGCCCTGCGCGTTCTGTTTCAAGGTTCCTAGGTACTGGGAGTGCGGACTGTTCAGGAATTCCGAACCCTGGTAGTCGCCGTCGGAATAGGCGCCGGTGCTGGCCGAGTACTTGACCACCGGAGGAGAGAGTGGCGTGATGGCTTGCGCGCCTTTGGTGCTTGCGAGTTGCAAGCGGTGGCACTCCATGCATAGCTCGGTGGAACCCGTGCCTGTGGGATAAACCGGCGTGGCTACTGCCCCGGCAACGCAGGTGAATTCGTGCCCCGCGATGAACTGGTCAGTCACCTGGAGGGGGGTGCACCCGCTATGACCGCTTTGAGTAGAGCCTAGGGTCGATGTGCCAACCTCGGCGAGGTGGCAGCGCTCGCAGGTAACTCCAGTCAGATACCACGAGGAGTCGCCCGACGAAGAGTTTTCGGGAAGACGGAGGACGCCGGTTGAATTTGCCGGAATCGGCGACAAGACGTTCATCGTTCCCGTCTCAGTGGAGCCAGAAATGACTGGGTAATAAGAGTCGGGAATCGTTGACGTGGCGGTGATCGTGCTTCCGCTCACGGCGCTTACTAGAAAGATGGTGCCGTTCAGCAGTTCATCGTTGGCTGACTGGCTAAACCCGTTCACTTGTACATAAGAGTTGGTAGCAAGCTGGCTGGGGAGCGTCCCAGTGAAGGTAAACACCGTCGAAGCTTGAGTGCCAGCCGTGGCGATCGCGATTCCCGTGATTGTGACTCCAGTGGCCGGAATGACTTGGGTGGGCTCTGGGCCAGGGATGGTGTTAGAGCAGGGAGTTACGCCCCCCGTGGCTGTGCAAGTGGCCGTGCCGCTGGACCAGTTGAAGAACCCGTCTGCGCCAGGAGTACCGCTCCAAGCAAGAGCAGTGCTCTGAGCCACGGGGTTATATCCGGAGACATGGCAATATGCGCAACCTGCGCTGCCGCCTTGGACGTAGTTAATGTCAGGGGCTGCGCCGGGAGACATCCAGCCGGCTATGTTGTAGTAGACCTGGGCGCCGGTAGAGTTCACAGGCGGCGTGTTTAACCCCCAGGTGATGCCCGTATATTGGCTGCCGTCGGATGAGTGCAAGGGTTGGTTTGTGACAACCTTGCGGAAGCCGTTCTTGTGTCCGGTCAGCAGATAATTGCCTTGATCTCCAGTGCCGTGTCCGGCGCCAGTGGCCGTTTGGTTGTGGCAGCTCATGCACTGCTCGGTTGCCACATAAGCGGTCAGGGCGGCGCCAGTCGGGTTCTTAGCCATCTCAGACTCAGCCTTTTCTGAGACGTTCAGGTAATCGTAGTAGTTGGTCCAATCACCGGCAAAGGCCCAATCGGCATAAGTGCCAGCCGGTAACGGCGGCACGACGGCGGTGCAAACGAGAGAAGCGCCGTTGTTGGCCGCTGCGGTGGCGGTAACGCTGGCGCCCGAGAGCTGTGAAAGGATCCAGCTGCACTGCGCCACGTTGGTCGTCGAGGGCGACCCCTGGCAACTGGGGACGCTGGAGTAGTTGCCTGCCGAGCAGGGTGCGACGAAGCCGCTGGGGTTGTAGGCGGCGCCTTCACCTCTGTAAATCTGGCCGCCGGAGATGGAGGTGGCATTCCAAACCGTCCCTGGGCCATTGTTTCCATTCAGGTTGTAATTAAATAAGTCCTGGGCATAGATGCTGCCAGAACATATCAGTGTGAATGCGAGGAAAAGGAGAAGGATGGGAAATCTGTAGCTTGTTCCCTTTTGCTTCATATAATAAGGCCTCCAGAATTCTTCAAAAAAGTTCGGCTTCTACTGCTTCGCCCTGCCGGACGTTGCCCCCGGTCCCACTTTCGACTGCAAAAAAGGCGGCCGCAGCTTCTCTGCTCCGCCTGGGTAGACCAAATTGGCAAACTCCGGACCATTCAGGAACTGTTTCGCACTCGATTGGCCGTCCATAGAACCTTGGACAGCGGCAATTGATCTCCTGGTAAAATATTGAAGAATATAGGCTTGTATCGAAAATACAGTTCGAGGAAGAATTTCGTGGGGTATTCTCCGCAGCCGCAGTTGGGGAATTTCACCCAGCAGCTTTGCGAAATCCCCCTAGGCTGCCTCTCTGAAGGGGTCGGCTAAAGCATGGTAACGACGAAGCCCGCTTTCCCACCACGCGCCAAAGGCGGGCGCGGATTTGGCATGGAACCTGCTGCGGAGTATAACAGTCCCTGGAAAGCATCCGCAGACAGCATCCACGAACAGATCAGCTCTGGAGTTTCTGTATTTTCACCGGCTGCGGCTTGGGGGCGCGAAGGAGCAACTAGCGTAATGAGTGAAGATAATCCAACGAAAAGCATCATGGCCGGATGGACGTCCATGCAGGCCTACGTCCTGGCTGCGGTGTGTCTGCTGATTGGTATCGCGGGGGGCTATCTAATATATGGCTCATCGGGCCGAATGGCCACGAACCCCGGCACGAACCCGCAGCCGTCGGCAAACGCGGGTACCAGCCCCAGCCAAATGCCGCCGCAAGGGTTGCAGCAGGCCCCCAGCCCAATAACACAGCAAGAGTTGCAGCAGGCCGTCGCGCAGCAGGCTCCGCCCTTGTTGGAACGGCTGAAGAAGGATCCCAAAAACGCCGAGCTCCTGATCAATATCGGCAACATGTATTTCGACGCGCACCAGTACAACGAGGCAACCACGTATTACAGCCGCGCCCTGCAGATCCAGCCGCTCAACAACTCGGTGCACCTCGACCTGGGCAACTGCTACGGGTTTTTGGGTAAAGCCGACCAGGCGATTGCCGAGTTCCAGACGGTGCTAAAAACCAACCCGAACCAGGCGAACGCGTTATTCAATCTCGGTCTGGTGCAATGGCGGGGCAAGATGGACGCCAAGACGGCGCTGGCTACCTGGCAAAAGCTGCTCGACACCAACCCCGCCTTCCCGGGAAGAGACAAGGTTCTTCAGATGATGGCGCAGGCCAGGCAACACATGGGCATGCAGCCGGGGACTCAGACCGACAAGCCGGCGACGCAGTGAGACGATGAGCGCGTGTGCCGAGCGCCAGCGACCATGCCTAGCGACCTGAACGCTCCCTTGTGGTTAATGCAACCTTTGTATAGGGCTCGCGCGCGGTCGCTGTTGATTTGCGCAACAACTCCGCCATAGCACCCTACGGCAACGACTTTGCCGGCGTCCCCGGTTTGACGCCCGAGTGCTTTTTCGCCTGCGCCATCAATTCCAGAACCTTGTCCTTGCCTTCATAGTTCGGATTCGTGTCCAGCAACTTCTGCCACGCGGCAACCGCTTTGTCGATATCCATCTTGCCCTGCCACTCGACGATGCCCAGATTGAACAACGTGGTGGCCTTGTTGGGCTCGTAGGAAAGCGATTTCTGGAATTCCGCGATGGCGGCGTCGGCGTCGCCGGCGTACCAATAGGCGGTCGCCATGTCGGTTCGAAGATTCGTGTTGGCTGGCTCTACCTGCAGCGCGCGGTGGTAGTAATCAATGGCTGTGGAGAACTGATGTGCGTCGTAATAGATGTTGCCGATGTTGGCCAGAAGTCCGGTGTTGGCCGGGTCTGCCTTGAGCTGTTCGATCAACGGTCCAGCCTGCGTGTCGGCCATTTTTTGCATCTGAGCGGGTGTCGGAGTTTGGGCGCCGGAGTTTGCGCTGCCGACAGCCGGTGCAGGTAGGCTCGCCGACTCACCCGCGGCCGTCACCGGACTCTGGGATCCGCGGATGAACCAGCCGGCGGCGATTCCCACCAGCAGGCAGATGACCGCCAATACATAAGCTTGCACGCTTGTCCATTGCTCGATAGAGGATGCTCGATTTCTATCCGTCATTTGCTCGGTGCTCCTTCAGATCCCGTTTTCGGTTGCCGGCAGAAGCCGCCGCCGGCCGCGCCCTCTCCACGCCAGGGCGCTAGCCCTTGCCCTGCGTCTGGACCTGGGCCATCAGCTTCTGCAGGCTGGCCTTGCGGTCTGCGCTCAATTGCGGATTCGACTTCAACAGCTGCTGCCAAGCCGCAACCGCTCCCTTGCTGTCATGTTTTGCCTGCCACTTGATCATGCCGAGGTCGAACAGCGAGTTGGCATCCTTGGGATCGTAGCGCAGAGACCGCTGGAGTTGGCTGATCGCTCCTTCCACATCGCCGTTGTAGTACATGCACGAAGCCATCTGGGTGCGAACGTTAACGTTCTTTGGATCGACTTGCAATACCCTGTCGAAGTAGCCGGCCGCTTCCTTGAACTGGTGGGTAGACAGGTAGATGTTTCCGACCTGGATGAGCAGATCAGTGTTGTTCGGGTCGCCCTTCAGCTTTTCGAGCAGCGGTGCTGCCTTCTTTTCAGCCATCTCTTTCATCTGCTCGAGGGTGGGCATCTGTCCGGCCATGCCGCCGGGAGGGGCGGAGGGCTGGGCGTTGGCCTGGGAATTGGCCGCGGGTGGCGCTGGCGCCGCGGGCGATTGCGATCCGCGGAACAGGTATCCAATCGCCAGCCCAACCACGAGGCAGATTACCGCCATCGTGTAGACCTGTTTAGCCTGCCAGACTGATCCTACAGTTGGTCGCGTGGTTGGTTCATTCGGCATTGCGCTACTCTCCCTTAGTCTATATTGCGCTTGAAGCTCGCCTTGCGCTGGGTATCAAGACGGTACGAACGTTTTCCTGCAGCATGAAGGTGCTTTACGACCCGTTAATCTTGCTTACTCACCTTAAAGGCGGAGCAGAAGGCGAGCAGCATTCTGCGTCACTCGATCATGTGATGGAGATCACATCGACGAGGCGTTAGACTCAACTGCCCGAAAACCCATTCCTAAAGCGGTAACAGCGAAAACTGGCGCGTAAAACTGCAGGCTCTAAGGACGCGGCAGTTTGGTCGTGTGTTTAACTCCCCACTGAAACGTCTGGACGCGATTATTCCCCATATCCGCGACGTAGATGCGATCCGTCGAGTCGATCCAGATATCACTCAGCACTGACCTTGCCCGTGAACCAGTGCCCGTGTAACCAAAGCGATAAAGTAACCGTCCATCGCGTTGGAAGACCAGCACGATGTCCAGCGGTCCATCGAGATAAATCCGGCCTCGGCTGTCTACAGAGAAGGCAATCGAAGGTCCCATAGATTCCGGGTGAATGCTGGCATGGAAATGCCCTGCCAGATCGAACACCTGAATACGATGGTTCTGCGCGTCCAGGACAAACAGTTCCTGGTTCCGAACCACCACATCGGTTGGTGCCGCAAACTCCCCTGAGCCGCTGCCACTGGCTCCAGTACCAATCTTCGCCAGGATGTTGCCGTCGGCATCGAGCATGACCACTACATTTCGCGGAGGGTCGGC
>Ga0209415_10013721_pt1 | contig 13330 bp, 10 predicted proteins | sample PeaSoiSIISIP2007_FD_187696 | JGI IMG/M metagenome (GOLD analysis project Ga0209415, IMG submission 187696) | Peat soil microbial communities from Weissenstadt, Germany - SII-SIP-2007 (SPAdes) (version 2) | ecosystem: Environmental > Terrestrial > Soil > Wetlands > Peat | place: Germany... | reverse complement strand
CCCGCCGGTGGCCAACAGGTCGGTCACACGTGCCCTTTCCATCCTGCAAATGCTGGGCCGCAGCGACGGCCCCATGGCCTTGGGCGAACTGGCCACCCAGCTCAAGCTGCCCAAAAGCAGTGCCCTCAGCTTGCTGCGGGCTTTGGTGGGGGCCGAGTTCTGTGTGGTCGATGAAAACGGCCTGTACGCCCTGGGCTTGCACAGCTTTGAGGTGGGCGCGGCCTACCTGCGCACCATGACCCCCGTGCGCTCGGTAACCCCCGAGCTGCGATGGCTGACCGAGACCCTGGGGGTGACGTCGCACTTCGCCGTGCTCGATGATGACGAGGTCGTCTACCTGGCCAAGCACGACCCTCCCGGGCTGGGCCTCAAATTAGCCAGCTCGCTCGGGGCGCGCTTACCGGCGGCCGTCACCGCCGTGGGCAAGGCCCAGCTGGCTTTCCGGGCTGCCCGTGGCGTGGCCACCCCGGCCGGCGACGTGGGCGGCCCGCTGGGCACAGTGCGCCACATGGGTTACGCCGTGGACGAGGGGCAAACGGCCATGGGCATACGTTGTGTGGCGGCACCGGTGTTCACCGACCGAGGGTGCGGTGGTGCCCTCGGCGTTAGTTACCTCCTGGGAGGAGGGCCGGCGGAGGCTGCCGTGGTCGACGCCGTGCTCGCCGCGGCCGGGCGTGCATCCGCCCGCCTCGGCGGCCTCGGGGTGCGGTTATGAAGACCGACGCCCTGCTCCTGGGCCAGGACCTGCGGCTGACCTTGGGCAGCCGCGATCTGGCCGGGCCGGCCCCCGGCCAGGCCACTGTCCGTGTGGCCTGGGCCGGTGTATGTGGCTCTGACCTCCACGTACTGAGCACGGGGGCGTGGGTGGCCTACTGGCCCGCCACCCTCGGCCACGAGGTGGTCGGGGTGGTCCAGGAGTGCCCCGGGGGTGAGGTGGCGGCGGGGACCACGGTGGTGGTCGATTCCCGCCTCCCTTGCGGGCACTGCGACGGGTGCCTGGTGGCGGCGTCGCTCTGCCAGCAGATGTCATGGCTGGGAGAAGCCGTACCCGGCGGCTTCGCCCGCCACCTGGTCGTCCCCGTCACCAGCCTGGTGCCGTGCCCGGAGGGCTTGGAGGCCGCCATTGCCGTACTGGCAGAGCCGCTGGCCGTTGCCATGCATGCAGTGTCCCGCCTCAGCCGGCCCCCCCGGGCCGCCCTCCTCCTCGGCTACGGCCCCGTAGGTGCCTTGGCCCACGCCGAGCTCGGGCGCCGCTGGCCCGCGCTGCCGATCTTCGTGCAAGAGCCGGCACCCGAACGGCTCCAGCTCGCCCTGGCCCTGGGGGCGGGACCGGAGCCGGCGGCCGAGGCCCGCTTTGACCTGGTGGTGGATGCCGCCGGCTACCCCCAGTCCCTGGCCCACGCCTGCACTCGGGCGGCCAACGGGGGGACCGTCCTCATCGTGGCGCTTTCCGCTCACCCCGTCGCCGTAGTCCCAGCCGAAATGGTCGAGCGCACGCTGACTATCGCCGGCTCGGTGGGTTTCGACAACGAGCTCCATGAGGCGGTGCAGGTCCTGGCGGCCGACCCGGACCGTTACCGGCCCCTGGTCAGTGAGGCCGTCCTGCTCGAAGAGGCGCCAGGCCGCTTGGCCAGCTTGGCCAGCACGCCTTCGGCCGGCAAGGTGGTGGTGCGCCCATGGCAGGAGTGACCGAACAAGCGGCGCAACGCCTGGCCCACGTCCCGGCCTACAGCCCGGGCCGGCCCAGCCCCGGTCCCATGGCGGGCAAGCTCTCTTCCAATGAAGCCCCGTTGGGCCCTTCACCGGCGGTGCGGACGGCCCTGGCCGCAGCCTCGGGTACGGTCAACCGTTACCCAGACCAGGGCCGGGCCCTGGCCGCCCTGGCCACCTACCTGGACATGCCCACCGAGCAGGTCATCTTGACCAACGGGAGCGACGAGCTGTGCTACCTGGTGGCCACCGTGTTCCTGGGCCCGGGAAGGGCCGCCGTGGTCGGCCAGCCCTGCTACCAGATCGACGCCACCGCGTCGGTGCTGTCGGGTGCGACCGTGCGGGCGGTGCCGCTACGGGCTGGCGGCCACGACCTGGAGGCAATGGCCAAGGCCTGCATAGGCGCCTCGGTGGCCTGGCTGCCCTCGCCTCACAACCCCACCGGCGTGGCCTGCCACCCGCTCGAGTTGGAGCACTTCGTGGCCCAGGTGCCCGAAGATTGCCTGGTCGTGCTGGACGAGGCCTACCGGGCGTTCGCCGATGCCGAGCTGCGCCCAGATATCGGCCGCCTCTTGCAGCGGCACCCCAACGTGCTAGTCCAGCGCACCCTGTCCAAGGACTGGGCGCTGGCCGGCCTGCGTACCGGCTATGGCCTGGCCTCGCGCCCCCTGGTCCAGCTCTTGTCCCGGGCCCGCCCCCCGTTCAGTGTCAACAGCCTGGCCCTGGCCGCCATCGAGGCGGGAGTGGCCAGCGAGCAGTGGCGGGCCATGTCGGTGGCCCGGGTGAGACAGGAGCGGGCCCGCCTGGAGGATGCCCTCACGATGCTGGAGATCGAGCACTTCCCCAGCCAGGCCAACTTCGTCACCGCCCGCCTGGACCTGGACGGGTTCGGGCCGGCCCTGGCCGCCGGGGGCATTGTGGTGCGGTCGGGGGCCGACCTGGGCTTGCCCGGATGGGCCCGCATCTCCATTGGCTGGGCCCCCCAGATGGCCGTACTGCGCAGCACCCTTTACTCCCGGCTGGGCGCCGGGGCGACCACTGACCCCGGGAGGACCGAGACATAATGCCGACGACTAATGGCCCCATACGCCTGATCGGGCGCTGGGGCGAGATGGCCGCAGACGAGCGCCGGACCGCCGTCACTCGGGGGACGGACCGGATCTTCGACCCCCAGCTGCGGCGGGACATCGTCGAGCTAATCGAGGACGTGCGCGTAAATGGCGACGACGCCATGGCCCGGGCGCTGAAGAAGTTCGACGGCTGTGACGTCGGCCCGGGCGGGTTGGCGGTAACCGAAGAGGAGTTTGCCAATGCCCGCAAAGGGCTCCCGGCCGGGCTGCTGTCGGCCATTAGGGACGGCATCGACCACATACGCCGCTTCAACGAACAGCTGGTGGCCCGGGGCGATTGGAGCTTCGAGAGCGAGCCCGGCCTGACCGTCGGCGAGAAGATAACCCCCATCGCCAGTGCCGGCCTGTTCGTGCCCAGCGGCAAAGGGTCCTACCCGTCGGTGTTGGCCCAGATCGGTACGCCCGCGGTAGTCGCCGGCGTGCCACTCATCGCCGTTGTGGTTCCCCCGGTGCCGGGCTCGCCCGGTGTCGTCGACCCCGCCGTCTTGGTGGTGGCCGACGAGCTGGGCATTGGCAAAGTGTTCCGGGCCAACGGCCCGGCCGGGGTGGCGGCGCTGGCCTTTGGCACCCAAACGGTGCCCAAGGTGCGCAAGGTCCTCGGGCCGGGGAGCCCGGCGGTGACCTGTGCCCAGGTCGAGGTCCAGCGTTACGGCACGGTCACCACCATGCTCATGGGCCCGAGCGAGAGCCTCATCATCGCCGATGACAGCGCGGACCCCAAGCTATTGGCCGCCGACCTGCTCAACGAGGCCGAACACGGCCCCGACTCTTCCAGTTTGCTCGTCACCGACAGCCAACCGCTCCTGGAGGCGGCCCAGGGCGAGGTGGCCCGCCAGCTCGCTTTGCTGCCCGAGCCCCGGCGGGCTTATGCCGGTGCCGCCCTGGGCACCAACGGGGGCGCGATCTTGGTCCGGGACATGCAAGAGGCCACCGAGGTGGCCAATGCCTACGCCCCCGAGCACATGATGATCGCGGTGAGGGACGAGGACGACGTGCTCGCCCGTTTGACCGACGCCGGTGAGATCCTGGTGGGGCAGTGGACCCCGGTGTCGGCGGCCAACTTCTTGATCGGCTGCCCGGCGGCCCTGCCCACCAGTGGCTTCGCCAAGGTCAGCAGCGGGGTGACGGCCGACGCCTTCCGCAAGCGCACGGCCGTGGCCCGGGCCGACCAGCGTGCCCTGGCCCGCATGCGGGAATCGATCACTGCCTTCACCCAGCACGAGGGTTTCCCGGCCCACGAAGCCGCCGTAGCCATCAGGTTCTCTTGAGCTCCAGCTCGGCGCTCATCCCCGCGCTACTGAAGGGAGGTCAGGGCCAGGCCGCCGGCCGGGTCGCCACGGAGGCTTTGCGCGCCACTTTCGACCTCGACGTGGCCGACCTCGCCTTCACCCAGGACGAGTACAGCCTCAATTCGGTGAGTGGGAAAGTGAGCCTGACTGACGGCCGCACCTTCTTCTTCAAGTTCCACCATGAGGAGGGAGAGGAAGAAAATGTAACCGAGTACTACCGGGCCCAGCTCCTCAGTGACGCCGGCCTGCCGGTCGAAGTGCCCTTCGCCGCCTCCACCGTGCCCGGCACCCAAATGGTTTTGTACGAGCTGCGCCGGGAGCCTCGTATGGCCGATGTGTGCGCCGACCTGGAACGAGCCTGGGGCGCCGGGGCCACCTTGCCCCCCAGGCTCCTGGCTGCCCGCCGCGCCCTGGACGCCCGTACCGGGGAGGTGATGACCGAGACCCTAGGCCCCGCCGTGGCCAGCTCAGCGGGGGCCGCCATCCACCAGCTTTTTCATCATCGCCTGGTGGACCGTTCGGCCCGCGCCCTGGGCGGGCGCTACCGGGCCTACTACCTGGAGGACCCGGCCTTCGCCCCCCTGGCCGATAAGCGCTGGCGGGTCAACGGGGTCGAGTACCGCTCCACCCTGGCCGAACTGGCCACACAGGCGATGGTGCTCCTGGCCCCCGCCGCCCTGGCCGCACTGCCGGTCGTCACGGCCCACGGCGACGACCATCACGGCAACGTTTGGGTCATGGACGGGAGCCCCGACGATGACAATTGCCCCGGCAATGGCGGGGGCGGGGGCGGGGGTCCTACCTCGCCACCTCGGGCGCCCACCCTTCGTTTGTTCGACCCCGCTTTTGCCGGCACCGACCTGCCCGCTCTCCTGGCCCCGGTGAAGGCCACCTTCCACAACGCCCTGGCCCACCCCTTCTGGCTCTACCACCCGGCGGAGGCGGCCCAGCGGTCCACCATCGAGGTCGACCGGGGAGCCGAGGTGGTCGAGCTCACCGACGATGCCCACTTGTCTGGCCTGCGCCGCCAGGTGCTGGACAGCGCGGCCGAGCTGGTGTGGGCCCCGCTCCTGGCCGAGCTGGCCCGGCGCTCGTGGCTAGCGGGCAACTGGAGGGCCATCGTGCGCTCGGCCCTGTTTTGCTGTCCCATGCTTGTGACCAACCTCACGGCCTCCCACCGGTCCGAGCCGGTCCGGCTGCTGGGCCTGGCCCGGGCCGTGGCCGCTGGCAGCGAACCGGCCAGCGGGAGCGATGAAGTGTCGCGCTTCTTGGACGGTGTCACCCCATGAACCTGGGCGAACTCCGCGAGCAGCTGGTGGTCCGGCCCGACCCACACCAACCGGCCCCGGCCGGCAGCCCCGGGGACCAGCCGCTCCTGTGACTTCGCGCCGCCTGCTCATATCGGGGGGCACCAGTGGCATCGGCTATGCCTGTGCCCAGCACCAGGTGGCCCAGGGCGACCAGGTCTGGGTGCTGGGCTCGAGCCAACCGGGCGTGGTCTCAGCCCGCCACCAGCTCAGCCTGGCCGGCGCCACCGTGTGCGACGTCTCGGTGGAGAGCGATGTAGACGCCGCTGTAGAGGAGGCTCGGGCGGCGATGGGCGGGTTGGACGGCGTCTTCGTCAACGCCGGCACCGATGGAGAGGGCCTCCCCGCTACCGAGCTCAACGTGGGCCACTTCCGCCGGGTGCTCGACGTCAATGTAGTGGGTTCTTTCCTTGTGGCCCGGGCCGCCCTGCGCGGCGCCCCACCGCCGGCGGCGGTCGTTTTCAACGCCTCCGTCAACGCTTTGCGCCCCGAGCTCAACTTCTTGGACTACAACGCCAGCAAGGCGGCCGTGCTCAGCATGGCCAAATCTTTCGCCCTCGAGGTGAGCGGCCGGGGCACTTCGGTGACAGCGCTCTGCCCGGGTTACTTCCCCACCCGCATGACCGCCCCGTACCTGGACGACCCCACCACGCGCGAGCACCTGCTGGCGCGCATCCCGGCCGGTCGCTTCGGCTCCCTGCCCGAGATCGCCGCCCTGGTGGGCTTCCTGCTCAGCCCGGCGGCCGCCTTCATGACGGGGAGCGTCATCAGCATCGATGGGGGGTCGAGCATTTGACCGGAGGGACCGCTATGACCACGCAAAAAGCCAGACGGCGCCCCCAGGGGTGCTCGTGAACGCCGGCGGTGGCTACCGCCCGGCACGGGCCGAGCATGGCACCCAGCTGTCGTGCAAGGGATGGCAGCAAGAAGCGGCCCTGCGCATGCTGCACAACAACCTCGACCCCGAGGTGGCCGAGCACCCCGAAGAGCTGGTGGTCTACGGGGGCACTGGTAAAGCGGCGCGGGACTGGCCGTCGTTCCGGGCCATCGAGCGGTCGCTGCGGGACTTGGGAGGCGACGAGACCCTGCTTGTCCAGTCGGGCCGGCCGGTGGGGGTGGTGCGCACCCACGAGTGGGCACCTCGGGTGCTCATAGCCAACTCCAACCTGGTCCCCGAATGGGCCAACTGGGACGAGTTCCGCCGCCTGGAGCACCTGGGCCTGACCATGTACGGCCAGATGACCGCCGGTTCGTGGATCTACATCGGTACCCAGGGCATCCTCCAGGGCACCTACGAGACGTTTGCCGCAATCGCCGACAAGCGCTTCGGGGGTTCCTTGTCCGGCACCCTGACCGTGACGTGCGGGGCCGGGGGTATGGGAGGCGCCCAGCCCCTGGCCGTCACCATGAACGGCGGCGTGGTCATTTGCACCGACACCGACCCCACCCGCATCGAGCGGCGGCTCCAGGGCCACTACCTCGACACCATCGCCCACAGTCTGGACGAGGCCCTGGACATGGCCGAAGAAGCTCGCTACGCCGGGCGGGCGCGCTCGGTCGGCCTGGTCGGTAACGGCGCCGAGGTGCTGCCCGAGATGGTCCGGCGTAACGTGCACGTCGACATCGCCACCGACCAGACGCCGGCCCATGACCCCCTCAGCTACGTGCCCGCGGCTACGTCTATGGAGGACGCCCTGGCCCTGCGCCACGACCGTCCCGACGAGTACGCCCGCCGGTCCCGCGCCTCCATGGTGGCCCACTGCGCCGCCCTGGTCGACCTCATGGACAGGGGGGCGGAGGTCTTCGACTACGGCAACAGCCTGCGGGCCGAAGCGGCTCTGGGCGGGTTCAGCCGGGCCTTCGACTACCCCGGCTTCATCCCCGCCTACATCCGGCCCTTGTTCTGTGAGGGTAAGGGGCCGTTCCGATGGGCCGCCCTGTCCGGCAACCCGGCCGATATCGCCGCCACCGATGACGCCGTGCTGGAGATGTTCAGCGACGATGCCCGCCTGACCCGGTGGGTGACCATGGCCCGGGAACGGGTCAGCTCCCAGGGCCTGCCAGCCCGCATCTGCTGGCTCGGCCTGGGCGAAAGAGAGCGTGCCGGCGCCCGTTTCAACGAAATGGTCGCCTCGGGACAGTTGGAAGCGCCGGTGGTCATCGGACGCGACCACCTGGACTGCGGCTCAGTGGCCTCGCCTTACCGGGAAACCGAAGCCATGCTCGACGGCTCCGACGCCATTGCCGACTGGCCCCTGCTCAACGCCTTGGTCAACACAGCCAGCGGTGCCACCTGGGTCTCTATCCACCATGGCGGGGGCGTGGGTATAGGCCGCTCCATCCATGCCGGCCAGGTCACGGTGGCGGACGGCACGCCCCTGGCGGCCCAAAAGCTGGCGCGGGTGCTGTCCAACGACCCAGCAATGGGCGTTATCCGCCACGTCGACGCCGGCTATGAAAAGGCCCGCCAGGTGGCGACCGAGCACTTCGTGCGTATCCCCATGGACGCTCAACCGTGAGCACCTCCGGAGTGGGCCATTCCCACCTGCGCCATGGCCAGCCCGGGCTGGTTGAGCTGGGCACCGGCGGGGCCACCGAGGCCGACGTAATCGCCGTCGCCCGCGGTGGTGCCGAGGTATGTCTCAGCCCCGCGGCCGTGTCCGCCATGGCCGAGTCCCGGCGCGCCGTCGAAGCCCTGGCCACCGGGCCAGTCCCGGTCTATGGCGTGTCGACGGGCTTTGGCGCCCTGGCCACCCGCCACATCAACCCCGACCAGCGGGGGCAGCTCCAGCACAGCCTGGTCCGTTCCCATGCCTCGGGTATGGGGCGCATGGTGGACGCCGAGGTCGTCCGCGGCCTCATGTTCCTCCGTCTGCGCACCCTGGCCACGGGGCGCACCGGGGTCAGGCCCGTGGTGGCAGAGTCCCTGGCAGGCCTGCTCAACGCCGGCATCACGCCCGTCGTCCGCGAGCACGGGTCCTTGGGCTGCAGTGGTGACCTGGCCCCGCTGGCCCACTGTGCCCTGACCCTCATCGGCGAGGGCGAGGTGGTGGGGGCCGACGGCCAGCTCAGCCCGAGCGGGCCGGCTCTGCGGGCCGCCGGCCTACAGCCGGTGGCCCTGCAGGCCAAAGAAGGCCTGGCCCTGGTCAATGGCACCGACGGCATGCTGGCCATCCTGGTCATGGCCTGTGCCGATCTCGAGCACCTGTGCCAGGTAGCCGACGTGACCGCGGCCCTGAGCGTGGAGGCGTTGCTGGGCACGGACCAGGCTTTTCTCCCCGGGCTGCAGCACGACCTGCGCCCCCATCCAGGGCAGTCGACCAGTGCTGCCAACCTCCTGGCCCTTTTGGCCGGGTCGCCCATGGTTGCCTCCCACCGCACCGAGGATGCCCGGGTGCAGGACGCCTACTCGCTGCGCTGCGCTCCTCAGGTGGCGGGCGCCGTGCGCGACACGGTCGAGCACGCCCGCATGGTGGCCGACAGAGAGCTCCGCTCGGCCATTGACAACCCCGTCGTGCTGGCCGACGGCACGTTGGTCTCCAACGGCAACTTCCATGGCGCCCCCCTGGCCTACGTCCTTGACTTCCTGGCTATCTGTGCCGCTGACCTGGGCTCGATCGCCGAACGGCGCACCGACCGCCTGCTCGACCCGGCTCGCTCCCACGGGCTGCCCCCGTTCCTTGCTGACGACCCGGGCGTCGACTCGGGGCTGATGATCGCCCAGTACGCCCAGGCGGCCATGGTCTCGGAAAATAAACGCCTGGCCGCCCCGGCCAGCGTCGACTCCATCCCCAGCTCGGCTATGCAGGAGGACCACGTGTCCATGGGATGGGCCGCCGGCCTCAAGCTGCGTACCGCCCTGGGCAACCTGCGCCGGATCCTGGCCGTCGAACTAGTGGTGGCGGCGCGCGCCGTAGACCTACGGGCGCCCCTGCAGCCCGGCCCGGCTACGGCCGCGGTCATCGCCGAGCTGCGCCAAAGCGTGCCTGGGCCGGGACCGGACCGCTGGCTTTCACCCGAACTGGGGGAGGCCGACCGCCTCATCGCTTCGGGCCGCATCGCCGCCGCCGCCCGCCAAGTCGTCGCCCTGCTGTGACACTGGTGCCGCCCGGCCCGGGGCCGGCGACGGGGCCAGAGCCCGGGGCTGCGAGGGCTGGGGTTGCGGGTGTCGACGACGGAGAGCGTTGGCTCCGGGCCCACTTCGTGCGGACGTGGGCCAAGCTCGAGGACATTGGCCGAGGGCCCGGCGGGGGCTACACCCGGCCGGCCTGGGGAAAGGCGGATGCCGAGCTACGCCAGTGGTTCCGGGACGAGGCCGGGGTGCGGGGCATGCAGGTGGAACAGGACGGCAACGGTAACCTTTGGGCCTGGTGGGGCGAGCCCGGCGCGGGCGCAGCGCCCCCTGGGGCCCTTGACCACCGAGCGTTGGCCATCGGCAGCCACCTCGACAGCGTGCCCGACGGCGGCGCCTTCGACGGGCCGCTGGGCCTTGTTTGTAGCTATTTAGCTATTGACATACTCCGGTCGGCCGGTGGCGTCCCCGTACGGCCCATCGCCGTGGTTTGTTGGGCGGACGAGGAGGGGGCGCGCTTCGGGGCGGCCTGCGCCGGTAGCCGGCTCCTGACCGGGGCTCTCAGCCCCGGCACGGCCCGGGCGCTGGTTGACGATGAAGGCGTCACGATGGCCGAGGCCATGCAACGGGCCGGGGCCGACCCGGCCCTGATGGGGCCCGACCCTGCCCGGTTGGCGTCGCTGCTGGCATTTGTCGAGCTCCACATCGAGCAGGGCCGACGTCTGGTCGACCTAGGTGCGCCGGTGGGGATAGCCACGGCCATCTGGCCCCACGGCCGATGGAGGTGCTCCTTCCGGGGCGAGCCCAACCATGCCGGCACCACCCTGCTGGCCGACCGTCACGACCCCATGCTGCCTTTTGCCGCCGCCGTCATCGAGGCTCGGGAGATTGCCGAGGGCAAAGGCGGGCGGGCCACGTTCGCCAAGGTGGTCGTCTGGCCCAATGCCACTAACGCCGTGGCCGCCCGGGTCGACGCTTGGTTGGACGCTCGGGCGCCGGACGAGCCCACGCTAAAGACCATGGTGGCCCAGGTGGGCGAAGCCGCCCGGCGTTCGTCAGCGGCCCACGGCGTCCAGTTTGAGCTGCTCAACGAGTCCCTGACGGGGACCGTCGAGTTCGAACAGGCGCTGCGCACCCGCCTGGTTGGCGCCCTGGGCAACCTGCCCCAACTGCCGACGGCGGCCGGCCACGACGCCGGCACCCTGTCCGCTTGTGTACCGGCAGCCATGCTGTTCGTACGCAACCCCACCGGGACCAGCCACAGCCCGGCTGAATGGGCCAGCGTGGACGACTGCGTAGCTGGTGCGCGCGCCCTGGCCCGGGTGCTCGAGGAGCTTGCCTGCCGATGAACCCGGCCCGGGCACAGTACTTTTGCGAACATGCCTGGTTGGGCGGTCCGACCACCGAGGCTGACGTGCTCGTTTCCGTCGAGGGCGACCGCATAACCGGCGTCCACTTGGGAGGGGGACGGCCGACCGGGGCGGTGCGGCTCGCGGGGCTCACCCTCCCGGGATTTGCCAACGCCCACTCGCATGCCTTCCACCGGGCGTTGCGGGGCCGTAGCGAGCGGGGGCACGGGACCTTTTGGACCTGGCGGGACCAGATGTACGCCGTGGCCGAGGCCCTAACGCCCGAGAACTATTACGAGCTGGCCCGGGCCACTTATGCGGAAATGGCACTGTCGGGCATCACCGCCGTGGGCGAGTTCCACTACCTCCACCACCAGCCCGGCGGCCTGCCCTATTCGGCCCCTAACGAAATGGGCCTGGCCTTGGTCCGCGCGGCCACGGAGGCAGGCATCCGGGTGACGCTCATCGACGCCTGCTACCTAACCGGCGGGCCCGGGCGCATAGCCGAGGGGCCACAGCTGAGGTTCTCCGACGTTGACGCCGAGGCGTGGGCCGTACGCGTGGCGGCTTTGACCGAGCTGAGCTCGCAGCCCGGGGCCCGCTTGGGCGCCGCCGTCCACTCCGTGCGGGCCGTGCCCCCCCCGAGCGTCACCGTCGTCGCCCGCTTTGCTTCCGACAACGCCCTGCCTCTCCACTTCCACCTGTCGGAGCAGCGCCAGGAAAACGATGCCTCCCTGGCGTCCTATGGCGCTTCTCCCACTGATGTCCTTGACGCCGCCGGAGCGCTCGGGCCCTTATCGACTGCCGTCCACGCCACCCACCTGTCGGCCAGCGACGCGGCCCGGCTGGGCCGCTCGGGTCCCGGCGTGTGCATGTGCCCCACGACCGAACAGGACCTGGCCGATGGCATCGGGCCCGCTCGCCGGCTGGCCGACGACGGTGTGGCTATCTCGCTGGGGTCAGACAGCCATGCCACCATCGACTTGTTCGCCGAGATGCGGGCCTTGGAGTACGACGAGCGCCTGTCCTCGGGCCGTCGGGGCAATTGGTCAGCCCAAGAACTGTTGGTTGCGGCCACCATGGGGGGCCACCGGGCCATTGGCTGGCCCGACGCCGGCAGCATCGCCGTGGGCGCCGTGGCCGACCTTGTCACGGTGAGCACCGAGTCCCCTCGCCTTGCCGGTGTGGATGCCGATTGGCTTGCTGAGATGGCGGTTTTTGCCTCCTGCGGCGCAGACGTCGTCCACGTCGTGAGCTCCGGGCAGGTTGTCGTCTCCGGGGGTCATCATTGCCTGGTCGACGATGTGCCCCAGGCCCTCCAGTCCGCCATACATGCCGTGGTACGGCCGTGAGCTCTCTGGCTGTCGTCAACATCGGCACCCTGGTAACCAACGACGGGGCCGTAGGCCGGGGGCCGACGGGCATGATAAGTAACGCCGCACTGGTCGTCGAGGGGGGCCGGGTGACCTGGACGGGGCCGTCGTCCGCCTGTCCCGACGCTACTGAGGACCGCGTGGACGCTGATGGGCGGGCCGTCATCCCCGGTTTTGTCGACAGCCACGCCCACCTCGTTTTTGCCGGTGACCGCAGTGACGAGTTCGTGGCCCGCATGAAAGGCGAGCGCTACCGGGCCGGAGGCATCATTTCCACCGTCGCCGCCACCCGTGCGGCCACCACGGCCGAACTGGAGCACAACATTGACCGTCTCAGGGCGGAGGCGCTGGCTTCGGGGACGACGACCATGGAGTGCAAGTCCGGTTACGGCCTCACCACCGAGCATGAAGCCCAAGCCGTCAAGATCGCCCGCAGCCGCACCGAGGAAGTGACCTATCTGGGCGCCCATGTGGTACCACCCGATTACGCCGGCCGGGCTGACGACTACGTCAACCTGGTGTGCGGCGAGATGCTTGATGCCTGCGCTCCCTGGGCCAAATGGGTCGACGTCTTTTGTGACCGTGGCGCCTTCGACGGCGACCAGGCCGCCGAGATATTGAGGGCCGGCGCCAGTCGGGGCCTCATGGCCAGGGTGCATGCCAACCAACTTGGGCCTGGGCCGGGAGCCGAGGTGGCCGTGGCCGCCGGGGCCGCCTCGGCTGACCACTGCACATTCCTGACCGACCATGACATCGAGCTCCTGGCCGGTAGCGGCACGGTGGCAACGCTGCTCCCGGGGGCTGAATTTTCGACGCGGTCGCCCTATCCCGACGCCCGGCGCCTGCTGGGCGCCGGCGTTACCGTAGCCCTGGCCAGCGACTGCAACCCCGGTTCCAGCTTTACGACCAGCATCCCGTTCTGTATTGCCCTGGCAGTCCGTGAGATGCACATGACGCCCGACGAGGCGCTGTGGGCGGCGACCAGAGGCGGGGCTATCGCCCTTCGCCAAAATGAGCTGGGTGGGCTCGCTGTCGGGCAAAGAGCTGATTTTGTCCTGTTGACGGCAGCCACCCATGTCCATCTCGCCTACCGGCCGGGG
>Ga0209415_10013718_pt1 | contig 13333 bp, 9 predicted proteins | sample PeaSoiSIISIP2007_FD_187696 | JGI IMG/M metagenome (GOLD analysis project Ga0209415, IMG submission 187696) | Peat soil microbial communities from Weissenstadt, Germany - SII-SIP-2007 (SPAdes) (version 2) | ecosystem: Environmental > Terrestrial > Soil > Wetlands > Peat | place: Germany... | reverse complement strand
CACCAGTTCAATCGGCAAGTTTTGGGAGATCGGCATAAGCTTCCTATTTCACTCCAACTCCAATATACGGCGAACCGTTTGGATACGTGTTCCTAAACAAGGCGCCTTGATTGCGAATGCGAAGGCGGACGGCTTCCCCCCAACTGGATGGCCTCGTCCCGTATTGTTCCAGGAATGCTTGGGCGCGCGAAGGCGAGATCGTGTCTCCGGCATCGTGGACTACCGCCGTTACGTTCCAACCCTGCTGGCTGGCCACCAGCACACGTGTATTGTCCAGAGTTACCAGGGAGCCGTCAGTGAGACGCACGACATCGGCTGCCCCTACTGCACTACCAGCCCGCATGAACTCCGTAAGCTCGGCAACACCGCTCACGGAACGCTGGCTGAAGCGAATTAGACTCGGGCTGAGGTGCACCACCTCGGCTTCGCCGCCTCGCGGAACCATGAAAGGCAATAAGGTACCAGTGTACCTGCCAAACTGCTCTGGCGCTTCCGCCGCCTTGGATTCAGGGCGGCCGCTGAGCCGGAGCCGGCATACCAGACGTCTGAGTCATCATCGATGGCCGTCCTCCGCTGTCGTGCAGCGTATTCACTACCCAGGTGGCCTGAAGGTCAGAAACCCCGGTCCCCAACCCCTTACTAAAGAAATCCCCACAATCGACCGATAAATTCAAAGAGTGCACGAGCGCTCCAGACATGAAAGCTGCACCCGCGATCCTGATTGTCGACGACACGCCGTTCAACGTGGAACTGCTGCAGGCCGTGCTGGCCGCCGAGGGGTTCCGGACTTTGGAAGCGGGCGACGGTCCCACGGCGGTCGAGATCTGCCATCGCGATCCCCCGGACCTGGTCCTGCTGGACGTCGTCATGCCCGGGGAGAGCGGTTTTGAAACCTGCGCGCGGCTCAAGTCGGACCCCGCGACGGACGATATCCCGATCATTTTCCTCTCCGCTCTCGACGACGTGCAGAACAAGGTTACGGGACTGAAGGCGGGCGGCGTGGACTACATTTCCAAGCCCGTGGATGCGCGGGAGATGCTGGCGCGGGTGCGGGTCCACCTGCGCATGCGCGAGAGGAACCGCGCCTTGGTGGAGGAGCACCGCCGCCGGCTGGCGGAGCTGCACAGCGCGCAGCAGGCGATCCTGGTGGGCGCCGAAGAATGCGCCGAGGCGGCCTGCGGGGTCTATTTCCGGCCGCTCGAGGATGTGAGCGGAGACTTTTTCGACGTCATCCCGATCGCACCCGGGGTATTCGCCTATTTTGTCGCCGATGTGAGCGGCCATGGAGTGAGCGCCTCGTTTCTCACCGCGGCCGTGAAGGCGTTGTTGCGCCAGTATGCGGGTCCGGTGTTTTCGCCCGAAGACGCCATGCGCGGCGTGGATTCGGTTATGCGCCAGATGCTGGGCGAAGAGCAGTATCTGACGGCCTGTTATGCGCGCCTCAACCGCCAGACCCGGCAGTTGTCGGTGATCAGCGCGGGACATCCGCCGCTGATCCTGGTGGACCGCGCGGGCCACGCCGAGATTTTGCAGACGGACAGCGAACCGCTGGGCGTCTTCAGCTCCACGGTGCTGCAGCGCAAGGAGCTGCAGGTAGCTCCGGGAGACCGCTTCTTCCTGTATAGCGACGGCCTGATCGAATCGCTGCCGGGAGGGGCCCGGCAGAGCGGGCTCGCGCGGCTGGTGGAGGCTTGTATCGACCATCGGGCGGCGCCGCTGGCCGAAGCTCCCACCCGGATTGCCAGGCAGTTGCGGCCCGATGCCCAGGCCATCACCGACGACCTGGTCCTCATGGCAGTGGAGGCGTGCCCGTGACCTCGTCCGTCCGCCGCGAAATCCGCGCCGCCCTGCCGGGGACGCTGGACGCTCTGGAGCCGTTTATCGGCGAGTTTCGCCATTGGTGCCGGCGCCTGCCGGCCGCTGATGATCGCTTCGCCGCCGAGCTGCTGCTGCGCGAGGCGCTCAACAACGCGGTGGTGCATGGCTGCGGCGGGGACGCCTCCCGGCAGGTCCGATGCGCCGTGCGCTGGCGGGCCGGCCGGTTGAGCATCACGGTGGCGGACGACGGAGAGGGCTTCGACTGGCGGCGAGCGCGGAACCACCAGGCGCCGGCCGTGTCCTCGACCGGGCGCGGCATGGAGATTTTCCGGGTGTACGCCACGCGCGTACGGTTCAACCGGAAAGGCAATGTCACCACCCTGATCAGGCGGTTGCAGGGGCAAGAGAGGACATCATGAGCAACACTACGATTACACGCAAAGACCATCAGGCGATCGTGCAGCCGGCGGGCGACGTGGTTGCCGCGCAGGTGCCGGAGCTGCGATCCGCGCTGCGCGGGGCGATAGCGGAGGGGGCGCGGGAAATGACGCTGGATTTCTCGCGCGTGCGCATGGTCGATTCGACCGGGCTCGGCCTGCTCATATCGGCCCACAATTCGGTACGCAAGGCGGGCGGCTGCCTGTCGGTGATTCACGCTTCCCGGGAGATCCTCGAGCTGTTCCAGTCGATGCGCATTCACCAGCACTTCAGCGTTGCCGGCGACCCGGCGGAGGAAAGATGAGCCCCGGCGGACCCGATGACGAGCTGGTGCAGGACTACCTGGCCGAGTGCCGCGAGCACCTGTCCACCATCGAAGCCGACCTGCTCGAGATCGAGCGGGGCGGAGCGCAGATCGACGAGCCGTTGGTCAACCGCGTCTTTCGCGCCGCGCACTCCATCAAGGGCGGCGCCGGGTTCTTCGATCTCGCCAAGATTCGCGAGTTGGCGCACCGCACCGAGACGGCTCTGGACCTGGTCCGCTCCCGGCACATGGTGCCCACTCCCGAAGTGGTCAGCATCCTCTTGCTGGCCTTCGACAAGTTGCGAGAGATGGTCGAGAACCACCGGGAGAGCAATCAGGCCGACATTTCCGAGTTTGTGGACTCGCTGACGCGCCTGGCAGCCGATCATCTGGCCACCGACCAAAAGAGTTCCGTCACCGAGCTGGTGGGGATCGACGTCCCCGGGAAGGGGCAGCGCATCCAGGTCTCGGCCTTCGACCTGAAGCAGGCGCGCCGCGTGGGCAAGTGCATCTATCTGATCGCCTGCGACCTGATTCACGATGTCGAGCGCCGCGGCGAGACGCCGCTCGGAATCTTGAAGCGTTTGATGGAGTTCGGCACGATTCTCGAGACCGCGTTCGATCTGGAGTCGGCCGGGACGCTGGATGAAGAGCCGTCGAATTGCCTGCTGCTCCAGATTCTCTACGCCACGGTGCTCGAGCCCGACCTGTTAGGGCAGGCCGTGGAGTTTCCTCCGGAACGCGTGTACGTGCTCGGAAAAGACGGTGCCTTGCGGTGTCTGGCCGAAGGGCCGGGGGTTGCGCTGCCCGCCGCAGCGCCGGACGTGAAAGAGAATGGGTTGGCAGGCGAAAGCGCCTGCCCCACCAAGACGCAAGTCCTCGCGGGCCCAGGTGGGACAGACGCTTTCGTCTGTCAACCTGCCGCCCCGCCTGCTGAAGCGCGGTTGGCAGGCGAAAGCGCCTGCCCCACCCAGACGCACGCGGAGACCACCATCCGGCTCAATGTCTCCCTGCTGGAGTCGCTCATGACTCTGGCCGGCGAGCTCGTGCTGAGCCGCAACCAGTTGAACGAATCGCTGGCGCGCAAGGACGAACGCGGCATCCGCGACGGAGCGCAGCGCATCAGCGTGGTCACTTCCGACCTGCAGGAAGTGGTGACCCAGACCCGCATGCAGCCTATCGGCAGTCTCCTGGCGAAGTTCCCCCGGCTGGTGCGCGACCTGACGCGCGACCTGGGCAAGGAAGTTGAGCTCCAGATCGAGGGCGGCGAGGTGGAGATCGACAAGACCATCCTGGAGGGGCTCAGCGACCCGCTCACCCACATGATTCGCAACGCCGTCGATCACGGCATCGAATCGCCCGTAGCGCGTACCGGCGCCGGGAAACCGGCTGCCGGGGCGGTCGCGCTCCGTTGTTATCATCAGGCCGGACTGGTGGTGGTGGAGATCGCCGACGATGGCAAGGGTCTGGATGCCGCCAAGGTGGCCGCTTCGGCGCTGGCCAAGGGCCTGGTCACCGCCGAGCAGCTCCGCGGCCTGTCCGAGCGCGAGAAGATGGCGCTCATTTTCCTGCCGGGGGTCTCGACCGCGGAAAAGGTCAGCGACGTGTCGGGCCGCGGCGTCGGGATGGACGTGGTCAAGACCAACCTCGACAAGCTGGGCGGGAAGATCGAAATCGATTCCACGCCGGGCCAGGGCACCAGCTTTCGCATCAAGCTGCCGCTCACCCTGGCCATCATCCCCTCGCTGTTGATCTCCGATGGCGGCCAGCGCTTCGCCATTCCGCAGGTCAACGTGGGCGAGTTGCTGCGCATTCCGGCCGGGCAGATCGCCGGGCGGACCGACCGCGTCGGCGACGCGGAAGTCCTGATCCTCCGCGACCGTCTCGTGCCGCTGGTGCACCTGGCGGACGCGCTGGGCACGCCGCGGCCGGAAAATGCGCACGCCATGAACGTGGTGCTGGTCAACGCCGGCGTCTTCGACTACGGCCTGGTGGTGGAGGAGCTGCACGACACCGCCGAAATCGTGGTCAAGCCGATGGGACGGCACCTGAAGGGACTGCACGAATACGCCGGCGCCACCATTCTGGGCGATGGGCGGGTGGCGGTGATCCTGGATGTGGCGGGGCTGGCCGCGCGCGCGAGCCTGTCGTGCGCCAAGGCCGAAGCGGTATCGCGAAAAGACAAAGGGACAGCCGCGGACGCGCGCGACGTGCATTCCCTGCTGCTGTTTCGCAATGCCCCGGCGGAGATCTGCGCGGTGGCCGTCGAGCAGGTGGCGCGCATCGAGCGCATACGGCCCGAGCAGGTCCAGTACCTGGGCGGCCGCCGCATCATGCAATATCGCGGCGCGACCCTGCCGCTGGTGGCCCTGCACGACACTGCCGCGGTGGGCGATTTGGCCGAGACCGAGCGCTGGGTGGTCATTGTTTTCGAACGGGCCGGAAAGCCGCTGGGCCTGCTGGCCGCCGAGCCCCTGGACCTGGCGGAAGCCGTATTGGACATCGATACCGAGACACTGCGCCAGCGCGGCATCGCCGGGTCGGCCGTGCACAAGGACCGCACCATCCTGCTGCTCGACATCTTCGAGCTGGCCGGGTCTCTGCGGTCTGACGGCTCGCCCGCGGAGGTCCCTGCGGCGCCCGCCGCGAATTCCGCCCGCGAGGGCCCCACCGTCCTGCTGGCCGAAGATTCCGACTTCTTCCGCGGGCAGATTCAGCGCCTGATGGAGGCCATCGGCTGCCGCGTGCTGGCCGCCGAAGATGGCCAGGCGGCCTGGGAGTTGCTGGAGCGGCATGCCGGGGAGGTCGACTTCGTGACTACGGATATCGAGATGCCGCGGCTGGACGGGTTGGCGCTCACCCGCCAGATTCGCTCCGACCGGCGCTTCGCCCACCTGCCGGTGATCGCGCTGTCGTCTCTCGCTGGAGAGGAAGATATCGCCGCCGGCATGGCCGCCGGGGTCAGCGAGTACCAGGTGAAGCTGGACAAAGACGAGTTACAGGAGAGTATTCGGAAATTGGTCCGCGAAAAAGTGGCCAGACAGGCTCCCGCGGGCGATTACGCCAGGAAAAGGTGAACCGATCATGAGGAAGAAATTCGCGAATCTGAAAGTCGGAAAGAAGCTGGCGCTGTTGGTGGGCGCCGGGGTGGTGCAGTTTGCCTGCATCACCGGGATGCTCATCTGGGGGATCCACGCGCTCGATGTGGCCACCACCGCCGCCGATCTGGAAAGCCACAAGATGGTGATCGCTCAGAGAATCCCCGCGGATATAACGGGCGCGGTCCTATACATCAGCGACATGGTGGTCAACTGCCAAGTCTCGCCGGACCTCCAGAGTCAGGTCGCCACGCTGCGGCAGCAGTACATCGCGGCGCTGGACGAAGCCAAATCCGGAGCCGACACGCCGGAGGGCCAGCGCCTGGTGAGGCTGATCGAGGAAAGGGTAACCGCCTGGCGGGAAGCCAACAACCGGATCCTGCAACTGCTGGGGCAGCACAAGGGCGTCGATGCCGCCAGAAGTTACCGCGAATCGAGCGCGCCCATGTTCGGCGCGTTGAAACAGGCGGCCGACGAGTACATCAAGTGGCAGCAGCAGCGTCTCGTCCAGATCGCCGAGCAGCGGCAAGCCCTGGTGTGGCGCGTGTACACCCTGTTCATCGTATTGGGATTGTTCACCGCGGTAATGGCCTCAATCGTCGGCGGGTTCGTCGCGCGCAGCATCACCCGGCCCCTCGCGGCGGTGATTTCCCTGCTGCAGAACATCGCCAAGGGCGACCTCTCTCGCGAGGTCCCCGGTGAATACCTGGAACGCAGCGAGGAAGTCGGAATGCTCGCGCAGGCCATCCAGACCATGTCGGCAAGCCTGCGCGAGATGGTCCAGCAGATGGCCGGCGATGTCCGCACCTTGTCGTCTTCTTCGTCGGAGTTGTCGGCCAGCTCCGGGCAGATGTCCGGCGGCTCCCGCAAGGCCTCCGAAAAGGTCCACGCCGTGGCCGCGGCCGCCGAGCAGATGAGCGCCAACGTCACTTCCGTGGCGGCGGGAATGGAGCAGACCTCCACCAACCTCACCAACGTCAGCCAGAGCACCGAGCAGATGACCGCCACCATCGGGGAGATCGCCGGCAATTCGGAAAAGGCCCGCCGCATCACCGAGCAGGCCACCCACCAGGCGGCCCGCATCACCGAGCAGATGAACCTGCTCGGCCAGGCCGCGCGCGAGATCGGCAAGGTCACCGAAACCATTACCGAGATCTCGTCGCAGACCAACCTGCTGGCGCTCAATGCCACCATCGAGGCGGCGCGCGCCGGCGCGGCCGGCAAGGGATTCGCCGTGGTGGCCAACGAAATCAAGGAGCTGGCCCAGCAGACGGCCGCCGCTACCGAAGACATCAAGGGGCGCATCGCCGGCGTGCAGTCGTCCACCTCGGGCGGCATCGCAGAAATCGAGAAAGTCTCGCAGGTCATCCGCGAGGTGAGCGACATCGTGTCCACCATCGCGGCGGCCATCGAGGAGCAGGCCACCGTCACCAAGGACATCGCCCGGAACATCACCGAGGCGTCTATCGGGGTGCACGACGCCAACACCCGGGTGGCGGAGGCTTCGCGAGCCACTCTGGATATTGCCGAGCAGATCGTGGCCGTGGATGACGCGGCCCGCGAGGTCACCCAGGGCAGCGAGCTGATCCAGGCCAGTGCCGGCGGGCTGTCGGCGGTGGCGGTCGAGCTTCAGCATATGGTGGAGCGGTTCCAGGTCTGAGGGAGCGACGGCCATGTCCCAAACTGTGGTATCCGAAAGCGGGAAAACCGTGCTGCTGGCGACGTTCTATGTGCGCCATGCACTGTGCGCGCTGGACGCCGCCGGCATTCAAGAGGTCATCCGGCTGGGCCCCGTGACGCCGGTGCGCCACGCCGCCGCGGAGGTCGCCGGCATCGTCAACCTCCGGGGAAAGATCGTCACCATCCTCGATCTCGGGCTGCGGCTCGGGTTTCCCGCGGCCTCACCGGGCCGCGAGGCTCGAGTCTTCATCATGGAAGATCGCAACGAATTCGTGGGACTGCTGGTGGACCGCGTCGACGAAGTGGTGGAAGCCGACGCCGGTCAGTGGGCCCCCCTGCCGTCCAACCTGTCGTTCGTGCAGGCCAGGTTCTTCCAGGGAGTATGCCGGATCGGCGATCGGGTGATCGCGCTGCTCAACCCGGCCGAGGTGCTGGCGGAGCGCGCGACGTGATCCCCGAACGGGAGATTCGAATTCCATGAGCATGCGAGTCCTGGTGGTGGACGACACCGTCTTGTTCCGGCGAGCCGTTTCCATGGCATTGGAAGGCTTGCCCGGAGTGGAAGTAGTGGGCGCCGCGGCCAACGGCAAGCTGGCGCTGGCCCGCATGGAGGCCCTGCGCCCCGACTTGGTGACGCTGGACATCGAAATGCCGGAGATGAACGGCATCGAGCTGCTGGAGGCCATGCGCTCCCGCGGCTTCGAGACCGGCGTCATCGTGCTGAGCGCCCACACCGTAAAGGGCGGCGAGCTCACCATGCGGGCCCTCGAGCTGGGCGCCTTCGATTTCCTGACCAAGCCCGAATGTGGCGCCCCGGCGGAGAACATCGCCTCGCTCCGGGGCCAGCTCCAGCCCATGATCCGCGCCTTCGAGCGGCGGCGCGAAATCCGTAACATTCTGCTCGTCACACCGCGCCCTCCGGTTCCGCCGCCCCCCTTGCGGAGACCCGAGAGCCCGCCCGCGCAACTCGTGCGCACTCCGCGCGCTTCCGGGCCTCCCCTGGTCCTGATCGGCGTCTCCACCGGCGGCCCCGCCGCGCTGTCCAAGCTCCTCCCCGCGCTGCCCGCCAACCTCGGCGCGCCGGTGTTCATCGTCCAGCACATGCCGGCGCTGTTCACCCAGCCGCTGGCCGCCAGCCTGGCCGCCAAGTGCGCCATCCGCGTCAAGGAAGCCGCGGACGGGGAAATCGCGCAGCCGAACTGCGCCTACATCGCGCCCGGCGGCAGGCAGATGAAGCTGTTGCGGGGCGCCCGCGGAGAAACCACGGTGCGCATCACCGACGATCCGCCGGAGAACAACTGCCGGCCCGCGGTGGATTACCTGTTCCGCTCCGTGGCACTGCAGTTCCCCGGCCGCGCGGTGGCCGCCATCCTGACCGGTATGGGGAACGACGGCACCGCCGGTCTCAAGCTGCTCAAGCGCGGCGGCTGCCCGTCCATCGCGCAGGATGAAGCCAGTTGCGTGGTCTTCGGCATGCCCAGGGAAGCCATCCTGGCCGGGGTGGTCGATACTGTGGCGCCGCTCGAATCCATGGCCGCGGCCATCGTGCATGCCCTGCGCGAGGGGTGGCCTCTGTGTGAGTCAAGGCAATGACCAGGCTGCTGCCGGAGGAGCACGAACCGGTCTCCCGCTATATTTATTCGTTGTGTGGAGTGGCCCTCGACCAGTCCAAAGCCTATCTCCTGGAAGGCCGTTTGGGATCCCTGGTGGAAGAGACGGGCAGCGGGAACTTCACTGGGTTGGTCTCCCGCGCCAAAGCCGATTCCAGCCGCGCGCTCGACCGGCGCATCGTGGATGCCATCACCACCGGCGAGTCGCTGTTCTTCCGCGATACCGCGCCCTTCGACCTGTTGCGCCACAAGATTGTGCCGGAGTGGATCGATCGCCAGCGCTCCGGACCCAAACGCATCCGCATCTGGAGCGCGGCGTGCTCCACGGGGCAGGAGGTCTACAGCATCGCCATCCTCCTCAAGGAGCTGCTGGGCGATCCCGACCGCTACGGCATTCGCATTATGGGCACCGATATTTCGGACGCAGCCGTCGCCCGCGCCAGCCGCGGAGTCTTCAACGACATCGACATCTCCCGCGGGTTGAGCGGCCCGTTGCGCGAGAAGTATTTTCGGCGCACCGCCGGCGGCTGGCAGATTTCAGACCAGATCCGCGCCATGGCTTCCTTCCAGAAGGTCAACCTGATGCAGGACTTCTCCGCGCTGGGCCGGTTCGAAATCGTCTTCTGCCGCAACGTCGCCATTTACTTCACCGAGCGGGACCGCGGCGCGCTGTTCGCCAGGATTGAGCGCGCGCTCGAGCCGGAGGGCTGCCTGATTATCGGAGCCATGGAATCGCTCAGCGGCATCTGCCCGCAGTTCGAGTCCAAACGCCACCTTCGCTCGGTGTTTTATCAACTGAAGACGGCGGGCGCCGGCCGGCCGGTGAAATCATGATCCGGACACCCAAATCCGCGATCGCCAGGCCGGCCGCCCGCACGCGTCGGCCCCGAATCGTGCCCCTGGCGATCGTGGCGTTGTCCCTGGCCGCGGCCTGTATGAACTGGTATCTGCTCCGCCCGAGCTTCCGGTCGGACGCACAGCAGGCCGGCCGGTGGAGCGCCCTTTTCATTGGCCTCGAGGTCAGTCTCCTGCTGGCATGGATCGCCTTCAACCTCCTGTCCAATCGCAAGAAGGCCAATCGGCTCGCCAGCACCGCTGCGCATCGCCTCGAGGAGAGCGAGAACCGCTTCCTGACCATGGCCAACTCCGCTCCCGTCATGATCTGGATCGCGGGCCAGGACAAAGGCTGTGTCTGGTTGAACCAACGCTGGCTGGAGTTCACCGGAAGGAGCATGGAGCAGGAACTCGGAGCAGGCTGGATCGAATGCATGCACCCGGAGGATGCCGCCCGGCTCGAAGAGAGCGTCTTCAGCCAAATGGAGGCACGCCGGCCGTTTCGCATCGAGTTCCGCCTGCGCCGCGCCGATGGCGAATACCGCTGGCTGTTGAGCACCGGAACGCCGCGGTTCCACGAGGACCATGGTTTCGCGGGGTATGTCGGCTCCTGCATCGATATCACCGACCGCAAGCAGATCGAGAGCGAGCTGCGCCTGGCGGATCTCACCATGAATCGTATGGAGGACGCGGTCTACTGGATGAGGCCGGACGGTAGCATCTGGAACGTCAACGATGCCGCCTGCCGGATGCTGGGTTACGCCCACGGCGAGCTGACCGCCCTTACCATCCCCGAGATCGACGGCTCCGGAGAGTTCCCCCCGGAGAAGTGGCCCCAGGCCTGGGCCGCGGTAAAGAATCTCGGCAGCCTGCGGATACAGACGCTCCACCGTGCCCGGGACGGCCGCGCCATCCCCGTGGAGATCACGTCCAACTACGTCGAGTTCGGGGGCAAAGAGTACGCCTGCGCCATCGTCCGCGACGTCAGCGAGCGGGCCGGTGCCGAAGCTCTCAAGGAGCGGTTGCTGCTGCGCCAGCGGGCCATCCTCGACAACCTGCCGATGCTGGCATGGCTCCAGGATGCGGGCGGCCGCTACGAAATGGTGAACGATGCCTTCGCCGCCGCTTGTGGATTCAGCGTCAACGCCATCATCGGCAAAACGGCCTCGGAAGTCTGGCCGCCGGATTGGGCCGCGCTCGACGAGGCCGATAACCGCGAGGCGCTGCGCTCCGGCGAGAGGCAACAGGACGAAAGATGCGTCGCCGGCCCGTCCGGGAGCCGGTGGTATCTGCGGCAGACCACGCCGCTGTTCGATGAGCGGGGAGGCGTGACGGGAACCACCGGAATCGCGCTGGACATCTCCCAGCGCAAGCGCTACGAAGAACAGTTGGTGCTGGCCCGCGAGGCGGCGGATTCGGCCAGCCGCGCGAAAAGCGAATTCCTGGCCAACATGAGCCACGAGATCCGCACCCCCTTGAACGGCATAGTCGGCATGAACGAGCTGCTGCTCGAGTCCGCGCTCGACCAGCGCCAGCGCAAGTATGCCGCCATTGTCCGCGACAGCGCCCAATCGCTGCTGGCAGTGCTCAACGACGTCCTCGACTTCTCCAAAATCGAAGCCGGCAAGCTGGCCCTGGAAATCGTGGACTTCGATCTCCGCCCGCTCATGGAAAGCGTCGCCGACCTGTTCGCGGCCCGGGCTCATGAGAAAGGCATCCAGCTCGTCTGCTCGATCGCGCCGGCCGTGCCCACACGGCTGCGCGGCGATCCGGCCCGCCTGCGCCAGGTCTTCATGAACCTGGTTGGAAACGCCGTCAAGTTTACGGAGGCCGGCGAAGTTTCCTTCCGCGTCAAACCGGAAACGGCCGGCAACCCGGCGGGTTTGCGCTTCGAAGTCGTCGATACCGGGATCGGAATCGGCCCCCGGCAGCGCGGCTTGCTGTTCCAGCCGTTCTCGCAAGCCGATTCGTCCACCACCCGGCGCTTCGGTGGCACCGGCCTCGGCCTGACCATTGCACAACGGCTGGTTACCCTGATGGGCGGCTGCTTGGGCTGTGAGAGCGAGCCTGGAAAAGGCTCGACCTTCTGGGTCGCAATTTCGTTGGAACAGCAGCCCGGCGTAATGCGCCCGCGCCCGCTATCGCTGCGCGGCCGCCGCGTCCTGGTCGTGGACGGCAACGCGGTCACGCGCCGGCACCTGCGCGAGTTGCTCGCGTTTTGGGAATGTCATATCGAAGAACCTGCCGATTTCGTTGCCGCGCTCGTCCGCCTGCGGGAGGCGTCCGATCCGTTTGAAGCCGTGCTGCTGGATGCGGAGACTCCCGAATTCGAGAGCGCCTTCGCTGCCGCGCGCCTGCGCCATCCGGAATTGGCTGCCGTGCCGGCGGTGGCCCTGGTCCCGCTGGCCCGCACCGCTGCCCCGGACCATTGGCTGGGCCTCGGCTTTGCCGCCCGCGTCAACAAGCCCGTCAAGCAGGGCGAACTGGGGGCTTGCCTGGCGTCCATTCTGGGATACGGCGCCGCGCCCGGCGGCCCGCTCCCCGAGAAGCCACGGCGCTCGGTGTCCGAACGCGCGCGGCGCGCCGACTGCCGGCTGCTCGTCGTGGAGGACAACGAGACTAACCAGGACGTCGCCATCGGCATGCTCCAGCAGTTGGGCTACTGCACGGTGACGGTTGCCGGCGACGGCCGGCAGGCACTCGAGGCCTTGGAGCGCGCCGATTTCGACCTGATCCTGATGGATTGCCAGTTGCCCGAGTTGGACGGCTACGAAGCTTCGCGCCTGATCCGCCGGCCCGCCACGCCGGTGCGCAATCACGAGGTGCCGATCGTTGCCATGACGGCGCACGCCCTGGCCGGCGATCGCCAGAAGTGTCTGGCGGCGGGAATGAACGATTACCTCACCAAGCCGATCCGCATGGATGTCTTGGAACACATGCTGGAGAAGTGGTTGGCCGGCGCGGAGCAGCCCGGGGCCGCGGAAAGGGCCACCCCCACGGAGCCTCCCCAGCAACTTCCGCCCGCTCCAAAACCGCGCCCGGCAGTGTCGCCCGCGGCCTTCGACGAGCCCGATCTGCTGCAGCGCCTGATGGGCAATTCCGATCTGGCGCGCCGCGTGGTGTCCCGGTTCCTGACCAGCGTGCCCCAGCAACTGGCCGCGCTTTCCGAGGCCCTGGAGCAAGCCGACGGAAAGAACGTGCGCCTGGCAGCGCATTCCATCCAGGGCGCCGCTGCCAATGCCGGCGGCGCGCAACTGCGCGAGACCGCCCGCCAGGTGGAACAGTTGGGAAACTCCGGCGACTTTGTCGCAGTCCGCCGGCTCATGCCGCAGTTGGCCACTGCCATGGAACAATTCCGCGCTGCAACCGAGCGTTTCCGCGACAACGGCCAGCCGTAATCCACGCCGTTTTTCTCTCTGCCTTCCTCTCCGGAAACTCCCTTAAGTCAGTCAGTGCATTCTCGTCTCCAACCGTGGCGCACGCTCTCAGCGTGCCGCGTCGACACTCGTGTCGACGCTTCTTCGCACCTCCGCCATGCCGCGAGGCCCGCT